>Ga0335083_10005153_pt1 | contig 16531 bp, 16 predicted proteins | sample Lox_Sample_42_FD_206716 | JGI IMG/M metagenome (GOLD analysis project Ga0335083, IMG submission 206716) | Soil microbial communities from Loxahatchee National Wildlife Refuge, Florida, United States - Lox_Sample_4.2 | ecosystem: Environmental > Terrestrial > Soil > Wetlands | place: USA... | reverse complement strand
AGAACAGCCCCGACGAGTACACGTACGTCGCCGCCGAGCTGGCGAAGCGGACGGGACGCCCCGTGCGCTGCGCGCTCACCCGGCGCGAGGAGAACACCTCGGCCGGCAACCGCAACGCCACGATCCAACGGCTCCGGGCCGGCGCCCGCAGCGACGGGACGATCGTCGCCTTCGACGGCGAGTTCACGAACTCCGTCGGCTGGTCGGGCTGGAACTCCTCGACCGAGGGGCCGATGCGGATGCTCTACGACTGCGAGAACGTCCGCACCGTGACCTACGGCGCACAGCTGAACACGCCGCCGATGAAGGCCTTCCGCGCGCCCGGCTTTGTCGAGGGGACGTTCGGGCTCGAGTGCCTGATCGACGAGCTCGCGTCCCGCCTCGACGTGGATCCCCTGGAGCTGCGGCGCCGCAACTACGCGGGCTCGAACGACGGCACGCCGTTCTCCTCCAAGAACCTCGAGGAGTGCTACCGCCGCGCCGCGCCGCACTGGGAGCGGCGGCACGAGGTGCACGCGCGCTCCGATGCCGTCTGGAAGCGCGGCGTCGGCATGGCGAGCCAGATCTGGTACGGCGGGGGCGGCCCTCCCTCGTACGCGTGGGTGCGTCTCGGCTCCGACGGGCGCGCGACCGTGATCACGGCGATGCAGGACATCGGCACCGGCACCCGTACGGCGATGGCCCAGATCGCGGCCGAGGAGCTCGGCTTGCCCCTCGAGCACGTCGAGGTCGTGCTCGGCGACTCCGCCCGCGGGCCGTACGCCTCGATCTCGGCCGGCTCCTCCACGACGCCGTCGATGGGGCCGGCGGTGCGGGCGGCGGCGGCGGATGCGCGCGAGCAGGTCGAGGACATCGCCGAACAGCGGGGCATGCCGAAGGACACTCCCCTCGAGGAGATCGTCGCGGTGCTCGAGGAGTCCCAGATCCTCGGCAAGGGCGCGCGCGGGCCGAACCCGACCGGAATGAGCGTCCTCACGTTCGGCGTCCACGTCGTCGAGGTCGCGGTCGACGTCGAGACCGGCGAGGTGCGGGTCGAGCGCGTCGCGGCCATCCACGACGTCGGGCGCATCATCAACCCGCTGGGAGCCTCGAGCCAGGTCGAGGGCGGGATCATTCAGGGCATCGGCCACACGCTCTCGGAGGAACGGCTGCTCGACCCGGAGACGGGCGGCGTGCTCACCACCTCGCTCGACGCGTACCGGATGCCGACCATCGCCGACGTGCCGGAGATCGTCTGCGACTTCGTCGACCGCCCCGACGAGCACCTGACGAATCTCGGCTCGAAGGGGCTCGGCGAGCCGCCGATCGTGCCGGTAGCGGCAGCGATCGCGAACGCGATCCGCGACGCGACCGGCGCCGACGTGCACGAGCTCCCGATCTCCCGCGAAGAGATGCTGCGCGCGCTGCACGAAGCCGAGGAGCGAGCACGCGCGAGGAAGAAGGAGACGCGTGGAGCTCCTGCGGCCGTCTAGCGTCGAAGAGCTCGACGGCGGAATCCCGTTCCACGGTGGAACGGAGGTCGTGCCGCTGCTCCGGGAGGGCCTGCTGGACGCAGAGCGGCTCCTCGACATACGCGGCCTCGTCCCGCGCGGGATCGAGGCGGGCGTGATCGGAGCGGGGACGACGCTCGCCGAGCTCGAGGTCGACCCGGCGACCCCGGACGCCCTCCGCGAGGCGTGCCGGCTCGCCGCCTCGCCGCAGCTCCGCAACATGGGCTCGCTCGGCGGCAACCTCCTCCAGGCGACGCGCTGCTGGTACTGGCGGCTCGGCTACCGGTGCCGGCTGCACGGCGGCGACCGCTGTCACGCGCGAGAAGGCGAGCATCGGGAGCATGGAATCTTCGCGAACGGATTCTGCGCCTCGGCCCATCCGTCCGACGTGGCTGCAGCGCTCGTCGCGCTCGGCGCCCGGCTGCGGACGAGCCGGCGCGAGATCGCGGTGGAGGACCTCTACCGGCTCCCGGACGAAGCAGATCGGAGCACGACGACGCTGGAGAGCGGCGAGCTCCTGCTCGAGGTCGAGCTGCCTGCGGTGCAGGCGAGCACCTACCTGAAGGCGATGGACCGCAAGCGGTGGTCATTCCCTCAGGTCGGCGTGGCCGCCGCGCGGCATGCCGACGGCTCGGCGCGGATCGCCCTGGCCGGCGTCGCGCCGATCCCTTGGCGGATCGAGAGCATCGAGGAGCTCGACGGGGCGACTCCACTGCCGCGGACCGAGTGGAAGCTTCCGCTGGCGCGGGCGCTCGTGCGCCGCGCGCTCGCGGCGCTCGATCAGTAGCGGGCTACCGGGCCCAGCGCGGGATGCCGCTGCGTCCGTGGGCGCGCCGACCATGATCCGCACCATCCGCTTAGCGAGTGGGCCACGGCCTGGTATCAGATACCGAGCCATGTCCATTCACGCCGTCGTCCTCGCTGCCGGGGCCTCGTCTCGCTACGGGACGGATCCGCCGAAGCAGGTCGCGCTGCTGCCCAGGGTGCTCGCGGCGCTGCGGGACAGCACCGTCGACGAGATCGTCGTCGTGAGCGGCGCTCACGCGCTGCCGGTCGAAAGCGTTCGCTGCCCCGAGTGGGAGCGCGGCCCGGGTGCCTCGCTTCGCTGCGGCTTCGCCGCGCTTCCCCGCGAAGCCGAGGCCGCGGTCGTCGTCCTTGCCGACGGCCCCGACCTCGACCCGCGCGCGGTCGACCGTGTCGTCGAGGACTGGCGCGCGAACGGTGGCGAAGCGGTCGCGGCGAGCTACGGCGGTGTCCGCCTCCACCCTGTCCTGCTCACACGCGCAGTCTGGGACGCCGTGCCCGACGAGGGCGCGAAGTCGCTGCCGGCAAGGCTCGTCGAGTGCGACGACCTGCGTCCGCCCGGCGACGTCGACGTCGCGTAGCGCGCGCTAGTCGAGTGGGATCCTGAGCGCGGCGAGCTTCTGCCGGAGCTCCGCCGGCATCGGCTCGGCCACCGCCTGGCGCACGTAGACCCGCAGGCTCTCCTCGAACTTGTAGCGCTTGCGGCAGTACTCGCAATCGTCGAGATGCGCCTCCGCCTGAACCAGCTCGTCGTCGGTGAGCACGTGGTCCATGTACGGCTGCATCATCTCTTCGCAGTGCGCGCAGGGGTCCTTCATGACGCCTCCTCCAGGGCGGACTCGGCGAGCTCCCGCTTCAGGATGCGGCGACCGCGATGGAGCCTCGACATCACCGTGCCAACCGGGATGTCGAGAATCTGGGCCGCGTCCGCGTAGCTGAAGTCGCCGAGGTCAACGAGCACGATCACGTCGCGGAAGTCATGCGGCACCGCCGAGAGCGCCGTCACGATGTCGTCCTGCGACAAACGCTCCACGACCCGGTCCTCGTCGGAGACGCCGTCCTCGTTCTCCGCGAGCCGGTCGTAGAGGTAGTAGTCGTTGGCCTCGAGCGGCTGCATCTGCGGCGCACGCTGCTGCCGCCGCCCGCGGTCGATGTTGAGGTTGGTGAGGATCCGCAGCAGCCAGGCGCGCATGTTGGTGCCGGGCTGGAACGAGCGCCAGCTGCGGAACGCCCGCGCGTACGTCTCCTGCATGAGCTCGTCTGCGTCCTCGCGAGAGGCGGCGAGGTGCCGGGCGACGCGGTAGACCTGGTCCGAGAGGGCGAGCGCGTCCTCCTCGAACCGGACGCGATCACGTGCCTCGGTCGCGAGCCGCTGCGCCTCCTCCGCATCGGCCTCCATGGGAACAACCGTACCAGCGAGGGCCATTCCCTCCCGAACGGCCGCGTCGTCGTTGGTATTCCGGCTAGACGGCTGCCAGCTCGGAAAAGCCGGCTTTCGCGAGCCGCTCGACGATCGCCTCGCGGCTCGTCCGCTCGTCGTCCCAGGCGAGCGTCACCTGTCCCATCAGGGTTGCATTCGCGGTCTCGAGGCCCTCGTGACCCTCGAGCGCATGCGCGAGCCGCATGACGCACCGCTCGCAGCGGACGCCACCGACCTGGATCGTCTCGGTCTGCGTCGCCATTGCAGTCAGCCTAGCGTCAGCTCGGCGATCTCTCGCACCGCTGTCTCCGGCCCGAGCTCGAGCTGCCGCTCCGCCTCCGGCCCGCCGCCGTGGCGCGCCGCCGCGTCCCGGCGCGCCGCGTACTCGGCGCGGTCGAACGACGTGCCGCCTCCCTCCGCCGCCTCGCGCACGAGTTGCTGCACCTCGGCAGCGAGTTCGGCCGTGCGCCGCAGCGACGTCGGCTGGTCGAGCACGCGTACCTCGAGCGTCCCGTACTCCGGGCGCGGCCAGGCGTCCCAGTGGCGGCGTTTGCTGTCGCCTTGCGTCGCGGCCTCCCAGTCGTCCCAGCTCCGCAACCGCGGCGGAGTTCCCCCCGTCGGCATCTCGAGCAGGATCTGGGACCGGATCGAGCGCCAGCCGCTGTCCGTGCCCTCCCAGTACGGCGAGTTCGCGGAGGCAGCGAGAAGACCCGGCAGCCGCTGCAGGACGCCTTCGAAGGCGCGCAGGCAGCTATCGGGATCGGGCACGGACACGTGCACGTGCAGCCCGCAGATCTGCTGCCGGTAGAGACCCGGCCCGAGCTCCGCCTTCAGTCGCCGGTAGCGCTCCACGGGAACGATCGGCACGGGTCCGCGCGCCGTCGGATGCGAGGCGGTGGCGAGCACGGCCAAGCCGTGCGGCGCCGCCCGCTCGGCGACCTCCTCCCGCAGCGCGCGGAGCTCGGCCTCGGCCTCCCCGGGCGTCTCGACCACCGTCGTCGTGATCTCCACGAACGACTCGAACAGCTCCGGCTTGATCCGCTCGGTCGCCTCGCCGAACACGCGCGTGAACCCGTCGCGTGCGGGCTCGAGCGTCCTCTGGTCGACGAGCATCAGCTCCTCCTCAACGCCGAGCGACCACGGCGGCGCCGCCCCGAAGCGGCTCAAGTCCATGGGCTGCCTACTTGCCGCGGACGCCGTGCACAGGCCGGCCGGCCGCCTCCCACGCGTAATAGGAGGCGCTGGGCCCGAAGTCGACCTCGTAGGAGACGATCCTTGGGTTGCGGCCCACCTCCTTCGCACGCTGCGCATGGCGGAGGAGGTTCGGGTCGTCCTGCTTCTCCCAGACGAGCACGAGATGCGCAGCCGTCATGAACACCGCGACGAAGGAGCAGTCCGGCGCCGGGCACGGGAACGGGTTGGTGCTGACGCAGAACCAGCCGACGTGCTCCTGGCCGTCCTCGGTCCACAGCTCCTCGGCCTCTTCGGGAATCGCCTCGACCATGCCGGCTGTGCCGGGCTGGATCTCCTCCCGCCTCACCTGCGCAAAGGTAGCGCCAGCTCGCGAAGCTTCGCTACGCTCGAGAAGCCCCGAACGAGTTCGAGCTAGATTTCGCCGCATGGCGATGAAATACGAGAGGCTGACGACGCCGCTCGTGCGCGAGGACGGGGAGCTACGAGCTGCAAGCTGGAACGAGGCGCTCGACCGCGCCGCTGTCGGTTTCCGCGAAGCGCTCGACGACGGCGCACTGACCGGCGTCTTCAGCTGCTCAAAGGCGACGAACGAGCTGAACTTCGCCACGCAGAAGTTCGCCCGCGTCGTGCTCGGCACGAACAACGTCGACAGCTGCAACCGAACCTGACACGCGCCCAGCGTCGTCGGTCTGGCGACGGTGTTCGGTGCGGGCGGCGGGACGAGCTCCTACGAGGAGACTCGAGCCGCGGACCTGATCGTGCTCTGGGGCTCGAATGCGCGCGAGGCGCACCCAATCTTCTTCCACCACGTGCTCAAGGCCGTGAACGGCGGCGCGCAACTGATCGTCGTCGACCCCCGCCGCACGCCGTCGGCGCAGTGGGCCGACCTGTGGATCGGGCTCGACGTCGGGACCGACATCCCCTTGGCGAACGCCGTCGGCCGCGAGATCATCGCGGCCGGCCTTGCCGACATGGAATTCATCGAACGGGCGACGGCCGATTTCGAGGCGTACCGGGAGTCGGTCGAGCGGTGGACGCTCGACGAGGCCGAGCGTGTCACTCGCGTCCCGGCAGCGGCGATCCGCGACCTCGCCCACACGTACGGCCATGCCGAGAACGCACAGCTCTGCTGGACGCTCGGGATCACAGAGCATCACAACGCGGTCGACAACGTGTTCGCCCTGATCAACCTCGCGCTCCTGACGGGCAAGGTCGGGAAGTGGGGCTCGGGTCTGCAGCCACTGCGCGGGCAGAACAACGTCCAGGGCGGCGGAGACATGGGCGCCATCCCGAACAAGCTGCCGGGCTTCCAAGAGATCCGCGACGACGCCATCCGCGCCAAGTTCGACGCCGCGTGGGGCTCCGCCATCTCGCCGCAGCCGGGGCTCCATCTCACCGGGATGTTCGAAGCGATGGAGCGCGGAGAGCTGCGTGCGCTCTATGTCGTGGGCGAGAACCCCGCTCAGGGAGAGGCCGATCAACAGCGTGCCCAGAGGCTGCTGGACGGTCTCGATCACCTCGTCGTCCAAGACCTCTTCCTCACACCGACTGCGGAGCGCGCCGACGTCGTCCTGCCGGCGGCGGCGACGCTCGGCGAGGCCGAGGGAACCGTCACCTCGAGCGAGCGCCGGGTTCAGCTCGTGCGCAAGGCCTACGACCCGCCGGGCGAAGCTCGAGACGACATCGAGATCGTCTACGACCTCGCCGAGCGACTCGGTCACGATCTCGGCTCGCCGCGGGCCGAGGACGTGTGGAACCAGCTGCGCTCGCTGTCGCCGATGCATGCGGGCATGAGCTACCGGCGGCTCGACGAGGCCGGTGGTATCCAGTGGCCGTGCTGGGACGAGGAGCACCCCGGCTCGCTGTTCATCCACGACCGGCTCTGGGCCGACGTCGTCGAGGAGCGCGCGCCGTTCCAGGCGGTCGAGCACGACCCGCCGGTCGACGTCCTCGACGACGAGTTCCCCTTGCGCCTGACCACCGGCCGCAGGCTCGAGTCCTTCAACACGGGCGTCCAGTCGGGTCGTTTCGCGTCGCCGCTGCACGTCGGCGGCGAAGCGATCCTGCTCGCACCCGAGGACGGCGAGCGCTACGGCGTCGCCGACGGCGCCCGGGTGCGAGTCGTTTCGCGGCGCGGCTCGGTCGAAGCGCCGGTCCGTTACGACACGACGCTGCGGCCCGGTCTCGCCTTCATGAATCTCCACTTCCCCGACCAGGTGGCGACGAACCTGCTCACGATCGACGCGACCGACCCGAAGTCGGGAACTGCGGAGTTCAAGGCGACCGCGATCCGAGTGGAGGCGGTGTAGTTGGATCTCAAGCTGCTCGACGCCGAACCCACGGACAGCGAGCGGGAGGCGATCGACGCGGTCGTCGGCGTGGAGTCGGCGAGCGGGAACCGGGTCGCTCGGCGCGATCGGAACCGGCGCCACCTTCTCCTGCCGGCCCTGCGCGCCGCCCAGCGCCGCGTCGGCTGGGTGACGGCGGGTGCGCTCGGGTACACGTCGCGCCGCCTCGACGTGCCGCCGGCCGACGCATACGGCGTCGCGACGTTCTACGCGCTGCTCTCGATGGAGGAACGCCCACCGGAGGTGCACCACGTCTGCACCGACCTCTCGTGCCGCCTCGCGGGAGCGAGGGTGCCGGACGGCGCCGTTCCGTCACCCTGCCTGGGCCTGTGCGAGCGGGCTCCGGCCGCGCTGCGGACAATCGCCGGCCCGGAGCCGCGCGAGGAGCAGATCCCGACCGCTTCCCCGCCGCTGCCGCAGGCGGCTGACGGCGGTCTGAAGCTGCTCCGACGGATCGCCGCCGGTGCCGACCCGGAATCGACTCCCGAGTTCCGCGCCTTGGAGCGCGCGCGCGAGCTCGGTCGGGAGCGGGTGATCGAGCTCGTGAAGGCGTCCCCGCTCCTCGGTCGCGGCGGCGCCGCCTTCCCGACCGGCCTGAAGTGGGAGGCAGTTGCGCGCCAGCCCGCGGAGCCGCACTACCTCGTCTGCAATGCGGACGAGTCGGAGCCCGGGACGTTCAAGGATCGCGTGCTGATGGAGCAGGACCCGTTTGCGCTCGTCGAGTCGATCGGCATCGCCGCGTTCGCAACCGGCTGCGACCGTGCGTTCGTCTACGTGCGGGCGGAGTACCCGCTCGCGCACGAGAGGCTGCAGAAGGCGATCGACAGCTCCAACGTGGGCGTGGAGATCGAGCTGCGCGTCGGGGCAGGTGCGTACGTATGCGGCGAGGAGACGGCGCTCTTCCAGTCGATCGAGGGATACCGCGGCGAGCCGCGCAACAAGCCGCCGTTCCCGGTCGAGGTCGGCCTCTACGGGCAGCCGACCGTCGTGAACAACGTCGAGACGCTTCTCAACGTGCCCCACATCGTGCTCGGGGACGACGCGCGCGACACTCGCCTCTTCTGCGTCTCGGGCCACGTCGCACAGCCCGGCCTGTACGAGCTCGAGCTGGGTACTCCCCTCTCCGAGCTGCTCACGCTCGCAGACAGCGAGCCGCCGAAGGCCGTCCTGCTCGGCGGTGCCGCCGGATCGTTCCTGCGGCCGGACCAGCTCGACATTCCGCTCTCCTTCGAGGGCGCCCGCGAGGCGGGCGCCACCCTCGGCTCGGGGGTCGTGATCGTCTACGGCGAGGCGGCCGACCTCGTCGACGCGGTCGTCCGCATCGCCGAATTCTTCCGAGAGGAATCGTGCGGCCAATGCGTCCCCTGCCGCATCGGCACCGTCCGACAGGAGGAGGCACTACGCCGGATCGTCTCCGGCAAGCCGAATGGAGACGAGATTGGCGTGCTCGGAGATCTGGCACAGGTGATGCGTGACGCGTCGATCTGCGGCCTCGGCCAGACTGCGGCGAACGCCGTCGATTCGGCGATCCACAACCTCGGAGTGTTCGCGTGAATATCACCGTCGACGGCGTAACCAGCGAGGTTCCGGAAGGCTCGACCATCCTCGACGCCGCCCGGCAGATCGGCGTCGACACGCCCACCCTCTGCTACGGCGACACGCTCACGCCGGTGAACGTCTGCCGCGTCTGCGTCGTCGAGCTGGAGAACGCGCGGACGCTCGTCCCGGCCTGTTCGCGCAAGGTGGAGGACGGCATGGTCGTGCTCACCGACTCCGAGCGCGTGCGCACGAGCCGGCGCCTCGTGCTCGAGCTGCTCGGGTCGGCCGTCGACCTCTCGACGGCTCCCGAGGCGCTCGCGTATCTCGAGCGCTACGACGCGCAGCCCGGCCGCTTCGGGCCCGATTCGCTCACCGTGGCCCAGGCGGTGAAGGTCGACAACGAGCTCTACGTGCGGGATTACTCGAAGTGCATCCTCTGTTACAAGTGCGTCGAGGCGTGCGGGGTCGACCACCAGAACACGTTCGCGATCACCGTCGCCGGCCGCGGCTTCGGCGCCCACATCTCAACGGAGCTGGACGTGCCGCTACCCGAGTCGGCATGTGTCTACTGCGGCAACTGCGTCGCGGTCTGCCCCACGGGCGCGCTGATGGCGAAGAGCGAGTTCGACCTGCGGGAAGCGGGCGACTGGCGCGAGGAGGAGCAGACGGAGGTCGACACCGTGTGCCCGTACTGCGGCGTCGGCTGCAACCTCACGCTTCACGTGCAGGACGACCGGATCGTCAAGGTCAGCTCCCCCGACGACCACGACGTGACCCGCGGCAACCTTTGTATCAAGGGCCGCTATGGCTATGACTACGTGAAGAGCCCCCGGCGCGCGTGACCGTCGAGCTCGACTCGCTCGAGGGCTCGAGCCGACACTCGCGCGAGAGGAGTTCGACGTGGCACGGGTCTTCATCGGTTACGGCGCCGCCGCGCCGTCGGCGCCGGAGCCCTGCCGGATCCCCACGGTCGAGTACTCGCTCGAGCCGCCCGCGTCGCCCACCGGTTCGTTCCACACAGGCGAGTGGCACACGACCTGGAGCCCCGCCGCCTACGCCGACGCGATCACCGCGGTGCGGGAGGCGATCCGCGAGGGCAACGTCTACCAGGTGAACCTAGTCCAGCACCTCCGGGCCGACTTCGCGGGAGACCCGCTGGCGCTCGCGACCGCGCTCGCCCCGCTGCGGCCGCTCGAAGGCGCTGCACTGCAGGGCGACGGCTGGACGATCGTCTCCGCCTCACCCGAGCTGCTACTGCAGAAACGCGGCAACGTCGTCCGCACCTCGCCGATCAAGGGGACGCGTCCCGCGGGCGTCCCGATCGAGTCGGACAAGGATGCTGCCGAGCACGTGATGATCGTCGACCTCGAGCGCAACGATCTGTCGCGGGTCTGCGTCCCCGGCACCGTCCGCTGGCCAGAGCTGCTCGCCGAACGCCAGCTTGCCGGCGTCACTCACCTCGTAGCGACCGTCGAAGGCGAGCTGCGGCCCGACGTGACGGTGACGGAACTGCTCAAGGCCGTCCTGCCCGGCGGCTCCGTGACCGGCTGCCCGAAGAGCAGCGCGCTCGAGCTCATCGCGGCACTCGAACCGGTCGGCCGAGGCGCCTCGATGGGCGCGCTCGGCCGCATCTACGCGAACGGGGATCTCGATTTCGCTCTCACTATCCGCACCTTCGCCGTCGTCGGCGGCGAGATCCACCTCTGGGTCGGCGGCGGCATCGTCTGGGACTCGGTCGCCGACGCGGAGATCGAGGAGTCATGGGTGAAGGCGCGACCGCTCCTGGCACTCGCGTGATGGAGGTCAGCGCCGTCGCGGTCGCGGGTCGCGGCCTCGTCGATCCGCACGGACCGGTCTTCGCCGCCGATGACGAGGCGCTGCTGCGCGGCCGCTCGGTCTTCGAGACGGCGCGCGTCTACGACGGCCGGCCCTTCCTCCTCGACAGGCACCTCGCACGTTTCGCCATCTCCGCCGCGCGCGTCGGCCTCGCGCCAACCGACCCCGCCGAGTGCAAACGCCTGGCAGCGCTCGCGATCGGCGCCTGCGAGGAGCGGGATCTCGCGCTCCGCCTCTACTGGACCGGCCGCACGCTCGCCGTCACTGCAGGCCCGCTCGACCCGGAGCTCGAAACGCAGCGCCGCCGGGGGCTGCGGCTCTTCTCGACTCCCTGGTCAACCGGAGCGCTCGCGCGCGCCAAGTCGACGAGCTACGCCGAGAACATGGCCGCGCAGGACGCCGCGGCAGCCGCCGGCGCCGACGACGCTCTGCTCGTCGCCGGCGACGGCACCGTGCTCGAGGCTCCGACCGCGAACGTTTGGTGGCGCGAGGGCGACGCCCTCCTCACACCGTCGCTCGACCTGCCGATCCTCGCCGGTGTGACGCGCGGCCTCTTGCTGGAGGCCGCCGGGCGGGAGACCATTGAGGGCGTCTTCCCGCTGACCAGGCTGCTGGCAGCCGACGAGGTGTTCATATGCTCCTCGATCCGTGAGGTGATGCCGGTCTCGTGGGTCGACGGCAAAGCGTTCGGCCTCGGTCCCGCGGCCGACGAGCTGCAGCAGGAGCTACGGCGCCGCACTACGTCCTGAGACCGAGCTTCTGCGCTCGTCCAGCGCGCGTGCTGCGGTCAAGCTGCTTGAATCGAAACATGGAGCGGCTAAAGGTCGGAGACGAGAGCTACGGGTTCCACAAGCTCGACGCCGCCGCCGCCCGGCTTCCGTACACGCTCCGGATCCTGCTCGAGAACGTCGCCCGCAACGGCTCCGAGGAGGAGGCCGACGCGGTCGCGAGCTGGGTCGCAGACGCGGAGCCCTCGCGGGAGATCTCCTTCCATCCCGCGCGCGTCCTGCTGCAGGACTTCACCGGCGTCCCTGCGGTCGTCGACCTCGCCGCGATGCGCGACGCGATGCGCGACCAGGGCGGCGACCCGAAGGCGATCAATCCCCTGATCCCGGCCGAGCTCGTGATCGACCACTCCGTGCAGGTGGACGAGTTCGCCTCGCGGCTGGCGATCGAGCGGAACGTCGAGCTCGAGTTCAAGCGGAACCGCGAGCGCTACGCATTCCTCCGCTGGGGCCAAGGCGCGTTCGACAACTTCCGCGTGGTACCGCCGAACACCGGCATCTGCCACCAGGTCAACCTCGAGTACCTCGCGCGCGTCGTCGAGGTCCGCGACGGCATCGCCTTCCCCGACACGCTCGTCGGCACCGACTCGCACACGACGATGGTCAACGGCCTCGGCGTGCTCGGCTGGGGCGTCGGCGGGATCGAGGCGGAGGCGGCGATGCTCGGCGAGGCGCTGTCGATGCTCGTGCCGCAGGTGGTCGGTTTCCGGCTGACCGGCGCTCTGCGCGAGGGCGCGACGGCGACCGACCTCGTGCTCACCGTGACCGAGATCCTGCGGCGCACCGGCGTCGTGGGGAGGTTCGTCGAGTACTTCGGGCCGGGCGTCGGCTCACTCGCCCTGGCCGACCGCGCGACGCTCGGGAACATGAGCCCCGAGACCGGGGCGACGTGTGGCTTCTTCCCCGTCGACGAAGTGACCGTCGAGTACCTGCGCCTCACCGGCCGCAGTTCCGATCGGATCGCGCTCGTGGAGGCGTACTGCAAGGAGAACATGCTCTGGCACGAGGCAGAGGAGCATCCGGAGTATTCGCAGGTGGTCGAGCTCGACCTCGACGACGTCGAGCCCTCGCTCGCGGGCCCGCGCCGTCCACAGGACCGCGTCCCACTTGCGCGCGCCAAGAGCGCCTTCATCGAATCGCTCGGGACGTTCGGCGTCGACTACACGAACGGGACGTACGACAAGGAGATGGCGGACTCGTTCCCGGCCAGCGACCCGCCGACCGGCGACGGCGTCGCCGACTCCGACGAGCCTGTGCCTGCCCAGACCGCGACGCTCGAGAGGAAGCAGGTCGCGGTCGACGGCGAGGACTACACGCTCGAGCACGGCTCGGTCGTGATCGCCGCCATCACCTCGTGTACGAACACGTCGAACCCGTCGGTGATGATCGCCGCCGGCCTGCTCGCGCAGAAGGCTGTCGAGCGCGGCCTGGAGCGGCGGCCGTGGGTCAAGTCCTCGCTCGCCCCCGGCTCGAAGGTCGTGAGCGAGTACTACCGCGCCTCCGGCCTCGACTCCTATCTCGACGAGCTCGGCTTCAACACCGTCGGCTACGGCTGCACGACATGCATCGGGAACTCCGGCCCTCTGCCGGAGCCGATCAGCGCCGCCGTCGCGGACGGCGACCTCGTCGTCTGCGCCGTCCTCTCCGGCAACCGCAACTTCGAGGCGCGTATCCACGGCGAGGTGAAGGCGAACTACCTCGCATCGCCGCCGCTCGTCGTCGCGTACGCGCTCGCCGGCCGCATGGACGTCGATCTCGTGAACGAGCCGCTCGGGCAGGGCTCGGACGGCGAGGACGTCTTCCTCCGCGACCTCTGGCCGACCCGGGACGAGATCGATGCGGTGATCGGTCGGTCGGTGAAGGGCGAGATGTTCTCCTCCACGTACGCCGACGTGTTCACGGGCGACGAGCGCTGGCACGGTCTCGACACGCCTGAGGGAGAGCTCTACAGGTGGGACGAAGGGTCGACGTACGTGCGCCTTCCACCGTACTTCGAGGGCATGCCGCGCGAGCCCAAGCCCGTCGCGGACGTCGAGGGCGCGCGTTGCCTCGTCCTGCTCGGCGACTCCGTCACGACCGACCACATCTCGCCGGCGGGCGCGATCCGTCCCGACTCGCCGGCCGGGAGGTACCTGATCGAGCACGGCGTGGAGCGGCGCGAGTTCAACTCCTACGGCGCGCGCCGCGGCAACCACGAGGTGATGGTGCGCGGCACGTTCGCGAACGTCCGGCTCAAGAACCTCCTCGTGCCCGGCAGCGAAGGGACGTGGACGGTCCACCTGCCCGACGGCGAGGAGGGGACGATCTACGAGGTCGCCGAGCGGTACCGCGCCGAGGGGGTGCCGACGATCGTCATCGCGGGCAAGGAGTACGGCTCGGGGTCGTCGCGCGACTGGGCCGCGAAGGGGCCGAACCTGCTGGGCGTGCGCGCCGCGATCGCGGACTCCTACGAACGGATCCACCGCTCGAACCTCCTCATGATGGGGATCGCGCCGCTTCAGTTCATGCCGGGCGAGAATGCAGAGTCACTCGGCTTGACCGGCCGCGAGGAGTTCTCCGTCACCGGGCTCGAGGGCGGCGAGGCCGACGAGGTGACCGTGCGGGCGGACGACAAGGAGTTCCGCACCCGCCTCCGGCTCGACACGCCGCGCGAGCGGGAGTACTTCCGCCACGGCGGCATCCTGCAATTCGTGCTGCGCCGGCTGCTGAGCCAGAGCTAAGGGCCCTTTCCGCGCTCTTCCTCTTCATCGTCGAGCCCGGGCCAACGTGTCGAACCAGGCGAGCACGCTGGGAACGGCTTCGTCGATGTGGGCGAGCATGCCCTCGTGGTCGCGGCCGGCGAACGAGACGTGCTGCAGGCCGTGGCAGTCGAGCCCGGAGGCGAGTTGCGCTGTTCCGCCGGGGCCCATTTCCTCGTCCTGGTCGCCCCAGAACGCGAACAGCGGGCACCCCAGGTCGGTGACCAGGGAATCTGGGGGCAGCTCCGAGAGCTCACGGTAGAAGGCGAGCGCGGCTCGGTCGTCGAAGTGGGCGTCTACGCGGGCCCATGCAACGGGATCAGCCTTCGCAGCCTCACTCTGACGTTGGATTTCCGGGTAGAGATACGTGTAGTCGCCGACGATGGGGAAGCCGCCCGAGACGACTGCGTCCACCCGGCCGGTCAGGTGCGCGAGCCACGGGGCGAAGGCGCCGGTGAACGAGTAGCCGAGCACGGAGAATCGTTCGACCCCAACTTCCTGCAGGACCGCGATCAGATCGCCTGCGAGGTCGCTGACCCGATAAGCGTCTGTGTCCAGTCGGCTGCTGCCGGCGAACCCCCGCGGGCTCGCGATGATCACCGTGAAGCGCTCGAGGAACGGGCCGAGATCGAGCACGTCGGGCCAGGAGAAGTTCAGATAAGGCAGCAGCAGCGCCGGGCCGGATCCACCACACACCTCGTAGCGGAGCTGCAAGCCGTCGCGGTCTAGCGTCGTCACCCGGCGCGAGCCTACTCACCCGCTTACTCTCAAGCGGTGAAGATCCTCGACCGCATCAACCGAGCGATCGCACGCCTGACTCGCTCGCCCGGCCCGATCCCTGGTCGAGGACCCATGGCTGCGAGCGTGGATCTCGAGCAGGTCGAGGGCGTCGAGCACGAGGAGTTCGAGGCCGGACGACCACCGCGACCGGGAGAGCGAGTAGCCACGCCTCTCGGATCGCCCGAGGCAGCGCCGGCGCCCGCGGCGGCTGATCGCGCGTGACCGAACAGCGTATGCTCGGCCGGTGGGCGAGTCACTGCGCACGCTGAAGACGCCGGACGGGCGGACGCTTGCGTACGCCACGTGGGGCGACCCCGACGGGTTCCCGATCCTGAGCCTGCACGGCACGCCCGGATGCCGGCTCAACCGCTGGCCGAACGAGGACGTCTACACCAGTGCCGGTGCCTACTGGGTGACACACGATCGGGCCGGCTACGGAAGGTCCGACCGACACAACGGCCGCAACGTCGCCGACGAGGCCGTCGATGTCCTCGCGCTCGCCGACGAGCTCGGCTTCGACCGCTTCGGCGTCAGCGGCGGCTCGGGCGGCGGCCCGCACGTGCTCGCCTGCGCGGCGCTCCTGCCCGACCGCGTGGTGCGCGGTGTGTGCAGCGTCGGCGTCGCGCCGCTCGGGAGTCAGGGGCTGCCGGAAGACGAGTGGCTTGCCGGGATGGACCCCGAGAACGTGAAGGAGTTCCGGTGGGCGCAGGCAGGCGAGGACGTCCTCGCCCCCGAGCTCGAGCAGTTGCAGAAGCAGGGGGAGGAGCGGGTTGCGGTCGATCCGTCGAGCATCCTCGACGACTTCGAGTTGAGCGAGGCAGACCGCGAGCAGCTCGCGCGGCCGGAAACGATGCAGATCGCCCGCGAATCGACGTTCGAGCAAGCTGTGAACGGCGTCGGCGGCTGGGCCGACGACGACCTCGCGTTCCTGCAGCCGTGGGGATTCGATGTCGCCACGATCTCCGTGCCGGTGCTGATCCGGTACGGACTGACCGACGTTCTCGTGCCGGCCGCACACGGCAAGTGGCTGGCGGCGAACGTGCCCGGTTGCATCGTCGACATCGACGACACGGGCGGGCACCTCGGCACGAACCCCGAGGAAGAGATCGCCGGCAACGTCCGCTGGCTGAGCGAGGGAATCGCTCCCGAGGGAGCCCGCATCCCCTCGCCGGCGCTCTAGAACGAGCTCAGCCCTCCCTGACGAGCTCGAGGGACGTGCCGACCGTCCGGCCGCCGAAACCGTGCAGCAGCTGCCGCGAGGCGGCGTTCGCCTCGTCGACCTCCGTCTCGACCTCGGACGCGCCGCGCTCGCGCACGGCGGTCAGGACGGCCGCGAGCAGCGCGCGGGCGACACCCTTCCGGCGCCTGTCCGGGCGCACACCGATCAGACCGAGCCGCGGCCGGTCAGTTCTCATCCAGACCCGAGCGAGGCCGATGCCGTTTCCGTCGTCCAGAGCCACGAGATACGTGGCCGGATCGAAGTCGGGCGAGTCGTACGTCTCCTCGCGGAATCCGTCCGGAGTCCAGGTCCAGCCGTCGGTTCCGGGGACGTCCTGACGCAGGAGATCGTCCAGGAGTCGCAACTGCTCCTCGTCGA
>Ga0335083_10005152_pt1 | contig 16532 bp, 13 predicted proteins | sample Lox_Sample_42_FD_206716 | JGI IMG/M metagenome (GOLD analysis project Ga0335083, IMG submission 206716) | Soil microbial communities from Loxahatchee National Wildlife Refuge, Florida, United States - Lox_Sample_4.2 | ecosystem: Environmental > Terrestrial > Soil > Wetlands | place: USA... | reverse complement strand
CGTCCACGTCGTCGTCGGTCAGGAACGTGCAGTGGTCGGCCGAGGCGGCGCCCGCCTCGGCCGCCACCCGGACGCCCGGGCCCGGGCCGAGCTGGTTGGCGTGCACCCGGGCGGCCAGGCCGGCGGCCCGGCCCGCGGCGAGGATCGCGGCGGCCTCGTCCGCGCCGAACGCCCCGTCCTCGCAGAACACGTCGACCCAGCGGGCCGACGGCGCGCAGGCGTCCAGCATCGGGCCGCACACCAGGTCGACGTAGCCTGCCGGGTCGGCGGTGAACTCGGGCGGCACGACGTGCGCGCCGAGGTAGGTGACCTCGGGGGTGACCTCGGCGGCCAGCTTGAGCCCGCGCGCCTCGTCCGGCACGGTGAGCCCGTACCCGGACTTGCACTCGAACGTGGTGGTGCCCTGGCGGAGCATCTCGGTCACCAGCCGCCGCAGGTTGGCGCGCAGCGCGGCATCGGAGGCGGCGCGGGTCGCCTCGACCGTGACCAGGATGCCGCCCGCGCAGTACGGCCGGCCCGCCATCCGGGCGGCGAACTCCTCGCTGCGCTCGCCCGCGAAGACCAGGTGCGCGTGCGAGTCGGCGAACCCGGGCAGCACGGCCCGGCCGGCCGCGTCCACCACCGTATCGGCCGCGGGCGCGCGTGCCGCCGGGCCGGTCCAGGCCACCTTGCCCGCGGAGATGACCAGCGCCGCGTCGTTCATCGCGGTGAAGGAGCCCGGCTCGCCGTCGTTGGTAACCAGTTCACCGATCCCGGTGATGAGCGTGCTTTTCCCATCGGACACGCCACAAGCTTCTCACTACCCGGCGCAGGCCATGAGGATGGCGTGGATATCGTCCCCGGTGGGACGGCGCGGGGTGTTCGCCAGCACCTCGTCGTCGAGGGCGTCGGCGGCGATCTGACCGAAGTCGGCCTCGGTGACGCCGAACTCGCTGATCCGCCGGTCCAGCCCGATCATGTCCCGCAGTCCGGTGACGGCGCCGATGGCGGCCGCCGCGTTGCGCTGGTCGTCGGCGCGGGTGTCGCCGGCTCCGAGGGCGCAGGCGACCTCGGCCAGCCGCTGGGTCCGGGCCGGCTGGTTGAAGCGGAGCACCTCGGGCAGCACCATGGCCAGCGCGACTCCGTGCGCGACGTCCCACCGGGCACCGAGCGCGTGGCCGATGGCGTGGCACAGGCCGAGGCCGGTGCTGGCCATCGCGACGCCCGCCATGTGCGCGGCCAGCAGCATCTGCGCGCGGGCCGCCAGGTCGCCGCTGTCCGCGCAGGCTCGCGGCAGGGCAACCGCGATCATCCGGATCACCTGCAGCGCGATCCCGTCCGACCACGGGTTGGGCCGCGCCGACAGGTACGACTCCAGCGCATGCGTCAGCGCGTCCAGGCCGGTCGCAGCGGTCACCGCCGGGGGCAGCCCGACGGTCAGGGCCGGGTCCAGGATCGCGGCGGCGGGCATCGAGCTGGCGTGGCCCAGGTAGAACTTGCGGCGGCCCGCCGGATCGGTGACCACGCCGAAGGCGTTGGTCTCGCTGCCGGTGCCCGCCGTGGTCGGCACCGCCACGATGGGCAGCGCCGGCGTCGCGAAGTCACCCCGGTAGTCCAGGTCCCGGCCGCGCTGCGGGTTGACCGCGGCGAGCGCGATCCCCTTGGCCGCGTCGATGGGCGATCCCCCGCCCACCGCCACCAGCGCGATCCGCCGGGCTGGGGGTACGGCCGGGGCGGGCGCGGCAGCGCCGGGCGGCGTCACCAGGGGCGCCGTCGGCCTCAGCATCGCGGCCACGGCCACGGCGGACGCGGAGGCGGCGGCTTCGGCGTCCGCGTCGGCGAACACCCGGGCGACGGCGTCGGCGCCGGCCGCGATGTCATCGACGGTCGGGTTGGGGTGCACGCCGGCGAACAGCCGGGCCGGGATGCCCGCCTGGTCCAGCACGGCCCGCACCGTCGCGATCACCGGGGTGGCGGAGAGGGAGGCATCGGTCACCACGACCACCTGGTCCGCGCCGGTGGCGCGGACGACCGCGGGCAGGTGTCCGATCGTGCCGGCACCGACGTGCGCGGGCGGCTTCGGGGCGATCACGAAATCGGACATATAGGGCTCCTGTGGGAGGGATCGCAGGATCGAGGACCGTTACCCCGCGGCCCGGCGGTAGCGGGCCACGGCGGCGTGGTCGATGCTCGCGCCCAGGCCGGGCGGGTCGGGAACGTTCAGGTAACCGTCGGCGTCGATACGGACCGGCTCGGTGAGGAAGAAGTCGCGGCGCTCCTCGGTCCAGCCGGGCGGGTCGTAGGGAAACTCGACGTAGGGGCCGCCGCCCAGGCCGGCCACCACGTGCAGGTTGGCCAGCAGGCCGAGGCCGTTGGTCCAGGTGTGCGGGGTGAACCAGCGGTGCCGCAGCAGGGCCAGTTCGGCGATGGTCCTGGTGCGCAGCATGCCAACCGACAGGACCACGTCGGGCTGCAGCACGTCCAGCGCGCCGGCCTCGAGCGCGGCGAGCAGTTCGGCCGGGGTCCTGGCCATCTCCCCGCCGGCCACCCGGACCAGGCCGCGCAGCGCGCGCATGCCGTCCAGGTCGCCGCCGGGCAGCGGCTCCTCCAGCCAGAACACGCCGAGGTCGGCGAGCTCGGCGGCGATCCGGCGGACCTGGGTCTCGTCGAGCGCGGGCGAGGCATCGCCGGCCATCCGCCACCACTGGTTCAGGTCGGCCATCAGGGCGATCTCGTCGCCGACCGCCGCCCGGGTGGCGCGTAGGGTACCGAGGCTGGAAACCCAGTCCGTTCGGGATATCCGGAGCTTCATGGCCCGGAAGCCGGCCGCCTTGGCCGCCACGGCCGCGTCGGCCCGTGCCTGCGGGCTCCTGGCCTCGCCGAACGAGGCGTAGGCGGGCAGCCTCCGGCTGGCCCCGCCGAACAGGACGCTGACCGGCTGCCCGGTCACCTGCCCGATGATGTCCCACAGCGCCGCCTCCAGCGGCCAGTACCGGCCAGCGTGGAAGCCGATCGACTCGATGGTCCTGACGTGCTCGGCGATGGCCAGCGGGTCGCGCCCGGTGAACAGGGACTCGAACGGCTCGAAGCCGTACATCGTGTCGCCGGAGCCGTACCCGGTGATGCCCTCGTCGGTCTCCACCGTGACCAGGGTGGCGTCGAAGTGGCGGCGCGGCACCGGGTCCCAGGCCGCGTGGAAGGGCGGGTCGAGGGGCAGCCGCATCCGGTCCAGCCGGATGCTCGTGATCTTCATCCCGGGCATCGTATCCAGCGATTGTGGCTGCTCAGGCAGCCGGGGTCAGGGTACCCCCGGACAGCAGCCCGACCAGCGGTTCCAGGTCGGCCGGCAGCGTGGCGCCGGCCTGGGTGAACGGGACGAGCTCGCGGATCATCCGGTAGGCACGGCCGGCGCTGGTCACCACCGGGGCGAGCGCGATCCTGAGGAAGTCGAGGGCGGCCGCGAGCGGGCCGGTGTCGAAGTTGCCGACCGAGACGACGATCCGGCCCCGCTCATCTCCGGCGGGCACGACCACCACGGGATTGCTCTGCGACGAGTTGAGCTCGAGGTGCAGGATGTTCCGCGCGTAGTCGAGCGCGTCCCTGGCGGCGCCGTGGATGTGCGGGATGCAGCGGAAGGTCAGCGGGTCCTGCAGGAACCTGGCCGCGCCGGGCTGCCACAGATAGCTGCCCGCGAGGAGCAGCCGCAGCTGGTGCAGCGTGACCGCGTCGCCGTGCCGGGCAGCCGCCACGACCTGCGTAACAGTCAGGTCACTTCCGTTGAGCCGGATCGTCATTCTCTGCTCACCCATCTATAACTGAGCTAGGCTTTGCCGCCCGAGGACCTTCACGTGAGGCGGCCCAGCACAAGGGAGGCCAGAGATGGCTGCGTTCCTTCTGAGACGTCTCGGGCTGATGATCCTCACGCTGTTCATCCTCAGCCTGATCGTATTCTTCGCGGGCCAGATCCTTCCGGGCGATCCCGGCCGGGCCACCCTCGGCCAGTTCGCCTCGCCCAGCGCGGTGCAGGCGCTCGATCACCAGCTCGGCGTAGACCGGCCCCTGCTGACCAGGTACCTCAGCTGGCTCGGCGGAGTGCTGCACGGGGACTTCGGCACCTCCTACGCCTACCGGTCCGCGGTCGCGCCCTTCATCCGGGCGGCCCTGCTCAACTCGCTCAAGCTGGCCCTGCTCGCGTTCGTGATCGTGGTGCCGCTCGGCATCCTCGGCGGGGTGGTCGCCGCGCTGTACGCGGGCCGCGGGGTGGACCGGGTCATCTCGGTGTCCGGGCTCTCCCTGGCCAGCCTGCCCGAATACGTGACCGGGATCGTGGTCATCGTGGTTTTCGGCGTGACGCTGAAGTGGCTGCCGGTCACCGCCTCGGCCGGGCAGGGCGCCGGAGTGCTGAGCCAGTTCCGGCACCTGATATTGCCGGCCATACCACTCGTTCTCATTCTTTTCGGCTACATTTCCCGTATGGCCAGGGCGGGGACCATCGAGGCGCTGAACTCCGACTACACCCGCACCGCCGTGCTCAAGGGCCTGCCGGGGACCACCGTGATCCGGCGGCATGTCCTGCGGAACTCGCTGCTGCCGACGATCACGGTGATCGCGACCCAGACCGGGTACCTGATCGGCGGCCTGGTGGTGGTGGAGACGCTCTTCAACTACCAGGGTCTCGGGCTTTTGATCTACAACGCCGCGAAGGCCCATGACTTCGCGATGCTGGAGGCCGGGGTGCTCATCATCGGCGTGGTATACGTGCTGGCCACGCTGGCGGCCGACCTGCTGCTGACCGCGCTCAACCCGCGGCTGCGCGTCGGAGGGTCGGCGTGAGCGACATGGGCGAACCTCCCTCGTCGTCGGCTGATCCGCTCGGGGCGCTCGGGACGCAGACGGTAGCGATCGCGGTCGAGGCCCCGACTCAGCGGGTCGCGCCGGCCGCGTGGCGGCTCCTGCTGCGCCGGCCAACCTTCTGGGTCGGCGCGGTCATCCTGGTGTTCTGGATCGTCTGCGCCATTTTCGGCCACTCGTTCGTGCCGTACGACCCGCTGGCGCAGCAGCTGCTCGCGGCCAACCAGGCCCCGTCGGGGGCGCACTGGTTCGGCACCGACCCGCTGGGCCGGGACGTTCTGTCCCGGGTCATCACCGGCGCCAGGACCATCCTGATCATCTGCCCGCTGGCCACCATCCTCGGCACCATCCTCGGTACCGCCCTAGGCCTGGCCATGGGTTATCTCGGCGGCTGGTTTGACACGGTGGCCAGCCGGATCGTTGAGGCTATCCTCGCGCTGCCCTTCGTGATCATCGTGTTCCTGTTCGCCGTCGCCCTCGGCCCGTCCGTGCCGACCATCACCATCATCATCGGCCTGGTCTTCACCCCGCTGATCGCGCGCACCGTGCGGGCCGCGGTACTGGCCGAGCGGAGCCTGGACTACGTGCCCGCAGCCCGGCTGCTGGGCGAGCGCCCGGCCCGGGTCATGTTCGGCGAGATCCTCCCCAACGTCATGCCCGCCATCCTGGTCGAGTTCACCGTCCGACTCGCGTACGCGGTGTTCGCGGTGGCCACACTGTCGTTCCTCGGCTTCGGCGTGCAGCCACCCACCCCCGACTGGGGCGCGGACATCTATGCCAACTACACCGGCCTGCTGGCCGGGTACTGGTGGCAGGTGCTGTTCCCGGCGCTGGCGATCGCCTCGCTGGTGATCGCGATCACCCTGACCGCGGACGCGATCGAGCAGGTGCTCGCCTCATGAGCCGCCCAGAAGGACACAGCGCTCCGGCTCAGGCTCAGGCTGAGGTCCCGGATCCAGCCGAGCCGGCGCTGATCGTCTCGAACATGGATATCACCTACAAGGTGCGGGGGCAGGACCGGCTGGCCCTGCGCGACGTGTCGTTCACCATCGGCCGCGGCGAATCGTACGGGCTGGTGGGCGAGTCGGGTTCGGGTAAGTCCACGGCCGCGCTGGCGCTGGTCCGGTACCTGCCGCGCAACGGCCGGGTCAGCGGCGGGACGATCCGGATCAACGGGCGGGACCCGCTGGCCATGGGCAAGGCGGCGCTGCGCGATCTGCGCTCGCATACCGTCTCGATGGTCTACCAGGAGCCCGGCCGGGCGCTGAACCCGTCGATACGCGTGGGCCGGCAGATCGCCGAGGTCTTCGAGATCGATGGCGAGTCCTCCGGCGCGGCCACGAAGTCGGCCGAGGAGATGCTGCGGAAGGTCCAGATCTCGGATCCCGCCCGGGTCATGGGGCGGTATCCGCACGAGCTGTCCGGTGGCATGGCACAGCGGGCGGTGATCGCGATGGCCCTGGCGAAGTCGCCGTCGCTGCTGATCCTGGACGAGCCGACCACCGCGCTGGACGCGACCGTGGAGGCCGAGGTGCTCGACCTGGTCGCGGCGCTGCGTCAGGAGTTCCGCACGTCGATCCTGTTCATCAGCCACAACCTGGCGGTGATCGCCAAGATGTGCGACCGGGTGGGGGTGCTCTACGCGGGCGAACTGGTCGAGCAGGGTCCGGCCCGGCAGGTGTTCGACGACCCGCGGCACCCGTACACGGTGGGGCTGCTGCGCTGTATCCCGCGGCGCGGGCAGCGCAAGGACCGCGACCGGCTGGACACCATCCCCGGCTTCCTGCCCACGCCGGGACACACCATGACCGGGTGCATATTCGCGCCGCGGTGCGGGCTCGTGCAGGACCGCTGCCGGGCCGAGTCGCCGCCGTTCTTCGACGTCGGGGACCTGCAAGCCGCGCGCTGCTTCTACCACGACCAGGCGCCGGAGCTGCCCCGGGCCACCCCGTCCTCGGCGCCCGCGCTGGCCACCGACGGGATCGGCGGCCCGATCGTGGCGGTCGAGCACCTGGCGAAGACCTTCCCCGGCGGCGTCCAGGCGCTGGCCGGGGTCGACCTGACCGTGCACCGGGGCGAGACGCTCGGCCTGGTCGGCGAGTCGGGCAGCGGCAAGACCACGCTGGCCCGGGTCGTGCTCGGGCTGACCGCGCCGGACCAGGGCTCCGCCGTCACCCTGGAGGGAAAGCCGCTCAACCCGGACGCGCGGCGGCGGCCGCGGGAGATCCTGCGCGCGCTGCAGATCGTGTTCCAGAACCCCGACTCGGCCTTGAACCGGCGGCACTCGGTGCGCAACCTGATCAGCCGCCCGATGACCCGGCTGGCCGGGCTCTCCGGGACGGCGCTGCGGGACCGGCTGGCCGACCTGATCGCCTCGGTCCGGCTGGAGGACCGCCACCTGGCACTGAAGCCCTACCAGCTGTCCGGCGGCCTGAAGCAGCGGGTCGCGATCGCGCGCGCCTTCGGCCCCCGGCCCGACGTGGTGGTCTGTGACGAGCCGACGTCCGCACTGGACGTGTCGGTACAGGCGGCCATCTTGAACCTGCTGGCCGACCTGCAGCAGCAGGAGCACGCCACCTACCTGTTCATCTCGCACGACCTAGGCCTGGTCAGGTACCTGTCGGACCGGATCGTGGTGCTGTACCTCGGACGGGTGATGGAGGTCGGCCCGGCCGAGACGGTCTTCATCGGACCGCACCACCCGTACACCGAGGCGCTGTTCTCGGCCGTGCCGTCGCTGGACCTCGCCCATCCCGAGCGGATCAAGCTGCACGGCGAGATCCCGTCGGCGGCCGACCCGCCGACGGGCTGCGTGTTCCACACCCGCTGTCCGCGCAAGCTGTCGACCGGCATCTGCGAGTCCACCGAACCGCCGCTGCTCGAAGAAGAACCGGGTCACCAGATCCGCTGCCATATCCCCATTACCGAACTGCGAATTCTCCAACGCAAGGAATCCGCCCCATCCCAGGGAGGCTCCGCATGACCAGGAAGATCGATCACCGCCGGCTCGGACGCCTGCGCCAGGACCAGGGCGAGATCGCCAACCACATAATCGACGAGTTCGCCGCGGGGCGGCTGTCCCGCCGCGACTTCATCCGCCGCGCCAGCGTCGTCGGCATCTCCGCGTCGGCGCTCGGGCCGATCCTCGCGGCGTGCGGCGGCAGCAGTCCGACGAGTGCGGCCAGTCCGGGCACGTCGGCGGCGGCCTCGGGCAAGCCCGGCGCGGTGATCAGGGCGGGCATCACCACGCCGGCCGCGGCGATCAACCCGCTGACCGTGGCCGACCAGGGCGGCCTGGACATGCTCGGGCAGACCGGCGAGTACCTGATCCTGTCCGGCCAGACGCTGAACCTCAAACCGGTGCTGGCGACGAGCTGGACGCCGAACGCCAAGGCTGACGTGTGGACGTTCAAGATCCGCTCTGGCGTCAAGTTCAGCAACGGCCAGCCGCTGACGGCCGACGACGTGGTGTACACCTACCAGCTGCACACCAACCCCAAGGGCAGCTCGGCCGCGCTGTCCGCGTTCGCCGGCGTGCTCACGCCGCCCGGCGTGGTGAAGGTTGACGATCAGACGGTGGCCTTCCACCTGGAGGCGCCGAACGGGAACTTCCCGTACCTGACGTCCTCGGACAACTACAACATGATCATCCTGCCGAAGGGCTACGACCCGACCAAGTGGGAGAGCACGTTCATCGGCACCGGGCCGTTCGTGCTCGGCTCGTACACGCCCAAGTCGGGGGCCACGTTCACCCGCAACGAGTCGTACTGGGGCACCAAGGCGCTCCCCTCGCAGACCCAGTTCACGTTCTACTCGACCCAGCCGCCGTCGGTGGTGGCGCTGACCGGCGGGACGATCGACGTCCTGGGCCAGTTCTCCGTCTCCGGCGGCGAGGCGCTGCTCACCGGCAGCTACAACATCATCAAGCTGAAGTCGAGCGCGCACCGCCAGCTCTCGATGCGCAACGACCAGGCCCCATTCACCGATCCGCGGGTCCGGCAGGCGATCGCGCTCAGCCTCAACCGGCCGCAGATCGTGCAGGCGCTGTTCAAGGGCAACGCCGACGTCGGCAACGACAGCCCGTTCGCGCCCGTGTTCCCGTCCACCAACACCAGCATCCCGCAGCGCACGCAGGACGTCGCCAAGGCCAAGTCGCTGCTCGCCGCGGCCGGGCACCCCTCGGGCTTCACCACCAAGCTGGCCACCGAGAACATTCAGGAGATCCCCAACTACGCCCAGATCGTGGCGGAGTCCGCCGCGGCCATCGGCGTGAAGATCAACCTGAACGTGGAAGACCAGTCCGCGTACTACGGCACGTTCAAGTTCGGCAGCTCGGACTGGCTGGACGCCACCATGAGCCTGGTCGACTATGGACACCGCGGCGTGCCGAACGTGTTCCTTGGCGCGCCGCTGCAGACGACCAACGCGAAGACGGGCACCGGCGCATGGAACGCCGCCCATTTCAGCAACGCCCAGTACGACAAGCTGTTCACGCAGTACGTCGCCGCCGTCGATCTGGCCACCCAGAGGAGCGTCGCCGGGCAGATCGAGACGCTGCTGCTCGACCAGACCCCGATCATCTTCGGGTACTTCTACAACTTCCTGACGGCGACGGCGCAGAACGTGTCCGGTGTCTACCCGACCGCGATCGGGCACCTGTTCCTGTACAACGCCACGAAGGGCTAGTTACGCACGGGCACGAGGGCGGGCACCACCACCGGGACGTGTCCGGCGGCTGGCTGCGCCCGGCGGTGTTCGGCGCCATGGACGGGCTGGTCACCAACGTGTCGCTGATCGCCGGGTGGGCGGCGGCGGCGGGAGCGCGCATACCATCGTGCTCACCGGCCTGGCCGGCCTGGCCGCGGGCGCGTGCTCCATGGCGGCCGGGGAGTACGTGTCAGTCTCCTCGCAGATCACCTACCTGATCGGCGTGGCGTCGGTCACGCGGTCGGCTGAACCGCGTGACCGGCGGTCAGGTGGCCGGCTGAGTCCCGGCCGCCGTCCTGTCGCTGTCGCGGCGCCGTCCGCGGGCGATGATCAGGGCCGTGGCCGCGGCGGCGGTGAGCATCGCGGTCAGGTGCCCGACCGCGGCGACGTCGAGCTGGCTCAGGCCGGCGAAGATCTGCCCGGGAAACACCAGCAGCACGAGGTCGACGGCGGCCAGCGCGCGCGCGAGCCAGGTCCCGCAGGCCAGCGCGACCACGATGGCCGACAGCACCACGTAAGACGGGCCCACGTCGGACAGATGCCGGCTAGCGGCGGGGAGCTGGCCGGCGTCGATCCGGTAGGCGACGATGCCCTCGCTGACCAGGGACCCGATCACATGCCCGGCCAGGCAGACCAGGGCTGTCCTGACGTTGCCGAGAGCCCGGTTCGCGCCGAAGAGCGCCAGCGCGATCAGCACCGGCCAGGTCCACAGGTACCCGGGCGTGACCAAGGCCGAGACCAGCAGCGGCCCGGCCGGCTCGTGCTCCAGGTTGGCCACGTTCGTGCTGGCCCAGGCGATCAGCCGGGCCTGGTCGTCCGGATCCAGCAGGGTGTAGGTGAGTTCGACGGCGACAAAGCAGCCCAGGTACGCCAGGGCGAAGCCGTAGCTGTGCAGCACGACCCGCACCGCCGCGTCGGGTGACCGGGTGGCCCGGAGTGCGCTCACCCCGGCACCTGGCTGCTCACGGCCGGGCTCAGGACCTGGCTCACGGCCGGGCTCAGGACCTGGCTCAAGGCCGGGCTCAGGGCCGGGCTCAGGGCCTGGCCGGCGACCGGGACGCCGAGCTGCAGGACGAGCCAGATGCGGCCGGGGTCGGAGAGCAGCCGTGGTTCGGTCAGCGGGTCGCCATCCACGATGATCAGGTCGGCGAGCTTGCCCTCGGTCACGGTGCCGATGTGCTCGCCCAGGCCCAGCGCCTCGGCCGCGGTCCTGGTCGCGGCGACCAGCGCCTCGCCCGGCGTGAGCCCGTGGTGCACCATCCGCTGGATCTCCAGCCCGGTCGCCAGGCTCACGTCACTGCCGAGCGCGATCGGCACGCCTGCTTGCCGGGCGGCTCGCATGCTGGCCGCTCCCTGCTCCAGGTTGTACTTGGCCAGCCCGGACAGCATCGGCGGCATCCCAGGATCGGCGTGCGCGCCAGGATCGGCGTGCGCGCCGGCTGGTCCGGCCGGTGACTCCGGCGGGCCCTGGGGGTCAACCGCCTCCTCCAGGCCTGCCATCCAGTAGTAGCCCGACAGCGTCGGCACCAGGACCTGGCCGCCGGCGGCCATCGCCTCCAGCAGTTCGGGCCGCTGGTGCAGGTACATGCCGTGCTCGATGGTGTCCACGCCGTGCCTGATCGCCGCCGCACAGCCGTCCAGGCCCTCGGCGTGCGCGGCCACCCGGTAGCCCAGCCGACGGGCCTCGTCGGTGACGGCGGCCAGCTCCGGCTCGGTGAGCTGGAGCGGCTCGGGATCCTCGAGCTCGTTGGAACGGGCGCCGGTCGTCATTACCTTGACGAAGTCCGCGCCGGCTCGGATCTGTTCCCTGACCGCACGCCTGATGTCGTCGGGGCCGTCCGCCTCCCGGTACATGTCACCGTAAAAGCGCCCGCCGGGCGCCGTGGCCGAGATGATCTTTCCGCAGGTCAGCAGCCGGGGACCGCGGAACGCGCCGTAGCGCATGGCCTGCCTGGCCTGCTGCGGCATCAGCCCCTGCGACCCGCAGACCCGGATCGTGGTCACGCCCAAGCGCAGGTAGTCGCGGAGCTCGGCCTGCAGGAAGTGCGCCGCGACCCCCGGCAGCGGCTCCTCGGCCCCCTTGGCGGTGTGCGGCACACGGCCGGACGCGTGGGTGTGCGCGTCGGTCAGCCCGGGCATCAGCACCCGCCCGCCCACGTCGACCGGGCGGGCGCCTTCCGGGCACCGCTCTCGGTCGTCCGCGACGCGGCGGATCACGCCGTCCTCGATCAGGATCGCCGTGTGCTCGCGCAGCGCGCTCCCCTGACCAGCAGACAGGGTGCCGTCGAACAGCCACGCCCCAGTCAGCCAGAGCCGCTCCCCGGCCGGGGCCGGAGCCGCGATCAGCGCCGGGAACCTATGCGTCACGTCGATACCACTCCTTAGCGGTCTGCGATGGCGTGGATGCCACTTCCATGCTGTCAGAGCGACCTGGATGGGACATCCACGCCTTTATCGGGCGGGGTGTTGGGCGTCCACTCGGGGCTGCTCCAGAACCGGGGGGCTACTGAGTGGTAAGGTGCCCCGTGGTTATCTTGAACCGCCCGCTGCGCATCGCGCTCCTGTCGTATCGCAGCAAGCCACACTGTGGCGGTCAGGGCGTCTACGTTCGCCACCTGAGCCGGGAACTGCACGAACTGGGACACCACGTCGAGGTGTTCTCCGGCCAGCCGTACCCCGAACTGGATCCGGGCCCGGTGCTCCGCGAGATACCCAGCCTCGACCTGTACCGCGACAGCGACCCGTTCCGCACGCCGCACTGGCGCGAGTTCCGCGGCTGGACGGACGCGCTGGAGACCGCGATGATGTGGGGCGGCGCCTTCCCCGAGCCGCTGACCTTCAGCATCCGGGTGCGGGGGGTCCTGGCCGGACGGGCCGGGGGCTTCGACGTGGTGCACGACAACCAGGGCCTCGGCTACGGGATGCTCGGCGTGCGGCGGCTCGGGCTGCCGCTGGTGACCAGCATCCACCACCCGATCAGCGTGGACCGGCGGATCGACCTGGCGTCGTCCTCCAGGCTCACCGCCCTGTCCAAACGGCGCTGGTACGGATTCGTCCGGATGCAGGCCCGGGTGGCCCGCCGGCTCGCCGGACGAGGGCCGCTGATCACCGTCTCCGAATCGTCCAGGGACGACATCTGCCGTGACTTCCGGGTCCGGCCCGAGCACGTGCGCATCATCCCGCTGGGCGTGGACACCCGGGTATTCCGGCCGCGGGAGGCCGCCAGGGTGCCGGGCCGGATCGTCGCCGTGGTCAGCGCCGACTCGCCGATGAAGGGGACCGGCACGCTGCTGCGCGCGGTGGGCAAGCTCGCCACGGACACCGACGCGCACCTGGTCATCGTCGGCAAGCCCGCGCCCGCCACCGAACGGCTGGCCGCCCAGCTGTCCCTGGCGGACCGGGTCACGTTCACCCACGGCCTGTCCGACGAGGCATTCTCCGCCCTGCTGGCCAGCGCGGAGATCGCGGTGGTGCCGTCGCTGTACGAGGGTTTCTCGCTGCCCGCGGTGGAACACATGGCCTCGGGCACCCCGCTGGTGGCGAGCCGCACCGGGGCGCTGCCCGAAGTCACCGGCGACGCCGCCGTCCTGGTCGCGCCGGGCGAGGACGAGGAACTCGCGGCCGTGCTGCGGCGGCTGCACGACTCCCCCGCCGAGCGGGCCAGCCTAGCGGACCGGGCCCTGCGCCGGGTCCGCGAGCGGTTCGCCTGGCCCGCGGTGGCCCACGCCACCGTCGGGCAGTACCTGGCCGCGATGGAAGGGCCGGCCGCCACGAAAGGAAAGGACAGGCCGAGTGCTGACCGTTGACTTCCGCCGGTTCCCCCTCCGGCCTGGCCATCGCGTGCTCGACCTGGGCTGCGGCGGCGGGCGGCACGCGTTCGAGGTGTACCGTCGCGGCGCGAACGTGGTGGCCTTCGACCTGGACCCGGCCGAACTGGCCCCGGTGACCGCGATGTTCGGCGCGATGCGGGCGGCGGGCGAAGCCAGCCAGGAAGCGGACGCGACCGCCATCTCGGGCGACGCGACCGCGATGCCGTTCGGCGACGGAATGTTCGACCGGGTGATCGCGGCCGAGGTCCTGGAACACATCGACGACGATCAGCGGGCGATGAACGAGCTCGGCCGGGTGCTGCGGCCGGGCGGGCTGGCCGCGATCACGGTGCCGAGCTTCCTGCCCGAACGCATCTGCTGGGCGTTGTCCACTGAATATCACGAAGTCCCCGGGGGGCATGTGCGCATCTACACGCGGGTCGAACTGGAAGCCAAGCTGGCCAGGGCCGGGCTGACCGCGCTCTGGCACCACCACGCCCACGGGCTGCACTCGCCGTACTGGTGGCTGAAGTGCATGGTCGGGGTGCACCACGACAAGCACCGGCTGACCAGCGCGTATCACCGGCTGCTGGTCTGGGACATCATGCGAAAGCCGGCCGTGACCCGGCTCGCCGAGCAGGCGCTGAACCCGCTGATCGGGAAGAGCCTGGTGGTGTACGCCGTGAAGCCCGAGCCGGGGCGGGCGGATGGCTGACGGGCAGCAGACTATCGGGGAACCGCTAACCCGGGCCGGGGTGCTCGCGACCGGTGAGTCCATCGCCCGGATGCAGGACCGGTCCGGGGCGATCGCGTGGCCGGACGGGCACGTGGACGCCTGGGACCACGTCGAGTGCGCGATGGCGCTGAGCGCCTGCGGCCTGCGCGAGCCGGCCCGGCGCGCCTACCGGTGGCTGCGCGAAACCCAGCGGGCCGACGGCTCGTGGGCCCGTTCGGTCGAATCCGGGCGAGTGACCGATCCGGCGGCCGAAAGCCATCACGCCGCCTACGTCGCCGTCGGCGCCTGGCACGAGTACCAGGTGACCGGCGACGAGCGGCACGCGCTGGTCATGTGGCCGACGGTGCGGCGCGCGGTGGAGTGGGCGCTCGGCCTGCGCACGCCGCGCGGCGAGGTGCTCTGGGAACGGGACGCGGCCGGAGGGGCGGGGACGTACGCGCTGCTGTCCGGGTGCGCGAGCATCCACCAGAGCCTGCGCTGCGGGGTGGCGCTGGCCAAGCTGGCCGACGACCCGCGGCCGGACTGGGAGCTCGCGGCGGACCAGCTCGGGCACCTGGTGGCCCGGCACCCTGAGGCGTTCGCGGACAAGAGCCGGTTCTCCATGGACTGGTACTACCCGGTGCTCGGCGGCGCGGTCCGCGGCCAGGACGCGGACCGCCGGCTGATGTCGGCCTGGGACACGTTCGTGGTTCCCGGGCTCGGCGTCCGGTGCGTGAGCGACGAGCCGTGGGTCACCGCGGCCGAGACCTGTGAGCTGGTCATCGCGCTCGAGGCCTGCGGGATGCGCGAGATGGCCCTGGAGGTGTTCGCGAGCGTCCAGCACCTGCGGCACCAGGACGGCTCCTACTGGACCGGCTGGCAGTTCGCCAACCAGGCGCCGTTCCCGCGGGAGCGGTCGAGCTGGACCGCGGCCGCGGTGGTGCTGGCGGCGGACGCGCTAACCGGCTTCAGCGGCGGCGCGGGGATCTTCAGGGACGCCGCGGACGAGGCCGGGCAGCCCGGGGACCGCACCGCCTGCGGGTGCGAGCCGGCCGGCCGCACCTAGAGAGCCGAACGGGCCTGGCGGCTGCTGGTGCGCACGTGCATCGTGAGGAATCGGTTACGTAGGATCGGGGTGGATTGGGGTTCTGGGGTGGCTTTTGTGCACTATAGTCCCCCAAATCCACCCACGAGCCCGAATCCACCCCGGTAAAAAGCTACGACAGTCGTACTGGTGAGTGAATAATGCGCGCAGCAGGGACTGACGGGAATCTTGTGATCCGCGGGCGGCAGACGAACAGTAGGAGCGGTCAGCCGATGCCGTCGGCGGTGCGCTGCAGCAGGCGCAGCGAGCCTTGGCCGGGTATTTCGGTGAACGCGCCGGATTTCAGCGCCCGCTGGTAGATCCGGTACGGCGCCTGGCCGCCGTCGGCCGGGTCGCAGAACACGTCGTGGATGGCCAGCACGCCGCCCGGCGCGACCCACGGCGCCCAGCCCTCGTAGTCCGTCACGGCGGCGGCGTCGGTGTGGCCGCCGTCGATGAACACCAGGCCGAGCGGCGTCCGCCAGAGCCTGGCCACCTCGGCGGACCGGCCCACCACGACCACCACGTCGTCCTCGAGCCCGGCCGCGGCCAGCGTGGCCCGCAGCCTCGGCAGCGTGTCGAGCCGGCCGGTCACCGGGTCCACCATTCCCGGGTCGTGGTACTCCCAGCCGGGCTGATGCTCCTCCGAGCCGCGGTGGTGGTCCACGGTGACCACCAGCTGGCCGGCCCCGCGGGCCGCCGCGGCCAGGTAGATGGTGGACTTGCCGCAGTAGCTGCCGACCTCGAGCACCGGCCCGCGGCCGGCGGAGCGCGCGGCCGCGTCGTACAGGGCCAGGCCCTCGGCGGCGGGCATGAAGCCGGTGGCCGCCTCGGCCGCCTGTCGCAGTTCGGGATGCATGATGCGCACGGTACCTCGTTGACATCCTCCCCTGCCTGAAGGCGGGGATTCCAGCTACTACACCGATTGGAGCAGTAGTTGAGGTTCGCGGTTCACAGGCCGGGCAACCCCGTCGCCTCCCCGCGCAGTCACGGCGTGCCCCGCCGCGATGTTCCGGGCCGCGTTCACGTCGGCGTGGTCGGCGAAATCGCAGGCCGTACACACGAAGCGCGTTTGGCTCTCACGCGACTCCGCATCCACGTGCGGATCAGTGACTGGGCAGGCGGGACAGCCGGTTCAGGGCCTCGGTCAGCACCTCGGGCTGCTTGCAGAAGGCGAAGCGGACGTGGCTGCGGGCTGCCTCGGGGTGGTCGTAGAAGATGGCGGTGGGGATGGCGACCACGCCGACCCGGTCGGGCAGGGTCATGCAGAACTCGACGCCGTCTTCGTAACCCAGGCGCTTGATGTCCGCGGTGACGAAGTAGGTGCCCTGCGGCTGGTAGACCTCGAAGCCGATCTCGCTCAGCCCGGCGCACAGCAGGTCACGCT
>Ga0335083_10005149_pt1 | contig 16540 bp, 11 predicted proteins | sample Lox_Sample_42_FD_206716 | JGI IMG/M metagenome (GOLD analysis project Ga0335083, IMG submission 206716) | Soil microbial communities from Loxahatchee National Wildlife Refuge, Florida, United States - Lox_Sample_4.2 | ecosystem: Environmental > Terrestrial > Soil > Wetlands | place: USA... | reverse complement strand
CCGATCGACTCGCTGTGTGCGTTCAGGATCCGAATTTCCATTCCCCGCACCGGTTTTCCGACGGTATCGGGAACGAACGGCTGCAGATCGTTCACGGCAATTGCCGTGCACGCCTCGGTTGTGCCGTAGCCGTTGTAAATCGGGATGCCGAGACCGTGGAAAAAGTCGATCAGCGCAGGCTCGGTGAATGCGCCGCCCACCAGCAGAGCGCGCAAGCCGCCGCCGAAGGCTTTGTGGACGTCGCGCAGCAGGATGCGGCTGAGCCTCAGGCGCGTGCGCCGTCGCGTGAGCGCCCGATTGATGCCGATCAGCGTGTTGAGCACGCGGCGCTTCACGGGAGGCAGCCCGGCAAATCGGTCTTCGAGCCCGCGCTGCAGGCTCTTGAGTATCAATGGCACGACGGCCATATAGGTGATCTGGTAGCGAGTGAACGCATCGCGGATGAACTCCGGCCGCAAGGTACGCAGGTGCACCACCGTTCCGCCGCCGGTGAAGGGCATGATGAAGCCGCCCATGAAGTCGATCGCGTGATTCGTTGGGATGATGCTCAGATAGCGAGCGCCCGGCCAGAAGGGAAACAGAGGCGTCACCGCGGCGCACTGCTCCAGGTAGTTTTCGTGTGTGAGGACGCAGCCCTTGGGCCTGCCCGTAGTCCCGGACGAATAGACGATACACGCCGGATCCTGGCGCTTGCGCGGCACGAATGCCGGTTCGCTCGCACCGCGGAACTCCTCCCAGCGCTGCGCGCCCGCGAGTTCGGCTTTCGGCGGCGCTTCGGTGACGAGGACCGTGCTCGCACGAAGCGAGCCGAAATCGGGCGCCTGAACGATCGTGCGCCAGATGTGGTGCTCGGTGATCAATACTTCCGCCTTCGAATGCGCCAACAGGGCCAGTTGTTCCCGCGGCGAAAGCTTGTAGTCGAGAGGGACCAGCACGCCTCCGCTGTAGAAGACCGCGTACGCGGAAATCAGCCATTTCGACTGATTCGTCATGATGATGGCTGCGCGAGAGCCCTGGCGAAACCCGGCGTCCTGGAGGGCGCGCGCGAGCGGCAGCGCGGCCTCCTGGAACTGGCGGTACGTGAACCGCGCGTTCTCGCGCTCCCGGTCCGCTTCGATCAGGCAGAGTTCATCCGGCCAGCGCTCGATTCCCGCGCGCAGCGCTTCACCGAGACAAGTGTATTGGCGGAGGTCCAACATCAAAGGCGGGATTGTATCCGTTCTGCCAGAGTCCTGAAATCGGTCACGCCCTGAAGTTCGTAGTCAGGCAACTCGATCCGGAAATGCTGTTCGATGCGCGTGAGCAGGTCGAGCGCCTGCAAGCTGTTGATCCCGAGCTTCGTGAAGAAGTCGTCATCAGGCTTGAGCTCCGCCAGCGGCACTTTGAAATGCTGGGAGGCAAGTTGAAGAATCTCGTCCGTCGTCTGCTCGATCGTGTTCATGAGCTTCTATCTTCCCACAGTCAGGGATGCTCAAGGCAAATAGGGCAAAGCATCGGTGCTTTCCACGAATTTCCGCAGGCCCGCCTGGACCGCAGGCTGCGCAAATAGCTCGCAGAAAATGTCGATCTCGCGCCGCAGCTCCTCGTGCGGAATCGGCTTGATGAAGCGCTTGGCGGCGATGGCCGTCTGGCGGTCGAACTTGCCGAGCTGCGCCGCCGTGGCGCGCGCCACGCGCAGCGCATCTCCTCCGCCCGCCACCTGGCTCACCAATCCGATCGACTGCGCTTTCGTTGCGTTGATGCTGCGGCCCGTGAGGAGCAGGTCGCGCACCACCGCGTTGCCGAGATCGCGCTTGAGCCGGGGGATGCCGCCGAATCCCGGAATCAGGCCGAGACGCAGCTCCGGAAAGCAAAAGCGCGCCATCTTGTCCGCGACGATCAGATCGCAAGCCAGCGCGAGCTCGAAGCCTCCGCCGAACGTGACGCCGTGGACGGCGGCGATCGTGGTGAGCGGCGCGGAATCGAGCGCGTTCATCACGCGGTGAATCCGCTCCAGGAAATCGCGGATTCCAGCCCTGCGTTCAGCGACCGCAAGCGTTTGCGAGCGCTCGTACACCTCGCGGAGATCGGCGCCGGCGCAGAAGCCCTCTTTGCGCGCGCTGGAAATGATCAGCGCGTGCGCGTCATGCTGAAGCGATTCCAGCGCCGCGACGAACTCTTCCAGCTCCGCCAGCGTTGCCGAGCCGATTTCGTTGCACGGAGCGCGGTCGAGGAGCAGTTCGATGGTGCCATCTGCCACGCGCCACGAAAGCGTCTTGCCCTGGAACGTCTTCATGCGGGCCTCTTCTGGTAGAGGCTTTCGATTTCCGCGGCGAACCGAGCGGCGATGACGTCGCGCTTCAGCTTGCCGTTGGCCGTCAGAAGGCCGCTTTCGATCGTCAGCGGCTCCGCGGAAATGTGAAACGCGCGAATCTGTTTGTAATGGGGCATACGCCCGTTGAACGCATCGAGCGCGGATTGGACGCGCGCGGACGAAAGGCCGCTCGACCCGCCATTTGCGGCTGACGCAAGAAGCGCCGCGAGATACCCGCGCCGGTTGCCGACCAACATCACGTGCTGCGCTTCCGGCAGGAGCGCCACGATCGCGTCCTCAATCGGCTCGGGCGCAATGTTGTGGCCGGAATTCAGAATGATCAAGTTTTTCAGGCGCCCGGTGATTCGCCAGTTGCCGCTCGCGTCCACATCGCCCTGATCGCCTGTGTGGAACCAGCCGCCGGCAAGGGCCTTGGCCGTTTCGGTGGGACGCTGCCAATAGCCCGGAAAGACGTTCGGGCCGCGCACCAGGATTTCCCCGTGGTCGCCCAGCGTCATCTCGATGCCGGGGATGGCCGGCCCGACTCGCCCGGGAACGAAATGGCGCGGGTCGTCGAGAGTGCAGATGGCTGTCGTTTCCGTGAGGCCGTACACTTGCAGGACAGGGATTCCCATCATCACGAAGAAGAGCTGCGTTTCCACCGAGAGAGGTGCGGAGCCGCAGATCAGGGCCCTCAGATTCGGGCCGCCGATATTCTTGCGAATCGCCGGAAAGAGAAGCGCGTTCGCCAGGCTCAGCCAAACGGAGCCCATGGCCGAGCTTCGCCCCTCTTCGCGCCGCATGTACTCCTTGTTCGCGCGGCGGAAGATGGCGTTCGCGAAGGCGCGCTTGGCGATCGATTCCTCCACCTTCGCACGCACGCGTTCGAGCAGCGTCGGCACGTTGAGAAAGTAGTTCGGCGCGGCCAGCTTCAGCTCCTCCGCCAACTTGTTGAGATCGGTCGACAGCGTGAGGACACTCGACCGCGAAAGCGCCGTCAGCAGCAAGATCCACGAGCCGGCAAAGCAGAAAGGCAGATAGTGGAAGATTTGATTCGGGCGCATGCTCGAGCCCATCAGCTGGTCCAGGCGAGCGTTCGTGCACCAGAGCATATGGTTTACGTTGCCGGCGTTCAGCACCACGCCCTTCGGCTCGCCCGAAGTGCCGGATGTATAGATGATCGTGACCGGATCGTGGTCGGCGTGATGAAAGGTGGGCGCGGGCGATCCAATCGGTCCTTCGAAGACAGACGCGACGGCGACGACTTCAGGACTGCCGACCCACGCCTTGCGGACCGGCTCGACGAGGCTCGGATCGCACAGGATCAACGAAGGCGCGGAGTCCCTCATCATGCCCGCGAGTTCCGCGATCGCCTGGCGCGCGTAGAGCGGCACAGTGATCAGGCCCTCGGCCATGATTGCGAGGTCGAGCGCGACCCAGCGGACGCTGTTCGCGGCGAGCAGCACGCAGCGGTCACCGGGCTTCAGCCCGCGCGCCGAGAGAAAGCCGCGAGCCTGCGCAACGAGCACGAGAAACTCGGCGGCCGTGGTTGCAAGGATGCGCCCTTCGCGAACCTCGCGCAGCACCGGAGCGTTTCCGGCCTGCTCGAGCCGCGTCAGGATGTCTTCCACGAAGGTCATGCTGCCACCGCTTCCGAATGCCGTTCGAGCAACTGGCGCAGACCCGCGCTGAGGGGCGGCAGATACTCTTCCCAGTCGAGGACGCCTCTGCGAATCGGAAAGTCCGGGTACTGCCGCGCGACGTGCTCTTCGAGATAGACGCCCATGCGCGCCATCGTGCGGAGATTCCGCGCCACGGCGCAGCCCGACGCCTCGCGGATTGCGTCCGCTTCGGCGTCGAGAGCCTGCAGCGCCGCGACGATCTTGTCCGCGAGGTCGGGCTCGTCGACTTTCATCAACAGATGTTCGTGGCCGCGCTCACGCATCAGGTTGCGAATGCGCTCGTCCATTGTGACGCCCGCAGACGGCACGCCTGCGGGCATTGACGTGACGATCGCATGGAAGCGCGACGAAAGCATGCGGTCGCATTGCCGCAGCACGCTGACGATCTCGTACATGTTGAACCGGTCGGATGCGAAGACGGGAGCGCCGCCGATTTTCTGCGCCACGCGCTCGCACGCATTGCGGTCGAGCATTTCCATCGCGACGAGTACCGGAAAGATGTTGCGCTGCTTTCGATACCTGTCCACCCCGGCCGCCATCGCCGCGAGATAGGTTTCGTAGGCGGTGTCCACGTCGCGGCCGGCGCGATGGAAGTAAATGGTGCGGTAGTAGCTTTCCTTGTACGCGCCGGCCGCGGAATGCGCGAGCCACTTCGCTAGGGACGGCTTCACCGGCCACCAGAAAGGATTGATCGGACAGACGGCCAGCACCGGCGTCTTGCCATCCCAGCCCGCGTCGCGCAGCGCCTTGCGGCCGTATTCCGGCGGGTGCGGCTCGAAGGTCCACGCGGTATCGGTCCCCAGTTCCGTGGCGACGCCCAGCTTACCGAGCACTTCCTGCGATTCGATGTTGCGCGTGATCACCACGGAGTCGCCGCAATAGCGGCGGCACATCTTTTGCAGCGACATGTCCATCTGGCCCGCCTCGGCGCCGAAGGCGATGCTGAGCTTGTTTTGCGCGGAGGCGATGCCCAGCGCGCCGATCATCATCGCCGTGAGAGCGTTCGCGAACTTGCTCTTGAACATGGAGCCTTCGCAGGCGATCACGCCGTGGTTTTCGCGGACCACCGAGTGCAGAAACGGTGGGAAGACGTCCGGCAGGTGAACCTGGCGCGCGTCGCCGAAATAGCCCCGCGTGAGATTGAAGTCCTGGGTCATCACGCTCAGCGCGACATTGTCGGGGCCGAGAATTCGCCGCACTTGCCGCAGAATCTCTTCCACGCGGATGTCGGAGCCGGTGTTCCGCGTGCCGTTGTAGCCCGCGAACAGAAGCCTCAGCTTCTCGCCCGGCTTCCACGGTTTCCCCGCGCCGAGCATCCATTCCAGCTTGTTCAGCTCCACAAGGCCGCTGACCCAGCCTTGCAGCACCAGGTCCATCATCGGCGCGCTTCCCTTGCCGCAGCGGCGGCAGAGACAGCGGCCGTGCCGGGCAGGTCCTTGTACGGGTAGCTGAAATTCTTCTCGCGACTGAAGCGCAGAAGGGGATAGCAGTATTTGGAAAACGGCGCGGGGCTGGCTCCCATTTCCGCGACGACGCGGCGATTGTCGAAGACTGTGTTCCAGACGAGGTACGGCAGGAAGACTTTCAGCAGGGTCGCCAGTCCGCCGACTTTTCCGGCACGCCCCGCGAGCGCGTTGATCACTTTCGAGGTAGTGCCCTCGAGGCCCGGCACGTATTTCGGGCCGCGCTTGTCCTGCGCCTTTGCGAGCGCATCGGTCAATTGCACGAACGTCTCCGAACGTGTGCCGGAGGAGAGATGGTAGATCTCATGCGCCGGCTTTTCTTTCTGGTGCAGAGTGGAAATCGCTCCGGCGACGTAATCCACCGGGACGATATCGACCTTGTCCGTCGACCGAAAGGGCAGGACCGGCAGCCCGGCCAGAAAAACGAAGGCGCGAACCATTTCGAACTGGTTCGTTTCCGGCCGGCGGCTGTCGCCCAGCACGATGCTCGGGCGAAAGATCGTCCTCGGCACGTCCGGCAGCAGCTGCCGCAGCATGTGCTCGCAGAATTTCTTCGTGCGCGCGTAGGGATCGTAATCCGAACGGTTCCAGTCGATCGCCGAATCCTCTTCGACCACCTCGTTGGCGCGGTGGCCGGCCACGGCGACCGTGCTCACGTGGCTGAAGCGGCGCAGACCATGATTGTCGCGCGCGCGCATCGCCAGCTGAATCACTTCGAGCGTCCCGCGCAGGTTGACGTTGAGGCAGCTCTTTTCCGATTTTCGATTGAGCGAGGCCGCGCAATGGATGATGGAGTTGGTTGAGCGCACCAGCGCGCTGTACTCGTCGTCCGCCAGACCGAAGCGCGAATCCGTCAGATCGCCGCGGAAGACGCGAATCCGTGAATGGTAGAAGTCATCGAACCGCTGGAAGTCCATGTGCAGCTGCAGGGAACGCCACAGGCGGCCGCGAGCTTCTTCGGAATCGCGCGCGCGGACCAGGACGTTCAGCGGCTCCGCATGATCCGCGAGCAGGTTGGACGCGATATGGGCACCGATGTAACCGGTGCTCCCGGTCAAGAGGGTGGCCACTGTTCTTGGGTGTCAGTTCGTCGCCGAGGATATTCCCGTTGCGCCCGCGGCGCTCGCCTCGGTGTGAGCCGCAAAGGGCACACTGCGCCGGGGACCCGTTTCCGGCGGACGGCCCTCGATCAGAGGATAGCACCACTTCCGCAGCGCCGGAATGTGGACGTTGATCCAGTAGTCCCACCAATCAAGCGAGCGGGTGTCGTAGCCGAAGGGCGCCTGCTCGTCGGCCGACAAGGCGGCGCTCAGCCGTTCGACGTTGGCGGCTTCGAAGACGTGGTCGTTGTGAAGGATGAAAGGCTCGAAGAGATCGATCAGCTTGATTACTTTCTCGAGGTCGCGTTCCTGGCGGGCCAGCGGCGGCCGCACGAACGGAATCGGCTCGATCGTCCTGTTGATGACCTGTACGAGCATCTTCTGCGCGGGCGCCGAGAGCTTTTCGTAGCGGGCCTTCGAGACTGGAATCGCATCGAACCTCAGCCGTAAGCGGTGATGGAATCCGTTCTGCGAGCGGTAGAACTTGCGGTGGCCGAGCCCGGTCAATTCGATGGAGCGCCGCATGTCGCAAGGATTCGCGACGGAAGTCGCCAGGTGGTACATCCGCTGGTGCCGCCGCTCGACCAGCGCCCCGGCGATCAAAGTCATGCCCCGGCAAACCACGTCCACGGGAATCAGGTCGAGACACTTGCTCGCGTTCGTCGGCAGCTGCCGAAAAAATGTTCCGAGCAGGTAGGAGAGCGAAGCCGACGTGTTCACGCCCTCGTTCCAGCCTGAAAAGGGCGCCTGGATCGACGACTCGACAATCGACGGCCGGACGACGGCGATCGCGGCCTTCGGCGATGCTTCGAGATAGTCGTGAATCAGCGATTCCGCCAGGCTCTTCGTGAAGGTATAGGTGTTCGGCCAGCCGAGCTCGTTCGCGCGGTGAGTTCCCGCATCGATCATTGCCTGGCGCACCCAGCGAACCCGGTTCTTGCGAATCTGATTGTCGAGCGCCGCACCCTGCAGATTCCTCGCCGCCTGGCGCTTGTCCAGGGCCTGCCGGCGAAGCTCCTCGGTTACGTCCGCCGATACCGAGCGCGCCTCGATCTCCTGCGCGAGAGCCTCGAGCGATTTCCACTCCGTCTTCGCGTCGAAGCCCGCCGCGCCGCGCGGCGTGTAGTTCTTCGGGAGGTCTTCCAGAATGCGCCCATCCCGCTGGCCCACCGCATAGCACGTGGAAAGATGGAGCAGCGCGGCGTGATCGCACTCGCGCAGGAAGTCCAGCAAGTAGGACATCGACCGGACGTTCATCGCGAGCGCGTCGCGCAGGTCGGGGTTAAAGTCCGTGAGGCCCGCGCTATTGATGATCACATCGAGCGACTGCGCCAGGCGCCGCTTCACCTCGGGAGAAAGGCCGAGGTCCGGCTTGCTCGCGTCTCCCTCGACGACTTCGACTCGCTCCCGCAGGAAGTCCGCAAACTTTTCGCCGTGCCGGTCCGCCAGCGGAGCGAAGACCGGCGATTCCTGAATGATGCGTTCGAAGCGCTGCAACGCCGTCGCCGTCCGGTGGCCGCGAACCAGAAGGAAGACGCGGCCGATCTCAGGGAGGTCCGAGAGCAGACTCGCGAGCCACACTTTGCCGATGAATCCCGTGCCGCCGATCAACAGGATCTGTTTTCCGCGCAGCGCGCCTCGCACAGAGAAGGGTCGCGCTCCGTTGCGCGCGTCGAAGTGAACGACGGGCACGCGAATCGCAGGGGCCCGGCGCTCGGCAGGCCGGATCGTCTGCTCAAGCACTTCGGGCTTCTTCGCGAAGCCGAGGTCGTGCAGCAGCTCGTCGCGCGCGATCGTGCCATCGGGCTGGTCCGAGCGAAGTTTCGCGAACGGACCGCGCGGCCGAATCACGGGATCGAGCAGCCGCCCGGTTGCGATGCCTTCGCGAAAATCGAGGCGATTGCAAAGAATCTTCTTCACGCCCAGATGCCGCGCCAGAGGCCGCATGATGTGGTCCAGCCCCTGGCTTACGAGCACGACGTCGGCGCCCGAAGCCGTCACTTCGCGCAGTTTCTCGAGGCCGCGCGGTTTCAGCTTCGGCTCCAGGTTGTAGTGAAAGAATTCCTCGCCGAGCAGGTCGAGACGGTCCCGGCTCTCTCCGCGCAGAACGGCGTGCATCACACGCGTGGCAAACACGCGGTCCGAGGCGTAAAGGAACGGCCGCGTGACGGCCATCATTCCCATCAGTCCGCGGCGCGCCCAGCGCTCGAGAAACGTCTGCGCATTCCAGGTGAAGAAGCCCACGGGCCGGACCGCGGTCAAATCCAGCAGGCTTCCTTCCACACGCCAGTAGACAAAGCCGCGCGCAGAGGGAAGCGCGCTCGCGCCGAGAGTCATTGTCGCGGAATCCTGGCCATTCGATCGGGAGGAAGACATACTTTAGTGTTTGCGACCAACGAAGGGCGCTACAAACAGCCGGAAATTAACACGCTTGTCACGCCCCGATCAACTTTACGCGAACCGGCCTCAAGCCGCCACTCCGCATCATGGGTTGGTTCCTTCCGTGATCTCCGTGCGCTTGCCGGCCCGCACCTCGATTTCGTCCTGCACGGCGCCGCTCGGCCAGATCACGCGCACCACGTCCGCCGAATTCTCGCCTCCGAGACCGATGGACATTTCAGACGGTCCCTGGCTCAGGTAGCCCGAGGCGCCCGGCACCTGGAATGTCTGCCGCCCCGCTCCCGCAAAGATCTCGACGCGCGCTTCGATGCCCAGATGATTGTCGGGATCGCCGGCGAGCGCGAGTTGCAGCGAAGGATTCTTGTTGCCGCCGACGTTCTTGAGGAGCACTGGCGGACGGCCGGTTTGCGTGATCAGCAAATCCGTCGCACCGTCACCATCGAAGTCAAACGCGATCACGCTGCGCGGATCGTGCAGCAAGATCTTGTCCAGGCCCGTCTCCTTCGTCACGTCGCGAAAGCCCGCCGCGCCTTCGTTGCGAAACAGGGCGATGCGCCCTTCGCCGGAGAATGTCTCCCCCACGGCGACGAGATCGGTCCAGCCATCATTGTCATAATCGAGTGTGGCCAGGCCCCAGCCGCGCATCCATCCCGGGCCGGCGAGCGGCACGCGCTGAAAGGATTTGCCCGCGACGTTGCGCCAGATGCTCAATCCCGGCGGCGCCCAGTGCGTGAACGCGAAGTCCAGCGAGCCATCGTGATTGAAATCGAAGGCCGCCGCCCCCGCGGTCGGTCCCGACATGCTGATCGCCCACGGGCTCGCGGCCCGGAAAGCACCGTCGCGCGAGTTGACCAGCAGCGCGGGAAACTTCCGCCAGCCCGTCAGCAGCAGATCCACCGCGCAGTCTGGCTCGACGTCGGCTGTGATCGCGCTGATCGACGGCGCGTCTCCGCCCAGGCCCATCTGCGCCGTGATGTCAGAGAAAGTTCCGTTGCCTCGATTGCGCCACAGAGTATTTCCGGCGGCGGGAGCGTCGTAGGGAAACTGGAACGGCTGATTCGGATGCTCAAGCGGGAAATCGCTGAAGCGTGTTGCGTAGAGATCGAGGTCTCCATCGCCGTCGTAATCAACGAACGTCACGCCCAACACCAAACCGTTTGTGCGAACGCCGGACGCCTCCGTCACATTCGAGAACGTGCCGTCGCCTTGATTGTGAAAGAGGACGACGCCACTGCTCGAACCGATCGCGAGGTCCGGATGGCCGTCGTTGTCGTAGTCGCCAACGGCGCAGCCGGTGCCCTCGCCGCCGAAGTTCAGCTTCGCCGCCTTGGTGACGTCCACAAACGTGCCTTTGCCTGTGTTGCGATAGAGCCCCGCGTGCCCCTTTCCGTCGCCATCGACAAGCAGGATGTCCGGCTTTCCGTCGCCGTCGTAGTCGAACACGCAGGCACCGCTTCCCAGGAATTGCGCCAGCGGCCGCGCCGCGTCACCGGTCTTCAGCCCGGTCGCAGCGGACTTTCCGGAAGTCCTCGTTGGCCCGGCAACAGGCCGAGCGCTCGGACTCGTGGCGACCTTCCACGGAAGCTTGGCGAGCGAAGTGACGTCCACAAAGTGGACGGGAATCGGCGGAGGCGCCGCCTGTGGCGGCGCGATCATCTCCTGTGCGAGCGAATACTTGCCTTGCTCCCCGTAGAGAAAGCGGATCGGCTTGCCGAGCTTGTGGCTGGTGATCGTCTGAAACCGAGCCATGTGCCCTTTCGCCGCCTCGGAGTTGCCCCGGTGCTCCTCGGCCTGCGCCAATCCATATTCCGCCGAAGCGTGGAACGGGTTGAGCTCGGTTGCGCGCTGAAACGCCTCCGCGGCCCGGTCATACCGCTGCGCCTGCGCCGCGAGATAGCCAAGGAAATATTGCGTATCGGCGTCGTCCGGGTCGAGCTCGGCAACCTTCTCGAAATCGCTGCGGGCTGCGTCAAGCTGCGCGGCCTCCCGGTCCAGCAGCGCCAGGTTGTACCAGGCTCGCGCGCTTCGGGGATCGCGCTCCAAAGAGGTGTGCAGAATCTTGGCGGCATTGTCGTACGAACGCATATTCAGCAGCGCGATTCCCATGTTCAGGCAGCCGATGTCCGACTGCGGATTCATCACGCACGCGCGCTGAAATCGGGCGAGGGCGTCGGGGAACTGGTGGCGTTCCATCAGAGCCATTCCGATATTGTTCTCGCGGATCGCCTCGCTGAATGTTTCCGGCAGGGCGGCCGGGCGCGAAGCGGCGGGCGGCGCGGGTTTCGCTTTGACCGCGGAATGCGGCCTCCGCTGCTGGGTGCCGCCGGCAAATCCGACCGCGCAGACGAGGACGGCGCTGGCTGCTTTGACGAAACTGCCGGACCGGAGCATCACGACGGCCCGGCGAGATGGCCTGCCTGGAGACGCGTCTGGAGGACGCGGAGAATGGCGTCTCGCCCGATCATGCCGACAACCGCATTTCCGGAGATTACCGGCATCTGGTTAATGTCGGCGGTCTGCATACGCTCGAGCACTCGCTGGGCCGATTCCTCGGGGGCGGCGGTCTGCACTCGCTCCATCGGCACCATGATTGCCTGGACGGAAGTGCTGGACCAATCCGCACGCGGCACACCGCTGGCCTGCCGCAACGTTACGAGCCCAACCGGTTGGTCGCCGCTCGCGACAATGTGACACCGGCGTCCCGTGCGCATCACTTCGTGGACGTACTCCTCGACCGACATATCTCTCGGCACGGTCGGGATGTCGTGAGCCATGATGTCCTGCGCGTGGACGCCGGCCAGCGTGCCTCGGATCGCCACCTGCGCGAAGCTTTCCCGCGCTGCCTCCAGCAAGAACCAGCCAATGAAGGCCATCCAGAGCCCTCCCACCCAATTTCCCTCCAGGGCGCCTGAAATCCCGATTGCGATCAGCAGGTAGGCGAAGAATCGTCCCGCGTTGGAAGCAATCTGCGTGGCCCGCAGGAAGTTGCCGGTAATGCCCCATGCGATTCCGCGCAGCACCCTGCCTCCGTCCAGCGGAAATCCGGGAACCAGGTTGAACACGCCCAGGACGAAATTGGTCAGCGCCAGCCACTTGGCGGCGGCCGTCACCATCTCGCCCCCGTGCAAAAACCGGGCGACCAGCCAGAAGCAGCCCGCCAGAAACAGGCTGGAAAGAGGTCCGGCGATGGCGATGTTGAACTCCTGCCGGGCGTTGGTGGCTTCATGCTCGATGTGCGACACGCCACCGAACACAAAGAGCGTGATCGACTGGACCGGTATGCGGTACCGGAGCGCCACGAAGCTGTGGCACATCTCGTGGAACAGCACCGAGGCAAAGAACAAAATGCTGGTAATGATCCCCAGCGCCCAATGTTGCCGCGGGCTCCAGCCAGGATGCATGTAGGTGAACTGCGTCCGGAGGGACAGCGTGATCAGCAGAAAGATGAGGAACCAACTAGTGTGGAGATAGATCGGGATGCCCATGAGGCGTCCCAACCGGATACCCGACACACGTGCAGGCTGCGCCATTCGCGTCAGGGCGGATTCTAACAGACTGCCTTCCTGAGTGTCATTTTCCACGCCGTGTTCCGCGCACCACGCACTTCGACTTGCACCAAAACCATAACTGCTTCCGGATCAATCGCGCGAGCTGTGGCTCCGCGCCTGCATGTGGTCCGCGCGAAGGGCGCCGCAGAAGCTGGAAAGGCGCTCCCCGGAACCAAGGACACGGCCATGGGCAACTTTGTCGAATTCGCAGAGGTAGCGGGCGCAATCATCGCGGCATTCGGTCTGGCGCTTGGGCTTGAATGGGTCAGCCTGTACGGTCTGACCAGCATGGTGCCCCTGCGTCGGCACGAGGCGCGCGACGACCGCCGATGATCAACCCAGCCATCCCCTCGCCCGCTGCGGTTGCGGAGCGAGGGCAGCCCGGGACGCTTGGTGAAGCGCTCTTTGGGCGACGCTCGGAGGGCGCGACACGCGCCTTCGCAGCGCCAGGGAGGAAGTCATGCTGTTCCTGAAATACTTGCTGTTGATCGCGTGCTTCGGTCTTTTCGTCAGTGCCGCCGGCGCTATCCTCTATGACATCTATCTGGCCTTCGAGCTCAATCGGATATTGAGCCGCCGGAAGAATCCATCCGATTCCGGCGCATCGGGCGACGCGCCACCGCCGGGCGTAGTTCTCCCGCGCCCGCGCCGTGCGATCCGCTGGAACACAGCCGCCAAGCTGCTCGCAATCGCCGCCCTGGCGGGGCTCCTTCGCGAAAGCATCGTGGTCGTCCCGGACGGCCAGGCCGCCATTCGCATCAGCGAGATCTCCGGCGTTCGCCCCGGCACGCTCTATGCGGGTACTCACCTGGTCGTGCCGCTGGTCCAGCACGCGGTGCTGTTCGACGTTCGCGATCAGGTTTTCTCGACTTCCGCCCTCGGCGTCCGCGGTCAGAAAGAACAGCTTCTCAATGTCCAGGCGCGCGAAGGCCTGCAGGTCGGCCTAGCCGTTACGGTGCGCTACCGAATCGATCCGTCCCGCTTGGCGTACATCCAGACAAACTTGCCGCAGCCCGTGGATGAGCAGGTCGTCGCGCCCGTCGTCCTGAGCACGTTTCACGCGCTGGCGCCGAATTACGTGGTGCGCGACGTCTTTGCCACGAAGCGCGAAGAGTTCCGGTCCAAGGCGGCCCAAACCATTGCCACGCGCCTGGCGAGCGACGGAATCATCGTCAAGGAAGTCTTGCTCAAACAGGTCGAGCTGCCCGAAGAGTACGCCAAGGGTCTCGAGGACCTGCTGTTGAAGGAGCAGGAAGATGACCGCACCTCCGTCGAGGCGGAAATCGAGCAGAAGCGCGTGGCCATCGCCGCGTCGCAGGCGGAGGCGCAGAAAGTTCGCGACGTGAAGCACGCCGAAGCCGACGCGCAGTCGCAGGTGATCATGGCCAAGGCGCAGGCGGACGCGATGGTCTACACGCTGCCGCTCAAGCAGAAGCAGATCGAACAATCGCGGCTGGAAGCCGAAGCAAAGAAGCAGACCACGCTCGAAGACGCCGACGCCCAGGCCCAGGCCAAAGTGATCGACAGCAAGGCCGAACAGCAGCGCCAGGGTCTGCTGGCCGATTCCGAAGCGAATCGCATTCGCGTCCTCGCCCAGGCCCAGCGGGAGCGCGAGAACCTCGAAGCGGACGCCGCAGCCAATCGCATTCGGCTGACTTCGCAGGCCGAAGCCGAGCAGATGCAGTTGCAGGCGGCGGCGCTGAAATCCAATCCGCTGCTCGTGCAACTGACGGTCGCGCAGCGCCTTTCGGACAAGGTGCAGATCATGATGGTGCCAAACGACGGGAAGTTCTTCTTCACGAACGACGTGCTGCGCTCCGCGATGGCCGTGGACGCGAACGATCCTCCGCCCGCGCGCCAGACGGCGAGGCCATAGAGTTCGGCCGGTTCGCTGTTTTCGGCCCCAGCCGGGGAGCGGGAGCCGCGGATCGGTCGGAAAGTAGCGCCGGCAAAACCCTTGCTGAGGCTTCGTTCACGAAAAGTGAGACGAAGCCTCGCCGGCGAAGCGAGTGCCTGATGCGAACGCGAGGAAAGGGCCCTAAAACAGGTGTGCTATCATGACGCTCGACAAACGCGTTGCGCAATCGCTCCATGGCGAAACAGCCGCTCCTGCAACCTACCTTTCTGACGCGCGTAATCTTTCGCATCGCCATCCTCTCGGTTGCTGCGGGTCTCTGCGCGTCCGCGCGCGCCATTGCTCAGACGGACGGCGCCGTATCCATCGGGTGGGCCGACGAATTGCGTGAGCTTGGCGATGCGGTGGCGCGCGTCTCGCCGCCGCCCTGCAGGATCGATCTTCTGGTGAGCAACATGTCGTCCCTCAGCGCAGACCAAGTGGCCGCAATCGACGAATGGCTGAAGACGAATCTGGGAAACCGGCACTTTCGCATCGTCGATGGCCAGCCGGTGGACGCCTACGTCAACGTGACGCTCTCGGAAGGCGTGGATGGATACGTGCTCGTGGCGCAGATACGCCGCGGTACGGACGAACAGCTTGCGATTTTCCCGGTCGATAAAGGAGGCCTGGCCGCGAAGCGAGTCGGCGGCGTGGCGCTTGACGACCAGCTGATCTGGGTGCAGTCCGGGAGGATACTCGACTTCGCGCTGCCGCAGCCCGCGGCCGGAGAGCCGCCACGGCTGATCGTCCTGGAGGTCGGCCGTATCGTTTTCTACGTGCGCAGGAATGCGCAGTGGCAGATCGACGGTTCGGTGATCATCCCTCCGCTGCGGCCATGGCTCCGCGCGCCGCGCGGCTACGTGGACCTGTCGCGGGGCGTCTCGAACGGGGAAGCGCTGCTTTCCGGCGTGCAGTGCAAGGGTGACTTCGGCGTCCCCAACACGATCGACTGCGGATTCGTTTCGCAGCAGTCCGCCCCCTGGGCCTTGCAAGACGAGTGGAAGTCCAAAAACCTTTCGTCGGCGGGCGATGCCGCTCTGACTTCGCTGGAGTGCGACGACCGATCGGTCGCGCTGGCCACGGGAAGCGGCGACTGGACGCAGGCGGACTTCGTGCAGGGCTACGAGATTGGCACGGCGAAGGGGCAGGGCGCGATGGCGTCAGGAAATCCGCTCGAATTCAAAGGTCCGGTTACGGCGCTTTGGGCGATGGGCGGCGGAGTCGCGCGAGCCGTGGTGCAAAACTTGCAGAGCGGAAACTACGAGGCGCACCTTGTTACAGCGACTTGCAGCCATTAGCCTCTGCCTCGCGATCGTGCTCGCGGCTCCCGAGAGGGGAGAATCCACACGGAGGCCGAAGTACGGCGGCACACTGCGCGTCGAAATCGGCGCGATTGTGAATTCGCTCGATCCAAGCGCTCCCGCCGCGAGCGCGGAGGAGGCGTTCGCCAAAGACGAGATCGACGCGCTTCTCTATGAGCGGCGCAATCCGGACGGCACGTTCGCAGGCGTTGCGGGCTCCGGCTCATTCCGCATCGCCGAATGGGAGCCGGGCAAGCGCGCGGTTCTGCAGGCGAACGAAGACTTTCGCGAGGGCAGGCCCTTCGTCGATTCGATCGAGATTCTGATGGGCCGCGGCGCGCGCGACCGGCTGCTCGATCTCGATCTGGATCGCGCCGACGTCGTCGAAGTTCCGCCCGAAGAAGCGCGTCGCGCGAGTGAGCGCGGCGCCCGCCTGAGCGTCTCGCCTCCGGATGAGTTGATCGCACTTGTCTTCGTGCCCGGACGCCCGGTTGCGGAAGACGCACACGCCCGCGAGGCTCTTTCCCGGTCGATTGATCGCGGCGCGATCGTCAATTTCATCCTGCAAAAGGAAGGCGAGGCGGCGGGAGGACTCCTGCCTCAATGGTCCAGCGGCACCGCATTTCTTTTCTCGACGGCGGTCGATACAAGCACGGCAAAGAACCTTTGGGCGCAAATCGGCGGCTCGCCCAAGATTGTGTTGGGATATGATGCCAGCGATTTGCTGGAGCAAACGATCGCGGAGCGAATCGTGGTGAACGTGCGCGAGGCAGGAGGCGCCGTAACTTTGTCTGCGGCCAAACAGGGCGCCGCGTCCGACGGCGTTGACATTCGATTCGAGCGGCTGCGCATGCCT
>Ga0335083_10005148_pt1 | contig 16541 bp, 18 predicted proteins | sample Lox_Sample_42_FD_206716 | JGI IMG/M metagenome (GOLD analysis project Ga0335083, IMG submission 206716) | Soil microbial communities from Loxahatchee National Wildlife Refuge, Florida, United States - Lox_Sample_4.2 | ecosystem: Environmental > Terrestrial > Soil > Wetlands | place: USA... | reverse complement strand
GATAGGCCAGACCGATCGAGACCTGCTTGCCGCACTTGACGCTCGCCGTCGCCGCGCTGAGACGAGCCGGCGCCTTGGCCGACCCCCAGGCGGTGGTGGCGACGATGACGGAGCCCAACGCCGCGACCAACGCGACTGCTCCCACCTTCTTCAACATTCATGCCCTCCTTTAAGGGACGTTCTCCCGGTTAGACGCACGCATCCGGCCGAGGTTTGTGCGGAAATCGGAAGGAACTGGCCGCGACTCTACTCCGGTAGGCGCGCCATCGGAAGAGAAGCCGCGGTTAGGCTCGCCGCATGCGCTACACGCTCCAGGCACAGGAGACGGCCGGGCCGGAGACGGCGCTGTTCACCGTTCCCGAGTTCCAGCAACGGCTGTTGCGCTTCGAGAGTGAAAGTGAAGAGCGCCGCGACGACGTGCGCGACGAGGTGCTGTACGTCCTCGAAGGCGGCGGCCTGGCGACGGTCGGCGACGAGAAGCAGGAGCTCGAGCCCGGGACGGGCGTCTTCGTCGCGCGCGGCACGCCGTGGCGGATCGAGTCCGCCGACGGCCTGAAGCTCCTCTCCGTGCTCGTCGAGGAGCCGCTGCCGGCGTCGTCGACCCACGCGGTGGTGGCGAGCGGCGAGCGCGGCACCGCGACCGCCGGCCGGGAGTTCACGCTGCTTTCCCACCCGGACAACGGCTGCGAGTCGGTGACGCAGTTCGTCGGTTACATCCCGCCCGGTCGTGCGCCCGACCATTTCCACCGCTACGACGAGGTCGTCTACGTGCTCGCCGGCGAGGGAGCGTTCCACGTCGACGGCGCGAGCGCGCCGCTGCAACCCGGCTCGTGCATCCACCTGCCCGCGCGGCTCGTCCACTGCCTCGAGAACCACGGCCCCGGTGAAATGCGCGTGCTCGGCGTCTTCCGGCCGGCAGGCTCGCCCGCCGAGGCCTACTACCCCGACGGCAGCGCGGCCGCCGTCCCGGTGGCCTGATGCCGCACATCGAGCGCACAGCCCACGTCGGCTGGGACGGCAACCTCGCTCGCGGCGCGGGCACGCTCGACGCCGACAGCGGCGCCTTCGCGCGGCTGCCCTTCTCGCTCCCGTCGCGGGTGGGCGATCCCGGCGGCAAGACGAGCCCCGAAGAGCTGCTCGCGGCCGCGCACGGCGGCTGCATCACGATGTCCCTCGCCGGCGTGCTGACCGCCGCCGGGACTCCGCCCGGCCGGATCGACACCACCGTCACGATCGAGATGGACGAGGTCGAGGGGCAGGGCCACCAGATCGTCGGCTCGCGGGTCGAGTTCGTCGCGCGGGTTGACGGCGTGGACGACGCCGCGTTCCAGGCCGCGCTCGTCGAGGCCGACGAGGGCTGTCCCTTCTCCGCGTTGCTCAAGCGCGCAGGCGCGAGCGTCACCGTAAGCGCACGTCTCGGGTGAAGCTCGTAGAGCTGGCCGCGGCGCGTCGGACGCACAAGTCGTTCGGGCCGGAGCCAATCGCGCGCGAGACGCTGCTCGAGCTTCTCGCCGTCGCGCGGCTCGCGCCGACGCACCATCTCAATCAGCCTTGGCGCTTCCGCGTTCTCGGGCCGGCCACCCTCGCCGAGCTGAAGCGGGTGTCCGGCGAGAAGGAAGCGCAGAAGCTCGACCGGGCGCCGACTCTCGTGGTCGCGACGGCGGCGCTGACGGGAGAACTGGCGATGGACGAGGAGGATGTGTGCGCTACGGCCGCGGCGATCACGCTCGTGCTCCTCGCTGCGACCGAGCGCGACATCGCGACGTACTGGCGGACGCCGCAGGCGCTGCGCACCAAGGTCGGTCGTGAAGCGGTCGGGATCCCGCCCGGGGAGCGCTTCCTCGGCCTGCTCCACTTCGGCAGCGCTACGCGCGAGCCGGCTCCGCGGGAGCGCGAGCCTGCCGAGTCCTACGTCGCGTTCCTGCCCTAGGAGGTCGCGGTCTCGCCGGGCTCGTCGACGCCGCTGTCCGGTGTACCGACGACAGGTGGCTGCTGCGGACGTAGGTAGAGGGACTCGAAGGCGACCGCTGCGATGAGTGCTCCGGCGAACGGCCCGACCCAATAGATCCACCAACCGGTCCACGAGTTCGCGGCGAGCTCCGGCCCGAATGCGCGTGCAGGGTTCATCGCCGCTCCGGTGAGCGGGCCTCCGACGAAGACGTCGATGGAGATGGTGAGGCCGATCGCAAGGCCGGCGATCGCCTTGAAAGCGCCCCGCTCGTCGACGGCGGTCGCCCACACCGCCCAGACGAGGAAGAACGTCATGATCGCCTCGAGCGCGAACGCCTTCGCGTCGGACACGTGAGGCGTGGGGGTGGCGCCGAACTTCACCAAGAACTGGCTGAAGATCCCGCGCAGGATGAAGGCTGCGCAGACCGCGCCGAGCAGCTGGAAGAACCAGTAGACGGCCGCCAGCCGGATCTTGATCCGACGCGTGGCGACGAAGCCGAGCGTGATCGACGGGTTGAAATGCCCGCCGGAGATGTGGCCGAGGTTCGTGACCATGATCCCGATCGCGAGGCCGTTCGCGAGCGCGACCGCGACGATGTCCCGCCCGCTGACGATGCCGGCGCCGCCGCCGATGAAGATGAGCGTGAAGGTGCCGACGAACTCGGCGATGCCGCGACGTAGCACGTCCTGGTCCACGGGCGGAGAGCGTACGAGGGTGATCGGACGACGCTAGGAGACCGCGTCGCGGAGCGCCTGCGCCTCGGGCAGGTGCTCGAGCTTCTTCAGCGTGTTGTTCTCGATCTGCCGGATCCGCTCTCGCGTGACGCCGAAGGCGCGACCGACCTCCTCGAGCGTGCGCGGCTCGCCGCCGAGCAGCCCATAGCGGAGCTCGATCACCTCGCGTTCGCGCCTGGGCAGAGCGTTGAGCGCGTTCACGACGTCCTCGCGCCGCAGCATCAGCTGGGCGGTGTCGTACGGCGACTCGGCCGCTTCGTCCTCGACGAAGTCTCCGAGGGAGGAGTCCTCCTCCTCGCCGATCGGCTTCTCGAGCGAGATCGGGAGCTGGGACATGCGCAGGATCTCGCGCACCTCTTCGGTCGTGATCTCGAGCTCCTCGGCGATCTCCTCGGGGCTCGGCTCCCGCCCGAGCCGCTGCACGAGCTGCCGCTCGATGTGCACGACCTTGTTCAGCTTCTCGACCATGTGCACGGGGATCCGGATCGTGCGCGCCTTGTCGGCGATCGCCCGTGTCACCGCCTGCCGGATCCACCACGTCGCGTAGGTCGAGAACTTGTAGCCCTTGCGGTAGTCGAACTTCTCCACGGCGCGGATGAGCCCGAGCGAGCCTTCCTGGATCAGGTCGAGGAAGGAGAGCCCGCGCCCCAGATAGCCCTTCGCGATCGAGACGACGAGCCGGAGGTTCGCCTCGATCATCGCTGTCTTCGCGCCCATGTCGCCGCGCTCGATCCGCTTCGCCAGCGTCACTTCCTGGTCGGCTGTGAGGAGCGGCACCTTGCCGATCTCGCGGAGGTAGAGGCGAAGGGAGTCGAGTGAGGGCTCGACGGTCAGGTCGAGCTTCGGCGCGGCTGCGGCCTTCTCGTCCTCGGGAGGCGGTTGCTCGTGTGGCGGCGCCTTGTGTTGCTCGCCTTCGACGAGGTCGACGCCGTGCTCGATCAGATAGGTGTAGAAGTCCTCGACCTGCTCCTTCGTCAGCTCGACGTCGTCGAGCCCGGTCGCGATCTCGTCGTAGGAGAGAAAGCCTTTCTCCCTCCCCTCGGCGACGAGCTTGTGGAGCTCTTCGACGTCAGGAAGCGCGATGTCGACGGTGAGCACGTCACGAACCTCCCCGGCCTGGGTTGCACGACGGCACTGCTACAACCGACCGGGTCCGGCTCACACCGGTGACCCCGGTCCTCCCTCAATCCCGAGCGGATACTAGTCACGCGCTGGCGATTCGTAAAGAAGTTGTCAGGAACCGGTGACGATCGCGCCGACGCGCTCGCCGCGGGTGTTGTGCACCGTGCGAGCGGCGAGGTCCGGCAGGTCGAGGCCGAACCTGCCGAGGAAGGCGGCCAGTGCCGGCGCGTGGGCGCGGGCCGCGCCGTCCTCCGCCTTGAGGGCGATCCCGATCCCAGGCGGGCCGGCCGCGCATAGCAGGCCCTCGGCCCCGCCTTTCGCGAGCCAGCCGGGCGCGCCGCGCATCAGGAGGCAGTCGGCGCCGTCCGGCCCGCCGACGAGGTCGGGCCGTGAGCGCATCGCCGCAGCGACCCTCGCGCCGCCGGGCAGCGACTCGAGGCGCGAGAACGCGTGCGCCATCCGCTCCAGCGTAAGCGCGAAGGTGACGATGCCACAGCCGTCCGTCCCCGTCTCGAACGCCTCCGGCTCGACCTCCGCCGCCTCGGCGTGGACGTCCCGACAGGCGACCTGGACCGGATGGTCGGGCAGGCGGTAGCCCTCGGTCGGCCAGCCACGGGCGCGGCAGAGCGCGAGCATCCCGGCGTGGTTGCCCGAGCAGTTGTTGTGGATTCGCTCCGGCGGACGCCCCTCTTGCGAGCCGAGCTCGAGATCCTCCTCGGTCGCCTCGGCGCGCGCGAGCAGGGCACGCACCGCGGCGACCTGCTCGGGCGTGTCGTGGTGGGAGGCGCAGGCGATCGCGAGCTCGTCGTCGGGCAGGTCGTCCCTGGCACGCACGAGCGGGAGCGCCTGAAGCGGCTTGGAGGAGGAGCGCATGAAGCACGTCAGGCTGGGGTCGCCGGCAGCCGCGACGACCTCCAGCGAACGGACCGCGACCGCATGGACCCTGTGCGCCGCCTCCACGACTCCGTTGCGGCGCACCTCGACGACGATCGGCTCGCTCACGCACGCGAACCATATGCGTCCTTGCGAATGGTCGGCTTCTGCAGTATGGTCGGGATATGCCGACCATTGATGGCTTCGACTACAAGGCGCAGGACACGATGGTCGTCTCGGAACCTGCACAGCTGCGAGCGCTCGCGGATCCCTTCCGCACCCAGCTCGTGCAGCTGCTGCGCGACCGAGCGCAGTCCACGCAGGAGCTCTCCGAAGCGCTCGCCATCCCGAAGGGCACCGTCGGCCATCACCTGAAGGTGCTCGAGTCGGCCGGCCTGATCCGCGTCGTCCGCACCCGCAAAGTGCGGGCGGTCACGGAGAAGTTCTACGGCCGCACGGCACGGCTCTTCCTCTACCAGACCGAGGACCCCGCAGACGGCCGGGCGATCTCTGCCGTCACCCTCCGTCAAGCCGCGAGCGAGGTCGAGCTGGCACCGGTCGTGACCGGCTTCGGCCTCGTTCGCGCGCGCCTGACGCAGAAGGACATGGAGCGGTTCGAGCGCCGCACGAAGAAGCTGATGGACGACTTCCGCGCCGCCGACCAAGCCGGCGGAATCCCGAGCTCCCTCACGGGCGGCATCTGGGCGGCGGACACCGACGATGCGTAGACCGTCCGGAGCCCTGTGGTCGCACCGCGACTTCATGAAGATGTGGACGGGCCAGACGATCAGTCAGTTCGGCTCGTCGATCTCGCAGCTGGCCCTGCCGATCATCGCGATCAAGCTGCTGCACGCATCTCCCTTCGCAGTCGCCGCGCTCGGCACCGTCGAGTTCCTCCCCTTCCTGCTCTTCACGTTGCCGGCAGGCGTCTGGGTCGACCGACTGCCCCGCCGCAGCGTGCTGATCGTGGGCGATGTCGGGCGCGGGCTCCTGCTCATGTCGGTGCCCATCGCCTACCTGGACGGCCACCTGACGATGACCCAGCTCTTCGTCGTCGGCTTCCTCACGGGCATCCTGACCGTCTTCTTCGACGTCGCCTACCAGTCGTACCTACCGGCGCTCGTCGACCGCGAGCACCTGATCGAGGGCAACTCCAAGCTCGAGGTGACGCGCTCTGCCGGGCAGCTGGCGGGCCCGGCGGTCGCAGGAGGATTGATCCAGCTCCTCACGGCGCCGTACGCAGTCGTGTGGGACTGCGTGAGCTTCTTCATCTCGGGCGCGTTCCTTGTCGCCATCCGCAAGAAGGAGCCGCCGCTCGAGAAGCACGAGGACGGGCGCAGAGCCGGCATGCGCCACGAACTGTGGGAGGGGCTGGTCTACGTCGTCAAGCACCCTTACCTCCGGCCGCAGGCGATCTCGACCGGCACCTCGAACTTCTTCTCGAACGTCGCGTTCTCGATCGTGCTCGTGTTCGCAGTCCGGACGCTGGGCATGTCCACCGGCCTGATCGGCGTCGTCTTCGCTCTCGGCAGCGCCGGCTGGCTGGCCGGCGCGGCGCTCTCGCCGCGGATGCAGAAATGGCTCGGCGTCGGAGGCGCGACGATCCTCGGTGCTGCACTGAGCGCGCCGGGCACGCTGCTCGTCGCGCTCACGCCGAAGAGCTTCCCGGTGCCGTTCTTCGTCGCAGGAATGGCCATCGGCGGCGCAGGAGCCGTCATCTACAACATCCAGCAGGTCTCGCTTCGCCAGGCGATCACCCCCGAGCGGATGCAGGGCCGGATGAACTCCGTGATGCGCTTCCTCGTGTGGGGGCCGATCCCGCTCGGCGCACTCGTGGGCGGCGCGATCGCCACGAGCTTCGGCCTGAGGACGGCGCTCGTCGTCGGCGCCGTGGGCGGCTTCACCAGCACGATCCCGATCATCTTCTCGCCGATCCGGAAGCTGAAGGAGATGCCCGAGGGCGCGGAGACGCTTCCCGCCACCGCGGCCGACGATGCAGGGCTCGCGCCGACGGTCACCGGCGGCTTCGACGAGAGCGGCGCCCTCGCCGGCGCCGGGAGCTCGGCGGCGCTCGACGATTCCTGACGCGGGCGCGGCTAGCCTTGCCGCATGCCGGAGCTGCCGGAGATGGAGGCGTGGCGGCGCCAGCTGAACGACCCGGTGTCGGCCTTCCCAGTCGCAACGGTCGGGCCGGCGCACATCGCCACGCTGAAGACGTTCGACCCGCCGCTCGACGCGCTCGAGGGCCGGCGCTTCAGCGGCGCCGAGCGGCGCGGCAAGCGTCTCCTCTTCCCGACCGACGACGGCGAGCTCGTGCTGCTCCTCCACCTCATGACAGCGGGGCGGCTCAAGTCTCTTCGGGCCGGCGAGAAGGGCCCGAAGACGCCGGCGTTCGCGCTCGAGTTCCAGGGCGGCTCGAAGCTCGTCCTCACGGAGAACGCAAGGAAGAAGCGCGCCGGAGTCTGGCTGCTCACGCCGGGGGCCGCCGAGGCCGAGCTCGCACACCTCGGGCCGGAGGCGCTCGGTCTTGGGCCGGAGCGGCTGGGCGAGATCGTGCGCGGCGAATCGCGCCGGCTGCACGCGCTGCTCCGCAACCAGCACCTGATCGCGGGCATCGGCCGGGCGTGGGCGAACGAGATCCTCCACACGGCGAAGCTGTCTCCGTACGCGCTCACGGGCGACCTCGACGACGAGGAGGTCGCTCGGCTCGCGGCGGCGATCGACTCCGAGCTCGAGCGCGGCCTCGAGCTGCGGGAGGCCGGCGCTTCCGACGAGAAGACCTACCGCGTCCACCGGCGGCTCGGCGAGCCCTGCCATGTCTGCGGCACGCCGATCGCGCAGGTCGACTTCGAGGAACACACGATCTACTACTGCCCCACCTGCCAGACAGGCGGCCGCGTCTTGAAGGACCGGCGACTGTCGCGGCTCCTGCGGTGATCGCGACCGACGGCGTGGTCACGCTCCGCGCTCCCGGGCCGGGCGATGTCGAGCTCCTCATGGCCGGGCGGGACGAGGAGTTCTTCAGGTGGTTCGGGCCAGGAGCGACGGGGCCCCGTCCTGTCGCGTGCGTCTGGGTGGACGATCGGCTGGTGGGCTGGGTCGACTACGACGTCGACGCGGATCACGACTGGCTCCAGCCGGGCGAGGTGAACGTCGGCTACTACCTCTTCGCGACGGCGCGCGGCAAGGGCCACGCCTCACGCGCGGTCGAGCTCCTGCTCGAGCACCTGAGGCGCGACACCGAGCACACAGTCGCAACCCTCCTGATCCATCCTCAGAACGAACGCTCGCTCGCCCTGGCCGGCCGGCTCGGCTTCTGGCAGAAGGGCGAGGTCAACGGGGATCTGTTCTTCGCTCGCACCCTCGGTTAGGCTCCGCGCATGGCAACGGTCGCGGAGGTCATGAACACCGACGTCCTCGCCGTCGACCCGACTGCGTCGATCGGCGAGGCCGCCGAGAAGATGATGGACGGGGGCGTCGGCGCCGTCGTCGTCATGGAGGACATGGTGCGCATGGTCGGGATCATCACCGAGCGCGACCTCCTCCGCGCGGTGGCGCAGCGGGCGCGCGCCGCCGAGGCGCGGGTGCGTCAGTGGATGACCGAGAGCGTGGTCACGATCGAGCCGGAGACGACCGTCAAGGACGCGGCGAAGATGATGTTCGACCGCAACTTCCGCCATCTGCCGGTGTCCAAGGACGGTCGGCTGCTCGGCATCGTCAGCCTCCGCCGCCTCTCGCAATACGAGTTCGAGCAAGCGAAGGAGTCCGTCGGACCCGCTCACTAGGGTCCGGCGGGTGATCAGGCTCTTCCCGAATCGCGGCGGCTGGCTCGAGGTCGTCTGCGGGCCGATGTTCAGCGGCAAGAGCGAGGAGCTCATCCGCCGCCTCCGGCGTGCGGAGATCGCCGGCCAGCGCGCCTTGATCGTCAAGCCCCGGCTCGACAACCGTTACGACATCGGCCACGTGGTCAGCCACGCAGGCGCGCGGATGCGTGCGGTCGCCGTCGACGACCCCGCGGACATTCCCGGCCTCGTCGACGGCTATGACGTCGTGGGCGTCGACGAGGTCCAGTTCTTCCCGCCGCAGATCGTGCTCGTGCTCGACGGGCTGGTGGAGTGCGGTTTCCGCATCGTCACGTGCGGCCTCGACCAGGACTTCCGCGGCCTCCCGTTCGGGGCGATGCCCGAGCTTCTCTGCCGCGCCGAGATCGTCGACAAGCTGCAGGCGGTCTGCCATCGCTGCGGCGGGCCGGCGACGATGACGCAGCGCCTCGTCGACGGGGCTCCCGCTCCGGCGAACGGGGCAACGATCGTGGTTGGGGCGCTCGAGCAGTACGAGGCGCGCTGCCGCTCGTGTCACGAGCTGGCTGCGCCCGCGTTCGCCGCCGTCTAGGCGATCCGGATCGTCACCGTCTCGCCGTCGACCGAGACGGAGCCGCCGAGGCGCCTGACGAGCTGTACGGCGACCGCCGCCCCGAGGTCCCGCAGGTCCTCGCCGAGGACGACGGGAGCAGAGGCGGCCGTGACCGGCGAGAGCCGGATCTCGGCGCCGTCGACCTCCACCTCGACACGTTCCAGCCCGCCGTGGCGCAGGGCCGACTGGAAGAGGGCGGCGAGCCCGCGTTCGACTGCAGCAGTGTCCGTCTCGAGGGCGGTCCCCGAGCCCGCGACGTGCACGCGCTCCTCCTCGAGCCTCGCCGCGGCCGCCTGCGCCAGCTCGAGCGTGTCCGCCTCCCGCATGCCGGGGTCGTAGCGCCCCGACTCGATCCGCGCCGCGAGCGACAACTCGTCGATCAGCTCGGCGAGCTGCGCCGACGCTGCGTCGATCATCTCGACGTAGCGATCGGCAGGCGGCTCAAGGCCGCCGCCCCGTGTAAGCGTCGTCGCGAAACCGTGCACGGTGGCGAGAGGCGTGCGCAGGTCATGACACGCGAGGGAGACGAGGCGGGCAAAGGCGTCGTTCTCGGTCACAGGTCTAACCTTGCCGGATGGAGCGGACCGAGACACCCGATCTACAAGCTTCGGCGCCGGAGGTCGCACTCGGCCTCTCGAGCGTCGGCGTCACGGGCGTCCAGAAAGCGGTCCGCATCGGGCGCAATCGCCGTGAGAAGCTGATCGCGGCCACGATCGACTGCACGGTCGACCTCGACCCCCGCCGTAAGGGCGTGCACATGTCGCGCTTTCCCGAGCTCTTCGAGGAGGCGGTCGAGGGTGTCGTCGACGACGACGCCTTCCTCGTCGAGGATCTCGCCGAGCACGTCGCCCGCCGCGTCGTCGACCGACATGAGGCCCTGCTCGCCGAGGTGCGGATCACAGCGCGCTACCCGTACGAGCGGCTGACGCCGGTCACGCGGCTCGCGACGCAGGAGATGGTCTCTCTGATCGGGATCGCCGCCGCTTCGCGCGATCGCGTCAAGCGTGTCGTCGGCGTCGAAGCGACCGGGATCAACGCGTGCCCGTGCGCGCAGGGGCTCGTCCGCGGGGCCGCTGCCGACCGCCTGCTCGAGGCGGGCTTCGAGGACGGCGACGTCGAGCGGATCCTCGAGCTCGTCCCGCTCGCGACGCACAACCAGCGCGGGCGCGGCACGCTGCTCGTCGGCACCGCGGAACGCATCAACGCCGAACGCCTCGTGGAGATCGTGGAAGGCTCCATGAGCTCGCCGATCTACGAGCTGCTCAAGCGGCCCGACGAGCTGTTCGTCGTCGAGCACGCGCACCTCCAGCCGCGGTTCGTCGAGGACTCGGTCCGGGTGGCGCTCAAGAGCGTCCTCGACGGGCTCCCCCGGCTCGGTGAGGGCGACTTCGTCCTCTCGCGCCAGGTCAACTTCGAGACGATCCACGCCCACGAGGTCGTCGCCGAACGGCACGGCACGATCGGTGAGCTGCGCGCCGAGCTCGCAATGGCTGCAAGCGTCGCCGGCCAAGCCGGCGACGCGCGGCCAAGAGCGGGGGGCGCCGGCCACGGCCCGGCCGCCCACACCGGTCTGGGGGATTGGCTCCGTTCGTAGCCGTGGCTATGATCGCCGCGGCTCTTGCGGCGGTATGAGGTCGAAGGGGGTCCGAAGAATGAGAGGAACGGTTCTGTTGGCCGGCGCCGTCGCTGCGGGCATGGTCCTGTGGGCTGCCGCCGCGGGAGCGTCCGACGGTCGACAGCCGGCCCAGAGCGCCGCCGTCGGCGCGCACACGATCCCCCTCTCCGCCGTGCGCCAGGACAAGAAGCCGCGCGGACTCGCCGGCGTGCCTGCGACGGGCAGCTACGCGTTCCTGCTCAAGCTCGACGTCCAACCGACCGCGCACGTGTACGACGCACACCTCTCCCAGGGCCGAAGCGCGGCCCGCGTGGCTGCAACGAACCAGCTGGCGAGTGTGCGCACCGCAGAGCGGAAGGTGATCGCGGCTCTGCCCGGCGACTCGGGTGTCCTCTACCAGACGCACGCGGCTCTCGCGGCCGTCGGGGTGTACACGAAGGTCGCGAACCTCCCGGCCCTGCAGCGCATCGCCGGCGTCGCAGCCGTGTACCCGATCGCTCCGAAGACGCCGTCCCTCTCCTACTCGGTCCTGCTCCAGCATGCACCGCAGGCCTGGGCGACCTACGGCGACGTGGGCGCGAACACGACGATCGCGATCATCGACACCGGCGTCGACTACACCCACGCCGACCTCGGCGGTCCCGGGACGAAAGCGGCGTACCAAACCGCGCTCGCGAACGACACCTCGACCCCCACCTATCCGGATCCGACCAAGATCCTCGGCGGTTATGACTTCGCGGGCGACAGCTACGACCCCGACCCGCAGGACTCGGCCTACCAGCCGACTCCGCAACCCGATTCCAATCCGCTCGACTGCGACGGCCACGGCACCCATGTCGCCGGGATCGCCGCCGGATACGGCGAGAACGCCTCAGACGGCAGCACCTACACGGGCAGCTACACGTCGCTGCCGACCACCTCCTCCGCCTACCAGGCGCTCTTCCGCATCGGGCCGGGAATGGCCCCCAAGGCGAAGCTGTACGCCTACAAGGTCTTCGGCTGCCAGGGGAGCACAGATGTGATCGCCGCGGCGATCGACAAGGCCACCGACCCGAACGGCGACGGCAATCCGTCCGACCACGTCAACGTGATCAACATGTCGCTCGGCGCCGACTTCGCCTCGCCGGAGGACGGCGACGCGGTCGCGGCGAACGCCGCGTCGCAACTCGGGGTCACGGTCGTCGCCGCCGCAGGTAACGCCGGAGACCTGTACGACGCGGCCGGTTCTCCCGGGAACGCGACCCGGGTGATCGCGGCGGCGGACACCGTCGATGCCTACTCGCAGATCGACACGCTGCACGCCACCGTGAACGGCGTCCCGAAGACCCTCGGCGCTCAGCGTTCGGTCGCCTACGACTGGGCAACCGAGCCTGCCGGGGATCTGTCGGGCACCGTCGTCAAGCTCACCGACTCGTCCAACCTCGACGGGTGCGACCCGATCGCCCAGAACCTCAGCGGCAAGGTCGTGTTCCTGGAATGGACGGACGACGACGCCACCCGGCGCTGCGGCTCCGCCGCCCGTTCGCAGAATGCCGAGATCGCGGGAGCGACAGGCGTGATCCTCGGCGAAGACGAGGAGACGTTCGGAGCCGGCATCACGGGAAGCGCCGTCATCCCGGTCGTCCAGGTCGTCAAGTCCGCCGCCGACACGATTCGCGCTGCGCTGAATGCGAGCCAGCCCGTGACCGTCACCGCGACTTCGGCAGGGGACTTCCAGCAGCTCATCCCCGGCGACGACGACGAGGTCGCTGACAGCTCCTCGCGCGGGATCGGCGACGCGGGCGACCTGAAGCCCGACGTGGCGGCCGTGGGGACGAGCGTCTTCTCGGCCGCGATGGGCACCGGCAATGAGGGCGTCTCCTTCACCGGCACCTCGATGGCGTCCCCAATGGTCGCCGGCTTGGCCGCGCTGGTGCGCGCGAAGAACCCGGGCTGGAGCCCCGAGCAGGTCAAGGCCGACATCATGAACACCGCCGACCAGGACCTCTGGACCGGCGCGAGCCACACCGGAAGCCGCTACGGCCCGGAGCGGGTCGGGGCGGGCCGCATCGACGCGAAGGCGGCGCTCGACAACCAGGTGCTCGCCTACGTCGCCGGCGATCCCGGGGCGGTAAGCGCGTCGTTCGGGCCGATGGCGGTGTCGACGGTCACGACACTCACGAGAACGATCGACGTCGCCAACACGAGCGGCGGCTCGGCGACGTACTCCGTCGCTTATGACCCGATCACGCAGGTGCCCGGTGCGGCGTACTCGGTCAGCCCGTCCTCCGTCACGATTGCCGCCGGCCAGACGAAGACGGTCACGCTGACGCTCACGATCACCCCGTCTCAGCTCACGAAGCCGATCGACCCGACCGTGACTCGGAGTCAGGGCGGGTTCTCCCGCGACTACGAGGCCGAGGCGAGCGGCCGGGTGCTGCTCACCCGCTCCGGGCAACCCACTCTCCGAGTGCCGGTCTACGCGGCCCCGCGACCGGCGGCGACCATGACCCAGCCGGCCTCGGTCGAGATGCCGACCGGGAAGGTGCAAAAGGCCTCGCTGCCGTTGAGCGGCGGCGCGATCAGCCAGGGCAGCGGCCTCGACTCGATCACTTCGCTCGTCGCGGGATTCGAGCTTCAGGGGATAAGCGCAGCCTTGCCGAACTGCAGCGGCTCGGTGACCAGCCATTGCATCCACGCCGCCGACGAGCGGGCAGCCGACCTGAAGTACGTCGGCACGACGTCGAACGCCCCGGAGCTCGACTCGATCGGACAGAGCCCGCTCGGCGCGGCCGGGCGCGAGTACTTCGCGATCACGACGCAAGGGGCCTGGCGGACACCTGCGTCGGAGAACGAGTACGACGTCTACATCGACACGAACGGCGACGGCGACCCCGACTACGTGCTGTACAACACCGCGATGTCCGGAGCCGACGTCTTCGAAGCCGAGCTGTACGACCTGAAGGCGGAGAAGGTCGTCGACGACCAGCCGATCGACGATCGGTTCGGCAGCACCGACGCCGCCGTGTTCGACAGCGACACCCTGGTTCTGCCCGTGGCGATCGACAAGCTGGCGGGCATCTCGAGCGGTCACTCCCGGATCACCTTCGGCGTCGTCACGTTCGGGTCGTTCTCGTCGGATCCGGTGGACAACCTCGGAGTCAGCATCTTCGGCAGCTCCCTCAGCTTCAACGGGTCTCTCAGCACCGACGTGCTCAAGCCCGGCGTCGCCGTGTCCGGCGCGTACAACGGAAGCGGCAGCGCGCTGCTCTACCGAGACGCGCCGAGCACGACGCTCCAGATCCGGCGTGATGCTTCGACCTACGCGACGGACCACGGACAGGGTGCGTTGCTCGTTCACTTCCAGGACGCGGTGGGGCACGCCGCCCAGGTCGTGAAGCTCACGAGTGACACCACGAAGCCGAAGGCGTCGGGGCTGAAGGTGAAGGTGAACCACCACAAGCGGACGGCCAGGGTCACGTTCCACGGCACGGATCCGGGACACAGCTCCAAGGGTCTGCACTTCAGGTGCAAGCTCGACAAGGGGCACTTCAAGAGCTGCCGCTCGCCGAAGCTCTACAAGCACCTCCGCCACGGCAAGCACAAGGTGCAGGTCGAGGCGATCGACAAGGCCGGCAACGTGTCGAAGCCCGTGAAGCGGGGGTTCAAGAGTTAGGAGGTCTCGGCGGCGGAGCCGCGCTCTTCACGGTTCCGCCGCCGCAGCTCGAAGCGACTCTCCTCCCCCCGCGCCAGCCGCCGGATGTTCGCGCGGTGGAGGAAGACGACGCCCGCGCCCGCCGCGGCGCCGAACGCGATCACGGGCCACGGGTAGCCGAAGAGCCACGCCCACAGGGGAAGTGAGACTGCCGCGACGATCGACGCGACCGAGGCGTAGCGCGTCAGCGCGAAGACCAGGATCCAGACGCCGGCGCCCGCGGCCCCGACGAGCGGCGCGACGCCGAGGAAGGCGCCGCCGGCGGTCGCTACCATCTTCCCGCCTCGCTGAAAGCCGAGGAAGATCGGCCGCCAATGTCCGAGCATCGCGGCCGCTCCGGCGAGAACGCCCGTGCCGTGCCCGACGACCGCTGTCGCCGCAAACGCGGGCACGAAGCCTTTTGCCACGTCGAGGATGGCGGCGGGCAGGCCGAGCCGCGGGCCGTAGACACGCCAGACGTTCGTCGCGCCGACGTTGCCACTCCCCTTCGTGCGGATGTCCTCGTGGCGGAAGAGGCGTACCAGCCAGTAGCCCCACGTCAGCGAGCCGCAGAGGTACCCGGCAGCGACGAACGCTACGGTGACCACGGCAAGCCCCTACGTGGGGATGCCGTACTGCTCGATCCAGCCGTTCACGACGTGCCAGTCGAGATTGGCGAAGAACGCGTCGATGTAGGAGGCGCGGTCCGTCTGGTAGTCGAGGAAGTAGGCATGCTCGTAGACGTCGAGCGCGACGAGCGGGGTCGCGTTCCAGACCGGGAACGTGTTCTGCGCATCGCCGACGTAGTTGAAGACGCGGCCCTCGTCCCAGTCGTACGCCGTCCACGCCCAGCCGCGGCCGGCCATGCCCGTCGCCTTGAGGTCGGCGCGCCAGGTGTCGGCCGAGCCGAAGTGGCGCTCCACGAGCTCACCGAAGGCGCCTTCGGGCTCTCCACCGCCGCCGCCGAGATGTCCGAAGTAGAGCTCGTGGTTCTTGATCCCGCCGATGGCGAACGTCAGGTCCACCTTGAGCGACCGGAGCTCGGAGAACGTCTGGTTTGCGGCGGCGAGGTCGGCGTCGGCAAGCCTGCCGAGGATCTCGTTCCGCTTCGCGACGTACCCCTGGTACAGCTTGTAATGGGCCTCGACCGAAGCGCGGGAGATCCCCTCGAGCTCGTACACCTCCGGCCGCAGGGGGCGCGGCGCGATCTCTTCGAACCTGTAGACCAGCGTAGACACGAGCGCGGAGCATATCCTCCGCGGCAGCGAAGAGAGCCGCGAAAGGAGCCGACGAGATGGCCTTCGAAGTGCCCGATCTGCCGTACGCGTACGACGCGCTCGAGCCGCACATCGACGCCGAGACGATGCGCATCCACCACGACCTCCATCACGGGGCCTACGTCACGAACGCGAACGCCGCGCTCGAGGGAACGTCGCTCGCCGACGCGTCCGTCGAGCAGGTGCTCACCAACCTCGACGCGCTGCCCGAGGACAAGCAGACCGCCGTCCGGAACAACGCCGGCGGCCACGCGAACCATTCGCTCTTCTGGGAGATCATGAGTCCCGACGGAGGCGGCGAGCCCGGAGGCGCGCTTCGTTCGGCCGTCGACGATGCGTTCGGCTCGTTCGAGGAGCTTCGCTCGGCCGTCAACGACGGCGGAGTCAAGCGCTTCGGCAGCGGGTGGACGTGGCTCGTCTGGGACGGCACCGGCCTCGCCCTCTACTCGACGCCCAACCAGGACTCGCCGATCCTGCAGAGCGATGTGCCGCTCCTGGGGATCGACGTCTGGGAGCACGCCTACTACCTCTCCTACCAGAACAAGCGTCCCGCCTATCTCGAAGCCTGGTGGAACGTCGTCAACTGGCCCGAGGTCGAGCGTCGCTTCGCCGAGGCGCAGAACTAGGGCACGGGTTGCGCAGCGCCTGGTGATGGTGCTGCAATCCGAGGTGCTGCAATCCGCTGGAGGCTCGGATGCGTAAGGACAGAGGCGACATGGAACTGGCAATCGATGTACCGAAGCCCCGTCTGCGCGTAGTCCCCACGGACTCGGCAGTTCCCACGGACCCCGCGCCGCCATCGCCCGACCCGGACCCCTCGGATGCCGAGCTGCTTGCGCGCATCGGCAAGCGCGACCGCCAAGCCTTCGAGATCCTCTACGGT
>Ga0335083_10005147_pt1 | contig 16543 bp, 11 predicted proteins | sample Lox_Sample_42_FD_206716 | JGI IMG/M metagenome (GOLD analysis project Ga0335083, IMG submission 206716) | Soil microbial communities from Loxahatchee National Wildlife Refuge, Florida, United States - Lox_Sample_4.2 | ecosystem: Environmental > Terrestrial > Soil > Wetlands | place: USA... | reverse complement strand
GCCGCCCAGGCGTCCGCCAAGGGCGCTCAGGATTTCCGGCAGCCGTTGTGGGCGTTGGATCAGGGTAAGGCTGGCCCCTGACGTCATGCGGTTCGACCACACCTTGATCCAATCCGTGATCGGACGATCCGAAATATAGGCGGCGCGCTTGGCTTCAGCCGGAGGCCGGCCTTCCCCTTCATAGTCGTAAGGCGGATTGAACAGCACGGCGTCAAACTGCCCCAACTCCGCCGGCGGCGCGAGCGCGTCGCCCTCGATAATTTCCACAAGGCTGTCGAGGCCATTGGCTTTGACGTTCTCGCGCGCCAAAGCCGCCGTCTCGGCGTCGCGCTCAATGCCCACGAAGCGCGTGCTGGCCTCTGAATCGCTGTGGATTTTCGCCATCGACAGCAACGCCCCGCCAACACCGCATCCAGCCTCGACAATCCGCCCCGAAGACCCCGCGGCAGGCAGGCTCGCCGCCAAAAGCAGCGTGTCCACATTGACCCTGTAGCCATGGCGGGGCTGGCGGATCAGCACCTTCCCGCCAAGGATAAAATCTTCGGTCACATCGTTCATGCGACCCTTTCGACTTTGGCGCTTCTGTCAGCTTGACCGGCGCGAGGCGGACCACCATCGTTTTACATGGTAATGTTCGCAAGCGGAGGGCCCTTGGGACCCGCCTTGGAAAAGCAGGCAAAGGCCCAAAAGCCGCCCAGCGCGATCGATCGGCTGGCGACGCTGCTCGCCGAGGATCTGGCGGCGACGGAAGCCATCATCCATGCGCGCATGACCAGCCCGGTTGGGGTTATCCCCAATCTGGCCGCGCACCTGGTCGACGCTGGCGGCAAGCGCATCCGACCGATGATTACACTCGCCTCCGCGCGCCTCCTGGGCGGCGGCGGCGACGCCGCGCGCAAACTGGCCGCCGCGGTCGAATTCATCCACTCCGCGACGCTGCTGCACGACGACGTGGTCGATGATGGCGGCATGCGCCGGGGAAAGAAAAGCGCCAATCGCGTCTGGGGCAATTCCGCCAGCGTGCTGGTCGGCGATTTTCTGTTCGCGCGCTCCTTCAATCTGATGGTCGAGAGCGGCGACCTGATGGTGCTCGACATTCTGGCGCGCGCCGCCAGCGTGATCGCGGAGGGCGAGGTGATGCAGCTCGCCGCCGCCAACGACGCCGAAACGTCGCGCGAACGCTACATGCAAATCATCGACGCGAAGACCGCCGCTTTGTTCGCCGCCGCCGCGCGCGCCGGCGCCGTCGTCGCGGGCCGCCCGGGCGCCGAAGCCGAAGCGCTCGAAACCTATGGCCGCGAACTGGGCCTCGCGTTCCAGCTCGTCGACGACGCGCTCGATTATGGCGGGCTCTCCGCCACCTTGGGCAAGGACGTCGGCAACGATTTCCGCGAAGGCAAAGTCACGCTGCCGGTGGTGTTCGCGCGTGACGCCGGCGACGAAGGCGAACGCGCGTTCTGGCGACGGGCTATGAGCGGCGAACGCACCGACGACGATTTTCACCGCGCGCTGGCGCTGCTGCGCCGCCGCGACGCCATCGCACAAACCTTGGAAGCCGCGCGCGCGCATGCCGCCGTCGCAAGCGAAGCGCTGATGCGGCTCCCCGAAAACGCCTACCGCGAAACCCTGATCGATCTCGTCAATTTCGTCGTCGAACGAGTCTATTGAGGCGTATCCAGGCCGCGCGCGACCGCGAAGCGCCGCATCAAAGTCGATATGATCAGCGCCGCGGCGGCGAGCGCGAGAAAGGCCAAGGGCGGCGCGAATGCTGCGGGCCCCGGCCCGCGTGAGGCGACCGCCGCTATGAAACCCAGCACGCCGCACAATGCGGTCGCGATCCAATAGACCAGCGCTACCGTTCCGTGGCGCAAGCCGGCGCGAATGCCGATCTGGTAGAAATGCTCGGCGTGGCCATCCAGCAGCGCGCGCTTGCGCGATACTCGCCAGGCCAGCGTCATCAGAACGTCCGCAAGCAGCGGAAAGAACAGAATTGGCGGGATGAACGGCGAAACGCCGCCGACGCTGATGGTCATCAAGCTCGCTGTGGCGGCGACGGCGCCAGCGAACAGCGCGCCGCTATCGCCAGCGAACAGCAAGCCGTTGGGGAAATTCCAGACCAGGAACCCGGCGAGGGCGCCGGCGCCGCATAGCGCGAGCACGGCGGCGCCCACCGCGCCAACGCTGAGCGCTGTTGCGCACAGAAACAACAGGCCGACCGCGACCGAGCCCATGGAAAGGCCATTGGCGCCGTCCATGAAGTTCACACAATTGACCAGCGTGAATACCCACAGGATCGAGCCTGCGAGGCCGACCCAAAAGCCAAGCTGCAGGTAAAAACGGCCAATGGCGAAGGTTTCAGCTACGCCCGCGCCCAGCACAGCCGCCGCGGATACGACGACGAAGATCGCGAACTTGGTGCGCGGTCCGAGCACGTAGGTGTCGTCGATAAAACCGAGCATCAGGAAGCCGAAGCAGACCGAAACCGAACGCGCCAGGCGTTGCGCCTGCTCGCTATCGAGGTTCTCGCGCCACGCCATCAGAGGCGCGAGCGAAAGCAGCAGCAGCCCCGCGGCGACGCCCGCGCCAATGCCTAAGCCGCCCGATGTCGGCGTTGGATCGCGGTGCGCCTTGCGCGCGAGATTGGGCAGATCGAACAGCCCCGCGCCGATCAGCGCCCGGCAGACCAGCAGACTGACAAGCGCCGACAAAATCGCGCCAGCGGCAAGATCGATAATCACGCGCTCTCCCGGGGGCCAGAGCGCTATCGACCCGTCCCGGTTCCGTCAACCCAAACGCGTGGCCTGCACCCACCAATCGGGTGCGCGCTGTCGCAGATCGTCGGCCAAGGCGTGAGCAGCGGCGGCGCTCTCCGCCAGTGCGAAAACGCTCGCGCCGCTGCCCGACATGCCGACGCAGAGCGCGCGGGGATCGGCGCGCAGCGCGTCGATGACGGCCGCCAGCTCCGGCATCAGCGCGCGCGCCGGCGCTTCGAGATCGTTGCCAACAGTGCGGATGTCGGCGATCGCCCCTTCGCGATCACGCCAAACTGGCGAAGCCCGCACGGCGAATGATCCGCCAAGCTGCATGCGGTCAAACTGGCGATACACCTCGCCGGTGGCGAGCGGACGCAACGGATTGACCAGGACGGCGTCGAGCGTGGGCAGATCGACGGGCGCGAATTCTTCGCCGGTTCCGGTCATCCAGGCCGAGCGCGCGGCGACGCACACCGGAACGTCCGCGCCGAGTTCGCGGGCCAGACCCGCAAGATCGGAGTCGCTCAGAGCAAGGCCGTAAAGCGCGCGCAGCGCTTTGAGCGCCGCGGCGGCGTCGGAGGAGCCTCCGCCGACACCGGACGCCACCGGCAAATGCTTTTCCAGCTGCAACGCCGCATCGACGCGCAAGGCGCGCGCGGCGCGCAGCACCAAATTGTCTTCAGCATCGGCCAGCGCGCCAGCAAACGGCCCACTGAGCGAAAGCGACAAATTGTTCGCCGCCTCCGCCGTCACCCAATCGCCGACGTCCGCGAACATCACAACGCTTTGCAGTGGATGGCGCCCATCGGCGCGCGGCGCGCCAACCTCTAAAGTCAGATTGATCTTCGCCGGAGCAAAGACGCGCACGCTCATTGCGCGGCGGCGCGGGTTTCAGGCAGGGCCGGCAAGCCGTTCGAGATTTTCGCTTGGATCGCCGCGCGATCGGCGTCCTCCGGACCGAAAGTCAGCGCCCGCTGCCACTGGAAACGCGCCTCGATGCGGCGCCCCGCGCGCCAATAGGCGTCGCCCAAATGATCGTTGAGGGTTGCGTCGGCCGGCGCGAGCTCCACCGCGCGCTCCAGATACGTGACCGCCTGGTCGAAATCACCGAGCTTGAAATAGGCCCAGCCCAAACTGTCGACGATGGCGCCGGAATCCGGATGGATCTCGGCGGCGCGCTGAACCATGGCGAGGCCTTCCTGCAAATGTTCGCCGCGGTCGATCCAACTATAGCCGAGAAAATTGAGCACCTCGGATTGATCCGGCGAAAGCTCCAGCGCGTGCTTGAGATCGGCTTCCGCATCCGGCCAGCGTCCGAGCTTCTGGCGCGCAGCGCCACGCGCAAAGTAGAGCTGCCAATCGTTCCCGCCTGCTTCGATCAGCGCGGTGTAGATGGGCTCGGCGTCGGCATCTCTGTCGACGTCGCGATAAATATCGGCCAGAGCTTTCTTCGCGCGCGGTCCGCCATTGGCGGCGACGGTTTCGGCCTCGGCGACCGCGGCGTCGCTTTGGCCCTGCGACAGCAGCACGTAGGCGTCCATGATTTTCGCGCTTTCAAGGTAGGGCGATTGCGCGCCGACGAGCGCAAGCGCGGCGCGGGCGCTGTCGGCATGGTCGAGACCGATCTGGGCTTCGGCAACCGAAAGACGCGCTGCATCAAATTGCGGATCCAACATCAAGGCGAGCGTCAAACAAGCCAGACCATTGCTGGAGTCGTTCTCCTGCAGGAACACCGCGGCCAGGCCGTAGAATCCAACCGCGGCGCCCCGCGCCGGCGTCAGCGGCGGCAGCGCCAAGTCTTGCCCCGCCCGCAGCCGCACGGCGTCGGCGGCCACGGCGGGATTGTTGAGACGCCCGTCGGTGCGATCAAGCACCTCGAGCGCGGCTTCAGGCGTCCTCGTCCGTCTCAGCAGATCGGCATAGCGCTCGATACCCGGCGGCAGCCAGATCCCGCCCTGCTCCGCCTGCTCGTACGCGCTCAGCGCGTCATTGGTTCGTCCGGCATAATCCAGCGCCATGGCGCGCTGGTATCCAAACAGACCGACAAACGGGCGCACGCCCCCGCCATCGCCCGCAATCGCCAGCGCAGGCTCGACGCGCCCTTCACCGACCAACGCCCACTCCAGCAGCAGACGCTCCATGATCTGCTCGGCGGCGTCGCCATGAACGTGCGTCATTTCTGTCCGCGCCGCGCGCCAGCGACCAGACGCCAAGGCGTCGGCGGCGCGGACCAAACCCGCGCGCGGCGATTCTGCGCTGTGCTGTGCCGCAAGCCGCGCAATCTCACGCGCGTGCGGAACATCGCCCGCAGCGAGCGCCGCGCTCAGCGCGCCCTCGATGAGGTCCGCGTCGTCAGGCGCGCGCCGCAGCGCTTCATAATAGTGCTCAGCAGCCGCTTCGTGGTCTTGGCGCAAATCCGCCAAGCGCCCCACCAAATAATTGGCGTAGGAATCCGCTACGCTTGGCGGCGGCGGCGCGCCCATGCTTGCGCAAGACGAAGCGCCGAGACTTGCAAGCAGCGCGGCGAGGACGCGCGCGCGCTTTCGGCTCACAACGTATCCCGTTGCGACGGGCCCTGCGGCAAGTTCACTTGCGGCAGGTGCTGCGTGCGCGGCGCGGGCGTGGTGAGGCCATGCGCGATCTTCTGCGTGAGATTGGCGCGGCGCGGCAGGTCAGGCCGGGCGTCGAGCGCCGCGCGCCACGACGTGCGCGCGTCATCCCGCCGATTGAGCCGCCAATAAATGTCGCCCAGGTGATCGAGCACTTCGGCGTTCGGGTCGGCGATGCTGAGATCGCGGGCGCGTTCGCACAGCGCGCGCGCCTGATCGAAGGCGCCATATTCATAATAGGCCCAGCCCAGGCTATCGACCACGGCGTAGTCGGTCTGGCCATTGCTGAAGCCGCGCCACAACAGGCGATAGCCTTCCTCCAGACCTTCCGGACGCTGAATCAGCGCGTAGCCCAGGGCGTTGAGCCGCAGCACCGAATCCGGTTGTTCGGCGAACAATTGCCGCGCCATCTGGATGCCGTCATGCCACGCCGCGGGGTCGTCCATCAGGATGGAGACGTAAAGCATGCGCGTGTCCTCGCCTTGATCGAGCGCCAAGGCGGCGCGCATGTCGGCGGTCGCGGCGGCGTACTCGCCATTGAAGCGATGCGCGTAAGCGCGGTAGCCGAGGATATCGGCGCGATCCTTGGGATCGGTCGCCAGACCGAGCGCGTGGGTGAACGACGCGATCGCCTCGGCGCTGTGTCCGGTTTGGCGATAGACATCCGCGGCCGATGCAATCACCGACCAACGCTGACCCGCCGCGGCTTCGGCGTGTTCAGCCGCGCCGACCGCGGCGCTATCGTCCTTGCGCTGCAGCGCAATGGCGGCGCGGACAATATCGGCGTCCGGCGCGAACACGCTGGTCACCGGCATCTGATCGATGACGCGCTGGGCTCCGTCGAGCCCGCCGCCGTCGATCAATTGGTTGGCGGCGGCGAGGCGCCAGTCATTGGCGTCGGGATCCATGATGATGCCCAGCTGCAAGAACAGCGCGCCGGTGGGCGAGGTTAGCCCCTTCTCCGGCGTTGCTTGCGTCAGCGCCCGCTGGAGATTGTCGCTGGTGGCGAGGAAATCCGAAACGAACAGCATCCAGCGCCCGGTGGCGCGGCGCGCATCGAGCGGGGGCTCCAGCGGCGGCTGGCCCGAATCCAACAGCGCCAAATTGCGTTCGACATCCGCCGATCGCGGCGCGAACTGCGCGACGATGCCGTAGAGCCGGCGCGCTTCGGCGACATGGCCCAAGCGGTGCTGCACCAGCGCAGCGCGGTAAACCGCGTGGGTGACGCGCGTGGCGTTGAGCGAGCGCGTGACGTCATCGAGCGATTGCGGCTCGCCCTGGCGCGGCGGCGTGAGATCGAGCGTGTCCAACATTTGCGAGTAAACGGCCGCGGCTTCGTTGAGACGCCCGGCGCTCTCGAACACCAGCGCGCGCTCGACGTCCGGCAGCGGCGCGGGCAGGCTGTCGCCAACCTGATCGACCCGCTCGACGCCCTGATCGACATGGCCTTCCGCAGCAAGCACGAACGGTTCGAGCACATCGGCGATGCCGCCTTGCAGGCCGCCGGGCGCGGCTTCGAGCGCGGCGCGCGCTTCCGCGGTGCGGCCCGACATCAGATCGTCGGCCACAATCAGCACGGGCCACATCGAGTTACGGTCGCCCTGCGCGGCCTCGCGGCGGGCTTCGCGCACCAGCCAGTCCAGATCGCCCTGCAACAGGGCGTCCGTCGGCTGCGCATAGGTGCGCGAGGGATCGGCGTGCGGCGGCGCCGTGGCGCGAAGCGCCGCAGCGGGCTCAGGGATCGCGACAGCCGCCGGCGCGGCCGCTGCAGGCGCAGACGCGGCAAAGGAAGGCGCGGTCATCCCCGCACACAGCGCAGCAACGCTCGCCGCCAATATCGCCGCCCGGAATTCGCTCATCTTAGGTGGCCTTTCTCAAGTCTGGCCGATCACATGTTCTGGTAATTAGGACCGCCGCCGCCTTCCGGCGTGACCCAATTGATATTCTGGCTCGGATCCTTGATGTCGCAGGTTTTGCAGTGGACGCAATTCTGGGCGTTAATCTGGAACCGCGGATTGGCCCCCTGCTCGTCATAGAGCACTTCATACACGCCAGCTGGGCAATATCGTGTCGCTGGCTCGGCGTATTCCGGGAGATTGACCCGGATCGGGATGGTCGGATCCTTCAGTTGGAGGTGAACCGGCTGGTCCTCCTCGTGATTGGTGTTCGACAAATAAACCGAACTCAGCCGATCAAACGAAATAACCCCGTCCGGCTTGGGGTAGGCGATCTTCCGCTGCGCGGCGGCGGGTTCGGTGGCGGCGGCGTCGGTTTTGCCGTGCTTCATCGTGCCAAAAAATGACCAGCCGCCAAGGATGGTGGTGGTCCACATGTCGAAGCCGCCGAGCGCCACGCCGAGGAGGGTGCCGAACTTCGACCAGAGCGGCTTTACATTGCGCACCCGCTTCAGGTCGCGGAAGACGTGGCTTGAGCGGTAGCTCTCCTCGTAGGCGACCAGTTCGTCGCGCTGGCGCCCGGCCATGATCGCGGCGGCGGCGGCTTCGGCGGCCAGCATGCCGGTCTTCATGGCGTTATGGCTGCCCTTGATGCGGGGCACGTTGACGAACCCCGCCGAGCAGCCGATCAGCGCGCCGCCCGGAAACACAAGTTTCGGAACGGACTGAAAGCCGCCTTCGGTGATGGCGCGCGCGCCGTAGGCGATGCGCTTGCCGCCTTCTAGGACCGGGCGGATCGCGGGATGCTGCTTGAAGCGCTGAAACTCCTCGAACGGCGAAAGGTACGGGTTCTTATAATTCAGGTGAACGACGTATCCGATCGACACGAGGCGCTCGCCGTAATGGTACATGAAAGAGCCGCCGCCGGTCTTATCGTCGAGCGGCCAACCGAAGGTGTGCTGGATCATGCCGGGCTTGTGATTGTCCGGCGCCACCTCCCAGATTTCCTTGATGCCGATGCCGAACTTTTGCGGCTGTTTGCCTTTGCTCAGCTCGAATTTCGACAGCAGCACCTTCGCCAGCGAGCCACGCGCGCCCTCCGCGATCAGCGTATATTTGGCGAAGATATCGACGCCCGGCGTATAATCGCTTTTGTGATTGCCGTCGCGGGCGACGCCGAAATCGCCGACCTGCACGCCCTTCACGGCGCCGGCGTCGTCATAGAGCAGCGCAGCAGCGGGGAAGCCCGGATAAATTTCGACGCCCAGCGCCTCGGCCTGCTGCGCCAGCCATTTGCACAGGGCGCCCAAGGAGGCGATGTAATTGCCATGATTGCTCATCAGCGGCGGCATGATGAAGCTTGGCAGATTGATTTCGCCAGCTGGGCCGAGCAACAGGAACACGTCCTTGGTCACCGGCGTTTCCAGCGGCGCGCCTTGGGCTTTCCAGTCGGGAATGAGTTCGTTCAGCGCGATCGGATCAATGACTGCGCCGGAGAGAATATGCGCGCCGACCTCGGAGCCCTTCTCCAAAATCGCAACCGAAAGGCTGGGCGCGACCTGCTTCAGCCGGATCGCCGCGGCCAGCCCCGCCGGCCCCGCGCCGACGATGACCACGTCATATTCCATCGACTCCCGCGCGATATCGTCAGCGGCCATGCCCATTCCTTATTACTGGCGCGACTTATCGGAGCCGCTCGGTCCTGGTGCAAGCCAGGACGATTCCGTCCAGAATGCCAGTCAGCATGAACGCAGAGGGATCCGACACCCGCGCCGCCCGCGCGCTCCTAGCCTTTTGGCGCGCCGCCGGCGTCGATATGGACGACGCCGAGGCGATTTACGCAGCGGGACCAATTTCTCCTCCCGTTCAAGGGGGAAGTGTCGGGCGCAAAGCGCCTGACGATGGGGGGCGCCGCCCCCTCAGTCGTCCCGCTCCGCGGTCCGACAGCTCCCGCTCCGCGGCCAGCGATTTTACGGTGCGGGATCGCGAAGCGATCCCGAGGGGGGGAGGCTCAAGCGCCATCGATGGCGCCCGCGCCCTGGCCGCCGCGGCCAAAACCGTCGCTGAGCTGCGCGCCGCGGTCGAAAGCTTCACGGGCTGCGGGCTCAAGACCACCGCCCGCACGACAGTGTTCTCCGATGGCGCCGAAGACGCCCGGGTGCTGCTGATCGGAGAAGCGCCCGGTAAGGAAGAAGACGAACAGGGCAAGCCCTTCGTTGGCCGTTCCGGCCAATTGCTCGATCGGATGCTTGCCGCGATTGGGCTCGACCGGCGCAAAAACCTGCTGATCTCGAACACGATCTACTGGCGCCCGCCGGGCAACCGGCCGCCGACGCAGGGCGAGACCGCCGCATGTTTGCCGTTTTGCGAACGTCTCATCGAATTGAAACAACCGGATTTATTGATCCTTGCGGGCGGCGTCGCGGCGCAGACCGTCTTGAAACGTGAAGAAGGCGTAATGCGAATGCGGGGGCGGCGACTGGTTTACAACCGCGAAGGGCTTCCCACCCCCGTCAACACCATGGTCATGCTTCATCCGGCATATCTTCTCCGTCGCCCGCAGGAAAAGCGGGTGGCGTGGGGGGACCTGCTCCTGCTCGAATCATGGCTCAATGATTTGGGCGTAGAGCGGGCTTCCCACGTGTGATGCTGGTTAAGAGACTCTTAGCTGCGATGACGCTCACTCGTTTTGCCCTCGCCGCGCTCGTTGTCGCCTCAGCCGCGCCGGCCATGGCGCAGCCGCGCATCGTTGCGTTGTCCGATCATGACGAGCGCGAATATCGCGCCGCCTTCGACGCCATCGAAGATCACAATTGGCGCGCGGTTTCGACCGCTCTTTCGCATGTTGAGGATGACTCGCTGGTTGGCGTCGTGCGCGGGCGCATGCTGCTGTCGCGGGCTTATCATCCGAGCCGCAGCGAACTGAACGCCTGGCTGACCCGCTACCGCGATCTAGCCATTTCCGGAGAGGTGTATCAGCGCGCGCAAGCCATGCGCACGCGCACCGTTGGGCGACGCCGTCACCGCCACACCGTTCTTGTCGGCCCCGCGCCGCCCTCGCCCGCACCGATCAGCGTCCGCCAATTCCCCGGCACGCCGCCTTCGCCTCCCGACGATAGCGCCGCTGTGCGGGTGCAGATTTCGCGCATCGCCGAATATGTCGGTATGGGCGACGACGCAGACGCCAAGGCGCTGGGCGAAGTCGCCGCGAACGGACCGCGCGAAGGCCAGGCCGATTGGTGGCTGGGCATCGTCGCGTATCGCCAACACGATTACGCCGAAGCCGTCCGCCGCTTCGAAGCCGCCGCCAGCTGGCCGTACAATGGCGGCTGGGCCTCCGCCGCCGCGCATTATTGGGCGGCGCGCTCGCGCATGGCCGCGGGCGAAACCGACGGCGTAGTGCTGCATCTGGAAGCCGCTGCGCAAAAACCGTGGACCTTCTACGGCCAGCTCGCCGAAGCGCAGCTGGGGCGCGAAAGCACCATGGATTTTACCGCGCCGACTTTGGATCAGACCCAAGCGACGGCGTTCCTGGACAAGCATGCGGAAGCGCGCCGCGCCGCGGCGCTGGCGCAACTCGGGCGCCTGTCCGAGGTCGAGGGCGAATTGCGCCGCCTTCACGGTGCGCTCGATCCCAGCGAAGACCGCACCTATCTGGCGCTGGCGATCTCGCTGCAGGCGCCGAGCGCGCAATTGCGCGCCGCCGAATATGGCGGCCCCGCGCTCGCGGCCGGCTATTGCCCCTCAACGACCTTTATGCCCGACGACGGCTTCACGCTCGACCGCGCGCTCTTGTTCGGCATTGTCCGGCAAGAGAGTTATTTCAATCCGAAAGCCGTCAGCGTCACCAACGCACGCGGGCTGATGCAGCTGCTTGCTTCGACCGCGCACGACATGGACCGCAGCAAGAATTTCCGCCGCAACCCGACGCTGCTGTTCGATCCCGGCGCCAATATGAGCCTGGGCCAAGCCTATGTGCATTGGCTGTTCGACCAGTTCCAGGAAAACACCGATCTGGTGCGCATCTTCGCCGCCTATAATGGCGGGCCGGGCTGGCTGCAGCGCTGGCTGGCGCAGCAGCCTGATGCGAGCGATCCCCTGCTCGTGCTGGAAACAATGTCGCGCGCCGATAGCCGCGATTATGCCGAGCGCGTGCTCTCGCACATGGCGCTATGCCGCAAGACGCTGGGCCAACCCACGCCGGAGATGGATGCGCTGGCGAGCGGTCATCCCGCGATCTATCAGGCGCTGGACTCGCGCGTCGCCAGCAGCGTCAGCGCGCCGCCGACCAGCGCTTCGCCTTAAATCTTTGGCTCCAGCGTCTTCGCGAGTTCTCCAGGATCTGCGCCCATCAGGTAGCGCGCCACCGCGGCGTGCTCGCGCCACGCCCGCCGCGTGAAGCCCTCACGTTGGTAATTGTCGTCGCAGACGATGGCTTCCGCGCGCAGAACGACGAGGCGCCGCCGACCAATGCGCCGCGCCATGTCGATATCTTCCATTGACTCCAGATTGGCGTAGCCGCCGACGATGTCGTAGAGCCGCCGCGAAATCAGCAAGCCCTGCTCGCCGCCGGGAAGCTTCATCGCTTCGCCGCGCAAGCGCGCCCAGGCCACCACGCGCTTGGCCGCCGGCGTCTCCTCGTCAAGCGCGAAGCGGAACGTAGCCGCGCGCGATTGCGCGCCGGGGCGCGCAACGAAACGCTTCACCTCCTCGAGCCAGCCGGGCGCCAGCACCGCGCCCGGATGCAGTATCAAGAACCAGTCGCCGCGCGCCGCTTTCGCCGCGTGCATGAGTTGCTGCGCGCGTCCGCCCCTACAAGCAAGCACGGCGCAGCCCGCGGCTTCCGCGACCACAAGCGTTTCATCGGCCGAGCCGCCATCGGCGACAATGGCTTCCTTCACCACGCCGTCGGCGACGCCCGCGATCAGGGGCGCAAGCGTGCGCGCCAGCGCTTGCGCCGAATTGCGCGTGGGGATGATCACGGAAATCACGCGCGCACCGAAACCATCCGCGCTCCGCGCTGTAAAGAGGAACTACGCGCTGGGTGAAGCGGCGGCGGCCGGCGACTGCCGTTGCGCCTGCCCTGGCGGCGGCGCTGCCGCGACGGGCGGCGCCGAGGGATCGGGCGCCGGCGGCGCGTTCGGGTCCGGGTTCTCCGGAGGATGCGCCGCCGCTTCGCTTGCTTCGGCGGTCATCTCGTCTTTGATGTGCTGCATGAAGCGGTCGAGCAGATCGGTGCGCGCCACGGCACGCGCCACGTCGCGGATGGCGGACCCGTCGGCGCTGACGCCCGAAGCCACCACCTCGAACGAATCCGCATCGTCCGTCCCGGCCATCTCCCCGGCATGCGCGCGGTAAAGCGCGCGGACGCCCGGATCATCACCCGCCAAGGTCAACGCGATCGCGGTGCGCAACACCACCTGGCGGTCGCTCGCGTCCATCGGGCGGGAATGATCGCGCATGCCGATCAGGGTGTTGAGTTCCGCCGCCGCACGCACCCAATCGTGCGCGCGCCATGCGGCCTCGGCGCGCACGCGCTGCGCGTCTTCGCTGTGGTCGCGCTCGACGAGTTCGGTGGCGCTATCGAGCCGCCCCAGATCCAGAAGCGCGCGCGCCTCGATGATGCGGCGTTCCACCAGCAGCGACTGCGGCATGTTCGGCTGCCGCGTGGTGTCGATCGTCACCAGCGCCTGGTCGGGCTTGTCATCCATCAGATAGATGGCGGCGAGGTCAGCGGCGACCTGCGCCTTGCCGATGCCCTGCAAGCGCTCGTCCACCTGGTGTTGCAGCAATTGCGCGGCCTGCTCCAGCAGATCGACCTTGACCAGCCTGCCGGCGAGCAGCCGGACCATCCGGTCGCCGTTTGGCCCCACCGGCGTCAACTCGCTGAATTCGTAGAACAGACCGAGCGCCTGGATCGGTTCGAGCTGATCGGCCTCGCCGTCGAGGAACAGCCGCTCGAACAAGGTCGACATGTCGTCGCGCAATTGGCGCGAAGCGGGATCGCTGTCGAAGCGGTCCGCGGCGACGCGCATGGTGGCCAAGGCGTCGCGCCAGCGGCCCAGCTCGGAATAGACCTCGCCTAAGGTCGAGACGATGGACAGCTCCAGGGAATCTCCGCGCCAGCGGAAGCGCAGCGCTTCCAGCGGCTCGACCGCATCAAGGGGACGCATCTTGTTAGTGGCGAGACGGACGCGCACCGCCTCCAAGGTGGAGCGCACCGCGACCTCCTCGTCGCGCGTGTGCGAAAGCTCATCGAGCACGGGGAGCGCGTGATCATTGTCGCCGCGCGCTTCGATGATGCGCGCCTGAACCAGCCGCGCCCGCAGGCGCAGGCCTTGATCCGTGGCTTGCCCCATCGCCGCGCTGGCGGCTTCGTCGGCGGAGGCGAGATCGTTGAGGTTGAGTTCGGCTTCCGCGAGCGCAAGTTCAAACCGCGCGCGCCAGGACGGCGGCAGCAATTCCATGGCGCCGACGCCCTTGTTGAGTTCGCTGGCCGCTGTGGTCCAATCCTGCTTCTCAAAGGCGGCGTAGCCGCGCCACAGCGCGGCGGACGGATCGTTCGCCAGAGCCGGCGAGTTCAGGTCGGTCAGCGCCTCCTGCGTGCGATTCAGCATCACGTTGGCCTGGCCCCGCATCAGGCGGAATTGCGGATTGAGTTCGACCAGTTCATCCTGATTGATCGACACCTGCTTCAGCGCGCCGAGCGCTTCCGGCGCGAAATCGTTGTCCAGCAGGAACCGCGCAAGCGCCATGCGCGCATCGACGGGGGCGCCTTCCATCACGCCTTCCGCTGCGGCGCGGCGCTGCAGATCGTCGAGCCGCCTCCGAATCTGCAGGTTCGACATTTGCTGCGTGGCGTCCACGCCGTTGGGGTTCGCCAGTGCTGCTTGCAGTGCTGCTGCGTTGGCGGATTGCGTTGAGCTTGTCGTGGCGGCGTCCGGCGCCTGCGCCAGCAGGCCATCGCCCCGCGTCACGATGAGCTGGCCGTTCGTGTCGAAGGCCGCAGTCACGCCATCGGCGCGCGGCTCGATCACGGCGCCCTGCGCGGACGGCAAGATCTCCGCTTCCACCGTCGAGCGGCGCACGTCGACGCCTTCGGTCGGCCCGCCCACGAGACCGACGGCGAAACGGTCGCCGACGCCCGGATCATTGATCCAGCGCACCACGCCGTCGCGGCCGAAATTGGCGACCAGGCGTCCGCGGCCATCCGCATTCACCTCGCGCCGAACCTGAGCGGGCGTGCCCGCATCAGCATGCGCGCCCAGCACGATGGTCCAATCGGTTCCACTCGCCGTCGCCGACACCTCGACATCGGGCGCGGCCGGAATGCGCAGGCCGATCACGCCCTCGCCCTGAACCACGCTGAGATCCTGGTGGCGACGGCCCGCGCGCTGTACGCCGCGCAAATCGATACGGCCTGTGGCGTCGAACAGCAGCCACACGGCTTCGCCGCGCCGGAACGCGGCCGCGCGCGTCGCCGCCGGCCAATGCACGGTGACGCGCGTGTCGTCGGCCTCTTCCACCAGCTGCACCGTCGCGGTGCCTGTGACAGCGGCGCGCGCAGGAACCGCGACTTGCGAGCCGTCCGGGTTGGTTGTGGTTTGCGCGCCATCCGGCGCCAGCAGATCGACAATGACGCGCGAGCCGTCTTCGAAATGGCGCACCCGCACGCCAGCCGCGAGGCTCAGCGCAAGACGCAAAGGCTGGCCCGAAGCGCTGACGCGCCGGATGGCGGTGACATAACGCGGCGGTGAAGCCCGGACCTCGGCGAGGTCCATGTCAGCCGCGCGCGAGAATCTCAGATCAAGACGATCGCCTTGCTGCGCGTCCGAGACCGTCGTCGGACCGGCGAACTCGAACGAAAGCCGCGTGTACGTGTCGGTGAGACCGACGCGCACCGCCGCCGTCGGTGCAGGATCCATCCGCGCAGGCGGCGGCGGGAGCGGAGGCGGAGGCGCCGCGGGCGGCGGCGGTGGCGGCGCAGGCGGGGGCGGAGGCGGCGGTGGCGGCGGCGCTGGCGGCACGGCCAGCGTGAGCTGATCCGGCAGCGGGCTCGCCGGGCCGCGCAATTCCGCCGGCGGCGCGTGCGCCTGCGCTGACGCACCGGCCCCAGCCGCATTCGCTGGCGCTGGCGTAGGCGCGGTGTGCGCCGGAGGCGCGGGCGGCGTGGCGACCTGTTCGCTCGGCGAGGACGGATTGGTCGGGACGTTGAGCGGCAAAGGATCGGCGTTCGCCGGCGCTGCGATCAGCGCCGCCGCGGCGAGCACCAGAGGGCCGTTGCGCAACGTCTTGCTCATGCAGGGTTGCGGCTCTTTCGCAATTTCTTTCCAAATCCTTGCCGGCGCGGGGTTAAGCCGGGGTTTATGGAGACGCCGCCGGCTGAGTCGCGGAGGCCTGATTCAGCAGAGCCGCGCCGTCGGTGGGCGGTCGAGAGAGATCGGCCAAGCGCTGGGTCAGGAACCGTGCGCGGTCCGGCTGCATGTGGCCCATAACCTCCGCGAGATTTTGCTGCCTCATGCGGCTCGCCACCTGAACCAAGACGGTGGGGTCGAGGCCATCGAACACGGTCGCCGCGTCCTTGGCGCGCATGCGCTGATACACGTCGACCAAGCCGGCAAGCCGCTGCTCCTGCGCCGTATCGAGCTGGCCGAGCAGCGCGTTCACGCGCGTCTCCAGCTGATGCAATTCTTGCACGCGCTGATCCAGGCGCTGCTCCGCCGCGGTCAGCAACTGACCGCGCGTGTCGATATCAGCGGCGCGCTGGTCCAAAGCATCGCGCCGGGCGCTCAGCGCTTGCAGCACCTGCACCTCGGACTGCGACAGCCCCGCCTGGTCGGCGAAGCTCGGCGTGCAGGCTTGCGCATTTGCGGCGCTTGCATCGGACGCGTTCGCATCGCCAGCCGGCGCGGGCGCGGCCGTCGACGGCGGCGCCGCGCTCTGGTCTTGCGGCGCCGGCGCGGCGGTTGTGGTTGCGGCGACATCCTGTGCCAGCGCGACCGCCTTCAACCCCAACACGGCGGCGACGCTGACCATCGCCGCCGGCAGCAGCCTAACGCCGGAGTTCGCCGCCGGCGCCTTGCGCACGCGCTTGGGGATACCGAAGCGCATCAGGCGCGCCGCGCCACGTCGGCCGCGGAGCGCACGCGCCCAGCGCCGAGGCCCAAACGATCCGCCGTGGCGCGCGCATCATTGATGCGCGCTTGCAGATCCCGTCCTGCTTCCTGCGCGGTGAGACGTAAGCTGCGCACCGCGGCTTCGGCCTGCGCCGTCGCTTGCGCCAAGT
>Ga0335083_10005145_pt1 | contig 16545 bp, 14 predicted proteins | sample Lox_Sample_42_FD_206716 | JGI IMG/M metagenome (GOLD analysis project Ga0335083, IMG submission 206716) | Soil microbial communities from Loxahatchee National Wildlife Refuge, Florida, United States - Lox_Sample_4.2 | ecosystem: Environmental > Terrestrial > Soil > Wetlands | place: USA... | reverse complement strand
CAGCTGGGCCGGCGAGCACATGATCGCCGCCTGCTGTGCGCTCAGCAGCGGGTTGTCGCAGTTGACCGGATACCCGCCGGTGAGGAAGGGATCGAGTGGATTGCCGTCCTTGAACAGCGCCGACGGCGCGACCTGCTGGTGCGTGCGGTCGTCCATGAAGTAGAACTCGGCGTAGGGTTGCAGCGCGTCGTAAATCGTCTCGTGCGCCAGCACCGCCGCGTTGTAGCGGTCGTCCTCGCGCGTCATGTAGATGTAGGGCTGCGAATTGAACGACGGCGGCGGCGTCGTAGCCACACTGCCGATCGGCACGAGGCTGCTTCCGGACACGCTGTAGGTGGTGTTGGCATTGGGTCCCGTGAGCGGCTGGAACCAGTTGGAGTTCGTCGATCCGGCGCAGGCAACGTCGATGACGTCATTGTTCTGCTGCACCGGATCGAGCTGGCAGCCGCCGAAATCGCGCTGGCTGCTCGCCACCGGGTCGGCGTGCCGGTAGCTCATGTAGGCGGTGACGTTGCCCCGGTTATCGGCGAAATTGGTGCCCATGAGCACCTCGAAGGTGCGCTGCCGGCCGTCATGAGCGCTGCCGGTGGCGGGCGTTGCGCCAAAGCCCGTGACGAGGTTCTGCATGTAGGTGTTGTCGTTGTCGTGCCAGTTCTCGTTCCATTGCCCGGTGATCTCGAAGCCCTGGAAGTTGCGCTTCATGATGAAGTTGATGACGCCCGCGATGGCGTCCGCGCCGTAGGCCGCGGAGGCGCCGCCCGTGACGACCTCGACCCGGTCGATGAGTCCGGCCGGGATCTGATCCAGATCGGGAGCCGGCGACTGGATGGCGGTGTAAGGCGAGCCCTGGCCCAGGCGCCGTCCGTCGACCAGCACGAGCGTGCGGTTCGGACCCAGGCCGCGCAGGTCCGCGGTCGCGACGCCGCCCGCGGTCGTGAGGCCGCTCGTGCCGTTGCCGAGATCCTGGCCGATGCCGTTGTTGAAATTCTGCGGCAGCTGCGTGATGAGGTCGCTGATATCGGTCTTGCCGGTGGTCTCGATGGATTGCGAAGAGATCACCTGGATCGGGCTGGTGCTGGTCGCGTTCGGCGCGGCGATGCGCGAGCCGGTCACGATGACCTCCTGCAGCACGGCAGTCTCCTCCGAAGCCGGCGCGGCTGCCGGCGCCGCGGGCCCGGTTTGCGCCCCGGCTGTGAAGCCCCAACCACACCCGATCAGCAATGCCGCTGCCCGCGTCAGCGTCGATCGCCCAACCGCTCCGGCAAATCCCCGTGCTCCGCTCATGCTTGCTCCCCTTTCGGTTCCGTGCGCCGTTGCCTCGGTGCGACGTCGGCTCGTGCTCGAGACAAACGCCGTGCGCTCAGCGCCTGGCGTCCCGGTGGACGATATCCAACGGAAAATTGCGCGAAGTCGGAATGTGATGGCGCGGCGAACTACCGGGACGGGCGCCCCGGTTGCCGTGACAGAAGCGGGCGTGCGCGCGACTTTGCGCCTGCCGCGCGTGCGTGCGCGGGAAGCGCACGGCGCCGATCTGCCGATCAGCGCCTGTTGCGCATCGGACTCACGAGCGGCGGCGGCTGCGAGCGCGTTGACGCTATGATCGGAGAATGGACGCGCAGACTCCCGCTCTGGAGACACGGCGCCTGGTGCTGCGCGAGGTGGCGCTCACGGACGCGGGTTTCCTCCTCGCCCTGCTCAACGACCCCGCGTGGCTCGAGAACATCGGCGACCGCGGAGTCCGCTCGCTGGCGGACGCCGAGAGCTATATCGCGAGCAACATCCGCGCCCATCATCAGGCCCATGGCTACGGGATGTACGCCCTGCAGCCGAGATCGGCCGCGCAGCCGATCGGAATGTGCGGCCTCGTCAGGCGCGAATTTCTCCCTGCGCCGGATCTCGGCGTCGCACTGCTCCCAGACTGGGCCGGCCAAGGCTACGCCGCCGAGGCCGCACGCGCGGTCATGGTGCACGCCGCAGACGAGCTCGGAGTCCGGCAGCTGCTCGCGATCGTGCGGCCCGGGAATCAGCGCTCCGTCAGGCTCCTCGAGCGACTGGGATTTCGCCACCAGGGGCCCTGCCCGACCCCGGAGGGTGTCGCGCTCGAGCTCTATGGCACGCAGCTTCAACCGAGCGCGTAGAGATACTCCACGAACGAAGCGACCGCGCCGTCCAGTCCCTGCACCTTGGGATTGCTCGACTCGATCAGATAGTACTCATCGGGCGCGTGCGCGCCGGTGCCGTGCCCCATGCCGAAATGCCCGGCGGGCAGACTGAGCGGCACATTGGTGAACAGGTATCCGGGCCAGGAGCCCGCCGAGCGAGGCCACAGCTGCGGATCGGCGCCGAGCTTGCGGTAGGTGGCGAGCTGCGTCTGGATCAGGCGGCTCGCCTTGTCCGTCTGGTTCGGATCGTAGCCGCCCGACATGTTGACCTCGATGTCGCCGAAACCGTGTTTCTCCAGATGCGCCTTGAGCTTCGCGAGCGTGTCGGCGGCAGTCATGTCCGGCACGAGCCGCATGTCGATCTTCGCCACCGCCCGGTGCGGCAGGACGGTCTTGCCGCCGGGCCCGGTGTAACCCGCGACCAGACCCTCGATGTTGATCGTCGGCTGCGACTCGAGCAGCATTCGTGACTCGAGCCAGTCGGCATCCTTCAGCCAGCGTTCGACGCCGAGCGCTTTCTTGGCGGACGCCTCGGATGTCTTGGCGACGTAGTCGGCGATCATCTTCTTCTGCTCATCGCTGAGAGGCCGCGCCTTCTCGAAGAATCCCTCCACCGCAGGCGTGTGACCATCGGCCTTGACGAGGGTGTTGAGCGCCTGCACCAGGTGCCAGGTCGGGGAGTCGACGGCAGCCTCGAGGCTCGAGTGCACGTCGTGCTTCGGCCCGCGCCCCCACTTCTCACCCGTCGACACCAGCTCGAGCTCCACCACTCCCTTGGCGCCGAGCGACACCGTGACACCGCCGTCGCGATCCTGCCCGGCTTCCGGCATGAAGACGCCGATGCACTTCTTGAGCTCCGCCAGCACCTGCGGGCTTCTCACGACTTCGCCGAAGTGCGGCGAGCCGATCTCCTCCTCGCCCTCGCACACCAGCACGAGGTTCACCGGCAGCGTACAGCCGGCGGCCTTGAAGGCCATGAGCGCGCTCAGGAACGAGTTCTCCGGTCCCTTCTGATTCACCGCACCGCGGCCCATGCATACGGTGCCGAGCCCTTCCTTGTGCACCAGCCCTCCGGCGAGCGGCGGAGAGCTCCACTCCTCGGGCACGAACTGCTTGACGTCGTACATGAAGTAGATGCCCACCGTAGTGCGCGCGCCGGCGTCGATGCGGCCGAATACGCCGGGCTTGCCGGAGGTCGGCATGATCGCGACGTCGGTGAAGCCGGCGTCGCGCGCGAGCTGCGCCATGTACTCGGGCCCCTGCGGGTAGTTGCGGTTCTCAGCCGCGATCGACGGCAGCGCGATCCAGTCCTGCAGGCGTTTGATGTTGGCGGCATGCATGCGCGGAATCTGGGCGAGTACCGCCGACTTGCCCGGGCACGCCGCCGCGAGCGCCGCACCCGGCAGTGCGGCGACGGCGGCCGCCGCCACCGAAGTATTGAGGAAGTCGCGCCTGCTGAAGCTCGTCTCGATCGCGTGAGTCATCGCACATCCCCTCCAATAAGGTGTCGATCCGAATGGCTGAGCCGCGAGGTTCAGCCGTACAATCCCAGCCCGCGCCGCCGTAGCTCAGTGGTAGAGCAGCCGCCTTGTAAGCGGCAGGTCGTCTGTTCAATCCAGACCGGCGGCACCACTCCCCGTCGGCGCCCTCGTCATTGTCTCTCGGCAGGCCCCGCCGGTTTGGACGTCGCCGCGACATGTGTTGCGGGCGCAGGGCTCGGGGCGGCCGGTGCCGGAGCGGCCGCCGGCAGCGGGTACCTGGGCGCAGTGGCAGGTGGCATCGCGCTGGGAGCCGAAGCCGCCGGCTGGGCCGCCACGGTGGTCGATGGCGGCGGCGCGGGGCACGGCTGCACTGCGATGCGCGAGCCGACACCTTCGGCGAACAGATCCGAGATCGGCACGGTCGTCATCCCCGGCCGCGGCGTCAGATCGATCCAGTAGACGACCTGCGGCAGCTTGTGCTCGGCGACCTCGGCCTTGAATCCCAGCCTCTTTGCCGATGCCGCGCGCTGATCCGCGTGAGCGCGGTCGCTGAAGAGCCCGAGCGACACCCGGCGGCCTGGCTCGCCGCCGGGAGGCATGACGAGGGCGTCCTTGACACCGCTCTTCTCGAGACCGACCCGAACCTTGTCGGCCTCGACATCGTCCTTCAGGCCGCCGACATAAACCCAGTAACCCGGCGCACTGCCCGCCTCTGCGGCGCGCTGCTGCGGGGCGAAGCCCTTCGCCGTGAGGATCCCGGCCGCCTTGGCGGCATTCGTGATGTCGCCGAACGGGCCGACCGACATGCATGCCGGCGTCTCGTTGAGCGCGGTCTTGGTGTTGGTCGCGGGACGCTGCGCCTCGGGCAGCTCGGAGAGCAGCTTCAGGCGCGGCAGCTTCGCCAGCGCCTCGTTCACGGGAGGCGCCTTGGGCTCGTCCACCCAGTGTGCCCAGGCGAAGTACACGAGGTTGACGAACAGCAGCGCGATGAAGGCGTTGCGCACGAGCACCGATTCTAGATCAACGGCGGCGAGCGCGTGGCGCGTCGCGCGACAGCACCGCGAGCCCCCTCAGCACCAGGTCGGGTACGCCGAGGGAGCGGCTGCGCAGCAGCGGCGCGACCGCCGCCGCCTCACCCCCGGTGAGCGCGACCAGCGGCTCGCGGCCGAGCAGCGCGGATGCCTCCTCCACTGCGCGATCGATGAGCGCCGCGGCCGCGTAGCGCGAGCCACGCTGTAGCGCCTCGCGGGTCGAGCGGCCGAAGAGCCCCGCGCCGCCGCCCGCACCCCCGCGCGCGCGGCGGCGGATGCCGTGCGTGCGAGTGAGGAGCGTCCCGATCATGAGATGCGGCGCAGGCACGATGACCCCGCCCCGATGCCGTCCCAGCCCGTCCACGAGATCGATGGTCATCGCGGTTCCGACCCCGACCACGCACACCGGCACGGCCTCGAGCAGCTCATGTGCCCCTACCATCGCCGCGAACCGGTCCACCCCCAACCGCCAGGGCTCGAGGTAGCCGACGGTCACTCCTCCCGCACGCCGCGTCACGCGGATGAAGCGGGCCGGGACGCGAGCGCGGCGGGCGGCGGCCGCCAGTGCCTCATCGACGGCCGAGCCGGCGACGCTCGCGACGACGACGCGCGCGAGGCCCCGCGGGCTGGCAAACAGGTGGCGCAGGTAGTCGCGCGGCCGCCAGCCGCTGTGGGCCGCGGCACGACCCCTGCCGAGGCGCGCCCCCTCGAGGCGCGCCCACTTGATGCGGGTGTTGCCGACGTCGACGAGCAGCACGGTCATCTAGACTGGCCTCACCGTCACATCGCCCGAGATGAACCGGCGCATTCCCTGCGCTGTCTCCACCAGCAGCGCTCCGTGCAGGTCGATTCCGCGCGCCAGCCCGCGCGAGCTCGTTCCCTCGACGACCTTCACGTCGACCGGCCGGCCGCGCAATGCATCGGCGCCGCGCCACTCTTCGATGAACGGCTTCAATCCGCGCTGCTCGAATTCCATCAGCCCGCGCAGGCACGCGCCGATGAGGCCCGCCGCCACGCGGTTGCGTGGCGGCGCCGCGAGCCCGGCACTCACGAGATCGGCGGCCGGGAGCCCGGCGTCGGCGATCTTTGCCAGTACCCGCTCGCCGAGGGTCACGTTGAGCCCGATGCCGATGACGACGTAAGCGGGGCCGGCGGATTCGGCACGCAGGTCGATGAGTATCCCGCCGAGCTTGCGCTCGCCGAGCAGCAGATCGTTCGGCCATTTGAGAGAGGCGTGTCTGACACCGAGCTCCTCGAGGGCGCGCAGCGCGCATACGCCGATGACCAGCCCGAGGGCGCCCAGGTCGGGAGGCACCGCGCGAAACATCCAGCTCAGCGAGAGGCAGATGGCGCCCCCCGGGGGCGCGAGCCAGGCGCGCCCACGCCGGCCGCGGCCGGCGCTCTGGTACTCGGCGAGCAGCACTTCGCTCGTGCCGCTGCGAGGTCCGGCGCGCTCGAGGAGCGCGCTGTTGGTGGAGGCGATCGACCATGTGGTCTCGAGCTTCGCTACGCGCTCGCGCAGCGCGCGCGGCAGCAGTGCCCTGATCGATCCCGCATCGAGCGGCTCGCAGGTGCGGTCGAGGCGGTAGCCGCGGTTGCGTACCGCGTGCAGCCCGGCACCGAGCGCCCGGAGCGTGCCGGCCGCCTTCCACACGGCGCTGCGGCTGACGCGCAGCTCGCCGGCCAGCTGCTCGCCCGAATGAAAGCGCCCGTCGGCGAGCCGGGCGAACACCCGCGCCGCGAGCGGCGCCCCGCTCGGCGGCACGACCCGCCGTAGCGCTCGCCGGGGCACGTCAGCTCCGCCCCCGGCGCAGGCCGAGGAGCCAAAGACGCTGCGCGCGCGGCTCGCTCCCGGCGCACATGCGAGCGATGTTGCCGCGGTGCGTGTAGACGATCAGCAGCGCGGCGAGAGCTCCGAAGGCGAGCAGCGGCGCCGTGCGGGTCGATGCCGATGCGGCGATGGCGGCCGCCACCGCGCCCGCGCTCACGATGGAGGCGAGCCCCACGAAGCCGGACAGAATGACCACGAGCAGCCACACGAGAATAATCACCGGCAGGAGCGCCGGGTTGATGCCGAGCACCGCGCCTACGAAGGTCGCGACGCCCTTGCCGCCCCGCAACCCGTACCAGAGCGGATAGACGTGACCGAGGATCACCGCGAGTCCGCACACGGGCGCGAGCCAGGCGCGCAGGCCGATGTCAGCCGCGGGCACGCCGGGAATTACGGCGGGAGCGAGCAGCGCCGTCGCCACCCAGCCCTTGCCGAGGTCGATGGCGAACACTGCGAGCGCCGCCGCCTTCCCCTGAGTCCTGAGCATGTTGGTGGCGCCGGCGTTGCCGCTTCCCAGGGTGCGTATGTCCACGCCGCGCAGCTTGCCGATGAGAAGGCTGCCGACGACGGAGCCGAGCAGATAGGCGAGCAGCGCCTTGACGATGAGCTCGATCATGACGGTCTGAAGACCTCGGCGAGCATGCAGCGCACGCTCCCGCCTCCCAGCCTCTCGATCGTGGGAATCGGGACCGCGAGTACCGCGTCCGTCGAGCCCGAGAGCCGTGCGAAGGTCTCCGCCGGCAACGAGCGGCGCGCCGCATCCGACATGACGAGCACCCGCGAGTCCCCGAGCGCCTCGTCCCAGGTGCTGAGCTCGAGCATGTTGCCCGCGAAGCGGGCCAGCTGCTCGTGCCCGATCTCGACGATGGCGCGCCCGCTGGCGTGCAGCCGCGCAAGCACCCGCTCGCGGTCGGAGGGCGCGATCGCCGGAGTTCCCACGACCGCGACGCGCTCGCCGATGCACATGAGGACGTTGGTGTGGTAGAGGGGTACCCCGGCGCGGTCGGCCGCCTGGAATACCAGCGCCTCATAGCGCAGCTCCCGCGCCCACTCGGCGACCAGCGCCGGATGAGTGCGTGGCGAGGCGCAGGCATAGGCCACCCGCTCGCGGTGATCGAGCACCAGGCTCCCCGTGCCCTCGAGAAACATCCCCTCCCCTTCGAAATGCGTGAGATCGAGCAGGTGCGCCACCCTGAAGCGCAGCCGCTCGACGACCGTGTCGATCACGTCCTGGCGGCGCTCGGGCCGGCGGCTCACGCTCTCCATCGGGTAGAGGACCAGCGTTCCGTCCTCGTGGAAGGAGACCCAGTTGTTGGGAAACACCGCATCCGGCTTGACCGGGTTCGCGCTGTCGTTCACGGCACAGACGTCCACCCCCTCGCTCGCGAGCGCCTGGGCGAGCCTGGCGGACTCCGCGCGCGCCTCGAGCCGCGCGGCCTCGGGGGCGCGCTCCTCGTCGGGACGCTGGAAGGTGTTGGTGCGGGCGGTGTCCGGGTTATGGCCGAAGGCCTCCGGGCTGATCATCAGCACGGCGTCGGCGCACTGCTGACCCGGCCCCCGCCCGGGATCCGGCCGATCAGAGCTGCCGACACTGGGCCCCATGGCCCATTCTCGCACGAAGGGCCGCGGCGCCTGGCCTGAACTCAGGTCCTCAGGCGCGCAGCGCCCGGCCATCCTGGGTGCCGGTGGCTTCCAGGATGTCGAGCACGGGCAGGCGCTGGGTGAGATCGAGAGGCTCGCCGGTGAGGTAGCGGTGACAGTGCTCGGCGTGCACGGGCCGGGCAAACAGATACCCCTGCGCATAGGAGCAGCCGAGGTGGCGCAGCTTGTCGAGCTGCGGCCATCCCTCGATCCCTTCGGCGACGACCTCGATGTGCAGGTGGCGCGCCATGGCAATGATCGCCGAAACGATGGCGAGATCCGACATGTCGGTCACGAGGTCGCGCACAAAGCTGCGGTCGATCTTGAGCGTGTCGACGCGCCAGCGTTTGAGGTAAGACAGGCTCGAGTAGCCGGTACCGAAGTCGTCGATGGCGATGTGCACGCCGAGCTCGCGCAGCTTCGCGACCGTATCCTGCGCCGCCTCGCGGGCGCGCTGCTCGCGACGCTCGAACACGGCGCTTTCGGTGAGCTCGACCTGCAGCATGGTCGGCTCGAGCCCGTGCTCCTTGGTGAGCCTGGCGATCGATTCGGCCAGGTTCGAGCGCTGTAGCTGAACGGCGGACACGTTGAGCGCCACCGGCACGAGGGTCGCGCCCGACTGCCGCCAGCGAACCATGTCCTCGAGCGCCCGCTGCAGCACGAAATCCCCGATGGGTACGATGAGACCCGCCTCCTCGGCGATGCGCACGAAGCGCTCGGGCCGCACGAACCCCTGGCTCGGATGCCGCCAGCGCATGAGGGCCTCGAGCGCCACCACGCGATGGGACGCGATGTCGACGATCGGCTGGTAGTGCACCTCGAGCTGACGGGTCTGGAGCGCGGTGCGCAACGAGGCCTCGACCGCGATGCGCTCCTTGAGACGCCGATCCATCGCCGGGCTGAACAGCTGGAAATTGTTGCGGCCGCGGTCCTTCGCCTGATACATCGCCGTGTCGGAGTGGCGCAGGAGCTCGCCCATGTCGATGCCGTCGCGCGGATAGAGCGCGACCCCGATGCTCACCGTCGTGACGAGCGTGCGCCCGTCGACCACCATGGGAGCGGTGAGCGCCTGGTTGATGCGCTCGGCCGCTTCGTTCACCTTCTCGGTGTTCGTGACTTCCTTCATCACCACCACGAACTCATCGCCCCCCATGCGCACCACCACGTCCTGCACGCGCATGGTCGAGCGGATGCGCTGCGCGACGGTCTTCAGGAGCTTGTCGCCGGTCTCGTGGCCGCGGGAGTCGTTGACGTGCTTGAAGCGGTCGAGGTCGAGAAACAGTACCGCGAGCAGCGACCCCTTCTCCTTGGCCTCGGCGATGGCGTCGGGAAGGTTGGCCGCCAGATAGAGCCGGTTGGGGAGCCCGGTGAGCTGGTCGTGATGCGCGAGATGATCGAGGTGCTGATGCCGCTGCAGCATCTGGGTCTCGACGACGCGGCGAACGGTCACGTCGTTCACCGTGATCGCGAGCACCGGGCGCGCGTCCAGCATCAGGCGGTGCGAAGTAGCCTCGACGTTGCGCACGGAGGCATCCTTGCACCGCTGGCGCAGCTCGATCGGCGCGCGCGCGGTGGCTTCCTGCAGGCGCGCGAGCAGCACGCGCTCGTCGGTTCCCTCAGCGCTGAAGAGCTCGGCGAAGGAGAGCCGGCGCATCTCCTCGAGCGAGTAGCCGGTGCTGCGCAGCGCCGCCGGGTTCGCCGCAACGATGCGCAGCGTGGCCGGATCGATGACGAGCGCCGTGGTCGGCCACTGATCGAAGACGGCCTGGCGCGTCGCATCGGTGCTGACGCCGGACCGGGCACCGACGCGCAGGAAGTAGCACGCGCCAAATCCGAGTGCGGCACACCAAAGTCCGGCCAGAGTGCCAAGGCCGAATGCCAAATGGTTCACGCTTGTTCCCTAAGTCGAGCCTTGGAAGTTTGGCGGAAGGTGCCCACAGCAGGCCGTGCGCTGCGCACAGTTTGGGTCGCCGATCGGCGACCGAAACGCGTTCCCGGGAACCAGGTCGCACGCCGCTCGGCGTACCCGGAAGCTGTTGATTTTAAGAGCGATTTCCCGCCGGAACGGGAGGCCCGCCGAAGCCGGACTCGTAGCTGGCCTCGACGGGCGCGTCGCGCGCGATCTGACCGCCTGCGCCCGTCACGATCACGGCATTCTCACCGAACATAACGCCGCGCAGGTGCCTGCTGAAGCGGAACTCCCGCAGTGCCGGCAGGGGATCGGTGGAGCGCACACCACTCTCCTGGTCGATCGAGGGAATCGCGCAGCGCGTGCAGGGCTTCACGAGCCGCAGCGTGACCGCGCCGAAGCTGAGCGTATCGATGTGATCCTCCGCCCAGGCGGGAAGCCCGCGCAGCACGATGTTGGGACGAAAGCGCTCCATGGGGATCCGCTGCGGCAGCCGCATGTTCAGCTCCTCGAGCGAGGACTCGTTGCAGACGAGTACCGGATAGCCATCCGGGAAGCCGAGTGGTGCGGGACTCGCGCCGGCGAACTGGGGGTTGGCGAAGCGCTCCATGTCGGGCGCGACGCGCACCAGCCGCACGGGTTCGCCAACCGCACGCGTGACCCACTCCTCGGCCTCCTCGCCCTGATCGATCCCGACGCAGGCGTCGTCCCAGATCCTGACGGCGATGCGCGCGGCCGCCACGCCGAGCGGCACCGAGAGCGTGGCGAGCCCGGGAGCGTTCAGAAGCAGAGCGCGCGCCGTCACCTCCGGCACGATGCGGGCGAGCTGCGGGTGGGTGCGCTGGCTCAGGAACACGCCCCTCGAGTTGACGATCATCCACTGCCGGTCCCACTCGAATCCGGTCGCAGTGAGCGAGACGCGCTCGCGGGCGATCCCCCGTGCCGACTTCACGGGATACACGCACAGAGCGGACACCGAGACCTGCGGCGCTTGCACTTGGCTACTCTTCAGGCGCCGGCCGCGAAAGTCCGCGGCGTGCGCCAGGCCCCAGTCTGCCATATGCTGCTGCCCCGTTCGTGAAGGGAGACCTCATGGCCAGGCCGAAGAAATCGAAGAGCGAGACCCGGGCAGGCGGCGGCGGACTCGCCGGCCGGGTGATCGCCGCAGCCGTAAGTGCCAGCGTCATCTTCGGCGGACCCCAGGCACAGGGGCGCACGCACAAGCCGCCGCTCTACGGCCAGCACTGGATGGCGGTCACGGGCAAGCCGATCGCAGCGAGCGCCGGCGCGCAGATCTTTGCCCGCGGCGGCAACGCCGTGGATGCGGCCTGCGCGATGATCGCAGCGACGGCGACCGCGTGGACGACGCTCTCCTGGGGCGGCGAGACGCAGGCACTCATCTATAACCCGACTACCGGCAAGGTGATCGCCATCAACGGCCTGGGGGTCGCACCCACGGGCGCGACTCCCCAATACTTCCACAAGCTCGGCATGCGCTATCCACCCGAGTTCGGCCCGCTCGCGGCCGTCACGCCGGGAACGCCCGGCGGCATCATGACCATGCTCGCCGAGTACGGGACGAAGAGCCTCGGCGAAGTGCTCGCGCCGGCGATCGAGATGGCGGACGGCTTCCCGATGGACCTGGCGCTCTCCAACACCATCGAGCACTACCGGGAACAGCTCAAGCAGTGGCCGGACTCCCGGCGCGTGATGCTGCCACACCCGGGGGCCGCGCACGAGGGACCCGCGCCCGGCGAGATGTTCCGTCAGCCCGATCTCGCAGCGACTCTGCGCAAGCTCCTCGAGGCCGAGCGCGACGCGCTTGCGGCCGGCAAGGACCGCAAGGCCGCGATCTACGCCGCCTACGACCGCTTCTACAGGGGCGACATCGCACGGGACCTCGTGCAGGCGGTGCGGGATCTTGGCGGACTCTTCACCACCGAGGACCTCGCCAACTGGCAAGTCAAGATCGAGGAGCCCGTCCACACCACTTACAAGGGCATCGAAGTCTACAAGCTCCAGCCCTGGGTGCAGGGCCCGGTGATGCTGCAGGCACTGAACATTCTCGAGAATTTCGACCTGAAGTCGATGGGCTACGACAGCGCACGCTACATCCATACGATCTATCAGGCGATGAATCTCGCCTACGCCGACCGCGACTTCTACTACGGCGATCCGAGCTACTCCCCGGCGCCGCCGATTGCCGGACTCCTCTCCAAGGAATACGCACGCGAGCGCGCCAGGCTGGTACGCCCGGACGGGAACGATCCCGACGTCCGCCCCGGCGATCCGTATCCCTACCAGGGCGGCAGGAATCCGTACCTGAAGTACCTCGCCGGCTGGCACTCCAGGATGCCGGCGCAGCCGCCGGTGTCGATGGCGGAGTTCGACCGCACGTTCCGCCTCGGCACCACCAGCGTGCAGGCGGCGGATGACAAGGGCTGGGCCGTGTCAGTGACGCCGAGCGGCGGCTGGACGCCCGCGGTGATCGCGGGTCACACGGGCATCGGCCTCTCGCAGCGCATGCAGAGCTTCGTGCTCGATCCTCACGATAACCCGTATAACGTACTGGCTCCCGGCAAACGTCCGCGCGCGACGCTCACCCCGTCGATGGCCCTGAAGGACGGCAAACCCTATCTGCTGTTCTCGGTCCAGGGCGGCGACACGCAGGATCAGAACCTGCTGCAGTTCTTCCTCGACGTGGTCGAGTTCGGCATGTCGATCCAGGAGGCGACCGAAGCGGCCAACATCACCAGCTACCAGATGCGCGACTCCTTCGGCCAGCACGAGTCGTTCCCCGGCCGCGTGACGCTCAACAGCTCGACGCCGCTCGCAGTGAGAAGCGAGCTCGAGCGCATGGGGTACAAGCCCGAGTACGAGGAGCGCACCTCGGGGCCGCTCACTGCCATCTTCATCGATCGGGCCCACGGCACGCTTTGGGGCGCCGCGAGCAACTACGGACAGGACTACGGCGTCGGATGGTGAGGTGCCCCCGGCGGCGACGAGTCACCGCGAGTCGCGTTGTGATGCCCTCCACAGTTCCGGGAGGTGTGCCGGCTGCAGGGCCTGCCCGGCCGTTATAGGGAACAGGGTGAAAGTGCTACCATTTCGAGCGAGGGGAATCAAAGGACTATGAACGACCCGTACCACTCGAAGCCCGGGCCCCGGCCAGGCGGTGGTGGGCCTGCCAAGCCGGCGGCGGCATCGCCCGCATCCTCGCCAGGTGCCTCCAAGGATAAAGCGGCTCCGGAGAGCTCCGGCGGACGCGTCGTGCACGATTCGCGCGGCAACGCTGTCTGGCAATGGGTCAAGGATGCCGGACGCGTGTGCATCGAGAGCACGTCCATGCTGCTGAAGAAACTCGAACTGCCGGACCTCAAGGTCGAGGACCATAAGGACGAATCCAAGGAGCTTCGGCTCGAGGACGAGGTGGATCCGGGCGGCGGCTACGATCCCTACGGCAGCAAGATCGGGAGCCGCAAGCCCCCGCCTCCCAAGACCCCGCTGAAGAAACGTTAGCCCGCGCGCTGCGCCGACGCCCGGCTCAGCTCCAACCGCGACTCAGTGCCTGCCGATGAGCGCCAGCGCCCTCAGCCGCTGCGTATCGCCGGTCGGCTTGCGGATGCGGACTTCGCGCCATTCGCGCGGCGTCTGCGGCATGGAGAGAATCGCCTTGCGAGCCTCGGTCACGCGGTACTTCAGCAGCGGCTTCAGGGACTCCTGCGCGAGGCACACCTGCTTCTCCGCTTCGGTCTCGGCGAGCTCCACGTCGCAGAAGGCATAGAAGTATTCCGCATACCACTCCTCGTACAGAGCGAGCGGCTCGTCGAGGGCGGGGTCGCGCATCAGGTGCTCTGCGAGATGCTGCGTGCAAAGATAACTCGAGGCGCAGCGCACGTAGTGGCCGTGCTCGGTGAGAACCGCATTGGTGTATTCGGCGCAGCCGTAGAAGACGGCGAACAGCTTCTTGCGCTTCGCCCCCGTAATCTGCCGCTGACGCAGGTACTCGAACAGCGCCTTGCGGTGCACCAGCGTCAGGGCGGTCGTGCGCAGCGCCACCATCTGGCGCGTGAGCTGGCCATGCGCCGACACCGTGCGCATGAGCTGATCGTGGTGGGCTTCCCAGCGCGTGAAGTCGGCGGGACGGGCCAGTATCCGCTGCGCCACAAGGATGTCCGTCGGCGCCAGCGATTTCGCCGTCATCTCGACCCGCGACTCGGATTCCTCCATGAGTCGCGCATGTTTATAAGCTTGAAGGAGCACGTGACTCCCCCGCACCGGCATGTGCGGGTGCAGCTGCCTCGGCTGCTTTTATTACTTCCCTGCGGGAGTCTCCGCTTTTATGCGGCACTGCGCAATTTCGGATCGATGACAAAGGAGCTGGGGAAACCGGGGAGAGCCAATTCGTTGCGTGCGAGCCACGGGAGGGACTTCCGGGCGGGCATTTTCGGTCAAATGCGGCATCCCCGGCGCGCGACCTGCCGGGCGCAGGCCGCGGGCGGGGATCGCGACGCGCTAGAGTGCCAGCTGGAGGGGAGATCCATGCGACCCTGGATGCATTCGATGGCCCTGGGGGCGATCGCCGCGCTGCTCAGCGCGCCGCTTGCTCAAGCCCGCGAGAAGCTGACGCCGGCGGAAGTTCGCGACTGGTACGCCCGGCAACCGTGGATGGTGGGCGCCAACTACATCCCGGCCTCCGCCATCAATCAGCTGGAGATGTGGCAGGCCGAGACCTTCGATCCGCGCCGCATCGACGTCGAGCTCGGTTGGTCGGAAGCGATCGGCATGAACACCCTGCGCGTATTCCTGCACGATCTGCTGTGGCAGCAGGACCCGGCGGGCTTCAGAGCCCGGATCGATGAGTTCCTGAAGCTGGCCACCAGGCATCACATGCGCGTGCTGCTCGTTCTCTTTGACAGCTGCTGGGAGCCGGAACCGAAGCTCGGGCCCCAGCATCCGCCGATTCCGGGGGTTCACAACTCCGGGTGGGTTCAGAGCCCGGGCGTCACCGCCCTGAAGGACCGCGGGCAGGAAGCGCGGCTCGAGGCCTACGTCGAAGGAGTCGTCGGCGCCTTTGCAAAGGATCCGCGGATCGTCGGTTGGGACGTCTGGAACGAGCCGTCGAACGCGAAGGACTCCCTCGAGCGGGTACACGAGCTGCTGTCCAGGGTCTTCGTGTGGGCGCGCAGCGCGAATCCGACCCAGCCGCTGACGAGCGGCGTGTTTCAGGATGGCACCTGGGACGCCGGAGCCCCCACTGCGGTCGAGCAGGTGCAGCTGGGAGAGTCCGAGGTGATTTCCTTCCACGACTATCACTGGCCGGAGACCTTCGAGCGGCGCGCTTCCCGGCTCCTCGCGCTCGGCCGGCCCGTGTGGTGCACGGAATATCTCGCCCGAGGCGCGGGCTCGACCTTCGATCAGTCACTGCCGCTCGGCAAGCGCCTGAAGATCGCGATGTTCAACTGGGGGCTCGTGGACGGGAAGACGCAGACGCGCCTTCCCTGGGACAGCTGGACGATCCCCTACGTGAACGGTCGCGAGCCCGTCGTCTGGCATCACGAGGTGTTCCACGCCGACGGCACACCCTACCGTCAGGCAGAGGTCGATCTGATTCGCGCGCTCACGCGCGCTCCGTGAGGGCCGCGATCCATGAAACCGATTCCGAACGGCGCACAGGGTCGCCACGTGCATCACGTGCAGCCCGCCCATCTCGCCAATGCCTTCAAGGACAGCATCCTGCCGCCGGTATTCTCGACACCCTACCTGATCCTCATCATGGAGAACGCTGCGCTGAATGCCATAAAGGAATATCTGGGGAAGGGCGAGAGTGCAGTCGGCACGCGCGTCGACGTGCGCCATCTGGTGGCGACCCCGGTCGGGCACGAGGTGGTGGGCCACGCGCAAGTCATGCGCACCGACGGGCGCCGGGTCTTCTTCCGCGTCTGGGCGCTGGATGGCGCGGAGGCGATCGGCGTCGGGACCCATGAGCGGATGGTCGTCGACACCGCGCGCATCGTCGAGCGCATGGCGGCCAAGTACGGGCCGCGATGAGCCATCGAGGCATCATCTTCGACTTCAACGGCGTGCTGTTCTCGGACGGCGACCTGCAGGAGCAGGCCTGGCAGGTCATGGCGCGCGAGCTGCGCGGCCGGGAGATGACGGGTGCAGAGTTCGACCTGCACATGCACGGGCGGTCGAACGCTTACGTGCTGGGCTACCTGGCCGGCCGGGAGATCACGGGTAAGGAGCTCGCGGAGCTGATCGAAGCCAAGGAGTCGCTGTTCCGGAGGTTGTGCCTCGAGACCCCTGACCGGATGACGCTCGCGGCGGGCGCGCAGGATCTCCTCGAGTGGCTCGAGCGCGCGCGCATTCCGCGCACCATCGCCACCTCGTCGGGAATCACGAACGTGGAGTTCTACGTCGAGCACCTGCACATCGACCGGTGGTTCGAAGTCGGCAAGATCATTTACGACGACGGCGTGCGCCCGGG
>Ga0335083_10005144_pt1 | contig 16546 bp, 11 predicted proteins | sample Lox_Sample_42_FD_206716 | JGI IMG/M metagenome (GOLD analysis project Ga0335083, IMG submission 206716) | Soil microbial communities from Loxahatchee National Wildlife Refuge, Florida, United States - Lox_Sample_4.2 | ecosystem: Environmental > Terrestrial > Soil > Wetlands | place: USA... | reverse complement strand
TTTCCGTGAGCGGCAATTACGGAGCTGCCGGCCGCAACTTCGGCACAATGCCTTTCAACGGCGGAATCGAGGGAGTCCTCTCGATTTCGATTTTCGATCGGGATCGCTCTGGAGAGAGAGAACAGATCGAAAGCCGCGCCGCTCGATTGAAGGCGCAGATCGACGACCTCTCCCGCGGAATCGAGCAGGATCTGCGGAAGGCCATGCTGGATATCCGCTCAGCCGACCAGCAAGTCAGGGTAACTGAGGCGGCTCTGGACCTGGCCCAGCGTGAGCTGACACTGGCCGAGGATCGGTTCCGCAACGGAGTGAGCGACAACATCGAGGTCATCACGGCCCAAGCGGCCCTCACCGCCGCCCAGGACGATCACATCGCGGCGGTCGCGCAGCACGGAGATGCGTACGCGGCTTTGGCGCGCGCGCTGGGAGCAACGGAGAGGAACTACCAGACATATCTCGACGAGATCGCTCCGCCAAGCGGCACGGACGGCCAGAAAGGATTGAAATAACCGTGAAACGGGCGCTTCTGATCTTCGGGTTGATCGCGGCAGTGGGGCTGGCCGGCGCGCATGTGTATCGCTCCTGGCGTTCCAGTCAGATCTCCGCCAACGAATTGAAACTCTCCGGCAACATCGAGGCCCACGAGAGCCTGGTCAGCTTCAAAGTGACCGGCCGAATCGATGAACTCCCGGTAGACGAAGGGATGACGATGAAAGCCGGCGACGTCCTCGCCCGGCTCGACAGCGACGACTACCGTCAACAGGTCGCGACCGATCAAGCGTCTGAGGAGGTCCGCAATCGCCAGCTGGACCTCGGTCTCGCGGGCAGCCGCTCGCAGGACATCGAAGCGGCCAGGCAGAACGTGATCGATACCAAAGCCGATCTCGACCAAAAGAAACAGGACTACGGGCGATATGAAGCTCTCTATCAGAAAGATGAGATTTCAGGACAGACGCGCGATCAAGCGGCGACGGCCGTCACGCGGGCGCAGGCAAACTACGATCGCGCTCAGCAAATCCTCAACGAGCTCGTCGAAGGGACCCGCAGGGAAGAATTGGATGTGGATCGAGCCAGCCTGAGACAGGCGCAAGAGAATCTGGAGATGTCACAGATTCGCCTGAGCTACACCGTGCTGCGCGCCCCATTCGATGGTGTTGTGCTGGTACGCCAAGCCGAACTGGGCGAGGTCGTGTCGCCGGGAACACCCATCGTGACGCTCGCCGACCTTGACCACATTTGGCTCCGCGTCTATCTGCCTGAGACGGATCTTGGAAAGGTGCGGTGGGGTCAGGCCGTGCAAGTGCGGGCGGACACCTATCCAGGCAAGACCTATCAGGGCCGGGTTTCTGTGATCGCGTCGGACGCGGAGTTCACTCCCAAGAGCGTCCAGACGGAGAAGGAGCGCGTCACACTGGTATACCGAATCAAGGTCGACGTTGAGAATCCGAACCACGAACTGAAACCCGGCATGCCGGCAGATGCCTACATCCGGGTGCGATAGGAGGAATCGCCATGGGTTCCGCACCGGCTATCGTCGTCTCCGATCTCACCAAGCGGTTCGGCGACACGCCTGCGGTCCACAAACTCTCGTTTGAAATCCAGCCTGGAGAGATATTCGGCCTAGTCGGACCCGATGGCGCGGGCAAGACGACGACGCTGCGAATGCTTGCCGGCGTTCTGACCCCGGATTCCGGTTCGGCTACGGTCGCCGGACACGACGTGCGCGTCGACGCCGAAGGCGCGAAACACGATTTGAGCTACATGCCGCAAAGGTTTGGTCTATACGAGGACCTCACCGTTGACGAGAATATCCGCTTCTACGCGGATCTATTCGGCGTCGAGCGCCGACAGCGCGAGACCCGATCCGCCGAATTGCTCGCCGCCGCAGGATTCGCGGAGTTCCGACGCCGCCTGGCTGGGAATCTGTCCGGCGGGATGAAGCAGAAACTGGGCTTGGTGTGCGCCCTGATCCACACGCCGCGAGTGATTCTGCTGGATGAACCGACCAACGGGGTGGATCCCGTTTCGCGCCGCGATTTCTGGCGCATTCTTTACTCGCTCACGGCGCAGGGCGTGGCGATTCTCACTTCGACCTCTTACTTGGACGAAGCCGAGCGCTGCCATCGCGTGGGCCTGCTCTACCGTGGCCGCCTGCTCTTTTGTGACCATCCCGGTGAACTGAAGAAGCAGTTTCCTGGCGGAGTGATCGAGGTTCATTCACCGGATCCCGAACAGATTCCCGCGGTACTCGAAGGCGCTGATGGGGTTCGCAGCGTCCTTCTTGTGGGGGATCGCGCGCATGTATTTGTGGACATCGTCAGCCGGCGGCTTACCGAGCTGCGCCGCCGGCTGGACGCCGCTCAAGTGGCGTACCAGTCGATCGAGCCAGTCACGCCGAGCATCGAAGACCTCTTCGTCTCCGCAGTGGAAGAAATGCCGACCGGCCAATCGCCGAAAAGAGTTACGGACAAGCTGCCATGAACACGGGGGAACCATCGGTCGTCGTGAATGGGCTCACCAAACGATTCGGCGATTTCGTCGCAGTCGATAATGTGAGCTTCGACGCGCACAGGGGTGAGATCTTCGGATTCCTCGGCCCGAACGGCTCCGGAAAATCGACGACGATTCGCATTTTGTGCGGGCTGCTGTCGCCGTCCTCAGGCTCCGCCCGAGTGGCGGGAATCGATGTCGCGAAGGATCCGGAAGCTGTGCGGCAACACATCGGCTATATGTCTCAGAAGTTCTCGCTCTACAACGATCTCCGCGTCGGTGAGAACCTGCGGTTCTTTGCCGGCATGTACAGCGTGCCTGCCCGGGAAATACCGGAACGTATCGCATGGGCTCTGAAAATGGCCGGATTGCAGGGGCGTGAAAACAAGCCGACCGGCTCGCTGGCCGTCGGCTGGAAGCAAAGGCTGGCGCTAGGCTGCGCCGTCCTGCATCGCCCGCCGATTGTGTTTCTCGACGAGCCGACGTCCGGTGTGGACCCTGTTTCGCGCCGCCAATTCTGGGATCTGATTCACGCGATGGTCCATGAGGGCGTCACGGTGTTTGTAACAACGCATTACATGGACGAAGCCGAATACTGCAACCGTCTCGTACTTCTCGACCGCGGGCGAATTGTGGCGATGGGCACGCCGACGGAGCTGACCAGCCGGCACATGAAGGGACAACTCCTGCTAATCGAATGTGAGCCGCTCGGGCCCGCGCTGGAGCTACTTCAATCGGCCCCCGGTGTGTTCGACGCCGCCGTTTTCGGCAACGCGATTCACGCCGTGGTTGCGAACCCGGGAGCGGCCATCCCTAGTATTCGCGGCTTTCTTTCTGAGAAACGGATCCGTGTGGACCGAATCGATCCGATCGCACCGAGTCTCGAAGATGTGTTCGTTGCTCTGACAGCTGCACGCGGATCGAACGAGCGGAGAGAGGTTCCCGCATGAGCTGGCGTCGCATTGCCGCCATGGCCCGCAAAGAAGTGCTTCAGATCTGGCGCGATCGAAGAAGCCTGCTCATTATTTTGGTGATCCCTCTGATTCAGCTCCTCATCTTCGGCTACGCCGTGAATCTGGACGTCAAACATGTTCCATTGTGCGTCTACGATCAGGATGGTACGCAAACATCCCAGGACTTCCTGAAGACTTTTCAGGCGACGGACTACTTCAATATCGTCCGATTGTCCGAAAGCTATCAGGACATCGTTCGCAGCATCGACCACGGCGTTTGCAGCGTGGCTATTGTTGTGCCTCCGCAATTTTCTGAGGACCTGCATTCGGGCAAGCAGGTGAACGTGCAGGCGATCCTCGACGCCAGCGACAGCAATTCGGCGAGCATCGGAGTGGGCTACGCCCAAGCGATCGTGCAGACATACTCCGTGCAGATCCAAATCGGCTGGCAGCAAAGTCGTGGAGGCTCCGCCGGGAGGCCCAACATCTCGTTCGAGCCGCGCACATGGTTCAACGAGGACCTGGAAAGCATGGCCAATCTCATTCCGGGCGTCGTCGCGATGGTGATGGCCGTCGTCGGCGCGTTCTTGACTTCGCTGACGATCGCGCGCGAATGGGAGCGCGGCACGATGGAACAGTTGATTTCGACGCCCGTCGGAAAGCTGGAAATCCAGATCGGCAAGCTGTTCCCGTATTTCGTGATCGGAGTTGCGGACACGGCTGTTTGCGCGGCCGTTGCGGTGTGGTGGTTTCAGGTTCCCTTCCGAGGAAGCTGGCTCGTTCTATTCGGCTGCTCAATGCTGTTTCTGACGGTCGTGTTGTCACTGGGCTACTTCATATCCGTCACCGCTAAATCGCAACTCGGAGCATGCCAGATGGCGCTGCTGGCTACATTTCTTCCAACGTTCTTGCTATCAGGCTTCGTCTTTCCAATCGATCAGATGCCGATCGTAGTTCAGTGGATCTCCGCGGTCTTGCCGGCCAGATATTACGTCTCGATCTTGCGCAATGTGTTTCTCAAGGGGTCCGAAATACGCTTGCTGGCCGGCAATATTGCCGCTCTGGCGGCGGCCGCAGTGGTGCTTGTCGTGCTTTCGACTCGCTCCTTTCGGAAGAGGCTCGGATGAGAATCCGCGAAGCCGTCGAGCGCATTCGGCAAATGCTGAAAAAGGAGTTCATTCAGACGCTGCGCGACCCGCACACCCGCTGGCTGCTATTTGGTCCTGCTCTGATCCAGATGTTCGTCTTCGGCTATGCCGCCACAATGGAGATCAAACACGTTTCGATGGCGGTCTTGGATCAGGACAACACGCAGGAAAGTCGCGAATTGATTTCTCATTTCTCGGGCAGCAGTTATTTTCATGTCTCCAAATATGTCGCGCGGCGCGACGATCTCCGCGAAGGCATCGACCGCGGCGATTTCCTTATCGCGGTCGAAATCGACTCAGGTTTCGCGCAGCGTCTTCGGAGCGGCCAGGGCGCGTCGGTTCAAGTCATTGTGGACAGCTCCAATTCCAATACCGCACTTGTAGCGCTTGGCTATCTGAGCCAGGTCGGAGCCACCTTTGCGCAAGACTATCAATTGGATCGCCTCCGGAGAGTGGCGCCACAAACGATGTCGTTCGTTCCCGAGGTCAATCTCGTGGCACGGCCGTGGTTCAACGAGGGCCTTCTGAGCGAATGGTATTTCGTGCCGGGCGTCCTCGGGAACCTGATGCTCATTCTGATCATGAATTTGACGGCGTTCGCCGTCGTCCGCGAACGGGAAATCGGGACTCTGGAACAGGTGATGGTCACTCCGATCCGGCGCTGGGAGTTTATTGTGGGAAAGACGGTGCCGTTCTTCCTGATCGGGTGCTTTGACGCGACGATGCTCGCTCTCGTCGGCACCCTATGGTTCGGAGTGCCTCTTCGCGGACATATCGCCGTGCTCGCGGTCGGCGTAATGCTTTTCCTGCTCGCGGCGCTCGGTCTCGGGCTGCTGCTCTCCACGCTGGCCAGGACCCAGCAACAATCGATGATCACGGCATTCTTTTTCACGATGCCGATGACGAGCCTTTCCGGATTCGGCACGCCGATCAGCAGCATGCCTCTCTTCTTCCAGAGGTTGAGCTACTTCAATCCGCTCCGCCATGTTGTGCTGATTCTTCGGAGCATTTTCCTGAAGGGAGTTGGCCTGGACGTGCTGTGGCCGAACCTGCTGGTGATGGCAGTTTTCGCGGGTCTCACGCTAACGGTGAGCGTGCTGCGTTTTCGCAAGTCGATCGAGTAACGCTTGAAGGCGTAATAGCCGGCGGCAGAGATTTTCTACATGAAATTGCGGGTGTGAAGGCGGGACAGCTCCGCCGCTTCCTCTTCTGAGAAGCCGAGTCTTCGCAGACGCCGCTGGCGGCCTTGGTCCATTTCTTGCGTCAGTTCCATCACGCGCTGATGCCCACGGCGCAAATCCTCCGGATTCCACGAGCCGGCCGCGATTAGAACGAGCGCATCAAACACCTCTGCGTTCAGGCCGACGGTGTGCTGGAGGGCGTCATGGCGCCGGTGAACGGCATCCGCCAGGCGAGGCCGGAAGCCGCTGTCGCTGTTCAAGTGTTGCGTCAAATGGGCGATTCCGAACGCGACATGCCTCCCCTCATCCTGCGCAGCCAGCTTCGCCACGGCGGCCGTCACCGGGTCCGGGGCGTACCGCTCGATGAACCATAGCAGCGAAAGAAACGTCCCCTCGCCGAGCACGGAGAGAAGAAACGATGCAATCGCAAACTCGGGCTCGTCGACGAGCGTCTTCAGCGAGGCCTGGCCTCCAACGGTGGAGAAGCCCAAGCGATCCCGCTTCAGCAGTCCGCGCCGCGTAAACACATCGATGTGCCGAGCTTCGTCCGCGGCTTGAACGGCCAGCAGCTGCATGACTTCCCGGAAGTGCGGGTGCAATTGCGCGATGAAGCGGCTTGGAACAATCAGAGCCGCGGTCTCGTTCTCGATCAGATAGGTCATGATCTGAACGACCGCGTCTTCCACGTCGTCGTCAAGCTCGAACTTTGCGTCCCACGGAATCGCGGTCTTGGGATCCCACTGGGCCGCGACGGCTTGTGCGTACAAGCGCGCGGCGTCGTCCGACCATACGTCGATTTTGTCCACCAGATGAAAATCGAACTCCGGACTACCGCTTTCGATCGTGGCTCCACGAGCGGCAAGCCCCCAGCGCCGCGGCGCGTGTGCGACCACGCCATCCGGCCGCGCGGCGTCCGCCTCGCCGGCACGCTGTGCACCAGTCCATCGATTTTCTTCGACTCCGCCGTTGACGATCGAAGCCTGGATGCATCGATTCTGCCGCGGCTGAATCTCCAGACGATGCCCCTCGTTGCGACACCACGAGCGCAGGTCAATCTCGAGTTCGGGAGAAGTGCCGCGGACGATAATCGAGCCGCCGACGGCCGCGCAGGGCGCGCTTGATCAGCAGGTGCCCGCCTTCGAAAAACGGGAGCGAGCCCAAATCAACATCTACCGGCACTTTGCGGCCAGGCCTTTCACGAATGCGTCGATCGTACCGAACCGATCGATCGCTGCGGCGAGCTGTGCATACCCGCTGGTGCGACCAGGCGCCCAGCGTTTGAGCCCCTCCATATCAAACAAAGGACGCACCATTTCGTCCGCATAGGACATTTGGAGCAGGAGATCGCGAAACCGGGCGATCAATGCCGAGGGGACCCCGTCGAACACCGTGAAATTGCAATGATCGAAAGGCGGAGTTTGCGCAAGGACGCGAGTTGATCCCGACGAAATGATGCCTTCGCGTGCAAAGCTGAGACGATTTCCGTCCAGGATGCACGCGGCGTCGGCGTCACCCTTCATGAGTGCCCGGACGGCGTCGCGCTCGCCGCCGATGTGGTCGCCGTGCTTGCCGACGAGCTTGTCGAAGGCGATCACCGTGAAATCGACTTCCGGGCGCAGTCCATGTTCGGCCAGCAGGTTTAGGGGAATCAGGTTCGCCTGGGGAGAGTCCAGCGCTCCAACGGCCACTTTTTTCCCTTTCAAGTCCGCGAGTTTGTCGACTCCGCTTTCGGCGCGCACAAGCACAATCGATGCAAGATCCATGTCGGTGTCGCGCATCACGATGGCCTCCGCGCGGCGCCGTAGAACCTTCGCTACACGCTCGGACTGCAGCCAGGCAAGAGGGGAGTTCCACGCGACATCGATGTGCCCGAGAACGTGCGCTTCAACTTGTCTCTCGTAATTCGAGAAGAGGACATAGTCGAAGTCGAGATCGCGCTCCCGAAAATAGCTCTGAAAACCATCCCAGATGGCGACGACTTTCGGATCGTAGGCCACCGCCCCCATGATCAAAGACGATCGAGTTCCCATGGCACCTTCCCAAAACGGCATATTCTAGCTCAACTCTTGCGACGCGGAACCCATCACGAGGGTTGTCGCGGTGCTTCCGCCGGAGCCTCGGCCCAGAGGCTCGCACGCGTCACCCAGGGCTGGTTGAGCAACGAATTAGGGAAAACCCGCCGCGCTGCGCCCATTCGAGTCACCGACGAGGCCCCAAAGTTCACCTCCACTTCACACAGGCGTAACCCTCCAGAAGCTAGGCTTGCGACGCCGCAAGGGCAGGCCACCTGCAACCCGATTCATCGGGGCTGCGGGATTCTCGGTTCTGTGTCGCCAGCCAGCGAACCGTGCGTCGTCCGGAAGGTGTTCTGATCCATGCCAGACCAATCCATTGGCCTGAGTTTCGGAGACGGCGTTGATCCCGTTGTCCGCTCGCGGATCGACTACGCGTTCCGCGTTTTCGCGGCTGTCTACGGCTACCGAGTGGCCGGGCAGCCGGGGAACGCAGAGATTCGCTGCGTATACGGCGCGAAGAGCGGATCAGAAGCTCGTGCAGGCGATTTCGTGATCCCGTCGCGCTACAGAGCGCGGGCGCCGGATGCGAAGGTGGCCGCACTTCACATACATCGCTATGCGGGCGAAAACTTCTATCTCGCTCACGGTGTCGATAGCGCGACGCAAAGGCCCGATTGGCTGGGAGAGATTTTCGAGTGGATCTCCGCGAGCCACGAACGTGCGACCAATGATAGGGATACCGTCGGAAGAATTCCCCTCTCCGGGACAGTCTTTCGCCAGCAAGGAATCTCGCCATTCAAACCGCATGCAGGCCTATTGATGGCGTGGATGCAAGACTGTCTGCAGCGCAATCCAACGGCGGAGAAACTGCCGAAGGCGGCCTCGCCCCTGGCAGGCGTTGAGCACGCGGTGGTCTGCTCGCACGACATCGACTTCTATTACACGCGCAAATCGGCCGCCCTCGAGCGGCTAAGCAAGAACATGCTCATTTCAATGGTTCACTATCGCGACGCCTCCTTTCTCCTTGCGAACGTCAAGATGACGGCGAGCCTGCTCAGCGGAAAACCGGTCGGGAGCTACATTCCCGCGATGCTGGACCGCATCGAATCGCTCGGGTTTCGCTCCACGCTATTCGCGGTGGCGCAAGGAACTCACCGGCGAGATCCCATCTATCACATTGAGGAGATTGCGCCGCATCTGCGGCGTGCGGCGAGACGAGGTTTCGGAGTCGGCGTTCACGCGTCCTACGACAGCGTCGTGGGACCGGCCTCCCTCAAGCGAGAGGCCGCGGTGCTCGAAGGCGTGATGGGGCGCAAGCCAGCGGGCAGCCGACAGCACTGGCTGCGCTTCGACACACACGAGAAGTTATACCGCTGCCTTCACGACGCAGGATTCGCGTACGATTCGTCGCTTGGATTCTCAGAGACCTGTGGATTCCGGAACGGCGCGAATTTCGCGTTTCCTCCCTATGACTTCGAGAGCGAACGGCCATGTTCATTCCTGGAAATCCCCCTGGTGATCATGGATGGCAGCTTGCAGCTCGCTTCGCGCGCGGAGCGAAAGAGTCCGCAAGCGATCGCGGACGAAATTCTGAGCGAGAGCCGGAAGGTGGGCTGGGGAGGCATTTCGGTTCTCTGGCACAACCCCGTGGAGGCGATTCAGGTGCCGGAGGAAATCAATCGTGTTTTCTGGAGGTCCGCGCAAAAGCGTGACGAGCACGCCGAGCGGTGGATGAGCGGCGAAGAGTTCATGAAGGCATGTCTCGGCAGGTATCACAATGCGGGCCTCCTACAGCAAGTTTCGTCCCATGCTTAAGCTGCGAATTGAACGCGCGCCACTGAAGGCCGCTGAGAATCGCGTGATCCTTGAGGAGTACAACCGCCTGACGGGCGGATCGATCCCGATGAACGAATTCGTCCACTGGGTGGCGGAGAACCCGGCTGGCGCGGCATGGCACGCACTCCTGGAGACGGAAGAAGGAAGGCTTGTCGGGCACACCTCCGTCTTTCCGCTGCTGACCAGTTTTGCAGCGGGCGCCATTTTGCCCGCGAAGTCCGAGTATTCATTTATGCACGAAGATTTTCGAAGAGAGAAAGTCCGGCACCACGAAGGCGCGGGCAAATCGGCCTTCATCGTCGCGCTCGACCAACTATTCAAGCATTGTGTGCAACAGGGGTGGTCGCCGATTTTTGCGTCGACGAACGAAAAGAACCAAGTGTTCACACGAAAAGTGGGGCTGCGGCCGCTGGAATTTCCGTTGTGGGAGTGTTTGCTTATTCTGAGGCCGGCAGCAGCCGCGCGCTCGACTCCCAATCTAACGAAGCAGCAGAGGCTCGGAATGTTTTCCGCCGGCGTGGGGCAGGCCGCAGCGTGGTCGCTTGTCGCGCTCCTGCTTTCGCCGCAAAACGGCGTCTCCGAAGTGCCCGTCGGTAAGAATGGCTTTCCTCCTGAAAACGGCCGCGTGGCGTTCTTTCAGGATACTGAGTCGCTCGAATGGCGCTATCTCGATGGACAGTACGTTCGATTCGAAGCGGAGGACGCGCCTGGAGAATACGTCGTCGCCCGGCGAGGCACACCATCGAAATTCCTGCGCGTGTGTCAGTGGAAGCTCGACTCCGCCAAGGCACTGCCTCGAATCTTGAGGGCACTTGTCCGGCAAGCGCGACAAGACCGGGCCCTGGGCGTGCGCTGGGCTGTCTATGGCAAGGAACCGAGTGCCGAGCTTCTCGTCAGGCGGATGAGGCGCGCCGGCTTTCTCTGCGCGCGGCGCACGCGCATCATTATGGTTCACAACAAAGAGGAGAAGTTTCTGGAACCGTCCATCTGGCTGATGAACGATTCCCTCTTTAGCTTCGATCCATAGCGTGCCCAGCCGAGACCGGTGCGGACTCGGGGAATTCAACTGAAATTCATATGGCCTTTACCTGCCCGAGGCGAGCGTCCGTGATAACCGTGCTTCCGGGAGGCGGACCAACAGCGAACAGATTTGACGTGCGGGAACAGCCGCCTTTTCGAATACTCGCCGACCTTGGGGGAAACAGTCCATGAAGACGATCGTGCGAAGCATAGCTGCCATTGTCGCTCTATTGCTTGCCGCCGTGCTGAGCGTCATGGTGACGACTCACGGCCAAGGCAGCATCCTTGGCGGGATCATGTCCTATAGCCCGCAGAACCAATGGATCATCGTGACCGACCAGACTGGGACATGGCACGCACCGCTGGCGCTGACGAACTCCGCCGCGCCGAGCAACAGCGTCGTCGAGTTTACGGTGAACACGGACGATCAGTTTGTGATCCAGACTTACGGGGGCGGCAATCCAGACTCGTTCTTGGATCTGGATACAGATGGCAGCGCGAACATGTACGGGTCAGGCGGAGGCGGCGTGGGTGTGGAAGCGGCAACGGGAGATACCTGTCTGCCGTCGGTCAGGAACGCTCCATGCTCTGCGAGCGCCCTCCGGATTGGTGCGAACGGACTCCTGAAGCAGTACATCGGCCGACCGACCGCGGGAAACGGCATTTCGGCGATTCTCTACTCCGCGGACGCCACGCTCTCGGGGAGTTTCGGACCGTATACGATCTTCACCACAAATTCATCGGGATACGCGTCCAGCGGAATGTACCGCCTGACAGGCTACATGACTGTGGTTGGAGCCTATAACGGCTCGACCATGCAATTTGCCACCGACTACACCGACGAAAGCGGCTTGCAGGCGCAGACCACAGGGCTACCTGTATCCTTTCAAGGCGTGGGCGACAAACTTCCGTTCAGTTTTGCGTTCTTCAGCGAAAGCGGCAAGCCGATTACGATTTCCGCGATTGTGTTCGGCGGCAATCCAACCTACATGATCCATTTGCGCCTTGAGGCTCTGTAGAGCACCGTGGCGGTTGAAGTCAGCCACTGCACCTGCCAGTTGTCGTCTGGCCCGTCTTAAGGCCAGCACTTCCCTCTTTGCGACAGACGACAAAGGCGGCAACCGAAGATGCCGCCTTTGCCAAACTGCGGGTCGTCAGAGCGGAAGGCGTCCGTTTGGGATGCCCCGCGTGCCGCGCAGCCTACGGGGTTACGGTTAACGTGACAGTGTCCTGAGCGATGACGCCACTGCCGGTCATCGTGATCAGCAAACTGTAGGCGCCCGGCACCACGGAACCAGCTGGGACTACGACGCTCAGGTTCGAGCTGCCCGTTCCCGTGTTGATCGTGGGCGGCGAGAAGCTGGACGTCGCGCCCGCCGGCACGCCAATGACGGTCAAGGACAGGTCCGCGTTGGACGGATTGTTCTGGGTCATCAAGCTAAGCGCGTAGGTGGCGGTCCCGCCGGCAGATGCTGAGACGCTTTGCGTCGGGGTGATCGAGCCGACGACCAACTCTGCCTGAGGAGCGACACCGAGATACACGTTGCGGCTGTGTGAGAGCAGGCCGCTGACCGCCGTGATCGTTGGAGTGTAGACCTGAGGATCGGGCGTCGAACTCGACGTGGCGATCGTGAGCGTCGAAGTGCCGGAGCCGCCCGTGACGGGATTCTGGCTAAACGTCGCGGTCGCCCCAGCGGGCACGCCGGAAACGCTCAGCACGACCGGTCCGGTGAATCCGCCGGAGGGGACAATCGTAATCGGGTAGACCGCGGAACCAGCCTGCGCGATGTTCTGGATATCCGGGCTGACGATCCCGCCGAAGTCGCCAATCGAGCTATCGACGGTAAGCGCGACGGAAGTGCTGTGTGTGAGCGTGCCGGAGTTTCCCGAAAGCGTGATGTCGTAGTTGCCCAAAGGCAAGGTGCTTGCCGCCGTGAGCGTGATGGTCGAAGATCCATTCCCGCCATGAACGGTCACGGGGCTGTAGCTGGGAGTGATGCCTGCGGGCAGGTTCGTCACGCCGAGAGTGACATCTCCGGTGAATCCGTAAAGCGGCGTCAGAGTAACTGTGAAGGAGACACTACCTCCCGGGACGAGCACCGCGCTCAACGGAGGCACGACGCCTTTGAAGTCCGGCAGTGGCAGAACCTGCAACTCGATGCCCGCCGCCGACAAGGTCGTAAGTCCGTTGCCTGAAGACTGAATCGTGATGGCCTCGTCTAAGACATCCAGGAGGCCATCCCCGTTCGCATCTCCCGCAAGCACGAAAGTCGGAGCGCCGGATGATCCGTTTGCCGTTGGGAATGTGCCGTCGCCCTGACCGTAGTAGAAGAAGCCGCCGGTCGCGAGGTCCAGATTGCCGTCAGCGTTGAAATCGCCGACCAGCAAAGGCGACGTGACCGACGCCACGTTCGGCACGCTGGGAGCGACCTGAAACGTTCCATCACCATTCCCGAGCGAGATGAAGACGAATCCCTGGATCGTGGCGCCCGCCGTCTGAATGGCTGTGGCGATGTCCAGCTTTCCATCTCCGTTGAAGTCAGCTACCGCGGCGGTGATGGAACCGACGAAGCTGGTCCCCGAACCCGCCACTTGCTGGAGACTCCCGAAGCTTCCGTCTCCATTACCCAACAATACGCCAACGAAGTTGAAACCTTGCGACGATGGATCAAAAGCCGTAATCACCAGGTCCGGCTTTCCGTCGCCATTGAAGTCGGCCGCTGCGATTCCGTCTCGGCCGACGTAACTGAGCGGCGACGAGGGTCCAGCCCGAAAGGTGCCGTCGCCATTTCCCAATAGCACCTGAACCGAACCGGCGCTGACGAGAGCCACGTCCAACGCGCCATCGCCGTTGAAGTCAGCCACAACCACGGAAGACGACGCGACTCCGCTATAGTCTGTTTCGATGGGCGCCTGAAACGTGCCGTTGCCGTTTCCCAACATCGTCGCGACCAAGCCGGTCGTTCCCCGCTTTCCGTTCACAATCAGATCGAGTCTGCCGTCACCATTGACGTCAAGAACGTGAATCCCCGTGATGACGGAGTTCTCCGGACCGCCGCTGCCATGCGCGGAGTTGAACGTTCCATCGCCATTGCCGTGCAACGTGTACACGTTCGGGCCAGACGCCACGACAAGGTCCAGTTTGTCATCGTTGTCGAAGTCGCCTTCGGCGAGCGGTGAGGTGAGATTGGCGTTCCCGGTGATGCTTCTCGAGGTGAAATAGTTTTGAGATACGGCGTTCTCGACAGTGAAATATTGCGCATTCGATGTGCCGCCACCCGGGCCAGGGCTGACGATTGTGATGGTGGCGGTGGTCGGCGCGACCAAGCGGGCGGCGGGAACAGTGGCGATGAGTTTCGAGCTGCTCACAAACGACGTGGTCAACGCATTTCCGTTCCACTCGACAACTGATCCCGACACAAACCCGGCGCCCGTCACTGCTAGGGCGAAGTCGGGCCCACCAGGAACAGTGGCGGCGGGAACAAGAGGATTCAGCAAAGGAACGGGATTGGGAGTTGAGATAGCCCAAGTTGGAACACCGAGTACGAGCAAGCCGATCGCGAGCGCGAGATTCCGGCCCAGTGCCCTCAGATACATAGACCACTCTCCTTTTGGTCTGTGCGGTCCTTCTGTTTTGGCCACAGTCGAGTTGCCAAGCACAGGACGTACAGGACGCAAGACGCATGCGTGGAGGCTGCGCCCGTCTTGTTCACGAGCTATAAACGAAGGCTGAAATATTTATGAAGTTTCGACGACAACCTGAGGATTGTGACGATTCAGTTAGCAGTTTCCCGATTTCGGACGAGACCTCGCCGATGCGTCCTTATTGCGGATCGAAGAACGCGACTCCCGAATGGAGACCGGACGCAACTCCGATAAGTACGAACCGGTTCGGGGCAATCAGGTAGAAAGATGCAGTGACAGTGTTTCCTGACGTGAAATCGCCAAACAGCGCCGCTGGCACTTGAAACCGGCCGTGGCCGAGGACGGTGTTCAGCATGGAATACGTTCCCGAGAACTGGGCGTTGACTGCTTCGCCGTCCTGAGAGGGCAATGACGTGAGCTCACCTGCCGCTGCGTACGTGCCGTTCGATGAATTCAAGGCGAATCCGAGATCCCAATTTGGAACATCGGCCGAAGCCGAGCCACCGAATCCGACGACTAGATTGCCAGAAAGCGCCGATGCGCCGTTGAACGGACCTCCCGTCTGCGGCGTGAGCGTACCCGAGAAAGCGTCGTTCGTGATCGCCTGGGCCGGTGGCGTTCCATCGGGCGTAGAGATGTCGGTATCGATCACGAATCCGGAGCCCGCGTCATAGAGATAGATTACTGCGGAGTCCACAAAACCCGATTCAAATCCGCCAGGGTCTGACACCACGGCGCGCCCAGTGCCCGGATCAAACGAAGCGATGGCACCGGCGGCCGGATGCGATGTCAAGATCGTGCCGAGATCGTTGCTGTCGAACGTCAGGTTGAAAGCATTACCGCCCGAAATCGTCATTACGCCGATGATGGCGTCCGGGCCGGGCGTGTCCGTCCCACCTGGCTCATCCATCCCTGTCAGCTGAATTACTCCTGTACCATTTACGCTGGCCGCCGTGAGAGTTTTTTGACGGATTGCCGTACCGGCTTGAACCGTGCCAAATGTCAGCCCCTGATCGATTTGCACCAATCGCAGGTGATCGGAATCGACAAGGTAGTAGGCATAGTCGCTGACGACGCCGTTCACGCCAATGCTGAATGTTCCCCTTCCGTTCGAGTCCGGAGTAACGACGGCGCTGGCACCGATTGCCGCAGCGGAATAAGTCGGCGCGGGATCGCCGGCCTTGCTCTGATCGAGCACACCGCCAGTAATCCCTGCCGCTCCGAAGACAAGTTGCCCAGCGGACACGGTGCGGCCAGCCAAAGGCGCGTCCGAGTCCAAACCAAAGGCGAAATTACCGGATGGCGCCGCCGGAGCACCGCTCAAATTCTGCAGCTCAATGGTTCCCGAGTTGAGATAGCCGCTACCGTCCAGCTCGATGATGCGGCCGCGCGCTCTGTCGCTGGAAAGCACGAACCGAAATTGCAGGTCAATGTTTGAATTGGGAAATTTGAAGCTAGATATCTCGATAGTCCCCCTCGTCATGCCATTGAACGAGATATCGATGGCGTATGCACCCGTCGCGGGGGATGGAACGTGGGTGATGCCGCCTCCATTGTTGAAGTCGACTTCGCCGGAGGCTATGTTCCCCTTGCCGTCTGCCGTGATGCTACCTGCCATTGCCATGGGACTGCCAGAAAACGAGTCGTATCCTCGTAGCAAGAAGATGTACGTGCCGCTCAGCAGGCTCGCCGGGCTTTCGATCGTGAAACTGAAATTGTCCGTGGCTGCAGAATTCGCAACCGACGTAGCCGTGATCGTCGGACTGGCGTTGGCGCCCGCAGGAACTACAGCCGGCGGCGTGTAGGTGGCCTGAAAACTCGGGGCGGCGGCCGGATTCAGCGTGCCGCAGGCAGGCGCACAAGCCGAGCCACCGGCCGTGAGCGTCCATGCAAGCCCGGAATTTGTCAGATCGTCTAGAACGTCGGCCTGGACGACGACAGGGGGCGTGCCCGCGACAATCGTCGTGAACTTGTTCGTGATGGATACACTCGTGGTCGGAATGATCGTAAACAGGAACGAATACTGGCTTGTAGGATCATCCAGCGCAGTGGCCGTGATCGTCGCTTGCTGATTGAGAGGTGCCTTGGCGGGCGGAGTGTATATGGCGCTCAAACTAGGCGAGCCCTGTGCAACCAGCGTGCCACAATCGGGTGAGCAGCCGACATTCGCGACGGTCAAGGTCCAGCTGACACCCTTGGCGTGCGGATCGTTCGCCACGTCGGCTGTCAGCGTCACAGGAGCTGTGCCAGCCTGAATG
>Ga0335083_10005142_pt1 | contig 16549 bp, 22 predicted proteins | sample Lox_Sample_42_FD_206716 | JGI IMG/M metagenome (GOLD analysis project Ga0335083, IMG submission 206716) | Soil microbial communities from Loxahatchee National Wildlife Refuge, Florida, United States - Lox_Sample_4.2 | ecosystem: Environmental > Terrestrial > Soil > Wetlands | place: USA... | reverse complement strand
GGGATGCCGAGTTTGGCCAGATCATCGCCCGGGCCGATGCCGGAGAGCAGAAGAAGCTGCGGCGTCTGAAAAGCGCCGGCGCACAAAAGCACTTCCCGCTTGGCGTGGACGGTCCGCACCGGCTTGCCCGGGCCAGACGAGAACTCGACCCCAATAGCCGCCCCTCGTTCAAAAATAATGCGATGCGCCATCGCCTTCGAAATGATGGTGAGGTTGTCGCGCACGCCGACAATCGGCGCGAGATACGCCGCCGCCGCGCTGCAACGTTCGCCGTTTCTGATGGTGAGGTGATAGGGCCCGACGCCCTCCTGCTGCAGGCCGTTGAAATCGCGCGTGACCTTGTACCCAGCCTGCGCGCCGGCCTGGACAAAGGCCTTGTAAAGCGGATTGCCGGGCGCGCCGCGCGACACCCAGAGCGGACCGCCCTCGCCGCGCCACGCATCGGCGCCGTCCTCGTTGTTCTCCGCCCGTTTGAAATAGGGGAGGACATCTGCGTAGCCCCAGCCGGACAGCCCTGTTTGCCGCCACTGATCATAGTCGCGGGCGTGGCCACGCACATAGATCATGCCGTTGATGGCGGATGAACCGCCCCAGCCGCGTCCGCGCGGCTGATAGAGCCTGCGGCCATCGAGCCCGGCCTGCGGAACGGTCTCAAAACCCCAATTGAAAGCGCTCTTTTCGCGGATGAGCCGACCGACGCCGGCGGGCATGCGCACGAGCATCGAGGCGTTGCGTCCGCCGGCCTCCAGCAACGCGACCTTGACCTCCGGATCTTCGCTCAATCGATTGGCCAGCACGCAGCCGGCGCTGCCCGCGCCGATGATGACATAATCGTAGCGTTCGACCGTCTCGGCTTCGGCCAAGGCCGTCTCCCTTTTTGTTTCAGCAAGCTTTCGCCGCCGCCGCGCGGCCGCGCAAGTGGCTGACGCTTCGTCACGTAAACAAAGTGTTTACGCTAACCGCGCATTCATCTCCACATGAGTGCCTCTTCCGCCATTGGACTAGCAGATGCGGTGCAGCGGCTAACCGCCTCGCGGCTCGGCGCGCGCGAGCGGCGCCGGTTCCGGCGCGCGCCCCTCGTGATCGGCGGACGCATGCTCGACGCTTCTGGCCAAGAGCACGATTGCCGCACCGCCGACCTTTCGCCGGGCGATACCCGGATCGCGACGCCTGTCGCGCTCGAAACCGGTCAACGCATCGTGCTTTATCTTGAGGGCTTTGGGCGTCTCTCGGGCGCGGTCGCCCGGCCCTGCGGTGAAAACGAATTCGCGATCATCTTCGACGTCAGCCCGCACAAACGCGAGAAGATGGCCGAGGCCCTCATCTGGCTGATGAACAAATCCTTACCCGGACTTGAGGACGACGCGCCCCGCTCGGCGCTACGTGAAGGCCGCCATTACACGCGGATCGAGACGGAAGACGGCCGGGCGATTGACGGCGAGATCCTGGATTTTTCGCTGGCAGGCATGACGGTGCGCTCACCGAGGCCCGCGCCGCCACTGGGAGCCTGGATCCGCGTCGGCGGGGTCTATGGCCGGGTCGCGCGGACAATCGACGGCGGTTTCGCGGTTGATTTCGCACCCCCCGGGGCGCGTTCGCCGGGTTAAGGCTAAGCAATCGTAAAACCTGTGTCAGCTAGGGTGCGACTCGCGCCTCCGGCGCTCTCCGGCACGGCGATTGCACACGGATGAGTTCGTCGCAGGCGCGAACGAGCGCTTGTGCCGAATTGGAGCTTGAACGTCGTGACCGAGGCCGTCGCCGCCACCGCCGAAACTACCGACCGCCCCACTTGGTGGGTGCAGGTGCGCGGCCAGGCTTATGGCCCGTACAACATCGAGCAGCTCAAGCATTTCGTCGAAGAAGGACGCGTGCGCCCAGCCACGCGGATTTCCGATTCACCGTCTCGCGGCTGGATCGAGGCCCGCCGTGTCGAAGCGCTGATGGCGCCCCTGCGCGCCGCGCCAGCGCAGACCGAGGAAGCGCCGATCGAAGCCGCAAACGTGTTCGTCCACGCTGAAATCATGTCGGGCGCCTGGGGCGCATTCATGGCCGCCCTGGAAAGCGTCGGCGCCATCGCCGACATGGCCCCGGGCCTCTGGCTAGTGCGCACGCGCTTGAGCGCCGGCGTCATCCGCAACACGCTGGCGCAGACGCTGGAAAAGGGCGACCGTTTCGTCGTTATCGACGCAACGCGCGATCGGCTGGCGTGGTTCAATCTCGGCCCCGAAGTCGACGTTCACATCGGCAAGGTGTGGAACGGCCCGCTGCGCGCCGAGAAGCACGCTTAAGGTTTTCCCCCCAGTCATTCCGGACGGTCCGCAAGATCGATCCGGAATCCGATACGAGCGTCGCGGTCTGAGTCCGATCGCCGCTATGCGTCGTCCGGAATGACTGAAGGAGCGCATTTGCTCAGCTTCAGATCGCGCGCGTAGCGCTTCCAGTTTTCCACGTAATGCAGCGCCGACATGCGGATGAGCTGCTTCTGCGTATCTTCCAGCGCACGCAGGGCGCGGGCCGGAACGCCGGTGATGAGATGGCCGGCGTCGAAGCTCTTGCGCTCCGTCACCAGCGCATGCGCGCCAACGAGGCAATCCTCTCCAATCGCAGCGTAGTTCAACACCGTCGCTTTGATGCCGATCAGTGCGTTGTCGGCGATGGTGCAGCCGTGCAGCATGACTTGGTGGCCGATGGTGACGCCGGCGCCGATGGTGAGCGGCGCACCCATATCGGTGTGCAGCACGGCGCCGTCCTGGACGTTGGAATTCTCACCGACGACGATCGGTTCGTTGTCGCCGCGCAGCACCGCGCCCCACCACACCGACGCGTTCTTTTTGAGCACCACGCGCCCAATCAGCACCGCATTCGGCGCCACCCACCAGGCGCCGTCTTCCTCGACCTCGAGATCGGCGTCGGCGAGCGCATAAATCGGCATCTGCGTATGCTCCGTGAAGTTTTCGCGACCGCAACAGGTCGTTAACCAGCTTACCGCAAGCTCATCAGCATCGGATCGAAATTCCGATCCGTCCCGTCTCTGAGGCGCCATCGGGCCGCCTCTTCGTGGGGGAGAGCGTGGCCGTACGGCGCAAGCGCGCACACGACCAAGGCGATTTGAGCCGCTTCGAGCTTTCGGCGGACTCTGCTGATTCCCAAAGATTCTTTGATCCACCCTCCGCCGGCAATAGGTCGGTGGCTCAGTCATCACGATCCAAGAAGGAGATCGCCATGGCGAAACGCAGCGTGAAGCGTAGGCCTGCCCGCGTCGTCAACGTGGAGGACTATCAGCGCGACGAACGGAGCGCGCGCAATCTCCAGGTCCTGGACGGCGGCTACAATCCAGCCAACGACCGCGACCAGCGCTTCGTCAAAAACATTCGCGCCAAAAGCAAAGGCCAGCAGGCGCTGATGGAGGCGATCGACCAGCATTCGCTCTGCCTCGCTCTTGGCCCAGCGGGCACGGGTAAGACCTACATCGCAATCGCTAAGGCGGTTGAGGCGCTCGAGGCCGGCAAGATCGGACGGATCGTGCTGTCGCGGCCTGCGGTGGAAGCCGGCGAAAGCCTGGGCTTTCTGCCCGGCGCCATGGAAGACAAGCTCGCGCCCTATCTGCGGCCGCTCTACGACGCATTGACGGATCGGCTTTCGGCGAAGCGCCTAAAGGCTTTAATGGCTGAAGGACTTATTGAGATCGCGCCCGTCGGCTTCATGCGCGGGCGCACCCTCAACAACGCCTTCGTCGTCATCGACGAAGCGCAGAACTGCACCTACGGGCAGATCAAGATGCTGCTGACGCGGCTGGGCTGGCATTCGACCATGGTCGTCACCGGCGACCCGGCGCAAACCGACCTTCTGCCCGGCATGTCAGGCCTCTCCGAAATCGCCGACAAGCTGGACGCCTTGAAGAACGTCTCCGTCATTCGCCTCGGCGACGCCGACATTGTCCGCCACCCGCTGGTCGCTTCGATGCTGGGTGTCTTGTAAGCAATTTAGCAATGAACCATCAGCATAGTGATTGTGCTGATTGCTCGTTCGCCTGATGCCTCATCGGGTTTCGTGGCGATACTGGTTTGGGAGAATGCACACTGTCCCGGTCGCGCACGGCGCTGGCCGGGATTTTTCTTGCCTCAGTCGTTCCGGGACGTCGCGCAGCGAGAACCCGGAACCCAGGGGATCGCAGAGTTGTACTGCTCGCTGAGGTGTGGATGACTCAATCGAGATCGATATCGAGGATGCTCATCGTCAAATAATAGCCAATCTCGCCCGGCGCATCGTCGGCGGAGAGCGTGCCGATAAACTCATCAGCGACATAAACTTCGGCGGAATCGGTCTTGCGCGGGCGCTGCCGCACCTCAAGGCCGGGCGCGCCGAGTGCATTGCGTAGCAAAGCTTCCAGGCGCACGCGCTCGCTTCCATCGAGCGGCGCATTGCGCGCGGCGCCCTTGGCGCGCGCAACACCCATATTGAAGAAATAGCTGAGTTCGCCCTCGTCCTCGTCCTTGCTCAGTTCAGCGACTTTCGCAGCGCCAACCAATACGTCGGCTTCATCGCCGCCGCGCGCTTTCACGCTGATGTTGGATGCGCCCAGGACGCGGCGCAAATAGGCTTGTACGCGGGTGATTTCGGCTTGATCCACCAGAAACTCCTTTGTGCAAAGGAGTCGGCCTTCTCTCCGCCGAGGTCAAGCGCCCCCGCGCATTCGCTTTACTCAAAGTCCCAGTGCGTTGCCGTCTTGCGCAGGTGCTGGCCATAAAAGAACGCAGCGACCCCGATCGCCGCGAACACGGAAATCACGGTGAGATAGTCATAGAGACGGTCTTCGAAGGCGACGCGGAAGCCGTGCTGTGTGTAGGCGATAATGGCGGCAAGCGCCGCTATCACGGCCACACCCGTCTTGATCATGACATCGCCAAAGAAATAATTGCGGTCGATCTCGGCGCGAGTGCGGCGGCGATCATGTTGTGCGGCTTTGGACATGGCGCGCAAGCTAGCGCGAGTCGCCGTCAATTCGTTAAGCCGCACTCATATTGCGCAGGCGAAGCGATCAGCGTCGGTATTCCGCTTGGCGCTGCGGCGCCGGCGCGCGTTCAAGTTCGTAGGAGATCGCGGCGGCGCGCGCCTCTTCCTTGACCTCAGCGCTGCAATTGCTGTTGGCGAACGCAATGATCAGATCGCGCGCCCGACCTTGATTGGGGCCCCAGCCGGTCTTGGTGTCATAAAGCGCGGCGAACGCCGTCCACGCCATCATGGTTTGGCCGAGCGTCTTGCTTTCGAAAATCTTTTCGACGTTGGGCTGAAAGAAGCCGAGCCGGGCGCTAATGGTGCCCGTATCGGCGGTTTCCAGTTCGCTGAAAAAATCGGTCCAGGCCTTGTGGACCCGTCCGCACATTTCCAGGATCCGCGTGTCGCCCCGACCCAAACGTTCAAGCAATTCGTGCATCGCTGCGGCCTCTGCGTTTTAACGCGTCCATCGTTCAAGACATTAATCGGGGGTCATCTACTTTCCCCCGGAGCGCGAGACAAACGCCCTCACGCCCACCATTTCGCGGGTTTGGCGCGGAAGTTCGCTGCTTTCTCGAGAGCGGACCCTACCGCAAACACGCTCTCCTCGTCGAGCGCCTTGCCGATCACTTGCAAGCCGAGCGGCAGTCCGTTCGCATCCAAAGCCGCCGGCAGGGCGAGCCCCGGCAGGCCCGCCAGGTTGGCGGTCACGGTGAAGATGTCATTCAAATACATTTGAACTGGATCGCCGCTCTTCTCGCCCAAGGCGAACGCGGCCGACGGCGTCGCCGGGGTGATGATGGCGTCCACGGTGCGAAACGCCTCACGGAAATCCTCGGCGATCCGGGCCCGGACTTTCTGCGCACGCAGATAATACGCATCGTAATAGCCTGCGCTGAGCACGTAAGTGCCGATCAGAATACGCCTTTGCACCTCCCGGCCGAAGCCCGACGCACGCGATTGCTCGTAGGTCGAAACCAGATCCTTGCCCGCGGCCCGCGCGCCGTAACGCATGCCATCATAGCGCGCGAGGTTCGAGGACGCCTCGGCCGGCGCCACGATGTAATAGCAGGGCAGCGCGTATTTGGTGTGCTTCAGGCTGATGGTCTTGATCTTGGCCCCAGCCTCCTTCGCCCACGCGACGCCTTGAGCCCACAGCTTTTCGATCTCGGCCGGCATGCCGTCGACGCGGTATTCCTCCGGCACGCCGATGGTCATGCCTTTCAGCGATTTGCCGCACGCCTTGCGAAAGTCCGGCGTTTCGACGGGTAGCGATGTGGAATCCTTCGGGTCGTGGCCTGCCATGCTTTTGAGCAGGATGGCCGCATCCTCCACCGTCTTGGCGATCGGCCCGGCCTGATCAAGCGACGACGCAAACGCGACGATGCCCCAGCGCGAGCAGCGGCCATAGGTCGGCTTCATGCCGACGGTGCCCGTAAACGCTGCCGGCTGGCGGATCGACCCGCCGGTATCGGTGGCGGTGGCGCCGAGGCAGAGGTCGGCGCTGACCGCCGACGCCGAGCCGCCGGATGAGCCGCCGGGCGTAAGCTTCGCATCTTCATTGCCGCGCCGCCATGGGCTCACGACCGGGCCAAAATGCGAGGTCTCGTTGGACGATCCCATCGCAAATTCGTCCATGTTGAGCTTGCCCAACATGAGCGCGCCGTCGCGAAACAGATTGGCGGTGACCGTGCTTTCGTACGTCGGTGTAAACTCGCCCAACACTCCGGAGCACGCGGTCGAGCGCACCCCCTCGGTGCAGAACAGATCCTTGATCCCGAGCGGGGCGCCTTCGAGCGGGCCGGCTTTGCCCTTGCCGCGGCGCTTGTCGCTTTCTTTCGCCGCGGCCCGGGCGCGGTCGGCGGTGACGACGACATAGGCGTTGAGATGTGGATTGGCTTTGTCGATCGCGGCGATGAAGGCATCAGTCAGCTCGGCGCTGGAGAATTGCTTCTTCTCCAGGCCATCGAGCGCATCGGCGAGTGTGAGTACGGTGAGGTCGGTCATCAGGCGAGCAATTTTTCGTAATAGATGTTGTGGAGGCTTTCGGGCGGGTAATCCAGGAACGCGCCGCAGCGTGTGAAGCCGGCGCGTTCATAAACCCGCCACGCGGAGGCGAAGCCCGGCGTGGCGCCGGTTTCGAGCGCGAGGCGCGCCAAGCCTTCCTGTCGGGCCAGCTTTTCGATCTCGCCGACGATGCGACCCGCAACGCCGCCGCCGCGCACGTCCGGCTGCGTGAACATGCGCTTCACTTCGCCCAGGCCTTCCTCGTGCCGGCGCAGCGCGCCCATGCCGATGGCGGCGCCCGCTTCGTCCCGCGCGATGAACACCGTGGTGTCCGCCTGCGCCATCTGATCGACCGTCATGTGATGGCAAAATTCGCGCGGCGTCTCCGTCAGCGCCCACGCATTGAGCGCCACGACCAACTCGCGCACGTCATCCGACAGCGGCGTTTCGACGGCTACAGCGAATGTCATGGCGCAACGCGGAATCCGTCGGTGGGAAGGACCCAGATAATAATGTCGGCCATTTCGGGATGGCGGACGCCATTCAGCTCCACGCTGACAAAATATCCACCGGCCCCGTCGGACCTGAAAAGCGAACACACCTCGCCCTGCGCAATGATACGCGGGCCGATCTGCTGGCGAAGGCGCGCGGTCGCCTCGGCGGATGCGGGCGCGCCATCGACGTCAAACGTCGCCGCCGCAATGTCGCTGTCGAGCACACGGCCGCAGATCTTGTGATCGCGAATGACGACTTTCGAGGTGGAATGCATCACGATCAACGGATCGGCTTGGATCAAGATCGTCGCGGGGTTGGAGATGTCGCCATTGGGCGCCACGCGATATTCGGCCAAAGCGTGACACGTGTGGGAGACAGTGTCGGGAGAATAGCATTGCTCCATGCCGCTGCGCGCTTGTGCAATGGGATCGTCGGCAATGACGCCCGCCGCTTCCGGCTGCGCTGTTGCGGTTCCAAACATCGCCACGAACAGGCAGCAACTGAGCAAAGCGCGAGAGAAGCGGGCCGTCATGCTCACCCCTTCGGCCACGTCACCGAGGTGACCATCTCGGCGACCTCCCGCAATTCTTCCGCGCTCGGCGACGCATTGCAGGAGAAAGTCGCGAGGAACAGATGCGAGCCGTCGGTGACGATCCAAGCTTCGCCGTAGGCCAGCTTGTCCGCACTATAAATCACACGCCCGAACTTGCCGACGGCGCACTGTCCCTCGAAGCCCTGATCGGCGCGGCCGCCTTGCTGGCGCACCAGGGCGGCGGCCATCTCCACGGGGTCTGGCGGCGGGCTCAGCGGACGTCCGGTCAGACTGCGGGTGAAGCTGATCTGCAGCACATTGTTGTTGGTGCGATTACGCCGCATCAAGGCCTGAACATTGCCGCTCGGCATCTCCTCCCAGTTCGGCGAGATGGCGAGGTTGATGAAGGCGTCGCTCATTCGACCACCTTGGGCACGACAAAAAAGCCGTCTTCGCTTTTCGGCGCGTTCTTCAGCACGCGTACGGGATCGTCGCCGTCGGAGACAACATCGTCACGCATCGGCAGCTTCGCGCCTTCCACTGCGCTGGTCATCGGCTCGACGCCCTCGACATCGACCTCGTTGAGCTGCTCGATCCAGGCCATAATGGCCGAGAGCTCCTGCGCCATCGGCGCGACGCGGTCTTCTGGCAGCGCCAAGCGCGCCAGCTTGGCCACCTTGCGCACGGTTTTTTCGTCAATCGCCATGGGGCCAGGGCAATAAGGCAATAGGGCAATAAGGCAAGAGTGGGGACCGCCTCGGGGCTATTGCCCCGCTGTCATATTGCCCTATTGCCTGCTTCCCATGCCGATCCTCAGCCTCCCCGAATTCGCCGCCGCACTAGCGGCGACGGGCGCGCTGATCGGCCTCGATCCGGGGGAGAAACGGATCGGCGTCGCGGTCAGCGATCCAGGCCGGCTGATCGCCTCGCCGATCGACACGATCGCGCGCGGCAAATTCGCCGCCGACGCCGTGCGTGTGTTCGAAGCCTATGACAAACGCCGATGCGCGGGGGTTGTCGTGGGCCTGCCGCTCAACATGGACGGCTCCTCCGGACCTTCGGCGCAGGCGGCGCGGGCCTTCGCCCGCAACCTCCTGGCCGTGCGCGACGTGGCGCTGCTGCTGTGGGACGAACGGCTCACCACGGCGGCCGTTACGCGTACGCTGGTCGACGCCGACAGCTCGCGCAAACGCCGCGGCGAGATCGTGGACAAGATCGCCGCAGGCTACATGCTGCAAGGCCTGCTGGACGCGTTGCAGGAACGTGCGCTGCGAGACACGCATGAGTGAGGTCTTCGCCGAACTGGCGCCGGTTTTCATCATCATCGCCTTGGGATGGGCGGCGCGCGCCGCCCGCGTCGGCACGCCCGAAGCATTCGGGCACGTCAACCGTTTCGGCTATTTCGTGCTCTATCCGGCCTTTCTGTTTCTGCTGAGCTTCGACGCGGATCTCTCCGATCTCAACTCGCTGCGCTTCGTCGCCGCGTTGCTGGCAGGCTTCGCCGCCATGATAGCGCTCACCCTGCTTATGAAGCCGCTCTTCAAGGACGGCCCCGCCTTCACCAGCGTGTTTCAAGGCTCGGTGCGCTGGAACGGCTTCGTCCTGCTGTCCGCCGCGCCTGGCCTCTATGGGCCACTAGGCCCGCAAATGATCGGCCTCGCCTTTGGCCCGCTGGTGCTGCTGGTCAATGTGATCTGCGTCGCCGTCCTGATGCGTTGGGGCGAAAAACGCGCGGCCAGCATGCGCGCGCTGCTGGATCAGATCATCGCCAATCCGCTGATCCTCGGTTGCTTCTTCGGCCTTGCGGCGCACGCAATCGGCATTCGCAACTTGGGACCGCTGCGCGGCGCGCTCGACCTGCTGGGTCACGCCGCCATGCCGGTGGCGCTGCTCTGTGTCGGCGCCGGGCTTGATTTCCGGGCGCTGCGCGCGCGTCCGCTGCCAGTCGCCGTGGCCTGCGTCATGAAACTTGCTATCGCGCCGGCCCTGATGTGGGGCCTCGCTCGATGCGTCGGCGCAAGCCCGGCGCTTGCCGCCATCGCCGCCGGCGTTGGCTCAACACCGACTGCTGCCGCCGGCTACACCATGGCGCGCGAACTGGGCGGCGATGCGCGGCTGATGGCGGCGATCGTCACCGCCACAACCTTGCTCTCCTTTATCTCCATGCCGATCGTGATCGCGCTGGCGGGGCGCTAAAGGTCGAACAGGTCTTGCTGCTTTTCAGGCGGCGCTTCTCCCAGCACTTCGCCGGGCTCGCTCGCCCCGACAATCATGTTCGGGTCTTCCTCGAAGCTTGGATGATTGGTCGGGTCAACGTAGTGCTGACGCACGTTCGTGGTCGGCTCAAGCGTTGGCGCGGCCGGCCTCTGATCCACGGGATGCGCCTGCGCGGAGACGCCTAGTCCGGCGACCACAGCCGCCAAAGTCGTTCCGATCGGCCGCAAGGCCGACGTGTCCGCCGCTGCGCGATCGTTGCGCTTCATGACACCTACTCCAATACCCGTCTGTTCTCGTTCTTTGAGAACAAAACAAGTACAGCACCGAGTCCGGGGCGGCAATAGGGCAAATGGTTAATGGAGCATTATCCATGTTTCCTCGGTCACGCCTGCTTGCAGGGCTTCGGGCGCTGCGCGTAACAAGCGCGCATGGCTCAGAAATCGCCGCCGGCGACCAAAACCGAAGCGCGCACGAGCCCTGTTCGATTCCGCCACAAGCACCTGCTCGCCATAAGCGATCTGGATCGTATCGAGGCCGAGTCTCTGCTCGACCGCGCCGAGGCGTTCGCACCGCTCTTGGAAAAGCGCGTCAAGAAACTCGACACCCTGCGCGGGCGGACGCTGATCAATCTTTTTTTTGAAAATTCGACGCGCACGCAAAGTTCATTCGAACTGGCGGGCAAGCGCATGGGCGCCGACGTGGTCAACATGTCGGTGAAATCGTCTTCGGTGGCGAAAGGTGAGACGCTGGTCGACACCGCGACAACTTTGAACGCCATGCGCCCTGATCTCCTGGTCGTTCGTCACGGTTCGTCGGGCGCGCCTGGCCTGCTGGCGCGCAAGGTGGACTGCAGCGTGATCAACGCCGGCGACGGCCAGCACGAGCATCCAACCCAAGCCCTGCTCGACGCCTTCACCATCCGCAATGCGCTGGGCCGTATTGAGAACGTCGAGGTCGCGATCTGCGGCGACGTGCTCCACTCGCGCGTGGCCCGCTCAAACGTCGCGCTTCTGACTATGCTCGGCGCGCGGGTGCGCCTGATCGGACCGCCGACGCTCATGCCGGCTCACGCGGAACGCTGGGGCGCCGATGTGTTCCACGACATGAAAAAGGGCATCGCCGGCGCCGATGTGGTGATGATGCTGCGCCTGCAGCGCGAGCGCATGCAAGGCGGCTATTTTCCAAGCCCGCGCGAGTTCTTCTGGTTCTACGGGCTCGACGAAGACAAGTTGAAGCTGGCCAAACCGGGAGCGCTGGTGATGCATCCGGGGCCGATGAATCGCGGCGTCGAGATCGACTCGAACGTCGCCGATAACGCAGCCGTCTCCCTGATCGAAACACAAGTGCGCATGGGCGTGGCCGTGCGCATGGCGGTGCTCGAAGCGCTTGCCGAAAGCGGCGCCAATGCGGGAGCCGAGGCATGAGCGCGCGCACGACGCTCATTCGCAATGTTCGCATCCTCGATCCCGCCAGCGGGCGCGACGAGATCGGTTCGCTGCTCTTCAGCGAAGCGATCCTCGATATCGGGCCGCGCGTGGAGGCGAGCGACGCCGATGTGATCGACGGCGCTGGCCTTGCTCTGATGCCCGGCCTGATCGACATGCGCGTCGTCATCGGCGAGCCGGGCGCGGAGCATAAGGAGACGTTCAAGTCGGCGGGCCGCGCAGCGGCTGCCGGCGGCGTCACCACTTTGGTGCAGATGCCGAACACCACGCCGGTGATCGACGATCAGAGCCTCGTTGATTTCGTGCTGCGTCGCGGGCCGGCGCGCACGGGCGTGCGTATTCTCCCCGCCGCGGCGCTGACCAAGGGCCTCGAAGGCGAAGCCATGACCGAAATCGGTCTGCTCGCGGAAGCTGGCGCGGTGATGTTCTCGAATGGCGACCGGCAGATTGCAGATAGCCGCGTGCTGCGCCGCGCGCTCGCCTACGCCACGACATTCAACGCGCTGGTCGCGCACCGGCCCGAGGACCCTTATCTCGCCGCCGGCGGCGTGATGAACGAGGGCGAGTTGGCCGCGCGTCTTGGCCTGCCCGGCATTCCCGCTGCGGCGGAAGTCATTATGGCCGAACGCGATCTGGCGCTCGCTGAACTGACAGGCGGGCGCCTGCTGCTCGACATGCTGTCCTCGGCGCACACGCTTGAGCCGCTGCGGCGCCAAGGCGCGTGGCGTCAACGCCTTCGCCAGCGTCAGCGTGCACCATTTGACGCTCAACGAACTCGACGTCGACGGCTACCGCACTTTCGCCAAGCTTTCGCCGCCGCTGCGCAGCGAAACCGATCGCGTCGCGCTCGGCGCGGCGGTGCAGGACGGGCTGATCGACGTGATCGTCTCCGGCCACGATCCGCGCCCGGCCGAAGACAAGCGCTTGCCGTTCGATGAAGCCGCGTTCGGCGCCACCGCGCTCGAAACGCTGCTGCCTGGCATTCTCTCTCTGCACCACAATGGCGGCGCGCCGCTGCTGCCTTTGCTCAAAGCCGTGACGCAGCGCCCTGCGGAATTGCTGGGCCTGCCCCAGGGCCGCCTCGCCAAAGGCGCGCCAGCCGATCTCATCCTGGTCGATCTGGGCAAGCCCTATCGGCTGGATTCCGAAAAGCTATTGTCCAAGTCGAAGAATTCGCCATTCGACGAAAAGCTGCTGCAGGGCATGGTGCAGCGGACCTTCGTTGGCGGTAAAACTGTTTACCCAAGCTGAGAGGCGCCTCATGCGCAAAACAATAGTGCGGCTTGCTCTCCTCTGCACGTTCGCCGCCGCTTTGGCCGCGTGCCAAACCGGAAACACCATTGGCGCACGGGGCCCTGCGCCGCCGCTGCCAACCGATGGTCCGATCATCTATAGCTGCGCGAATGGCACGCAGCTTTCCGTCACCTTCGCCAACAACCAAGCGCAAGTCGCCGTCGTCGGCGGCTATTCCATGGTGCTGCCCGGCTCCGGCGCGGGGACGTACACCAATGGCCGCTACACCCTGACCGGCGGCGGCGCAGACACGACATGGGCCGTCGGCCGCAGCGCGCCGGTGACCTGTCACGGCGGCTGAGATGGAACTGAAGCTCGCACGCAACGCCGAGGGCGGGCCCGAGATTTTCCGCTCGCTCCAAGGCGAAGGGCCGAAGGCTGGACGCGTGCGCACGTTCCTGCGGCTGTCGGGCTGCAATCTGCACTGTGTCTGGTGCGATACCGCTTACACCTGGAACTGGAAGGGCTCGGCGTTCGCTCATGATCGGGCGGAGAAATTCGATCCGCGCCGCGAGATGGTGAAGTTGTCCGCTGAAGACGCGGCGGCGCGTATCGCGGAGTTGCAAAGCGAAGCCCTGGTGATCACCGGCGGTGAGCCGCTGCTGCAGGAAGACGCACTGCTTGCTCTGTTCGACGCGTTAGAGGCCAAATATGTCGACATGCCGGTGGAGTTCGAGACCAACGGCACGATCGCGCCTTCGGCGGCGCTTGCCGAGCGCACCTCGTTGTTCGTAGTCTCTCCCAAACTCGCGCATTCCGGCAACGCCGCAGGGCTATCGTTGAAGGACGAGGCGCTCCGCGCCTTTGTGGCGCTGCCCGCTCTGTTCAAGTTTGTCGCGCGCGATGCGTCAGATGTGGCTCAGATCGCGGCTATTGCCGACCTGTTCGATATCGAGCCGGAGCGCGTCTATGTGATGCCGGAAGGCACGGACTCTGAGACGCTGCGCGAGCGCGGGCGGAGCCTGGCGGGGGCGATCCTGCAGCACGATTTCAACTTTTCCGACCGCCTGCACATCCATCTCTTCGGCGCCGCGCGCGGAATTTAGACGCCGAGCGCAAAATCCATCGCGGCTTTGCAGTGCTCGAAGGCGGTGTCGAAGGCCGGCAGCTCGTAGAGATCGGGCGGCGTCAGCATGCCGAATTCGGTGCAACCGAGAATGACGCTGTCGATGTCGCGCCCGCTGCGCTCCTTCTCGGCGATGTCGAGCAGGCGCTGACGTGAGGCGGGCAGGAAATGCCCCTGCACCAGTTCATCGAAGATGATGCGGTGGAGTTCGGCGCGATCGGCGTCGTCGGGGATCAGCGCTTCGACGCCGTTTTCCGCCATGCGGTCGCGGTAGAAATCCTTTTCCATGGTGAAGCGCGTCGCCAGCAGCAAAGCGCGCTTGGCCCCCACGGCCTTGAGCGCGGTCGCGGTGACATCGATAATGTTGATGACAGGTATCGCGATGGCGTCGGCGATATCGTCGGCCATCAGATGCATGGTGTTGGCGCAGATCACGACGGCTTCCGCGCCCGCACCTTCGAGGCGCCGCGCGGCCTCGACCAATTCATCAGCCAGCGCGCCCCATTCGCCGGCTTCCTGCTTTTCCGCGACGGGTGCGAAATCCACCGACCACAGAATGAGAGGCGCGGAATGGCGCCCGCCGACCCGCTCACGCGCCATGCGGTTGAGCACTTGATAATAGTGCGTCGTCGATTCCCACGACATGCCGCCAATGAGGCCGAGACGTTTCATCTCTCTGTCTCCCAGGCAAGCCACACCGCGGTCAGCGCGATGATGGCGGCGGAGCACCGCCGTATCCACCCGTCGCCACCGGCTGCGAAAGCACGTGAGACGAACACATGGAGACGCCCGGCGCTGATCACAATGCTTCCGTGCACGAGGATGCTGATGGCAATATGGCAGGAGCCCAGAATGATCGCCTGAACCCAAACCGGCGCGTGGTCGGGCGCGATGAAGTTCGGCAACAGCGTCACATAAAGCAGCGCCGCTTTCGGATTGAGAAGGTTCGCGATCAATCCGCGCCAGAACGGCCGGTCGAGCGCTGAGGGAGCGAAATCCAGATCGCCCCCGCGCAACGTGTCCCACGCGATCCAGAGCAGGAACACAATGCCGGACCAGCGCAGCAGCGCGTAAAGCGGCGCAGACAAGGCCAGCACTTCCGTCAAACCGAACGCCGCCGCGGGCATGTAAGCGGAGAGCCCCAAGGTCACGCCGAGAACGGCGCGCAAACCGGCAATTTGCCCGTGGCGCACGCTCAAAACGGCCAGGTAGGTCATGTTAGGGCCGGGCGTTATCTCCATTACCAGAGCCGCGATCAGGAAGGCCGCAAGGTCCGCTGGATCAATAGGCCACCAAGCGTGGGGCATCGGTCTGCTCAAATATCCGCATAGACGCGCTTTTCACCAGCGAAGCCGGGGTGCGTGACCGCGCCCAAATGCGCGGGGCCGACCTGCTGCGCGAATTTCCAGAGCGCGCCAGAGCCAAACTGGGTCTCGCGCGGCTTCCAGCTCTTTTTGCGCTCGGCGAGTTCGGCCTCGCTGACTTCGAGATCGATGCGGCCGGTGTGCGCGTCGATGGCGATGATGTCGCCGTCCTTGATCAGCGCGATGGGGCCGCCGCTCTGCGCTTCGGGGCCGACATGGCCGATGCAGAAGCCTCGCGTGGCGCCGGAAAAGCGGCCGTCAGTGATGAGCGCGACTTTGTCGCCCATGCCCTGCCCGTAAAGCGCCGCCGTGGTCGCCAGCATTTCGCGCATGCCGGGACCGCCGCGTGGACCTTCATAGCGGATGACAAGCACCTCGCCTTCCTCGAAGCGCCGGTGCGCCACTGCCTCGAAGCACGCCTCCTCGCTGTCGAACACACGCGCAGGGCCGCGAAATTGAAGCTTTTTCATGCCGGCGATTTTCACGATGGCGCCGTCCGGCGCCAGCGTGCCCCACAAACCCACGACGCCGCCTTCAGCGGAAAGGGGAGACGAGATCGGGTGGATCACGTTCTGATCGCTGCGCAGCGCAACGCCTTCGAGATTTTCGCGCAGCGTCTTGCCGGTGACCGTTATCACATCGCCGTGCAGCAGCCCCGCATCGAGCAGCACACGCAGCAAAGCCGGCACGCCGCCAGCCTCGCCCATATCCTTCGCCACGTATTTGCCGCCCGGCTTCAGATCGCAGAGCCACGGCGTTTTCTTGAAGATTTCGGCCATGTCACGCAGCGTGAATTTGACGCCGGCTTCGTGCGCCATCGCCGGCAGATGCAGGCCGCCATTGGTCGAGCCGCCGGTCGCAGCCACCACGACCGCCGCGTTCTCGAACGCCTCGCGCGTACAGATGTCGCGCGGGCGGATATTCTTTTCGAGCAGCGCAACGACCGCGCGCCCGCTCGCGGCTGCATAGGCGTCGCGGCTTTCGTATGGCGCCGGCAGCGCGCTGGAGAGCGGTAAAGCGAGACCGATAGCTTCGCTGACGCAGGCCATGGTGTTCGCGGTGAATTGTCCGCCGCAGGCGCCGTCGCCTGGGCATGCGTGCTTTTCCAGATCGCAGAGATCTTCGAGCGGCAGTT
>Ga0335083_10005139_pt1 | contig 16550 bp, 13 predicted proteins | sample Lox_Sample_42_FD_206716 | JGI IMG/M metagenome (GOLD analysis project Ga0335083, IMG submission 206716) | Soil microbial communities from Loxahatchee National Wildlife Refuge, Florida, United States - Lox_Sample_4.2 | ecosystem: Environmental > Terrestrial > Soil > Wetlands | place: USA... | reverse complement strand
GCCGCCGCCCCCTCTCATTCCACCTCCGCCACTCATACTACGGCCTCCTCCCATTGACGACGACCGGGAAGAATTGTTTGATGTAGATGGACGGGTTGACGTAGACGGACGATTGGATGTTCCTGCTGACGGGCGATCAGATGTTCCCGCAGATGGGCGATTGGATGTTCCTGCTGACGGACGATTGGATGCTCCCGCAGACGGGCGATCAGATGTTCCCGCAGATGGGCGATTAGATGTTCCTGTTGACGGACGATTTGCCGACCCCGTTCCATAATTACCTTTAGCTCTGTTATCTGAAACGGTATTAGATCTGTTTCTGTTATTATTATAATGATTAATTTGATTCCGATTCCCGGTATTGATGATTACGTTATTATTACCTCCATGATAATGACCACCATAATACCCACCATGGTAACCCCAATGATTGGAACGATAAATGCCAACTGCCATCACAGTAGCAAATCCAAACCACGGAGGATAAAATCCGTAATAATAAGGTGGAACATAGGGCACATAGGCCGGTGAATACACGTACTGTACAATGGGTGCGGATTGAACCACTACAGTATTTGTTGCCGGAACATTTACCGTGACAGGGTTGTCGCCGGTATAACCAGGATTTGCCGTGACGGAAGAATTTCCCTTGGGTTCTATAACATAATTTTTTCCGTATAAATCCTCGTCACCAACAATCTGGATTGAAACTTTGTCTTTTTTATCTTTATTTACTAAAATGACTGCAACATCCTGAGTTTCGGTTTTCGTGACATCAACCTGGAGTATAAAGGTAAACGCGTCACCATCTTTCTTCGTAACGACTTTGATAAAATCAACTTTTTTATCCAGGTTTAAATCAAGATTATTGATTCCTGTCTCTTCATCATTTAATGACTTTTCGAAGGCTTCAATTGTCTTTGATTTTTGAAATAGTGTTAATACGGCATAAAGATCCAGGTTATCTCCCGGCAAACCTAATAAGGCTGTTGTATCCTTATCGTTCTGAGAAAAAACCGGCTGGCTTAGCAAACTCATCGCGGCTGCTAAATATGGCAAAAATAATTTTTTCATGGCCTGATAAATTATCACGACAGATGATTATACAATGTAGCAAATAATATTCATATCAAACCACCGGAAATAAATCCATCTCCATCGTAAGAATGAAGTTGGACTTTTTCAGGCGGAGATTATTGCAAATTCATCGGTTATGATTCTCTGCTCACTTGGTATCGAAGGTTCACTTACACCGGAGGGAGTCTTTCGCAGGATGCTATGCAGAATCTCTCTGCAGATTTTTTTGCGTTTAGGAATTTAGCGCAGACTAATTAACAAACATATTGCTTTCCTCTTGTAAAGCCATGGAATATTCCTGCGAATTGAAAAACGTTCCATTTGGTAATAATTTGGCCCCACCTTTTTGCTCCTGCCGTAACCACACAGGGAAATCTTTTTTCAGGGTTGACTAAATAGGATTTTATCATTCGCTCTGTGATATTGATAAATAAACTTTTGCCATGAAAATTACCCAGCCCGCGCAACAAAGAACCAATAACCGGTTAAAATATCCTGCTAAAGCAATTACACCTGCCGGTACGCTTTCAGGTGGTGTTGCGTCTTTGCCAATAGGAATACCCGCCTGTTTAAAACCGCTCATCATCACAATCATCGCCACTGCCATCAATGCAATACTAATCCAAATGGAATGAGCGGAAAACAGAATGCCCAATGAATGAAGATTCCAGGGCAATTTTTTGATTAAATGATAACTGACCAGTAAGGCGCCAACAGGTAGCGTAGGAACACCAAGTGCAAATGCTGCTCCATGCAGCGGATGTTTTACATCGAACAAACCGCCCATCAGCCCTCCCAAACCGGAAACAAAAACCAATACTAATCCGATTTTTGCCCACATACCTTCCGTTTCATTCCAAAGTAAAATTGGCAACAGTAGTGAACTGATACTTCCTAATAAAAAGAAAGCGGTGAGCACAGGCTTGTGTTTTCCCAAAGCATATTCACTAATCATGCGCCAGCTTGGTTTAAATTCGGGGCTGAGAAAATGCAAAAGCAATAAGCAGATCAGCGACAATCCACTACTTGCAATTATTAATTTAGCTAAAGTATGCATCGTTTACTTATTTTGTTGATGTAACCATTCATCCAGTTGTTCCATTCCAAGCGTAAATCCTTCTTTGAATCCCATTTGAACAATTTTTTCCAGGTCTTCTAATTTCTCGAAAGATAATGTCACATCTACTACAGTTTCATTTTCACTATCGGTAAATACTGTTTTCCATTGGCTGGAAGGGAATTCCCGGATGATTTCTCCCTTCTGATTGCAAAACGAATCATCACTTGTAAAACTCTTCCGATCAACAATGGTCCTGAAGTTTACGAGGCACCAGTGTGTATCAACACCTTCGGGACTGACCATAGTATAGAACCATTGCCCACCTTCACGAAAATCCATATTAATTGTCTTAGCTTTCCATGGGTGTGGTGCCCACCACTGGTCGAGAATTTCTGCATCAGTCCAGGCCTGCCATATTAATGGCAGCGGACCTTCAAATGAACGTTTTACTTTAATTTGTTTATTTTCCTTGTCTACACGGAAGTCGAAAAGAATTGCTTTTTTCATTTCTTTTTATTTTTAAGTTTTTTTAATACAGCATCCAGTTGATTAAAGCGGTTTTCCCAGATTTTACGGAACTGTTCCAACCATTTGTCAATCTCTTTCATTTTATTTATTTGAAGCTGGTAATAAATTTCTCTGCCTTGCTGTTTTTGAGATACCAATTCGCACTCAGTTAAAATGCGCAGGTGTTTCGATACAGCTTGCCGCGTGGAATCAAAATGTTCCGCAATGGCATTAGGTGTCATTGCCTGCAAGGCTATCAGGGCGATAATAGCCCGCCTGGTTGGATCTGCAATGGCCTGAAAAACGTCTCGTCTCATTTATTATGATTTTTTTAAGCAACTATTCGGTTGCAAATATATGTGCAACCTTTCGGTTTCCAAAATTTTTTTTGAATTTTTTTGGCTGCAGGGATGGTTTTCCGGCAGGCTGTTAATTTTCGTCGTTATGGGTGAGGCCTGATCACAAGTTTCAGTAGAATTACAAATGATGAAGTGGGGGTGTCAGGTGTTTCGACTCAGGCGCGATCAAATTATCCCTATCCAATTGTATTAGAGTTTTTCCACAAGAATGGATTGATAAGTCCCGGGCGTAATCCCTTCTGATTTTTTAAAGACCCTCGTAAAATAATTGACATCGCTGAAACCGGAAAGCATGCTGACCGTGCGGATATCATTGCGGGCATCCATTAATAACTGCTTGGCCAACTTTATTCTTTCTGCTGTAATATATTCAAGCGGACTGATCCCGCATTGCTGCCTGAACCATTTGAAAAACATATTCCGGCTCAGATAGGTTTTCCTGCTTAATGTATCGACAGAAATTTTTTCCGACAAATGATCATGGATATAATTGAGCAGGTAATGAAGCCTGGAGTGATTGCTATTGATATCACGCTCGGATACCACCTGCAACAGGTACTGGCTCTGGATCAGTCTTATCAGCAATTCCTTCAGGTTCAGGTCAGCGAAAATATTTTTTGCGCTTTCTGTACTGGTGCAGATTCGGATGATCTTATTAATAAGCCCTGATACTTCATTGTCATTCGAAAAATGATACTGGTTGAAACGGAGTTTCCAGTTATTTTTTTCATCACTAATGCTGTTATAGTATTGGTTCAGGTACTGAATTGTATCCTGGATATAACCGTCCTCCACAGTAAGGGCAATGCACTGGGTGGGATTATTAAAATCAGCTTCAGGAAAATCGATCACCATCTTTTGGTTTGCCGGAAGGATCACGGTCTCACCGGGTAAATAGTCAAAAGCCGGCTGGTCGGGCAGGTGCATAATCTTTTTGCCAACCATCATGCTGGTGATGACAAGATCATTGAAAGTTAAAGGAATATGAAAAGACTTCTGGTGGGTTTCGTAGATACTCAGCTCGCAGTTATTCAGGGTAAAGACCTGCCTGTTTTCCACGAGCGTTTCCATATCCTGGGGATCCGAAATTTCAATTTTTTGCAACAATTTTTTTACAGGCACTTGCGAAGGGTTTGTCGGGTTTATACGGCAAATTAAACTTTTTCGTCCTGGCTCCAAAACACAGGTACAATTGTGCTAGAAAAAAATACAATTGTGAAGCCGCAGGGATTTTTTTTGACTCAAATTGGCGGTATTAACGAAAAAAAATTGGTATCCGGAGCTGTAAACCTGTTGTATAACTCCTGAAATGCAGCAAGGACAGTCAAAAATATTGCAAGGTCATATTGAAGAAATACTATTTTCCGGGCTTACCTCTGAATCAGAATAGAGGTTGACCGATTTTCGCCAAGTAGAATAATCCTGCATTTATTGCAGGCAAAAACGAGGCTTCTTCTGACCAGATACCATTATCCATTAAACAGCAGCGGCTCCGGCCGCTGCTTATCCTTTCAAAAGCAACCGTCGCTCCATCTCCATAAATCCGGGCTCGACTTTCATTTTCCAGTTAAATGGGTTCAGCTCATTTTCAGAAACATTAGAAGCTCTAATTTTAAATAGACAAAATCTAAATGGCCTGACATGGATCCAGAAAATCATTCTTCTACCATTAAACCCGCAAAACAATTCAACCCAAAGAGAAATATTCTCTTATTCATTCTTTCATTCATTGTAGCCTTGGTGCTGACTCATTTTCTCGGAGATAAAAGTTTTTCACAATCTCAGAACTATGTGTTCTTCCTCCTGTTTTTTTCAATTGGACTCTGGCTTACGGAGGCAATTCCTCCATTTGCAGTTGGCCTTTTCATTATGGCTTATTTGTTCTTTATGCTGGGAAATTCAAGATTTAATTCCCAGCCACAAAACGCTGCGAAATACGTACAAACTTTTTCTAACAGCATTATCTGGCTCATGCTGGGTGGATTTTTTCTGGCGGAAGCAATGACAAAAACAGGGATCGATGCTTATTTTTTCAGATTCACCCTGCGCTTGTCGGGAAAAATTCCAGGAAATATTTTATTAGGCGTCATGCTTACTACCATGGTTGCATCGATGCTCTTGTCGAATACAGCCGTCACTTCCATGATGATTGCATCCATGATGCCCCTGCTCACCAGTTTAAAAGGAAAATCATTTGGAAAAGCTTTGCTTCTCGGTATTCCTTTGGCTGCTTCCTTTGGAGGAATGGGAACGATTATTGGAAGTCCGCCCAATGCCATTGCTGTGGGTGAATTAGAAAATAATGGAATCAGTCTGAGTTTCCCGAACTGGATGATTTTTGGAATACCTCTTTCAATTTTGTTCACTTTAGCAGGCTGGTATTTTCTGCGAAGGAGATTTATTAAAGATAAGGAACCGGTTACTATTGAATTGACGACTCATTCACCGGAAGAATCTGCTCAACAAAATAAACAACGCATCATCGTGATGATCGTATTAATCACAACCATCTCGCTATGGCTGACCAGCTCTTTTCACCGCTTCAGCGTGGCGATGGTAGCGGCCATTCCGCTTGTCTTTCTTCCGATGACAGGTATTTTACAGGCAGCAGACATGAGAAAAATTCCCTGGGACACCTTGCTGCTGGTAGCAGGAGGTCTTTCGCTTGGCCTCTCTCTCCAGGGAACCCGTCTCCTCGAACATTTCTCTAAACATATCATGGGTGCGGAACTTGGTACTATTACTCTTATGCTTGTATTTGCTTACGCCACCATGCTTTTTAGCAATATTATGAGTCATACAGCCACCAGCACTATATTCATTCCGCTAGGTATTTATCTGATGCCAGAGCATGTAATGCAGGTTGCAGTGACAATCGCACTGTCTGCAGCGACAGCCATGATCTTGCCTGTATCAACCCCACCAAACGCTATTGCATATAGTACCGGAATGATTAAACAGAGAGATTTCCTGTTTACTGGATTATTGTCTGGCTTGCTTGCGCCACCTGTGATCGTGTTTTTCGTGAACCTTGCAGTTTGAATTAAATTATGATCACACTCCTTGGATCAAACTCCATTTATTTAATATAGATATTTATTTCGAATGAATGTTTTTTGTCAAATGAATTAGATCATCAGCGGATCATCTCCTATACATTTTACAATTAAAACTATGGGAAGAGGAAATCATATAACTCTTTCTCCAGTTCAGTCTGGACTTTTTCGTATTCTTCTACGGATTTCCCTTCTTCCACCAATGATCTTTTGAATTTTCTTAAAATTTGCATGCAGGTAAAATAGTCATTGCATAAGGACCTGAAATCTGCATTTTCTTCATATAACTGGTAAATCCGCTGGCTTTGCCGCGGAAATTTTTCCTCAATCATATGCATCATGCTGTTATCCTCCAATTTCATATTCGTCATGCGCGTGGAATAAAATAAATACCGGTTAAACCTTTAATTGTTTTAAGAAATTGATCTTAGATGAAAATACTTTACAATTCTTCTTAAAACAAATATCCGGGGATTTAACAGTAAATTAATTGTTCAGGTTTCTGATGAAATACAGAATAAATATTCAAAAAAAATAAGGCCATAGTCATCAGGCATTTTGGTTATCGTGCTTTATAATTAGCATTTGAATAACTTACAAATTCTCTATATTTACATATTAATCTATCTAATCTTCGACCCCATGATTCTTTTAAATGGGATTTATTTAACAGTAAACTAATTGCAAAAAAATTATCTGCTGTCATTAAAACCTGTGAAATAGGTTAAACTCCGAGGTAGCATTTTAGATTTTCGACCCCTTTTTGGTTTTATTTCCTTTTACTCTTTCGAAGACTCATCATCTTGAAAAATGAGCAATGGAATATTATTATCTCATACTGGCAATGTTGACTGCAGGCGTATCGCTTGCGGGGGGCCTGGTCAGCCTGTTTACCGCCCTGCATAAAGACGGTGAAAAAACTGATCTCATCTTTGGCATATTGGCTTTATGCATTTTTATATTTCTGATGCTGCCTCCTATGGGCTTCATCTTAATCGACAAAGCACCTTATGCGCCGGCGATTATTTTTAAAAGAATATTTATATATGCTTACTATCTTTTGCTACCCTGGTTCATTGAACTATATACCGGTTACAAAAAAAGAGCCTTAACTATTTCCATTGACATATTATTCATCATTAGTTATTTCACTATGATGATGGCAAAAGTGGATAGTATGAAACCCTGGTGGATACTCATCGCGCTTATTCCTTTCAGCCTGATACTTTATTATGGAATGGTGGGAGCAATCTGGCAAATGAAAAATGAATCAAGGGCCAATGGAAAATGGCTGTTTTATGCAATGATTATTTATGGAGCACTATTGCTGCCGGGAGTAGTCAACCAGATCGGCAATAATTATTTCGGAAAGATGCTCGGAACCAAAATGTTCTTCCCTTTTCATTTGCAGTTATTTGCTTTTGTGATAATCATGAGCCTGCGCCTGAGGGAAAATATTTTTGAAAAATACCGTCTTGAAAAAATATTGCGCTGGAGAGATGTCCGTTGGAATTCGCTGGTGCAGAACATGAACCTGATTTTGGTTGAGCTTGATACCAGCGGGAATATAAAACATTTGAATCCATTTGCTGTAAGAACTCTTGGTTTAGATTCAGCAAAAGAATGGCTGAATAAGAATTGGTTTGATCATTTTTTTTCAAAAGAACAAATCGAAATATCAAAATCAATATTTGCTGAAACTTTTAGAAATGAAAAGATACTTCCTTTTTCCGTTACTCCGATATTGTCAAAATCCGGAAAAGAGATCATAGTAACCTGGACCCATGTTTTTGTATATGATGAGGAGAAAAAGCTAAAAGGCATCATGAGCATTGGAATGGATATCACAGAGCAGGAAACAGCTTTGAAGCATATCCATGAACTGAAGCAGGAACTTGAAAAAGAAAACCTGTTGCTAAGGAATAAAAGTTTAACAGAATTAAATGAATTTAATATTATCGGGCAAAGCGAAGCTATTTTGTACGCTGTACAAAAAGCAAGTCAGGTTGCTTCCACCAATGCCGCTGTTTTGCTGGAAGGAGAAACAGGGGTAGGAAAAGAATTATTTGCCAACCTGATTCATCAGAAAAGTTACCGTTTCAATAAACCATTTATCAAAATCAATTGTGCAGCAATTCCCGCAGAACTAATGGAAAGTGAATTTTTCGGTCATGAAAAAGGAGCTTTTACCGGAGCCATTCAAACAAGAAAAGGAAGATTTGAACTGGCCAACGGAGGTACTATTTTCCTCGATGAGATTGGTGAATTATCCTTGTCTCTTCAGGCCAAATTATTGAGAGTGCTGCAAAACGGGGAATTTGAAAGAATCGGCGGGCAACAGACAATCAAAGTTGATGTCAGAGTGATTTCGGCAACAAACAGGAACCTGGTGAATGAAGTGAAAGAGCATAATTTTCGTGAAGATCTTTATTATCGTCTGAATGTTTACCCGATCACCATACCGCCACTTCGAAACCGCAGGGAAGATATTCCTTCCCTGGTCGCATATCTTGTAAAAAAAATTTCGCAGGAACACGAGAAACAAATCGTAGATATATCCAAGGCTGATATGATCAGGCTGACTGAATATCATTGGCCCGGGAATGTACGCGAGCTGATCAATGTGATTGAAAGATCAGTGATTTCAGCAGGAGGCAATACTTTGAAACTTGATTGGACTAACGGAAAAACGCAATCTGCGCATCCATCACCGGTTCCATTAACTGTGGAAGAAATAGACCGTGCGCATATATTGAAAGTATTGGAGGCATGCGGTTGGAAAATCAATGGACCTGAAGGAGCGGCCGAGAAATTAGGATTGAATCCAAATACGCTTCGCTCACGTCTGAAAAAATTGAATATCTTCCGCAGTCAGACGTAAAAACTTTTGAATGCCAAGCTTGTTTCCTGCCAGTTTTATTCTACGAAAGCCTATTTGAACATTTGCCGGAGATCCAGGATGGTTTGCTCACTATTTTGCACCCTGATCAATCCGCGCAATGGCCTTCCCAGATCGAGTGTAATATAGATAACGAATGCTGCAAAGAGGAAATAGCAAATAATGACTATCCATTCTCTTAATCTGACAGCAGTATTAATGACAAGACCAGCCACAAAGCTGCTGACCATTGCAAGAATAAACAGCATATAAATTATCAGATCAGGCACGGCTGTTCTTAATAAAGTTTCGCGTTTTGTTCCGATATCGAACATTGCATTTAATGCCGGGACCATCTGGCCGGAAGGGATGAACGTATTTGGCAGTTTAGACTGTTGAATCGCTCTTTTCCATAAACTTGCGGCCGCCGCTACTCCTCTTTGTTTTGATTGATTGCTCAACGCAGTATCACTGAGATCGCTATAAAGCGAAATTCTTGCTTCGAGATATTCTTTGAAATCGGCGCGAAATGCGTCTCTCACGCTATCCGGATAAAGATCTGCTCTCAGGATCGCAGTTCCGATATTATTGGATTCATCTACAAATATATTCCGGACGCTTTCATAGCGGGTTCCCGACATAGAAAATGTAAACGCTAAAATAAATCCGAATAGGGCAAATAATGCTGCAGACAGGGGACCTGCTCCTTCCTTGTCATCGTTCTTTTTCGGATAAAAGATTTTGTTAGCAAATCTTCCAAGGATAAAAAAAATAATCATCCCGAAAAAAAGATAAATACAAAGTGTCAGCGCTTCTGTCTGATGAATAAATGAATATTTCATGACCCGCGGATTTTAAATACACTATAACTATATTGGTTACCCGAATTAATGTTTTTGCTTTCCAGATAAATACTAAGGTCCAAATTTTATTTACAACCCGCTCATTTCATTTTCCTTCGCCTGAAACAGGCGTAGCTTCAGGAATAGCAGGTTTTTCATCAGCGTGTTTGCTTTCCCATTCACGCACTTTAACGCGTGCCTGGTCAAAGATCCTTTTATAATTCCCTTTGAGTAATTTTTCTCGGGCTTCCGGTGTCAATTGTGCAAGCAGGGGTGCATACATACGATAAACCTTTTGATATTTTTCCTGATTGGCCGGAGCCACTTCATCTGTACCAAAGAGAAAACGATCGGGGTATTTATTGATCACTGCTGCTGTTGCTTTGATAGTTTCAGGAGAAGAAATAATATACTTCGCCACTTCATCCCATGAGATATCAATATTCACATGAGAAACAGTTGGATCACTGAGCACATATTCAAGCATCTTGAGCTGCCCCTGCAGAGGCTGCACGACCCTGCCCAATCCGCAATGCGCCCAGATGATTGTTGCATTGGGATGCCGTCTGAAAAGTGCGCCAATCTGTTTCAGTAAATATGGTTCCTGCCCCGCTTTGGGATAGGGCATATTGATATCATTGTGGATGAGAACAACGAGTCCCACTTCTCCTGCAAAGTCCAGGATCCGGTCAAGCGCCGGATTGGTAAGCGAAGCTTTTTCTCCGGCCACTTTTGCGGAAACAAATTCTTTGTGAATGGAAAACTCACCAATGCCGCTGAATACACCGGGAAATGTTTTTAATACACGTTTGATATGATCGGCAGCATACATATCTGTCGGGTTGAAACCGGTGATCATCGGATCAAATCGCTGCTGCTCTTCTTTTGAAAGAGATTTGTAAGCCATCGCAATATAGGCATCCGTAAAAGAATAATAATAGAGTGGCGCATCGCTGGCGAGATAATAATTGGGAGCAAAATCTCCTGAATTTCCGTAAGACCATTGCTGTTGTAATGGAATTCCAAACAGGGTCGAGCGACCAGTTTTTGTTCCCATAATCTCAAGAAATTTGTGGACATCGATTCCCTCCTGGATATAGTTGGTCAGATGAAAATGAGAATCATAGAACCAGGAAGTATCAGGCTTTGCTGATTGCTGCGCCCAGCTGAATAGCGGGAGAAATATAACTATGATGCCTAACCGCTTCCATTTTTTAAAAAATTTTTCACGCAAAGGCGTGAGGTTTGCAAAGCTGCAAAGAGTGGCTGCGATATTTGTTTCTTTGCGTCTTTGTGATAGTAAAGAAGCACACATTGCGTGAAATAAACAATACATCTTTTTCATAATTTTTGTTTGGAATGCCGGATGGCTCCGTTGCCAGACCGGCATTTTTTTAACCATAAACAAACTGGCTGTATATTAAAGAATAATATCGCATCCAAAAGTTATAGTAGTTCCAGTTTGTCCCGCGGTGTATAGTCCAAAAGTTCCGCCTGCGCCGCACTTGTACACGTAATCAACCTGCAAATTCAATCTCCAGGTCCTGCTTTTTAAAGGATATACATTCGCACCTCCTCCTAATTCCCATGGCCTGCGATCCCACTGGTCAAAAACAAAAGAATGGATGAGATACGCGGAAACCTTTTTTGGGATAACCATCTTATATAACTGTAAACTATATGCGAAGTCATTGATGGTATTGATAGGAACCGGCCCATCCACGTCAAATTTTGAAAGCTTTCGTCCATAAATTTCAGCCTGAACACCAAAGCCCTGGTACTTCATACCAAGATCCACCGAAAACATATCGTAGTTCGCTTCTGTCACTGTTACATTGGGCGCCAAAGCACCTGTCTGGAAAAAAAGGACGCCATCGGTATTTCGTATTTGTGTTTCGTCTGGCCCGGGTGTTCCGGTTTCGTTAAAACGGTTTTCGCGGCAATGGGTGTAACTGATTCCAAATCGTGTAGCGAGGTGCTCATGGTTTTCCAAATCATTCAATCCACCACGCGGACCAAATTCACCTGTCGTTGGCATCCAGAGAAAGCTGATTCCTTTAGACAGATGCCTGGTGAGTTGTCCGGCATTAATTCCCAACGCGCTCAGGTTATCGCCTAGGAAAACTGTGTAATTGAAACGTGATGTAATTTCACCCGTCACGCGCAAACCATTGGTAAATCCTGCGCGCAATTGTTCCTCTCCCATCGTCCGGTCGGTAGAAAGATAATATGGAAATGGTCCCTGCATTGAACGAATACTTAGATTTGGAAAGATCCCCATTCCGACTCTCAAATGCTTGTTGAACATATATTGAATGTTACCATATACAAGAGTTTGCTGTGTTGTCATGATTGTCCAGACGGTAGCCATATACGTGAGTTTTGGCGTCAATACAAATCCGGAAAACCAAAGCATGGTTCTATGCCAGTAAAAATCATTCCGACCGGTAAAGGCCTGCTTATTTCCCAAATGATCATACCAGGTTTGGTTTCCCGGCAGCTGATTCAGATATCTTACCAATGCATACATACTAAAATTCAATACACCATATTTTGTTTTTACGAGATCAAACCCTTTGCTTGGAGTAAATTCACCAGCTGAGATATTGGGATAGGATTTTGATTCAAGAAGTGTTGCCAGCGTGTCAATTTTAGTGGTGTCCCGATCCAATTGGCACCAACCCATTTCAAAGAACGAAAGAAAAGTCAAAGAGAGGATAAACGATTTTACATTGTCCTTTCTCACACGCATACGAATTTCGATTTAATTAAGGTTTTCATTTGATGGGCACCGTTATTTTGGCTGAACCAGATAAGGATTCACGCCGAGTTTTTCAACCACATACCTGATCACTTTTTGTGCTTTCACGCTATTTCCTGCAGCATCCAATGGGGGGGATACCACAGCGATTCCGAATTTGCCGGGACAAACTGCCAGCAAACCTCCACCCACACCACTTTTTGCAGGAAGACCTGAATTGAATAACCAAATGCCTGAATCATCATAGAGTCCTGCAGTGGCCATCACCGGTAGTGTATACATCACCGTTTGGGGAGTAACAACTTTCTTTTTTGTTACGGGATTAACGCCGCCGTTGGCAAGCGTTGCCGCCATCACAGCCAGATCTTTTGCATTTACATTGATAGCACATTGTTTGGTATAGATATCGGTGGACTGGACGGGATCAAAATACATTCTTCCATAGGCCAAAAGAAGGTGGGCAATTGCCTGGTTACGTAAATTATCTCCCGCTTCACTGACATATACGGGCCAATTTACTCCCAATTGTTCACCAGCGAAATCGCTATGTATCTGAAGAATACTTTTCCATTTTGCAGCCGAATCTGCGCCGGCTACAAGGCTGGTAGAAGCGATAGCCCCGGGATTTACCAATGGGTTGATTTCTTTTCCTTTTTGCAATTCAACGGCAACGATAGAATTGAAACGCATCCCGGTGGCGTCCACGCCGATTTTGTCCTGCACGGCCTGGGGACCCTGTTCTTCCAATACTCTTGCCATGGTAAATACCTTGGAAACACTCTGAATGGATACCCTTGAATTGACATCGCCTTTCGTATATACGGTACCGTCGGTAGTGACGAGGGCGATTCCAAAAATATTCGGATCAACCGTTGCCAGTTCCTTGATATAATCGGCATTCTTGCCTTCTTTAAGATCCTTGAATTTGTCATAGGCTTCATTAAGTGCAGCCTGGATATTTTCTTTTGTCAGTGGTTTGCCTCCCTGTGCCTTAGCCTTTATTGAAAAAAGCAGGCTGATAAAAATGGCACCAACTATGAACAGTTGTATGCTTTTAAAAAATCTCTGCTTCATAAATGTGAATTTTACTGGTGATCGTTAACTGATCTGATATTAACTTTTCTTGCGATAAAACACCTGAGAGAAACTATACTTGAATGAGAACATGATTTTTGTGGCGTTTGAACTGAACCCATCAGAAAAATTAGTACGCCTGCCCCATTGCAATTCTCCAGCCATTAATGCATTTTTGAACGGGGTGAACACAATGTTCGCAATAGCATACTGACCCATCTTATAGGTGCTTGGAGAAGTGGCAGAAGTATTATCAACATAGGCACTCGAATATCCGATCGATGTGCTTAATTTGGGAGTCCAGTTATGATCCAGGAAGGCCACGATGCCAGTGATCGGCAAGGCTTTTCCGGTAAACGGCGTTTGTGCATTACCGGGATTTTCCACAACGCCGATATCGTAAGGGCAATCCTGCATATAGTTTTCAACTCCTTCTCCATAGATAAAGGAACCTCTGAATACATCCATTTTTCCAAGGTTGATAACGGTGCTTAAGTTCAAACCCCATCCTACTACACTACCAGTCACATTGTATCCCCCCGTTGTGTGAATATCTTCCCATTTAATCGAACGCAGCATACCAGCCAACTGCACATGACCCCAATTGAATGTCTTCTTGAAATGTGCTGAAAAATCAGGGACATTAAGACGACCTCGTACGCTATCCAGTTCTATCCTTCCTTCATAAGATCCCTGGTCAGCACTTGCACCGGGCCTTTCCAATGCGACGAACAATTCGTTATCACCTTGCATCAATGCATACCTGATTTGAATATTGCGAAAGAAAACCATTCCTGTCGGCCCCCAGTATTCCATTGTATTCGGCCAGATATCCCCATCCATGAAAGGCGAATTAGCCTGCCCTACGAGGAGGCCGCCGATTTCACCATAGAAGTTACGGGGGCGAATCGTTGTTTGTCCTTCATCAACACCAACGCCAAATAAATCGAATTCAAAAACTGTTTTCAATTCACCAATAGGAGTCGGAGTCCAGCCACGAACGCCAAATCGCGACTGACGTACACTAAAAAAAACATTTCCATTTGTTCCATACTGATTTTTATATGACGGGAGTTTTGTGATCCTCAGGGCATCAAACCAATTGGGATTGATCTGGTCAAAATTGTATCCCATATCTGTCATCACAAATCCATACACTTCTAAATTCCTGACCTTGGTAGTATCATTAGTCTGAGCATATGAGCATGATACAATGATCAGGAGAATTGTCAGGAGCAGAAGTCTTAATTTCATACCGAACTATTTATGTTCATAAATTAAAAGGCAGTGATTCATCAATTCTTTTTACATTCTCAAATGATTCTGCAAACCTGAAAAATTCAGATTCCTGAAGCATTTTCAAATGATAGAATCTTTGTCGGGTAAATGTAGACAGACTGTATTCAGTTTGCTCAGTGAAGGGGTGTTTAACCGTTTCATTTATGAGCCGTTTAACAGTAAACTGGGTGAATTAAGTTTCCGGAAAAAATTCAATGAGCTCACTCCAATTTGAAAGATTAAATATCTTTCAAGCTAAATATGAGCTTATTGATTAATTATTTTGTTTTATGAAAAGGGCCCTTCTCTTTTTAATGGCTATGATTTTATACTCACTGGCATTTTCACAGGCTTTAAAAGACACTATTTTTTTCACCAATGGGAGCACCATCATCGGCAAACTGAAAAATATAAAACTGGGTATAGCCACTTTCGACCCCGACGATTTACCGGATATCACCGCCAAACTAACAAAACTGAGGACTATTTCCGCGGTCAGAACCATCTTCAGGATTGAAACCATCACCCATCAGATTTATTATGGAAAAATGGTTCCTAACGAAAAGAGCCAATTCGTTAATATCGTGAGGAACCAGGATACAATCGAGCTTGATCTGAAGAATATTTCACTCATGTATCCATTTAAAAACTCTTTCTTTCAAAGATTCTCAGGAAATTTTGGCGCAGGATTCAGTTATGCCCGATCAAGTGATTTTGGCCAGATGAATTTTAATGGAAGACTGAACTATGCATCTCAAAAAGAAGAGATTTCTTTGTCCGCCTCCGGCAATTACTCAATTACGGATTCTTCGTTTAGCCGGGACCGTGAGGACGCGTCTTTAAAATACAATCATTATTTTAACACGACCTGGTTTGCAAGTGCTTTTCTGGGATACCAGCACAATCTTGAGCTGGGCCTGCAGAGACGATTCCAGGAAGGGTTGGGTATCGGAAATAAATATATTACTACCCAACATGTATATGCCTGGGCAAGAACCGGATTCGTTATCAACCAGGAAAAAAACCTGGAAGGCGTTTCGACCGGAACACTGGGAGAAATTTATGGCGACCTGGAATTCAATTTTTTCCGTTTCACCAAACCGGAAGTAAATTTTGTTTTAGCCGAAACTTTTTTCTACAGCGTCTCCCAAAGCGGTCGTTTTCGTAATGACGGGCAGGTAGACCTGTATTGGGAAATCATCAGAAATCTTAAACTGAATATTGGTTTTTATCACAACTTCGATAACCAGCCGCCAGGAGCAGAAAGCAGGAATTTCGATTTTGGAATCGTATTCGGATTGAATTATACTTTTTATTTGTAATCAGAAGATTAACGGATTGGGAACAGGCTGTTATGCTACAAATTTGTTTGATTTTACTGTTAAACATAGCACCGTTCCAGATTTCGAAGCCGATCAAGCCAAACTTAGGTAAATTACTTTAGAAAACAGTCCACTCCAACGACTTCGACAATATGAATCAGCTCAGAATTATCGTTATCACAAGCTCTTTATTTTTGCTGGCAATATTGGTGCAGGCGCAGTACACAACCAATAAGGTGGTAGGCAAAAAAAATGAATCCCTTCGCGACAGTTTAGAAGCATCGGAATATCCTTATCTTCTTCCGATATGGGGCCAGAAAGTGATAAAAAAAGGAT
>Ga0335083_10005138_pt1 | contig 16551 bp, 13 predicted proteins | sample Lox_Sample_42_FD_206716 | JGI IMG/M metagenome (GOLD analysis project Ga0335083, IMG submission 206716) | Soil microbial communities from Loxahatchee National Wildlife Refuge, Florida, United States - Lox_Sample_4.2 | ecosystem: Environmental > Terrestrial > Soil > Wetlands | place: USA... | reverse complement strand
CCGCCGTCTTCTGCCTTCTGCCTTCTGCTTTCTGCCTTCTGCTCTCCTCTCACCTCAATCCAATCTTCCCCCGCGCCGTGCATGACGATTCGCCGCTCGCGGCTGGTGAGTTGATCGAATGGCACGTCGGTGCGCAGCCCCGTCTGAGCGGCCAGCGCGGCTAGCATCTGCTTAAATAGCGGCCGGCTCACTTCCGTCCACAGGGCAATCGCGCCGTCGGCCAGTGAAATTTTTGGATCGCGGATCAAAGCCGCCGGATTGGCCCCCAACTGCGTCCCCAAGCCTTCGCACTCTTTACACCAGCCGAGCGGACTGTTGAACGAAAAGCTGTGCGGCGTGAGCGGCTCGAAGCTGCGGCCGCACTTGTCGCAGGCAAAATGCTGACTGTGAACTTCCGTCGGCCAGCGCTGCTCCTGCACGCCATCGACCGGGAAGCAAATGTGCAGCACGCCTTTACCCAGCGACAACGCCGTTTCCACGCTGCTGGCAATCCGGCTACGAGCGTCACTGCCGGGCCGAACCGTGATGCGGTCGACAATCACTTCCACCGCATGCTTGCGGCGGCGGTCAATCGTCGGCGGGGCATCGACGGTGAATGTTTCGCCATCGACCCGCATTCGCTGATAGCCCTGCGAACGGATTTCGTCCCACAGCGTTTCGTATTTTTCGCCGACGCGAATGTCCAGCGGGGCCATTAAATACAGTTTGGTGCCCGGCTGCTCGGCTATGATTTTTTCGATAATTTCGTCCGACGATTGCGTGCCGATGGGGACATCGCACGCCGGACAATACGGCTTGCCCAGCCGGGTGAGCAGCACCCGCAGGTAATCGTAAATTTCGGTCACGGTGCCGACCGTGGAGCGCGGCGTGTGGCCAAGATTTTTCTGCTCGATGGCAATCGCCGGCGACAACCCCTCGATATGCTCCAGCTTGGGCTTTTGCATTTGGCCGACGAACTGCCGGGCGTATGCGCTCAAACTTTCCACGTACCGCCGCTGGCCTTCGGCATAAATGGTGTCCATGGCCAGCGAACTTTTGCCGGAACCGCTTAGCCCGCAGCAGACGGTCATTTGATCGCGTGGGATTTCGACATCGATGCCTTTCAGATTATGTTGCCAGGCCCCGCGGACCCGGATGGTTTGCTCGCCGAAAATTTCGCCGGCGGATTTTTTGCTCTTACGAGATTTTGGATGAGCCGCAGCGTCGGCAACGCTAGTTTCGCCATGCAAGATTGGCCGCAGCGCGACGGCAGTGTGCGAGGCGCTCGGTTCAATTACACTACCGCCCTGCGCTCGGTCGACGCCCGTCGACTGTGCTCGGTTGCTCCTCGCGGCTAAACGGTTGTCCTTCTCACTGACCACTTCCTCCGGCGTGCCGACGGCCACCACTTCGCCGCCGCCAGCGCCGCCTTCGGGCCCCATATCGATAATCCAATCGGCGGTTTTAATCACGTCCAAATTATGTTCGATCACAATCACCGTGTTGCCCAAATCGACCAGGTCGTGCAGCACTTTCAGCAGCATTTGGATGTCGGCAAAGTGCAAGCCGGTTGTCGGTTCGTCGAGCAAATACAGCGTGCGGCCTGTGCTGCGCTTGACGAGTTCGCGGGCCAGTTTGATGCGTTGCGCCTCGCCGCCAGAGAGCGTGGGCGAGGCTTGCCCTAGCTTCAAATAATCCAGCCCCACGTCGTGCAACGTTTGCAGTTTGCGGCGGATATCGGGCACGTTTTCGAAATGCGCCAACGCTTCCTGCACGTCCATTTCGAGCACTTCGGCTATGCTCTTCCCCTTGAACTTCAACTGCAGCGTCTCGCGGTTGAAGCGGTGCCCATTGCACACCGGGCAAGTCACCCACACGTCGGCCAGAAAATCCATTTCCAGCCGGTTGGAGCCGTTCCCTTCGCAGGCCTCACACCGGCCGCCGCTTACGTTGAAACTGAAGCGCCCCGGCTTATACCCGCGGGCTTTCGATTCCGGCAGCTTGGCGAACAAATCGCGAATGTCGTCGGCCAGCTTGATGTACGTGGCCGGGTTGGAGCGCGGCGTGCGACCGATGGGGGATTGATCGATGGCGATGAGTTTGTCGAGGTGTTCCAAACCTTCGATGCGATCGTGCGCTCCCGGATTGCCGAGGCCGCCGTTCAAATCGCGATTGAGCGCTTCGGCCAGAATATCGCTGGCCAGCGAGCTTTTGCCGGAGCCGCTGACGCCGGTCACGCAGACCAGCGCGCCGAGCGGAATTTCGACCGTGATGTTTTTGAGATTGTTGTGGCGGGCGCCGACAATGCGGAGGTGATTTTCACCTGGTGCTGAGCTTCCCTTCCGATTAGCTGCTAAACCGCTAGCGGACTTCGCACCGTTGCCATTTGCGCCCAATCCATTCAAATTGATTCGGCGTTGTGACGGAATTTCAATCTTCCGCGTGCCGTTCAAAAACTGCCCGGTCACGCTGCGCTCGGTGTTGATAATCTTTTCGAGCGGGCCGGCGGCGACTAGTTCGCCGCCGCGCACGCCGGGGCCAGGGCCGAAATCGATGATCGTGTCGGCCGCCCGCATCGTGTCTTCATCGTGTTCGACCACGACGACGGTATTCCCCTTGTCGCGCAACTGATGCAGCGTATCGAGCAGCTTTTGATTGTCGCGTGGATGCAAACCGATCGAGGGTTCGTCGAGAATGTACAGCACGCCGACCAGCCCGCAGCCGACTTGGCCGGCCAGACGAATGCGCTGCGTTTCGCCGCCGGACAGCGTGGGGGCCGTGCGATCCAGCGACAGATAATCGAGCCCCACGTTGACCAAAAATCCCAGCCGCCCGCGAATTTCTTTCACCGCTTCTTCGGCAATTTTGCGGGCCGTGTCGTCCAAAATCAGCTCGCTGAAAAACTCGGCGGCGTCGCTGACCGCCAGGTTGCACACTTCCGGCAGGCAGCGGGCTGGGCGTTCAGCAAATTTCGGATGAGCCGTGGAAATGGTCACACTCCGGGCCTGCGGATTCAGCCGGGCCCCGTGACAGGCGGCGCAGGGCATGACGCTCATATATTTTTCCAACTGCCGCTGCTGCATTTTGCTGTTGGTGTTGCGATGCCGCGACAACAACTGCGGAATAATGCCTTCGAAATGCCCGCCGTATTTCATCCCTTGCGGACCGTTCCGCCAGGTGAAAGTGATATGCTCCTCGCCGGTGCCGTACAGCCAGATTTTTTGCAGCTCAGGCGAAAGCTGCCGCCACGGCGTCTCCAGCATCGTGCCGTGTTCCAGGCTGTGCAGCCGCTCGACGGTGTCGGCCACGCCCTGATAAATGTGCCGCCGCCAGCGCCCCATGTCGCGCCACGGACCGACCAACTCAATCGCGCCCTGGGCAAACGATAAATCGGCGTTGGGCACGAGCCGTTCGTCCGCGAAGCTGTAAATTTCCCCCAGCCCATCGCACTGCGGACACATCCCCTGCGGACTGTTGAAGCTGAACAGTTGCGGACTGGGCGGCTCAAAACTGATTCCGCAATGCGTGCAAGCGTAGTGAGCGGAGAGAACGAGGTCGGAGTTGTGCTTGGCTAAACGAGCGATTCCCTTGCGGCCTGTCGTGGCAGGCGCGCTCGCCTCACGGCTCGCAGCTAAACCGCCAGCGGTCTCCGTACTTTCTGTCCCCTGCGCCCTGCCCCCTGCGCCCTTTTCTCCCGCTTCCACCGCCACTACCAACTCGCCGCTGCCCAAGCGCAATCCCAACTCCACGGCCTCGGCCAAACGGGGCCGCACATTCGGTCCGGCGACCAGCCGATCAATCACCACTTCAATCTGGTGCCGCATCTGCCGGTCGAGCTTCAAATCGGTCGATAGTTGCACCACGTTGCCGTCGACCCGGGCCCGAGCAAATCCCTGCTTCAGCAAATCCTCGAACAAATCACGGTGTTCCCCTTTTTGAGCCCGCACCACTGGGGCCAGCACCAAAAACGGCGTCCGCTCCGGAAGCTGCAAAATCCGCTCGATAATTTGTTCCCGGCTTTGGGCGGTTATCGGCCGGCTGCACTTCGGGCAATGCCCCTGCCCCACGCGGGCAAATAGCACCCGCAGGTAATCGTAAATTTCCGTAATCGTGCCGACGGTAGAACGCGGATTTTGGCCCGAGCTTTTTTGTGCGATCGAAATCGACGGACTCAGCCCGGAAATGTGGTCGACTTCCGGCTTGGGCATTTGCCCCAAAAACTGCCGGGCGAAGCTGGACAGGCTTTCGACATACCGCCGCTGCCCCTCGGCATACAGGGTGTCGAACGCCAGCGAGCTTTTGCCCGATCCGCTAACGCCGGTTAGGCAAATGAGCTGATTCCGCGGCAGCACCACGTCGACGCCGCGCAGATTATGCTCTCGAGCGCCGCGGATAACGATATCAGGGGCAGGCATGTCGCGTTTTTTCCGTTTAGCCGCGAGGAGCAACCGAGCACGGTCGACGGGCGTCGACCGAGCGGAGGGCGGTAGTGCCTTCGTCGCGGAGAGGGTTCGTCCGTGAGCAACACATCATTCTAGCGGTGCAGCCCGCTGGTGGACACCCCTACACTCACGAATTCGTATAGTGAGTGAATCTGCCCGCGCCCCTCTGCTACAATGCGGGGATGAGCCAATTGTCGCGTATCCGCCGACTGCATGCCCTGTTAATCATGGCTGCCGGTTGGGCAATTGTGTTCTTCGTTGTCACGACTTTTGCCGGTCACCATGAATATGGAATTTGGCTTTGGTGGCTCGGCTGGGGCGTGATCGGCGCTGGGGCCGGCGCATTTCTTTCGTTCACCGTTCGTGGGGCAATTATCGGAGCGGTTGTTTTGGTTGCCTTGCTTGCTGAGATTCACTACCTAACGTGATAGGTCGCTATGAAACTCGCTTCACAATCCGCGATTGGGTGCTTTGCAAGGCGAATCGGGTATGATGAAGGGATGGAAAAGTATCTTAAATGGCTGTCGATATTATCGTGGGTGATTATCGGAGTTGCCCTCTTTTGTGTTTCTAAAGACGGATATCGTGTAGCGCGGGCAACTCCATTGATGATTGTCGGCTGGCCGACGCTTGGTGCTGGATTGGGCTTTTTCGCAATACCACGGTCACCAATTGCTGGGGCTTTTTTTGGATTTACATTGCATTTGCTTCTACTTTATTTGGCAATCGCCTCACACACGCTCTATTAAGCCTATGAAACTCCGCTTCACGATTCGTGAGGTCCATTTCGTTGGGACACTACCTCCTTTCCAAACGCCTTGTCGAAACGAATTTTGTCCTTTATATTGCGGCTTACCACTCACTTACTCACCACTCACTTTTAGCCCGTCCCATGACCATCGATAAAAGTCTTCGTGTCCGCCGTGGCAGTGTGAAAGCAGCAAACGTAATGAAGCGCGGCGAGCGCATTTCCAAGCTCAAGGAAGCCGAACGATGGGACGAAAGCATGTCGGTCCTGGGCCTGCCGAAGGTCAAGGTGCTGCGGCTGACGATGAAGAAGAAAAAGAAGAAGAAGGAAGAGGAAGGGGCCGAGGGAGCCGAAGGCGCTGCCGCCGCTCCAGGCACCGCCGCACCGCCCGCCGGCGCTGCCGCTGGCGCGAAAGCTCCTGCCGCCGCCGCTAAAGGCGCCGCTCCCGCCAAAGCCGCCGCCGCCCCAGCCAAGGGCGCCGCGAAGAAGTAACCGGGGGCAAAGCACCAATGACCACACGGAGTGGCGGAGCTAAATCCCATTGACCAATCATATTCGCTCCGTCATTGGTCATTGGAGCTTGGTTATTGGTCATTCGATTTTTTCATTGGTCATTGGTCATTTTTGAAGATCCGCTCCGCCGCTTCTTCGCCGCTTTTGATGCACTGTGGAATACCCACGCCCTCGTAGGCGTTGCCGGCTAGCGCCAGACCGGGCAATTCGGCCACATGCTGGTTGATGTATTGCAGATGCCACAAGTGGCCCAAATGATATTGCGGCATACTCGCCAGCCAGCGGAACACTTGCGACAAGCCGGCGCTGCCGCTGATGCCGAGCAAATCGCGCAGTTCCTCCTCGGCAGTGCGGCGCAATTGATCGTCGGACAACGCCAGCATTTCCGGCTGGAGCGCCCCGCCCAAAAACACGCGTATCAACACTTTTCCCTCGGGCGCGCGGCCCGGAAACTTCACGCTGGAAAAACTGGCCGAGAGAATTTTTCGCCGCTCGATGGCCGGCACCACGAAGCCAAAACTATCGAGGGGATGAGCAATTTGCGAACGATCGTAGCCCAGCACGACAATCGCTGAGCCGGCATATTCCACTTCCGACACTTCCCGCGCCAACTCCGCATTCACGCCTCGCAGCAACTTGCCCGTGACTGCCGCCGAAGTAGCCAAAATCACGCCGTCGAAAAGCTGGGGTTGTTCCCGCCCCCCGGCAGAGCCGGGGGCTAACTGTTCACTCACCACTAACCACTCACTACTCACTTTCTCCTGTCCACTGACCACCGACCACTGACCACTAGCTCTTTCCACCCGCTGCACCGCCGCATTCAATCGCACACATCCAGCCGGCAACCGCGCGGCAATCGCCTCGACCAAACTACTCATTCCTTCCCGCGGAGCCACAAACATGCTGTACCGCGCCCCGCTGTCTCCCTCTCCCTCTGGGAGAGGGCCGGGGTGAGGGTGCTGCTCGTTCCCTTTCCGTCTTGCCCGAACTGCCCGCCGCAAACTCCCCCACTGCCGTTCCATTTCCAAATATCGTGGCAGCGTCGCCGCCAGGCTCAGCTTTTCCGGATCGGCGGTGTAAATGCCGCCGACCAATGGCTGAACCAGCCGCTCAAACGCCTCGCGTCCCAGCCGCCGCCGAGCGAAACCGGCCACGCTTTCGTCATGCTGATCGGTCCGCGGCGGCACAAATCGTTCGCAAGCCAAACGCAGCTTCCCGCGCCAACTTAAAATCGGCGAGCGCATGATCGGTCCCAACCATTTCGGCGACATCAGCACAAATCCCTCGGGTACCCGCTCCAATTTTCCCCGGGCCACGACCATCGCCCCGCGATGGGCCGGCTCGGTCGGAATGAGTTGATCGGCAAAGCCAATTCGCCGGCACAAATTGACCGCGGCCGGCACGGTGGTGATGAAACTATCGGCGCTTTGCTCGATCAGAAAGCCATCTTGCCGAACTGTGCGAATCACGCCCCCCAACCGCTCGCTGGCTTCAAACAACACCACCTCGGCCTCTGGCGCAAGCTCCAGCACGCGGTGCGCAGCCGCCAGGCCGGAAATCCCGCCGCCAATCACGGCAATTCGCTTCGTCGCACTTGTAGCAGCCGACATGTTGGTGACCCGTCAAAAATGTAAACCATCGACCACGGATGATGGCATTCCTGATGCCACACGTTAAGATAAGCGAAGCTGCGCCACCATTACCACTGGTTTATCTCATGTCCCATTTATTACTTGCCGCTGATGTCATTGTGCGCAACGTGTACGATACCGACGGTTATGCCGTCGGTTGGTTTACGCTCTCGCTCATCAACGCCGGACTGGCCCAATCGAAAAACCGTAGTGCGCTGGGATGGTGGCTCGGCTCACTGTTCATCGGACCGATTGCCACATTGCTCATTGTTGTGCTGCCCAAGCTTCCCACGATACTCCGCCCGGTTCGCGAAACCCCGACATCAAATTCTACTTCCTGATCTCCATCGACTTGCTGAAACCGGAAACTCATGGCGCAGCGTAAAAAATCGTGGCGGGAAAAACTGGCCGACAGCAAAGACTTGCCCAAAACCGGCCGCATCACGGGCAAAATGTCGAAGCGTTGGGGCACGGGCAACTTCGTCATTCCCGCGCCGCTGGAAGTCGATGCCCTGATGAAGCGCGTCCCCAAAGGCATGCTAATCACCACCGCCGAAATTCGCGCCGCGCTGGCAAAAAAGCACGGCGTGAATGTGTGCTGCCCGATCACGGCCGGCATTTTCGCTTGGATTGCGGCCCACGCCGCCGAAGAAGCCGTGACCGATGCCACCGCCAACGCGCGCGGCAAACCCAAAACTACTCCCTACTGGCGCACGCTGAAAACCGGCGGCGAGCTTAACCCCAAATATCCCGGCGGCATCGCCCGGCTGCGCAAACAACTGGCCGCCGAAGGCCACCGTGTCGTCGCCAAAGGCAAGCGCTTTTTCGTGGCCGATTATCAAACGCGCCTGGCGAAAATCTCGGCGTGATCCCCCAACTCCCGGACACTTTTTTCGGAGAACCATTCATGCTCACTAAGCGATATTTTGTGATTGCCGTTGCGATGGCGGCGGCAGGCATGGCGTTTTTAGCCGGCCGCAGCGCGGGAATTGCCGCCATGAAAGCCGAGGCAGCCAACCGCGTGTTCGAAATTCGCACCTACACCGCCGAAGACGGCAAGCTCGACGCCTTGCTGGCCCGCTTCCGCGATCACACCTGCGGGCTGTTCGAAAAGCACGGCATGACCAGCATCGGCTACTGGGTGCCGCAAGACGAGCCGAGATCGAAAAACACGCTGGTCTACATTCTGGCCCACCCTAGCCGTGATGCCGCCCGGAAAAACTGGAGCGAGTTCAGCCGCGATCCGGAGTGGCAAAAAGTGAAATCGGATTCCGAAGCCGACGGCAAACTGACGACCAAAACCGAATCGCTCTTCGTCGACCCGACCGATTTTTCGCCGCTGAAATAATCGCGAAATCCGCGGTCCCTTTCCGCCCCGTTCACGCCTGCTTCAAAAATCCTTCCGTCTTCAAAAAATCGTAAAACTGCTGGATGAAGTCGTTGCTCGGCTTGCCGGCGTTGCTCTCGCGCATGCCGAAGCCGTGCGGCGTTTTGGCGTAGATGTGCAGCTCGGCCGAAACACCGGCGTTTTTCAGCGCCAAATAGTGATTGGCCAGCATCGTTTGAAAGTGGTTGCCATCTTCGTCCCCCACGGCAATGAATGTGGGCGGCAGGTTCATTTCCTTCGTGATGGTTTGCCCACGAATTCCCAGCGGCCCGGAATAAACCAAGCCCTGAAAATCAGGCCGGGCGGTTTGGCGTTCCACGGGATCGTCGGCGTCGTCTTTCCCTTTGCCCTGGTTTTCGTCGCCGGCCGCATCGCACACCAAGGCCGCCAGCTCGCCACCGGCGGAAAATCCCAAAATGCCCACCCGCGCCGGATCAATCCCCCATTCCTCGGCCCGGCTGCGCACTAACCGAATCGCCCGCTGGCCGTCCTCCGTGGGCGCCCCGGGCAGTTTGTAAGGCGAATCTTTTTCCCGCGCCAACCGATATTTCAGCACGAAGCAGGCCACGCCGTGATCGGCCAGCCACTGGGCCTCGTTGAGCCCCTCGTGAACCATCCACAATTCGCGATGCCCGCCGCCGGGCGCAATCACCACGGCCGCGCCGGTCGCTTTATCTTTCGGCGGCAAAAACACCGTCAGCGTCGGATTCTGCACGTTCGTGATGGTGTACTCGCCGTGCCCTTTGTCCGTTTTCACCTCCGCCATGTCTTTTCGATCTTCAAATCCTGGCACGCCGTTGGGCCACAATGGAATTTGCTGCGGCTGATCGTCGGCCCAGGCTGTATTCAACACGCCGCACCAAAGCAACAACACGGCCAGCATTCCCAAGAAACGCATGATGTTTTTCTCCATGTGAAGAAGTGAGGGGTGATTGGTGAGGGGTGAGTGGTCAGTTGTCATTCGTAAGTGGCAACGCTTTGCAACTGGCCACTGACCACTGACCACCGACCACTCTGTCCTCACTGCCCCGTGAGGTTCGGATTCGTGGCAATTGCATAGACAATGAATAAGCACACGGCGGTCATCAGCACCATCGCCACCAAAAACAGTCCATCCGCAAATCGCTCGGCCCGCAATCGCCGCCGCACCTTTCGATTCCGGATGGCCCAGTACGACAATATGCAAGATGCCAAGAAGATAATCGCATCGATCCCCAGGAAATCGTCGGCCAGCGTGTTAACCTTCTGCAGCGTGATTACAATCCGTATTAGCCCGATCACCGTCAGGCACACGCCCACCATGGCGGCGGACACGGCAAAAGTATGCACGCACAAATCATCTTCCAATGGAATTGTTTCTTTTACATCGCTCATGGGAAAGTTCGTCATCCTCTCCGGGCTGGCTTTCCGGATTTGAAGTTATGGCTGTTCGAAGCCTTTCGTTTGGCGGCACGCGCCCGCATTATGGCCGGAGAAAAGATGCCGGGCAACGGGAGCCCGCCGACACATCTGAGCAGTTGTTCGACAAAGATTCCGGTTCTCCGGACTCTCGATATTATTTGCGCAAAGAGATCCCGATCTGATGCTCGGGGCTATTGACTGCCTGCCCTCCGGGCCTCGTGCAACGTCGCGCCGCGAATCTGAAGCGTTTCAATAAAATTGGGCCACGGTTTGATGGCTAGGTGGCGGCGGGATTTCCGCTGGCGGTTTCGCCTTCGGCGGGTTTTTCGCGTTCTTCCCGGCGGCGGAGGTAGAGCTTGATGGGGACTTCGCTAAACGGCAGCCGTTCGCGGAAGACACCCAACAAATAGCGGCGGTAGGTTTGCGAAATGCCGGCCGGATTGGAGCAGAACAAAACGACCGTGGGGGGCTCGATGCCGACTTGGGTGGCGAAGAGAATTTTGGGCTGACGATTTTGATAAATCGGCGGGGGATTGGCATCGATGGCGGCGCGGAGGAGCTTATTCAAATCGGCGGTGGCCACTCGTTGCCGGGCTTGCTTGAACAGCATTTGGGCATGATTCAACAGGGCTTTCACATTTTTACCGCTTTGGCCGGTGACGAACGCAATCGGCACATAATGCACGGCGCGAAACGTATCGTAGATGTAATGCACCCATTTTTCGGTCGGCATGCTTTCGTGGCGGAGGTCCCATTTATTCACGACGAAAATGCAGGGTTTATATTGCTGCGAAATATAATCGCACAGTTGCTTATCGACTTTGCTGATGCGCTGCGTGGGATCGAAGAACAACAGCACGACATCGGCCCGGCGGACGCTGCGCTGCGCCCGGTGCAGGCTGTAAAACTCCACATCGCTGGCGATGCTGCGTTGGCGCTTGAGGCCTGGCGTATCGATGGCGACAAAGGCTCTGCCATCGAGTTCAAAACGCACGTCCACACTGTCGCGGGTGGTGCCGGGCACCTCGCTGACAATCATGCGTTCGGCCTGAGCCAGAGTGTTGACGAACGTGCTTTTACCGACGTTGCGGCGGCCGACAATGGCGATTTTCATGTCGGGCTCAGCGGGCGGGGTGGAGTTTTCCTCCAACGGCGGCGGAAGGCGCTCGATAATCAAATCGAGCAATTCCTCGCGGTGTCGATTTTGCGTCGTGCTGGTGCACAGCAACTTGCCGCGGCCCAGCTTGTAAAATTCGTCAGCATTAGGGTCAATCGAAACATCGTCCGCCTTGTTCGCAACACAAATGATGGGGGCCTGCACATAACGCAAACGCTTGGCCACTTCCTGATCCAGCGGCATGAGGCCTTCGCGGGCATCGACCACCATTAAAATGACCGCCGCTTGTTCCAAGGCGGCGTTGATTTGTTCCTCGATTTGCGGAGTCAGGTTGTCGGGGTCTTCGAAGCCTAGGCCGCCGGTGTCGACCAACTCGAAATAGCGTCCTTTCTCACAGATTAAATACGTCATCCGATCGCGAGTGACCCCGGCGGTGGGATCGACAATCGCCAACTTCCGGCGCGCAAGCCAATTGAAGAGGCTCGATTTGCCCACATTTGGCCGACCCACGATGACGACTTGCGGAAGACCCATATTGTTAGCGTAACATGGCGAAAAGAATCGTTATAGGAGCGGGCTGTATGCGGCACAAGGAAAGCCGGGTAGGATGAATGCCGATCCCACGGACGTGGAATTATACCCCAGGGGCCCTTGGGAAGGCCTGTTCCATGGCGAGCGAAGAAACATCGACAAACGACGAGGCATTGGCCAACCGTGTGCGCAGCGGCGACAGCCAAGCGTTGGCAGAATTTTTGGTGGCCAAGCATCCACAATTGATGGCCTTTATCGACCGCCGGTTGGGAGCGGGACTGCGGCGTAAAATCGAGCCGGACGATTTGTATCAGGAAGTCAGCGCCGAGGCGGTGCGTTCGCTGGGGGAAGTCGACTTAACTGATCGCGACCCCTTCAATTGGTTGTGCCAGGTGGCGGAACGGCGGATTATCGACGCACATCGAAGATTCTTCGGCAGCCAGAAGCGCGATGCGGGGCGAGAAGTTTCCCTCAACGCCGCGGGAGGTGGCAGCACCAGCACGACCCGGCCCGGGTTGATAAACATGCTGGTGGCGAGCATGACATCGGCCAGCCAGGCGTTTTCGCGCGATCAAAAACAATTGCGCATGTTGACCGCATTGGAACAATTACCGGAAGAAAATCGTGAGGCCCTGCGGCTGCGTTATTTGGAAGGCATGCCCTCCAAGCAAATTGCAGAGAAGTTGGGAAAATCGGACGGCGCGATTCGAGTGATGCTGACGCGCTCGTTGGCCAAGCTGCAGCAGATATTGGGCACGGATACCATTAGCAACGTATGAAGGACTGAATGGTGGCACGAGTTGTGATGGCCATGTCGGGCGGAGTCGATAGCAGCGTGGCGGCGGCACTTTTGTGCCGAGCGGGCCACGAGGTGATCGGCGTGTTCATGCGGCATGGTGAGGCGCCGGTAGAATCGGAAACAACCGCTTGTGCTTCAAACAGCGCGACACAGGGCGGGCAACTACCGATCGTGTCCGGACGGCTGGATCACAAGCAAGGCTGTTGCAGCGTTTCGGACGCCGAAGATGCCCGCCGCGTGGCCGAGCAGTTGGGCATTCCGTTTTATGCGCTGAATTTAAGCGACGACTTTGCGCGAATCATCGATTACTTCGTCGATGAGTACACGGCGGCCCGAACACCGAACCCCTGCGTGATGTGCAACCATTGGCTGAAATTTGGGAAGTTGTACGATTACGCCGACCGTGTGGGAGCGGAATTTGTGGCCACGGGACATTATGCCCGGGTTGAGAGTTCTGAAAGCTGCAGCCAGATTGATGAACCATGGGACATTGGGGCGGCATCTTCACCATTGCTACTGCGCGGACTCGATCCAGCCAAAGATCAATCGTATGTGTTGTTCGGGGTGGATCGCGGATATCTTTCCCGAATGATGTTGCCGATCGGCAATTATCGCAAAAACGAAATCCGGCAGCTGGCCCGCGAATTTGGGCTGCGCGTGGCGGACAAGCGCGACAGCCAGGAAATTTGCTTTGTGTCCAGCGGCGATCACGCTGAGTTTGTCCGCCGCCGCCGCTTCAACCGCTGCGGATCACGAATTAGTTCTTCTACCACTAGGGTGGCAAACGAAATGGATGAAACGGAGTCGGCAGGGCCTCTGGATTCGTCAGGGCAAATTGTGCTGGCCGATGGCTCTGTGGTAGGCCAGCATGACGGAATCGAAGCGTTCACGATCGGTCAACGTAAAGGATTGGGCGTGGCGATGGGCGAACCGTACTATGTAACGCGCATCGAGGCCGCCAGCCGGCGGGTGTTCATCGGTCGGCGGGAAGAATTGGCCCGCAGCGAACTGACGGCCAATCGGGCGAATTGGCTGGTCGATGCGCCCACTGCGCCGTTCCGTGCCTCGGTTCAAATTCGGTATAACAGCGCGGCGGCGCCGGCGGTCGTGGAACCGTTGGAAAACGGCCAATTCCGAGTGCGATTCGAGGAACCAAGGTATGGCGTCGCCCCAGGGCAGGCCGCCGTTTGTTATGATGGCAATTATGTGCTTGGCGGGGGCTGGATTGAGTGAATCGCGATGTCTGCCAACGATCTTGGTTCTGTTAATCTTTGTGCTCGTTGGAAAAATCGTTCTTGCGACACGCGATGCCGCTACTATAATCGCGTGAGATCGATCGTTTACCCGTCCGCTGCTCATCTGGCGATAATTAACTATGCTGCCGCCCCTCACGCTGTTCGCGCAATTTGACCATCTGCCCGACAATATCGGCCTGTATGTCGTCGGCGGCGTGGTGGCGTTTTTCTTTCTCATTTTCATGCTGCTGGTGCTCACCTATGGCAAATTGTGGTTCCAAGCATACATGTCGAATGCCCGGGTCAGTTTGCTAAGCCTGGTGGGCATGAGCTTACGCAAGGTAGATGCCCGAGTGATCGTGCAGGGCCGAATTATGGCGCTGCAGGCGGGCGTGGGAACCGATCGGCAAACCGGCATCAGCACGCGGCGATTGGAAGCGCACTATTTGGCCGGCGGCGACGTGCCGCGTGTCATTCGGGCAATCATTGCGGCACATCGGGCGGACATTGATTTGGATTTTGACCGCGCCGCCGCCATTGATTTGGCCGGGCGCGACGTGCTCGACGCCGTGCAAACCAGCGTGAACCCCAAGGTCATCGATTGCCCCGATCCCAATACCAGCCGCAAAAGCACGCTTTCGGCCATTGCCAAAAACGGCGTGGAATTGAAAGTGAAAGCCCGCGTCACGGTCCGCACCAATTTGCAGCAATTGATCGGCGGAGCGACCGAGGAAACTATTATTGCTCGCGTCGGCGAGGGCATTATTACCGCCATCGGCTCGGCGGAAAGCCATTTGAGCGTCATCGAAAACCCGGACCGGATCAGCAAGGCCGTGCTGGAGCGCGGGCTGGACGCCAACACGGCGTTTCAAATTGTGTCGATTGACATTGCCGACGTCGACGTGGGCGAAAACATTGGCGCTCGGCTGCAGGCCGACCAAGCGGAAGCCGATACCCGCGTGGCCCGCGCCAAGGCGGAAGAACGGCGCGCGTTCGCCATTGCCCGCGAGCAAGAAATGAAAGCCGCGGTGCAGGAAAATCGGGCATTGGTCATCAAATCTGAAGCTCAAGTGCCTGTGGCGATGGCGCATGCCTTTCGTGTTGGCAATCTGCACGGAAAAGCAGGAGATAACGGGGCAGCCTGATAAAGCGCCGCCATTGCACTAGGAGCCAACACCCCAAAGCAATCCAGGCGAGCAACGCGGCGCTGGGTTCCGGCACGGAAGAGGTTCCGCCGCCGCCGCCGGCCAGTAAATTCAGCAGCGCTTGCAGGTCGGCGTTGCTGACCACGCCGTCCTGGTTTACATCCGCAATGGCCGTAAACTCCATGCTGGACATATTATTGTTGGCCGCTTTGTAGGCGCTTGGGTTGGCCAAGGCTTGCAGCATCAACGGAATATCTGCCGCAGTCTTTTCCCCATCCAGGTTGAAATCGCCGCGCATAATGGCGCTGTAAATAGCTAAAGTTGCAGCATCTTGTTGCGTGTAATCTGCATTGCCAGAAAAATTGCCTTGGTTCTTGTCTGAAATCGAAAATACATCGACCATCGGAATCGTGGTCAATGTCACTTGCGAGCCGTCACTAAGCGTGAAAGGAACCGTAACCGTGAACGAAAAACCATACTCCCCATATGTTGGTCCGGAGCCAATAAATAATTCCTTGGCCAGTTCGTGAGCATCGTACAACGAAACGCCAAGTCCCGGATCGAACGATGTGTTCCCGTACACATAAGCAAGTCCGCCTGATGCGCCGGGATATGTGGCCGTGCCAGTGATCGGATTGTAATCCCGGTCATAGATTTGAATGTAGGTACCGTTAGGAGCCGCCGTGGCCTGTGCCAATCCATTTGTTCCCAGTATGCCGTTCGAAAAATACAAGGGGCTGGTAATGTTGAACGTAGCGCCGGAATAATCCGGAAATGGACCTGATGTTTGAGCAAAACCATGCTCGACATAATAGTATCCGGATGTCAATGTGCTGTTGAAATTCTCAATAAACAGATTCGCCATGGGGGCTGGCGTCTTCAGTTTGGGGTCCAAATAATCACTTGCCGACGAGACCAAGATTGTTGTTGGGTCGTAATAATTATCCACGGACAAATTAAAGCCGTGTGCCCAAACCCGCCCAGCCACGATAATCGATGCCAATATTATTGAACTGAACGTGATTGCTTTCATACTAAGCTCCTCCGACCTATTGCATGCCATATGGGAGTGAAAAAAGTGTGGCTGGCTCGGCTTCGCCGACAGCCGAGCCGCCACACGCTTGTGAAATAACACCTAATCACTACCGCCTTTTCGCCGTGATCGGTGTGCGATCAGCAATCCTCCGCCAATTAAAGCCAGCAAAAATGAAGAGGGTTCTGGGACCAACGCCGCGTAAATTGCTTCCGTTGCGGCGTCCTGCAGGGGAAACGGCGCAAAGGTGGCGAATCCGCCGGGATTATCCGGATCGGTGGTGGTGTCAAGTGCGAACACGTCATAAAGAGGTCCCGTGTCAAGCGTCATCCCATTACTAGCAAAGTGAACGAGCACATCGAAAGCAAAACCGTACTCTCCATATGTCTGAGTAGAGTCGGCAGCCAGATAGATGTCCTTTTCCAATTCGTGATAATAGTAAAGCGACACCCCAAAACCTGTTTGGAATGAAGTGTTGCCGTAAATGTACACATCGCCGGCGGAAGCTCCGGGATAAGATGGGTCGCCGGCATAAAGGTCGTAAATGTGCACATAGGTTCCCGACGAGGCGGGCACGGCTGGACTGGTTC
>Ga0335083_10005135_pt1 | contig 16554 bp, 14 predicted proteins | sample Lox_Sample_42_FD_206716 | JGI IMG/M metagenome (GOLD analysis project Ga0335083, IMG submission 206716) | Soil microbial communities from Loxahatchee National Wildlife Refuge, Florida, United States - Lox_Sample_4.2 | ecosystem: Environmental > Terrestrial > Soil > Wetlands | place: USA... | reverse complement strand
TACGGTCAACGGCGTCCCTGCCTACGTTTACTACATAAGCCCCACGCAGGTGAATATACTCACGCCTCCGAATGCCATTTCCGGATCGGTGCCCGTGCAGGTCTCCGACAATGGAGTGATCAGCGCAAATTTCATGGTGCAGGCGCAGGCGGAAGCTCCCTCGTTCTTCGTCTTCGGCGGCGGACCTTATGTTGCGGCCACCCACGCCAATGGAAGTTACCTCGGTCCAACCAGTCTGTATCCCGGTTCGACCACTCCCGCCCAGCCCGGCGAGACAATCACGATGTACGCCAACGGTTTCGGATCCACGTCGACACCGGTAGTGAGCGGGTCCGAAACGCAGTCGGGAACGTTATCGCCAATGCCGATGATCACCATCGGCGGCGTGGCTGCGACGGTAACCTTCGCCGGCCTGGTTTTTCCGGGTGAGTTTCAGTTTAACGTGGTAGTGCCGCCCTCGCTTGCCAATGGCGACCAGCCCACGATAGCAATGTACAACGGCTTGACGACGCAGGCGGGAACGCTAATCACAGTGCAGCAGTAGTGGAGCTTCATGCGGAGGCTAAATGCAAAATGGCCGGTCCGACGATCGTAGAGTTCGCCGGGCCGGCCACAATTCGTAATCGTGTTTACGCGGCGTGGTTGATCGGGTGCGTCTTGGCTATTACCATCCGCTCCGCAATCCCCGGGACGGCGGTTCGGAGCACGTCTTCGATCCGCTCGGCGAAGATGAACTCCATCTCCTTGCGGACGTCTTCCGGCAGATCGCGCAGATCTTTCTGATTGTTCTTCGGCATGATCACGGTGTGGATGCCGGCCCGGCGCGCGGCCAGGACCTTCTCCTTCACTCCGCCGATCGGCAATACCAGCCCGGTCAGCGTGATCTCGCCGGTCATCGCCACGTCGCTGCGCGCCGGCAGCTTGGTGTAGAGCGACGTCAAAGCCGTCGCCATGGTGACACCGGCCGACGGGCCGTCCTTCGGGATCGCGCCCGCGGGAACGTGCACGTGCACACCGGCGTTCTTGAACAGCCGGGGATCGATGTCGAAGTCGTCGGCATGCGACCAGATGTAGCTCTGAGCCGCCTTGGCCGATTCCTGCATCACTTCGCCCAACTGACCAGTGAGCGTCAGGCCCTTACCGTCCGGTAGCAGCGTGGCTTCAATGTACAAAACGTCGCCGCCCGTTTCGGTCCAGGCCAAGCCGGTCGCGACGCCCGGAGGCAGCTCGCGCCGCGCTTCTTCCTGATTGAACGGTTCCGGCCCCAGCATGTCGGCCAGGTCTTCCGGCTTCACCACCATCGATTCGGTGCTGCCTTCGGCAAAGCGCAGCGCCACCTTGCGCGCCACGCGGCCGATGGCCCGCTCCAGTCTCCGCAGACCGGCCTCGCGCGTGTAGCAGGAGATGATCCGCTTCAGCGTCTCGTCCGGAATGGTGCACTGTTCGGCTGTCAATCCGGTTTCCTTAAGCTGTTTCGGAAGCAGATAGCGCTTGGCGATCTCGAGTTTCTCTTCTTCGCTGTAGCCACTCAGGCGCAGCACTTCCATGCGGTCCAGCAGCGGCTGCGGGATGGTATCGAGCGCGTTGGCGGTGGTCACGAACAGGACCTTCGAGAGATCGAACGGCAAGTCCAGATAATTATCGCGGAACGATTTGTTCTGTTCCGGATCCAGGATTTCGAGCAGAGCGTGCGCCGGATCGCCGCGGAAGTCGCGGCCCAGCTTGTCCACTTCGTCCAGCATCAAGACCGGGTTGTTGGCGCCGGCCCGGCGCATGGCTTGAATCACACGGCCGGGTAACGCGCCGATGTAGGTGCGCCGATGGCCGCGCAATTCGGCCTCATCGTGCAGACCACCCAAGCTCATCCGCTCGAACTTGCGGTTCAACGCGCGCGCGATGGATTGACCCAGAGAAGTCTTGCCGACGCCGGGGGCGCCGACGAAGCACAAGATGGGAGCCTTCGCGTTGGGATTCAGTTTCAATACGCCCAGTTGTTCCAGGATGCGCTGCTTGACGTCCTTCAATCCGAAGTGATCCTCGTCCAGCACCTGCCTGGCGCGCGCGATGTCGAGCTGATCCTGGGTGGATTTCCTCCAGGGCAGCTCCAGCACGTAGTCCAGATAAGTCCGGATCACGTTGTAGTCCGGCGCGCCGGGAGGCAGCTTTTCCAGCCGGTCCAGCTCGCGCTTGGCTTCCTTCAGGATGTCTTCAGGCAGTTCGGCCTTCTCGAGCCGCTCGCGGAGCTGCTCGGCTTCGGCTTGTTCGCCTCCCTTATCGCCCAGCTCTTGTTGGATGGCACGCATCTGTTGGCGCAGCAGATAATCCTTCTGCTCCTTGGTCATTTCGCTGCGCGCCTCGGTGTTGATCTTATTCTTCAACTCCAACACCTGAACTTCGTGCGTCAGATAGCGATGAGCCATGCGCAAGGCTTCCAGCCGCGTGGGCGCCTCGAGCAGCGACTGGCCTTTATCAGCGTCCAGGCCGAACATCGAAGCCAGGACGAACACCAGCCGCAGTGGATCGTCATTGGCCGCCAGCAGCCCGCGCAGCTCAGGCGGCGCATTGGGTTGCGCCAGGGTCAAGGCCGTTCCAGCCAGCTCAACCAGCGCGCTCTGCAGCGCCTCGACTTCTGCGTCCTTGTCCTCCGGCAACGCCAACGGCGTCACCCGCGCTTTTAAGAATGGCTCGGACTCGTCCAGTTTCAGTAGAGCCACGCGCTCCATTCCGAGCACCATCAGCTCGAGATGGTCTTCGCCGGAGCGATTCACCTTGCGAACCACCGCCTTGGTTCCGACGGCATACAGATCGTTCTGCGAGGGAGAATCGAGGTCAGGATCGCGCTGGGTAAAGACGGCGATCTCCTTGGACTCCGTTGCAAGCGCCGCCTCCACAGCGGCCACCGAGCGGGCACGTCCGGCCGAGAGCGGCATCATCAGATATGGGAACAACACCGCGCTTTTCAGCGGCAGCACCGGCAGCGTATAAACAACTGTTTGATCAGACATATTCATTTCTCCTCTGCCCAAATACCGGGCATGGACGTTATAAATTTCTTGCCCACCTAAACCTTAGATGCTTCTCCCAGAAAAAAGAAGCAGGCCCGTCGCTCTCATTGTCAACGGACCTGCTCACAGGAGACTCAATGTTACTGGACGTTACTTATTCGGCACTACCACGAACTGAGTGCCTTCTCCCCGCTTGACGAGGAGCAGGGTGGAGTCTCGAGACGCTCCCTGCCGAACGGCCTGGTTGAAATCGGCAACCGAATTGACCGCCCGGTGGTTCACTTGCACGATAACGTCTCCCTGCTGCAGGCCGGCTTGGGCAGCCGGCGAGTCGTCTGACAGGTCCGTAATAACAACGCCGGTAGTTCCTTCCGGGAGCTGCAATTCGCGCCGGAGGTCCGAGTTCAGAGCCTGGACAGTGACGCCTTGCAGGGCGCCTTTCTCTCCACCGCTAGGCATATTGCCCTGCGGACGGCCATTGGCTTCGGCTTCCAGATTGAATTCGCCCAGAGTGACTGCGACGTCCTGGTTCTGCCCGTTGCGGTCGACCTTCAGGTGAATTGTGGTACCCGGGGCAAAACCAGCAACTTGCAGACGGAATTCGTTCACGTCTTGGATGTTATTTCCATTGATGGCCGTGATCACGTCGCCGACTTTCAGGCCGGCGTGTTCGGCGGGACTATTGGGTTCCACCTGCGCGATGGCCACGCCGTGATCGTTCGGCACGTTAAATTGTTTGGCCAGCTCGGGGGTCAGCTCTTGCGGCAGAATGCCCATGTAACCGCGGGTCACCTTGCCGTGCTTCATGATCTGGTCCATTTCGTTGCGAGCCAGGTTAGCCGGAATTGCAAAGCCGATACCCTGGTTGCCGCCGGTTTCACCCGACAGGATGGCGGTGTTGATGCCGATGAGATCCCCATGGGTGTCGACCAGCGCGCCGCCCGAATTGCCTTGGTTGATGGCGGCGTCGGTTTGGATGAAGTCCTCAAAGCGTTCGATACCCAGGCCGCCGCGGCCGGTAGCGCTGATGATGCCCATGGTCACCGTTCCGCGGAGACCAAACGGTTCACCCATGGCCAGGACCACGTCGCCTGGCTGCGCCTTGGAGGAATCTCCGAAGGGCAGGGCAGTTAAGCCACTGCGGTTCACTTTCAGTACTGCGATATCGGCGTACTTGTCGGTTCCGACGATCTTGGCCGGATACTCGGACTTGTCGTAGAAAGATACCTTCACGTCGGTGGCGCCATCCACCACGTGGTTATTGGTGAGGATGTAGCCGTCGGGGCTAACAACGACGCCCGAACCCAGACTTGTTTCGCGCTCTGACCGGGGCCGTTGCTGTTGCGGCATGCGGCCGCCAAAGAACTGACGGAAAAATGGATCGTCGAACATGTTGGGCCCCTGCTGCTGTTGCTTGACCATCTTCGACGAGGAAATATTCACCACCGCCGGCATGGTGCGTTTGACGACCGGAGCGAAGCTTTGGAAGGGAGCCTGGTCGATGGCGGCGGCATGCGCCGTGGAGACGAACACCGGAATACCGTGCGTGCCGGTCATAGTGGCGATCAAGGCGCCCGCCAGCAACGCAATGACTGCGACTAAAACAACCGAGGATGTGCGGATGTGACCTTTCATAGTTTTAAGTTTCCTTCTTGGAATTTCAAACTTCCTTCAGAACCGCTTCACGCTCGCGGCTCGCCTTAGATTCAAAAATTAGCTTTCCGGACGGGTCGAGATCCACCAGCACCTGCTGGCCGTCGCGCACCTCGCCCGCCAAAATCCGGCGCGCCATTGGCGTTTCAATTTCGCGCTGGATAGCCCGCTTCAACGGGCGGGCTCCGTAAGCCGGATCGTAGCCTGAGCGCACCAGATAGGCGCGGGCGCGATCCGTTAACTCCAGTTCCACATGCCGATCGGCCAGCCGCTTACGCAACCCACTGAGCTGGATGTCGACAATTTGTTTCAAATGCTCCTCCGAAAGCGAATGGAAAACTATCGTTTCGTCCACGCGGTTCAGGAACTCAGGACGGAAGTGACGCCGCAGCTCTTCGAGCACCGCGTCCTTCATCCGCTCGTATCCCTCGCCGGCGAAGCTCCCCCGATACTCCAGAATGCGATGGCTGCCGATATTGGAGGTCATGATGACGATGGTGTTCTTGAAATCCACCGTCCGGCCCTGACCGTCGGTGAGACGGCCATCGTCCAGAATCTGCAATAACACGTTGAACACGTCGGAGTGGGCTTTTTCGATTTCGTCGAAAAGGACTACACAATATGGACGACGTCGGACGGACTCCGTTAGTTGCCCTCCTTCTTCGTAACCCACATAACCAGGAGGCGCGCCGATCAGACGTGCCACGGTATGCTTCTCCTGGTACTCGGACATGTCGATGCGAATCATAGCTTTCTCGTCATCGAACAGGAATTCGGCCAGGGCGCGGGCCAGTTCGGTTTTGCCGACGCCGGTGGGCCCCAAAAAAATGAAACTTCCGATGGGACGGTTGGGGTCCTTTAGTCCGGAGCGCGCCCGCATGACTGCTTCCGACACGGCCTTGACGGCTTCGTCCTGGCCGATGACGCGTTTGTGCAGTTCGGCTTCCAGTTGCAGCAGCTTTTGGATCTCGCCTTCCAAAAGTTTCGAGACGGGAACACCGGTCCAGCGGCTGACCACTTGCGCGATATCTTCTTCGTCCACTTCCTCTTTGAGCAGCCGCCGGCCGGACTGCTTCTCGTCGAGACGCGTTTGCTCGGCGGCCAGCTTGCGTTCCAGCTCGGCCAGTTTGCCGTATTTCAGTTCCGCGGCGCGATTCAGATCGTACTGGCGTTCGGCTTTGTCGATGTCGATCTTGACCTGCTCGATTTGTTCGCGCAGCCCGCGCAGACGTTGGACGGCGGCCTTCTCGGCCTGCCACTGGGCCTGCAACGCGGAGGAATCCGACTTCAAATCCGCGACTTCTTTCTCCAGCTTCTTGAGTCGTTCCTTAGAAGCCGGGTCGGATTCTTTCTTGAGCGCCTCGCGCTCGATTTCGAGCTGCATGATGCGGCGTAAAATTTCGTCAAGATCCGACGGCATCGAATCGATTTCCGTGCGGAGCTTGGCGGCGGCCTCATCCACCAGGTCGATCGCTTTATCGGGCAGGAAGCGATCGCTGATATAGCGATTGGAGAGCACGGCCGCGGCTACCAGAGCCGAATCCTTGATGCGTACGCCGTGATGCACCTCGTAGCGCTCGCGCAGCCCGCGCAGAATCGAAATGGTATCTTCGACGCTAGGCTGATCGACGAAGACGGTCTGGAAGCGGCGCTCGAGCGCGGCGTCCTTCTCGATATATTTGTGATATTCGTCCAGCGTGGTGGCGCCGATGCAATGCAGCTCGCCGCGCGCCAGCATCGGTTTGAGCAGATTGCCGGCATCCATGGCGCCCTCGGCTTTGCCGGCTCCCACCACGGTGTGCAACTCGTCGATGAACAGAACAATCTGGCCTTCGGAGCTTTGCACTTCCTTCAAGACAGCTTTCAGGCGCTCTTCGAACTCGCCCCGAAACTTCGCGCCGGCAATGAGCGCGCCCATGTCGAGCGCGACTACGCGCTTCTCTTTCAATCCCTCGGGCACGTCGCCGCGTACGATGCGGGCGGCCAAGCCCTCCACGATGGCGGTTTTCCCGACACCCGGTTCCCCGATGAGCACCGGGTTATTCTTGGTGCGGCGGGAGAGCACCTGGATCACGCGGCGGATCTCTTCGTCGCGCCCGATTACCGGATCCAGCTTGCCTTGCGCGGCTAACTTCGTCAGGTCACGGCCGTATTTTTCGAGCGCCTCGTAGGTGGCTTCCGGATTCGCGCTAGTGACGCGCTGGCTTCCGCGCACCTCTTGCAGCGCGCGCATCAACCGCTCGCGCGTAATGCCAAATTCCTTGAACAGCTTCCCGGTTGCGCCACTGTCGTCGGTGGCGGCCAGCAGGACGTGCTCCACCGAAGTGTATTCGTCCTTCAGGCGCTTAGCTTCCTCCTCCGCCTGCGTGATCAGCTTGGTGATGCGCGGGGTGACGTAGACCTGATCCGGCGAGATGCCCGAACCCGAGACCTTGGGCAGGCGATCGATCTCCTGCTGGACGCGATTTCTAAGCGCATCCACGCGCACATCGGCTTTGTTCAAGATGGAGGGTGCCAAGCCGCCTTCCTGGTCTAGCAGAGCCAGCAACAGGTGCTCGACATCGACTTGTTGATTGCCATGCTGGACAGCAAAGGACTGAGCCGCACGGACGGCGTCCTGCATTTTTTCAGTGAAGCGATTGAAGTCCATACGGGCTCGATTCTGAGTTGTTAGACGTTACAAAGCTGAGTTTGTTACTATCAACTAATATCAGCTTAACACCAGCATGGCAGGCTGGCAAGACCCACGCTAACGAACTGGGACGGTTATTGTAACCCACACTCACTCAACTACTTAGATGCAACTTGGCGGGCTGAAGGTCCGCAAAAACGAACCCATCGCGCTGGACGATCTCGCCCAACTGGACTCCGACGGGCTCACGGAACATTGGTCCATCATATACAAAAGAATGGAATTCGCCGTTTTCCCCGCAGGGATCGGCGGAGCTGGGAAGGTCGTTTAGAAAGGCCGAGTCGAAATCGCGGCTCACAAAGTCCGGCGACAGCACCTTGGGATCGACGCAAGTGATTTTGGCGCGGAGGCCGGCCTTCAACATGTCAAGGGCGAGTTGGCGCGTGGGAAGCTGCCAGACCGGAAAAATGGGCTCCAAACCGCTGCCGGCGAGCTGCTTTTCCCGGTAGGCTCGAATATCTGCCAGAAACAGGTCGCCAAAAGCGATGCATTCGATCCCATCGTTCACGGCTCGGCGGCAGACCTGGCCCATACGGTCCTCATACTGCTCGTTGGAACAAGGCCAGGGCAAAGGGACGGGCCACAAGGGCAGATCGGCAGCGGCGGCCTGCGCTTCCACCAGCTCGCGCCGGACAGCGTGCATGGCCACGCGATCGAATTGCTCGTTGATGGTGGTGATGAGCGCTACAACCTGGAAGTCGGGGTTCTGCCGGAGCAGATGAAGAGACCAGGCACTGTCTTTGCCGCTGCTCCAGGAGAGCGCGACGCGTTTCACGCCACGGCGATGCGTTCTTGGGATGCGACTGTGCGGGTGAGCCAGGCGTACAGGCCGAACAGCACGCCGGTATAGAAGAGATCGCCCGCCAAGGTCCAGCCGAAGAACGGGATGGCGGCCAGGTAGCAGCTAGCCAATCCTGAGAAGGTGTGCGGATAGGCTTGGAACCAGAGCCAGCTTCCAAAATTGGTGATCAGGAAGAACTGGATGCTATTCACAACGGTAACAGCCGCGATTCGCGATACGCTTTGTGTTCCGCGCAGCCGTCTTCCCAGCCAGACGGAAATCAAGAAGCTCACGTAGATGAACAACTGGAATTTACTGAAGGCCGCTACGCCGTAAAAGGAAGCGACGATCGGATCGGTGATGGCCATCAACGCCAGCGGAACCAGATAAGCTTGCCACACCGGCAGGCGTGCGCCCGCAAAAAGGCTGGTGCCGCCAACCGGAGCGAAGTTCGGTGGATGAGGCAGCAGACGGGCCAGCGCGCCCAACACGGTAAGAGACAAAGCGACGGGGCGCCAAGCGGTGTTCTTAGTCATCAATGAAATTATATCCCTTTGCTGATGGGTAAGGAGAAAAGATCGCGGTCAACTTTTGTGCGGCACTTTTGGCTCTATCCTTTTGTGCCCTGGAAACCTTGCCAGTTGTGGCGCCGCGCAAAAACAGCCATTCTTAGACACTCGGCAGGCTGGCTATGGCGAAATGCGTGTACTGTGGGCGAGACACACAGCTATACTCCAACGGCGTTCCTGTGTGTCTGGCGTGTGAAGAAGACCCGGACGCTCGCCGCAAGCCACCCGCGCGGCAGGAGGATGAACCGGCGGATGAGGATAAGCAAACCCGGGGTCATGATCGCTAAAATCCGGATTGCGCTTAGCGCCGCTTTCCAACCCACTTCTTCAAACCCGCAATTGCGATCAGGCCGGAGCCGATCAGCACGAACGTAGCGGCCTCGGGCGCCTGGCTCAAGTCGGATGTACCGAACTGGAAATTATCCAGGAGCGCGCTGGTCGAGCCGTTGTAGGCCGTCCCCTGCAAGCTCAGGGTCAAGCTCGATACGGGCGTGTCCGACGTTACTCCCCAGAATGCCTGGGTGGGACGCGCGTCTGTCGGTACGGTGTATTGATTGCCAGCGACGGTGATGGAGTAGTTGAGAGCGTTGGGGCTCACGCTAAACAAGTCCATCGCAAAGGACGTGACATTGGCCGGAAGAACGATCTGGATATAGGGCAGCGGCGAACCGGCGTTGGGCCGGTCCATGTCCTGCAATAACGCGTCGTTGCTGCCGAAGTTATACCAAGTCGAAAAATTGGTGTCGATCACCTGAATCCAGGACGCCCCCGATGAAGCATATCCGATAAACTCAACGCCGCCCGTGGTCAGGCCAGTGGGACCCTGATAGGTGGTGCTGCTATCGGCGGGCGCCAGGCCTTCAAACGTGATGCTCTGCTGTACGTTGGAGGCGGCTTGCCAGGCGGTCGGATTGGTGTAGGTGGTAATGGTGGTGGAGCGCGCCGGCACGACGGACAGCGTAACGGTGAGGATCAGAACAGCAAAGCTAGAACGCAACATGAAGGACTCCGCTTGAAAGAAACTCCGCCGAATGGCGGCCTGTTCGAAGGGCTACGGCTTCGATAACCAGGTAACGCTTCATACTCCCGGTTAGAAGGAAGCCTGAAACCGTTAAGTGCGATCGAGCGGGCGTCGCTCTCTACAAAAACGCGATCGACCCTCAGGTGCTACGCGGCTTTGCCTTTTATGTAGCTGGCGACTTTCTTATCGATTTGGCCGATGTGGTGAGTCAGCCAATTTTTGATGAAAAGCATTAAATCGATGCTCAGCATCGCGCGGCCGGCATTGAAGTCGCTCTGAAAAGCGAGCACTTGGGCCGTCAGCTTGTCATGCTCCACCTTATGCTGAGGGTATTCCGGATAGTTGTATCTTTTCATCAGCCGTTCTTCACTGGAGAAATGACCCTTGGTGTAGTTAATGAGGTTGGTCAAGGTTTGGCTCAACATCTGTTTGCCCTTGCCGGCAGCCATGGCGGCGTGCATCTCCTCGGCGAGTTGGAACAACCTCTTGTGTTGCGTGTCGATCTCGGAGTGACCGACGCTGTAGCTTTCATCCCATTGAAATAGGCTCATGCCTTTCCTATCGGCAGCCAGGTGCAGCGCTACATATTCCTGGATGGAGTAGACCGCGAGGAGTCCTGGTCTAGCTTTTCAGCAGCGCCGTCCTGACGCGTGAGGCTGGGAACTTAACGCAGCGAAGCAGCCACCCTCGCGCCGTATTCTTTGGCTTTCGCCAGCACGAGCGATGAATCGAGCGTTAGGGACCGGCCGTCTCGCACGATCGGTTTACCGTTCACCGAGACATCTTCGACATCCGAACCCTTGAGCGCGTAGACGATCTGCGAGTAGACATTGTAGAGCGGCACGGCGTGTGGGCGATCCAGCCGCACTGTGATCAGGTCGGCGCGCTTGCCGGGTTCGAGCGAGCCTATTTCTTTTTCAAGGCCCGCGACGCGTGCGCCTCCGATGGTAGCCATGGCGACGGCTTGTTCGGCCGGGAGTACGGTGGGGTCGCCGGCGCTGACCTTCTGCAGATCGGCGGCGAGATTCACTTCTTCCATCAGATCGAAATCGTTGTTGCTGCCGGCTGGGCCGTCGGTGCCGAGTCCCGTTGGAATGCCCGCGGCGAGCAATTTCACCACCGGCGCGACGCCGCTGGCCAGCTTCATGTTGCTGGACGGGCAATGTGCGATTCCCGTGCCGTGGGCTTTGAGGATCTTTATGTCGAGATCGTCGAGCCAGACGCCGTGCGCGGCGATGGTGGGGCCGTCCAGAACACCCAGGGCATCGAGCAAACGTGTCGGCGTCATGCCGCGGACTCGCAACGCGTCGTCGTTCTCAGTCTTGGTCTCGGAAAGATGAATCAGCAGCGGAACGCCGTATTTGTTGGCGAGCTTGCGCGCAGATCGCAGATCCGCGTCGTCGTTGGTATAAATGGCGTGCGGCGCGGGCGCGGGAACGATCAAAGGATCGTTTTTATATTTCTGGATGAATTTCTCGGTGAACCGGAGCGCATCTTTGGGCGTGGGCGAATCGGGCGATTTGAAGCGCAGAATCGTTTCGCCCAGCACGCCGCGCATGCCGGCTTCCTTGGCGGCCTGAGCGACGCGGTCCTCGAAGTAATACATATCGACGAAGGTGGTGGTGCCGGAGAGCATCATTTCGAGACAGGCCAAGCGCGTGCCCCATAAAACAAAATCGGGTGTGACGTTTTTGGCTTCAGCCGGGAAGATGAATTTTTCGAGCCAGTCCTGCAGTTTCACGTCGTCAGCGATCCCACGCAACAGTGACATGGCGGCGTGCGTGTGGGTGTTGATCAATCCCGGCATGATCAGCGCATCGGGCCGGTCCATCCGGTGCGCCGCTTGGAATTGACGGTCGATCTCGGCGCGCGTTCCCACGCCCACGATGCGGTCGCCGCGAATCGCGACGGCGCCGTTGTCAATCAGCCGGTGCTGCGCGTCCATAGTGACGACGTAGCGCGCGCTGTAGATCCAATCGGCCGGTTCGGCGAACAGGCCGGCGCAAAAAGCCAGAAAAAAAAGTGCCAGCCGGAATGGGCTAGAGAAACGATGCATCGAACGGCCTCGGGAAGAGATCTTTCATTTGCATTGTCTCGCTTTTGCCGTGAAGATTCGCCAGCGTGACTTCCGCGTCGCCGCAAAATTCCCACAGGATCTGCCGGCACGCGCCGCAGGGCGGGGTCAGCACGTCCGTGTCGGCCGCCACCGCGATGCGCTTGAACTTGCGCGCGCCTTCGGAAATGGCCTTGAACACGGCTACGCGTTCGGCGCAAATCGTGAGTCCGTAAGTCGCGTTTTCGATGTTACAGCCGGTGAAGATGCGGCCGTTCTCGTCCTCGAGCGCCGCGCCCACCTTGAACTGAGAGAACGGCGCATGCGCCTGCTCGCGCGCGGCCAACGCGGCTTCAACCAAGGTGTTCATAGATACGGCGACAGTGCTTTCAGGAATCGCACCAGCGTGTCTTGAATTTGCCGCCCGATTTCCAGGACTTCCTGGTGGCTGATTTTTTGCGGCAGCACGCCCGCCGCCATGTTGGTGACGCAGGAAATCGCGAGCACGCGCATTCCCAGATAATTCGCCATAATCACTTCCGGGACCGTGGACATTCCGACCAGATCGGCGCCGATCGCGCGCAGATATCGAATTTCAGCCGGCGTTTCGTAGCTCGGGCCGGTGAGCGCGGCGTACACGCCTTCATTCAATTTGATTCCCAACTCGGCGGCCACTTTGCGCGCGGTGTCGCGATACTCGGCTGAATAGGCTTCCGACAGGTCGGGAAAACGCGGGCCTAAAGAATCGTCGTTCGGCCCGATCAGCGGATTCGCGCCTTGCAGATTGATGTGATCGCTGATCAGCACCAGCGAGCCTTGCGAGTAGGAAAGGTTGATCCCTCCGGCGGCATTGGTAAACACAATGGATTCGACGCCCAGGCCGCGCAGAACGCGCACCCCGGTGGTGACCTGAGCGGGCGTGTAGCCCTCGTACAAATGACTGCGGCCGGCCATCACCGCCACCGGCAGCCCTTCCAGTTTTCCCAAGACTAGTTTGCCCGCATGACCTATTGCGGTCGAAACCGGCCATCCGGGAATTTCCGCGTAAGGAATCTCCACACGATCGGCCAATGCTTCGGCAAAGGCGCCCAAGCCACTGCCGAGCACCACGGCGACGCGCGGCTCCAGACGGCTCCTGGAGCGAATGTGGGCGAGGGCTGCTTGCATTTACAGAAGCATTCCCGCGATGCAGGCCGACATGAAATTCGCCATCGTCCCGGCCGCCACTGCTTTCAGGCCGAGCCGGGCCAGATCGGATTTGCGCGTGGGTGCAAGGCCTCCGATGCCGCCAATCTGGATCGCAATGGAGCTGAAGTTCGCAAAGCCGCACAGCGCGTAGGTGGCGATGGTGAAGGAGCGCGGATCCAAGTGATCCTTCATCGGGCCGAGCTGTTGGAAGGCGATGAACTCGTTCAGCACCAATCGGGTGCCCAAAAGATTGCCGATCGACTGGCAGTCGTTATATTTCACGCCCAGCAGCCAGGCGATGGGCGAGAACACATAACCGAAAATCTGCTGCAGCGTGATATGGAAATAGCTCAGGATGCCGTTGCACAAGGCGATCAGCGCGATGAATGCGATCAGCATGGCCGCGATATTCAGAGCCAGCTGCATGCCGTCGCCAGCCCCGCGCGCCGCCGCGTCGATCACGTTGATGCCCGGCCGCTCCACCTTGACCTTGACCGCTCCGGCCGTAGCCGGCTTGTCGACTTCGGGCACCAGAATCTTGGCCAGCATAATGGTGGCGGGCGCGGTCATAATTACGGCGGTCAGCAAGTGCCGGATCTCGACATGCGCCATCAAAACATAAGCCGCCATCACGGCGCCGGACACATGCGCCATGCCGCTGGTCATGATGGTGAAGAGCTCGGACTCGGTGAGGCCCGCGAGAAACGGGCGAATGGTCAGCGGCGCCTCGGTTTGTCCCATGAAGATGCTGGCGGCGACATTGGTCGCCTCGGCGCCGCTGGCGCCCATGACGCGCTGCATCACAACCGCCATGGCCCGCACGAAAATCTGCATCACGCCGAAATAGTACAGAATGCTGAACAGGCTGGAAATGAAAATGATGATGGGCAGCACCTGGAAGGCGAAAATCACCGGCTGGCTCCCGCCCAATTGGTCGCCGAACACAAACGTGCTGCCGGCGCGCGAATAGCCGATGAGATTATTCACTTTGTCGCTGGCGGCTTGAAAGGCTCCCGACGCCGGCGTGCGCAGCACGATAAAGGCGAACAGCAGTTGCAGGCCGACGCCCCAGGCGATTACCGACGGGCGGATGGCTCGCCGGTGGGTGGAAAACAGTACGCAGACCGCGAGGATCGCAAGCATTCCCAGCAGCCCGGTGAAGCGATCCATGAACGGATCAGCTTACCACTTCAAGAATCAGCTCGCGTTCCTCCGGCGGCGTCGAAGAAATGCGGAAAGCATCCTCCACTTGCTGGGAAGCTTCCTCGACGTGCTCTTCGCTGGTGTAATAAACGCGGCACAGCACGGCGCCGGCTTCCACTTTCTGGCCGACCTTGACTTCCAGGATCACGCCCACGGCCGGATCGATGGTGTCTTCCTTGGTGTTGCGTCCGGCGCCGATCATGGCCGACGCCATGCCGATATCCTCGGCCGCGATGGCGCTGACGTATCCGGCCCGCGGCGATGCGATCTCGCGCACGCCGGTGGCGTTAGGCAACAGCTCGAAGCGATCCAGCACTTGCGAATTGCCGCCTTGCGCCTCGATGACTTCCTTGAACTTCTTGTAACCGGAACCGTCCAGCAGTTTTTGCTGCGCCAGCTCGCGCGCTTCATCCAAGGCGGGGGTAATCTTGGCCAGGAAAATCATGCGAGCCGCCAATTCCAGCGCCAGCCGAGTCAGATCGGTGGGCCCGGCGTTTTGCAAGGTCTGGGAAACCTCCATCACCTCCAGCGCGTTTCCGACCGCGTAGCCCAGCGGTTGATTCATATCGGTGATGAGGGCCTGCACGCGCTTATCCGCGCGGCGTCCGATACCCACCATCATCTGCGCCAGACGCCGTGCGTCCACTTGCCGCTTCATGAAGGCGCCGTTGCCCACTTTAACGTCCAGCACCATCGCATCCAAACCAACGGCCAGCTTTTTGGACATGATGGAGGATGCAATCAGTGGAATGGATTCCACGGTCGCGGTGGCATCGCGTAGCGCGTAGAGCTTGCCATCGGCCGGAGTAATTTCAGGCGTCTGGCCGATGAACGCCAGGCCGTGCTTTTTCAACTGCTCCCGGAATTCATCGATGGTCAGGTCGGTGCGGAAGCCGGGAATCGATTCCAGCTTATCCAAAGTGCCGCCGGTGTGGCCCAATCCGCGCCCGGAAATCATGGGCACTACCACGCCCGCCGAGGCCGCCAAAGGCGCGGAAATCAAGCTGGTCTTGTCGCCCACGCCGCCGGTGGAGTGTTTGTCCACTTTCATGCCAGGTACCGAGCTGAGATCCACGGTCTCTCCGGATCGGATCATGCAGTCGGTTAGCGCGCTCACCTCGCGATCGGTCATGCCGGAAAAGTACACTGCCATCAGGAAAGCGGACATCTGATAATCCGGAATTTCATTCCGGGTGTAGCCGTCCACGATCGCGGCGATCTCTTCGGGCGCTAGTTCTTCCCCGTCTCGTTTTCGGTGGATCAAGTCGACTGTGCGCATTAAGGTTTTCAGCGTAGCATCTTATGTATTTGAAAGTAAAGGTTGTAGTGAGGCCGGTGAACAGGACACACCACAAATTCCAGCTGGCGTTCGACCGAAAGCAGACGCGCGGCGCGACGCGAGCCGGTTGCGTGCCGGCTTGGGTGAGAATTAATTCTGTGCGTCCCAAGCCGCCGTAATTTATGATAGCCGAATTTGAACGGTAAGAATGACACCGTGTTGGACGCGTCATTCTATCGGTCGGGAGCGGCTAAGCCAGCTCACTCTTTCGGCTAGTTGTGGCTGGAGCTCTTTAGCGTCGCCAACTGATAAAGTTCAAACAATTTGCGCGGAATGCGCGCTACCAGTAGTTGGTCCTGGTCTCCGCATACTGCGGTAACGGGATACCCTTCCAATTTGCGCCGTTCTTGGTCGGATAAGCCCTCGGGTCTGGTCACATAAGAATACCTGCCGTGTACCCAGACGGTATGCACCTCAAGGCCATGCGCGTCGCGCGATTCGGCGAGATCGCGCCAGGCTAATACCAATTTATTATCATGCTCTTTAAGGCTCAAGAGCTCGATTACGCTGCTGTCACGGCACGTTGAGTTAACGAAAACGACGGCGATGTAGCTTTTCCAATCGATGGACGGCTTAGTTCCGTCGTAGTGAATGTCGGACAGCAGTTGGTCCATCGTTTTGGCATCTTTCACATACTGTCCTTCGATTGCGAAGACCGGAGTGCTATCTCGAACGTGGTAAACGTAAACACTGGTCAGCATTTCCCCGGTCAAGTTTTCTTCGCCGAATGCCGCTCCTGTAGACGCTGCGAAGATAGATGCTGCGAAAAGGGTAACCATTTTTTTGATGATTTCAGTTTTCACGGTGATACCTCGTACTATCAATTCTTGGGGGACTTGTACTCGGTGGCGGGTTGCTCCTGGTCCACAACGGGTCCGGCTCCGGGCTGAGTGACTCGGGACTGATCGCTGCGAGAGCTCAAATCGACCGAGACTGGCTTGAAAAGGGAAAGAGCAAGAGCGACAATTCCAAGCGTGAGGATCACCAGTCCGGGAGACGTCGTCTGGAGGGCTCCCTTCGCTCCACTGCCTTCAATAGTCAATGAGTAAG
>Ga0335083_10005134_pt1 | contig 16554 bp, 8 predicted proteins | sample Lox_Sample_42_FD_206716 | JGI IMG/M metagenome (GOLD analysis project Ga0335083, IMG submission 206716) | Soil microbial communities from Loxahatchee National Wildlife Refuge, Florida, United States - Lox_Sample_4.2 | ecosystem: Environmental > Terrestrial > Soil > Wetlands | place: USA: Florida... | reverse complement strand
ATTCGGCTGCGCGATTCCGTTATTCCTGAACTGATATTTGTAGTGGTGGCTTACGCGAAGGTAGCCGAGACCGTACAAACACAATTGATGTTTGTGCGGCCGTGGGGGCTGGTCGGGACAGGTGTCGGAGTACACTTGTCCGCTGCCGGCTGGTGCTACGTCCTGGTAAGCCAGCTACTCTACCAGTTGCTCATCCTGATCAGCATTTGGAAATGGGTGCTCTGGTGCATTTTTCTCTACCGGCTCTCGAAGCTCGATCTGCAACTATTTCCCACGCATCCTGATCAACACGGCGGAATCGGCTTCCTCGGACTCTCCCCTGTGGCGATTACGCCCACCATGGTAGTTGTCTCGGCTGTGATCGGAGCAACTTGGCGCTCTGAGATCTTCCGCGAACATGTGCATTGGTTGAGTTTCAAAACCGAGGCGATCGTCCTGTTCGGTGTCGTGGTAATCGTAGCGCTGGGACCGCTGGTCTTGTTTGTGCCCAGACTCACGCGCCTGCGCCGTCTCGGAATCTTCGAGTACGGAGCCTTGGGGCAGTTTGAGAGTATGCAGTTTCACAAGCGGTGGATCCAGCATCGCGCCAGTCACGAAGAAGAGTTCCCAGCTTCTCCGGAGGCCAGCACACTCACGGATTACGGCTCCAGCTATCAAAATATCGAACATCTACAGCCATTTCCCTTTGACCAGGGGGCCTTCGTCGGGCTCATTCTGGCGGTTGCGTTACCGCTGCTACCTGTGGTTCTGGCTGAGGTTCCTTTTGTAACGGTTTTGAAGGCGTTGTTTGAAGCAGTGAAGTAGATACCAGAGCGGTTGCAGAGGCTCTGAACGTAGCATCGCAAGTGGTTTCTCAAGGAGGAATATCGTGGTCAACTCTGTTGTCGCTTCATCCAAGGCTGAAAGGCGCAAGCAAGGCAAAGCCCTTCGCGAGAAATGCCCTCGCACCTCGCAGGCCGAATGGAAGCCCCGATCGAAGTCGGAGGACATCGTTAAGCTGCTTGAGGAATCGGACGCCGATCGCATTCCGGGTTTGATCCCGGTTAAGTATCAGAGGATGAGCGTTTCGCCTTTTACGTTCTATCGTGGCGCAGCCATCATCCAGGCCCGGGATCTCGCCAATGCCCACGTGTCAGGGATTACCGTGCAGGCATGCGGTGATTGTCACTTGGCGAATTTTGGCGGCTTCGCCTCGCCCGAACGGGTGTTGATGTTCGACATCAATGATTTCGACGAAACGTATCCCGGCCCATGGGAATGGGATGTCAAGCGGCTGGGCGCAAGCCTGGTACTGGCGGCGAGAGACCGTACTTTTTCCAAAGCTGTGGCTGACGAAGCAGTTCGAGCGGCGGCGGAGTCCTATCGCGAACGTATGGCTGAATACGCCGAATTGAATGTACTTGATACCTGGTATGCCCAGGTCAACATCGACGCGCTCAAAGCGCACTTCCGGAAAAATCCCGACGTCTTAGCCCGTTTGTCAAAAGGTCAGAAGAAGGCCCGCTCGCGAACTTCTGAGGCTGTCGCTCCCAAACTCACTGCGGTTGTGGACGGTCGCCGGAAGATCAAGGATGAGCCCCCGGTCCTCTTCCATTACCAGCAAAATGTGAAGGACATTGAGAAGGCGAACCGCGACCACATAGCCCGCTATCGGAAGTCGTTGCAAGCCGACCGGATTGCGTTGTTCGATCACTACACCTACCAGGATTCCGCGGTGAAGGTTGTTGGTGTCGGCAGTGTCGGGACGCGCTGCTATGTCACTCTGTTTCTTGCCGGCGAAGATGATCCGCTCTTTCTTCAAGTCAAGGAAGCACGGCGTTCGGTACTGGAATCACCTCGCGGCAAAAGCCGCTTTGCGAATCAGGGTTTCCGCGTCGTGACGGGTCAGCGCCTGATGCAGGCGGCCAGTGACATATTTCTGGGCTGGTTCCGCTCAGCCCAGGGGCATGATTACTACCTCCGCCAGTTTCGCGACATGAAGGTCTCCGCCGAGGTGGAAACTTTCCGGCCCGACACTCTAGTTGCGTACGCAACTATGTGTGCCTGGGCACTGGCACGAGCTCACGCAAAAGCAGGCGACGCAGCCATGATTGCCGGGTATCTGGGTTCCACCGATCGCTTCGATATTGCGTTGGCGAAATATTCGAGAGCGTACGCAGATCAGGCGGAACGCGATTATGAGACGTTCCAGGAGGCGATTCGTTCCGGGCGGCTGTCAACAGAACCGGTCAAAGGCGCCGGGCTGGACTTCCTGCTGTAGAGGAACACGGACGTTAAGGGGTCATCTTTGACTCCGAACCTTCAGACTGAAAGAGGTCCCGATGGGCACTCCTCGACTCGTTTTCAGCATTGCTGTGGTTGCCCCAGTGAGTTGGAGCGCCGATTGGGCTTGGGGTTTGCCTCTCATTGTGATGACGGTAGTCATCCATGCCTTTGGACTCGGGCTAATCGGCGTGAAGATATCTGGCGTTTCCCGGCGTACCTTGGAACGCCATCACCCCGCACTTGCTTTCGTGGCGGTCCTGGGCGTGACGACATTGCTGGCGACGTGCCTGCACGCACTAGAAGCAGGCATATGGGCAGAGGCTTACCGGCTTCTCGACGCTCTTCCTGACTCGAGGTCCTCGATGCTTTATTCCCTGAACGCGATCACCAGCTACGGACACGCGAGTTTGACCCTGAAAGAACATTGGGAACTGATGGGAGCGATGGAGTCGCTGAACGGCTGGTTGCTGTTCGGGCTGACGACTGCATTCTTATTCGGCATGGTCGAAAAGGTCTGGTCGTACGGGAGGAAGTCAGCGTAGCCCCGGATTCCTCGCTTCATGCCGGTTTTCCGAGTGTTGTGGGGGGTTGGGTCCCTTAACAGGTTGAACTTTATGACGGAGTTAACAATTTGGGGTTACGCCAAGCGATTCGCGACCACAAGACATGTTCTTGTGTTTCTCGTGTGCAGCCTTCTATTCCTCGAAACGGCGTGCCTGCACCCTAAGATCGGTCCCCAGTCGCTTCCCCGCGACCGCGCTGCCTACAGCATCGGCCTGGCAGATTCGTGGAAAGAACAGACGCTGCTGAACATCGTCAAGCTGCGATACATCGACGCACCTACCTTTGTGGATATCTCGAGCATAACGACCGGCTACTAGCTGACGCAGACCGCTTCCGTCGGCGCGCAAGTCAATACGCCGGGGCCAACCACCCAAGAGAACGTTGACCGGGCAGAGCTGGGCGGTGTAAGACTTTCAGACACCCCGCTATTGCGAAATGCGCTGCAGCAGACTAAAGCCCAGCCGATGGTTGTCGATCCAATCCAGTCCTACTTGGGAGCCGACGTCGACGCGCACCGTTCCAACGAAACGCGACCGGTGATGGACGGATTGTCTCGGCTCGCGGAAGAACACGAGTGCTGCATCTTGCTCGTGCGGCACTTGAGTAAGGCACCAACCGGGAGGGCGATCCACCGTGGCCTAGGATCCATTGACCGCACCGGTTCCGTCAGAACTGAGCTTCTCGCCGGCTGCTCGCCGGAGGACACAGCACAGCGTGCTCTCGTCCAGATGAAGTCAAATCTCGGCCAGTATGCAAAGCTCCCGTCCCGATGTGCGAGGCTCTGGCGGCATTCCTCGCCGAATGGCGCCAGCAGACCCCGTACAACAGGGACGAGGATGTCATTTTTGCCTCACCGAAACTGAACGGAAGGCAACCTCTGGGGGTCAGACCATGAACGCCAATTTCGTGAAGCCAGCCGCTGTGGCTCTGGGGCTGGTGGCCAAGGGTGAGCGTTTTGGTTGGCACCGTTTCCGCCACAGCTTGAGCACCTGGGGGCCGACCGGTCTTGCGGACAGCCCTACTTCTTTTTCTCGTTCTTCACGCCGAACTTGAGGCCGTCGATCGTCGCGGACTTGGACGTGACGTTATACACATCGTTCTCGTAGCTGATCCCGATCGGCGCCAGATCGATACTGTTGTAAGTCACTTTGGTGCTTCCGTCCTGCGATAGGTAGGTTCCGCCGGGAATGGGAAGGTTTAGATCTCCCTTTGGCCCGCTGCCGATATCTACGAGCCCCTGCGCATGAGTATCGTTCACATAGTCGGCCTTCACGTGCACGTTCTCAATGCTGTTCTTGCCCTTGTGGAATGTGAACGTTCCCTTCTTCCTCTCGGTCAGCAGTGCGTTGATCACCTCTTGTGGCCGCAAGGAGGCGTCTGCCGTGATGTCCACTCCTTTGATATTGTGCAGCACAGTATCCTTCAAGGTGTCGGCCTCGGCGGCGAGGTAAGACTCGATGAACAGGACCAGTTCGTTCACTGCGTCGCCGATGTCCTTGTCGCTTACGTCTTTCTCGCTCTCGGCTGCTTCTTTCTCGGATAGCTTCTTGGCGAGTTGCTCAAGGCGCTCCTTGTCAGCCTCGCCGCTGACTGAGACCAGGGTCGGCTTGACGAAGTTCAGATACTCGACCATTCCATACAGGCTGTAGAAGTTGTCCTTTGTGGGGTGCTTGTTGCCCTGCACTTCGCACAATGGGATGGGGATGTACGGTTTCTTGGCCCAGTTCTCCCTTACGGTCATGTTGATTCCAAACATCGTCTTGTCATTTTCGAGCACGCCCGGCGAGATCTTCAACCTCTTCAACACCGACTGCACGACTTTGAAGCCTTCGCCTTTTGCAATGTCGTCGACATCCTCCTTCGCGGTCGAGGCCCACAAGGAACGGATCCACCAGCGTTTCAATCCTTCGCCGATCTTCTTCATGTCCTCGCTTTTCCAGAACTCCATCTTGCCGGTCGTCGCGATCAGCGACTGGATGATCTCTTTGAATGCGTCCGTCAGCTTGTCCGAGATCTCGACGTAGAGGGTTCCTTTGTCGCTCTCGATGTTGAGGGGGATCTCGCTTTCAAAGATCCGCAAGGTGCCCTTCACCGTTCCCGATATGGCATCCAGGTATTTCTTCTCAATGGATTTCTTCGCCTGCTCCTTGGCGCCCGCGACCATGGTCGCCCGGTGATCGTCGTAAGCTTTCTTGGCTTTCTGGTACGCGTCATACGCTGCTGGCCACTGCGGGTTCGGAATCGAGCCGCCGCCCCTCGCAGGCCGGGATGGTGGAGTGGCGTTTAGCGTTGCTTCCGCCGCGTCGCGGGCCTTTTGAAGCTCGATCAATTTTTGCTGATCCGGCGTCAACGGCTGTGGCGGCTCTTGCTTCGACGGCGAGGCCTTGCTTGTGTCCTGAATCTCCACCGCGACATTCGTGATCTCAACCGGAGCTTTGTCGCCGACCATCCCAATAAAGGCATCGCCCGGACTGGCGAAGGTCAGGCTCTCGAATAGACCATCCCCGAGTTCCACATTGCCGTTGACGGCGAGATCCGCGGTTACTGACACGTAATCCCCGGGCGTGGTTTGAGAAGGTGAGCGCAAACTGACCTTCTTGATGGTCGGCTTCACGGCTGTGAAGCGTCTTGTGCCGTAGACGTCGATTGCTATCTTGAGCTCCTCGATAGAGACCGCACTGGGATCCGGAAGCTTAATGTAGTTTTCCGACTTGCCTTTCACGCCTGTGGAGATCAGGCCGACGTCGATCTTGCCTCCCTTGATGTTCCGGATCGTGACCTCTTTCGACTTGTCCTGGTTCAACTTCACCAAAGCGGAATCCGCGCCCAAAGCTTCGGGGCCGAGCTTAACCTGCGTGGTGCTTTTGTCGCCGCTGCTCAGCGTTTCCACGCTTGTCACGCTCAGATCTCCGGCTTTCAGCCCCTTGGCATCGAACACCTTATTGCCGTCCGCGTCCAAAGTGATGTCGAGACTCTCGACCGCGAGTGCCTTGCCGCCCACCGTCCCGACCGTGGTAACGGTCGTGGCTTTGGTCGTGGGATCAGTTTGCGTGATCGACATCTTGGGAAACCCGCCGGCGATCTTACCGAGGCTGATCGTCATGGTCCCCGCTTTGTTGCGTTTGAAGCCGAATGATCCGATGTCGATGTCGAGCGCGGAGCGTCCGCTCTTGTCCCTCTCGGCGAGGAACTCGCCGTCCGCGAGCCCATAGGAGATTCTGTCGAAGTGCGCCGATATGACCTGGCCTTCTTCCGCGGCGGCCTTGAGCCATCCCCCATCCTTGCCGAAAATGTCGAAGGCCTTCTGGCTCGAGAACCGGAAGCCGCCGCCTTTGACGTTGGGAATATGGAGCGGCTGGACTGGGTCGAACTTGGCCTTGATGTCTTTATCGCGATATTCGAGGCCGTACACTTTGAGGTCGCCTATGCTGAGAGATTGCAGGTAGACGTCGTATGCGACAGTGCCGGCGGCGTCGACATCTATGTAGGCGTCGAGCGTGACGTCCACGTCGGTGGCGGCCGACATGGCCGCGCTACTACTGGCCTTCGGGACAATGATCGTCCGGTCGTCGTTTTCGATGTTCAGCGCGGGCACCGTAATGCGCGACAGGGGCAGCCGGATGCGGTAGAAGCCCTTCTGCTGCTTGGCGGGTTCGACGCCTTTCTGCTCTTCAACGGGCTCGACGTAGTCGATGCTGATGGGAATGTTCGCCTGGCCCTTGGCGCCGACAGTGACGCTGGTTTTGCCCTTGGTATAAGTGCCCTCGACATCGAGCCCGGCGAGGCGCGTCCGCCCGAAGAACTGCAGGAACTGCTTCAGCGTGTAGCTCCGGCCCGCGCGATGGATCGCTTCGAGCGTGAGCGAATCGAAGTTCCCTTTCTGCAGGCTGAAGGCCTGCAGCACGCTGCCGCGGGCGGTTTTTTCCTTGTACGCAATGCCGCTCAGGTTCGTCTTGCCGGCCGAGATCGACGCATCTTCGCCCATCGCCCTAAGGCGCGTGGCCTTCTCGTCGAGCGTGATGCGCAAGCCTTTGAGGTCGATCTGGTCGATCTCGATTGGATCCGTACTCGGTAAGGCAACCGTCTGCTTGGTCTTTTCTGCGTCGGATTTCCCGGCATCGGAGGATTCCAGCACGATCCCCCGGGCGGTGAGCTTGCCAACGTGCACATGGTCGATGTCGATTACCGTGGGAACGTCCGCCTCGCCGAGTTCGCCTGCCTTGGCGAAAGTGACCGTGACAGTGGCGGACGTGTCGTCGAGCTGCACGGGATAGCCGTTGTTCGCGGCGCCTTTCGTAAAGGCGTCTGTCGTACTGTTGATCTTGAGACCCGGCGAATCGATGGCGAGCGATTGAATCGCGGCGGAGCCTATATTGACGCTGGTAGCGATGCTGTTCCCGGCGGGATCATAGCGCAGCGCCACCGCGGGCGGTTCCTTGACGCGCGGCTTGCCGTTGTCGGTGGTATCGATGCCGAAGCCAATTTCGGTGCGCTGTGGCTTGCCGGTCTTCTTGTCGGGCGTCTTGTCCGAAAATGCCCCAACAGCCTTTATGTCCTGGATTGTGAGGTTGAGAACTTTGGCATCGGGATCGAAATCCGAAAGGTGGAGGCCCCAGAGCTGCACCGGCACCTCGGCCGGGAAATCCACCAGCGAATCGGCGCTAAACGCGACGGTGAGACCGTCACAGGTGGCCCTGCCGACATCCACCTTCTTGATCAAGAGTGTGTAAGGTTGGAGCGGGTTCTTTGCCAGCGGATTCTTGGCGAACTCGAAGCTCAAGGCCAAGCGTACATCCTCGAGCAGAGGCTTGCCGGCCTTGATCTGCATGCTGTCCGTGTGGAAGTCGATGGCCTTGGCCTGGATGCGCGGGCAATGCACGTTGCCCACGGTGAGACCGGCCTCATTGAGGTGTCTGGAAACACCAAGACCGCTGGCCACGTACGAGGCATCTACTTCGCCGATGTCGATGTTCTCAATGCCTTCCATTTGGGGCTCGACGAAGCCGTAGGACGTGAGCGAATTGTTAATCAGATCGCGCACATAGTTGCCGCCCTGCAGAGTGACTCCGCGGACGGCCATCCGGACATCGACGCTCTTGTACTTGGCCTCGAAATCCTCGATCCGCCTCCGGGCCTCGAAGCGCGCACTGGCATCGGATCCCTTGGTTACGGTCTGCTTGTCCTGGCTGTAGCCGGTCTCGCTGTAATCGAGGTCGCTCTGTAGTCTCGCCCGGTCCTGCTCCAGCACCGTGAACCTCATCGGGTCATAGAGCGGGTTGTCGCGGATCGCCTCCTTGAACGCGCGACCCAGCTCCGCATCGAGGCGACGCAACTCGCCCGCGATTGTGCGCAGCTCATCTATCTCTTTGCTGTTGTCTTCGTAGGCGAGGCTCTTCCTGCTGGCTTCCTTGATCAGCGCCTGTTTTGTCGTTTCGAGCTTAGTCATCCTCTCCGCGTGATCAGTGCCGGCGATCTGCGATTTGGCGGCGCGAATCTCCTCGTCGATGAGGCGTATCTTCTCCTTCAGGTGTATCGAGGCATCGGTACTCCAGAACATGTCCTCCTGAATGCTCAATCCCTGTCGCTGGAGATTGTCCTGCTTGTCGCGCTGCTCGATGGTGATGTCGTCGAGGAAGCCCTGCTGCGTGTCGTACATGTTCCGAACCTGCAGGCGGAGGAAGGTCACACTTGCATCGAGGGCGGAGAAGTCGCTCTTTAATACTTCCCCGAGCGCGTCCTTCGACTTGTGGCCCGCACCTCCCTTGAGCTCTTCGACCATCGCCATAACCGCATACGGCAGCAGGATCAGCATGTTCGGCAAGAGCTCAATAAGGGCGTTCAGCGTGAAGTCGGCATTCTTGAGGAAACCCAGGAAGAGTCCCTCCGCGGCTGCCAGACTGTTCTGCTTCAGGTGCACGCGAAGTCCACGTGCGCTCAGCTGCCCGACGGTGATGGTGCTCTCTGGCCAGACTATCTCCAGTTGGGCAATCTCGGCGTTGTCGATATCCACCTGCAGCTCGATCGAGTTATCGGGCTCGCTGGTGTCCTTGGTCCAGGACAGGTGGACCTGCAGGCCCTGAATGACGCCGGGGCCGCTGCGGTACAGGGATCCGCGGCGGAATAAGTTTAGGCCCTCGATGGGGAGCGTTGAGGCGTAGACGTTGGTCTCGCGAATATCGTTGCGTACACTGGCGAAGATCTTGCCTTGCCGGGCGGTGCCTTTGGTTTCGCGGATGTTGGCGAGCAGGGTGCTCGATCCGGGGTGGGCCTTCACCGCGTCATCGAGCCAGGTGGTGTTGTAGTAGTCGTCTCCCGCACGCGGCTGCGAGCCAATCCGCATGCCGCCGAGGGAACCCGCCTGGGCCGAGGTGTCCTGCAGGCGTGTCAGATCGAAGGTGCCACGCTGCTCGCCGAATACGCTCCCGGTACTCCATTTGAAAAGTGTCTGCTTGGCGATGTACCACGTCAACGAGCTGTCGTGCTTCGCGTCCTTGTCCATCGCGTCGTCGCGATACGTGAACTTGTTTTTGCTCAGGAAGCCGTAGCGCTCCACCACTGCCAGAGAATCGCCGGACAATTTCTGCGCGGCATCGCGAGGCAGCAAAACGCGCTCGGTGACCAACGGGTCCAATCCGCCGCGGATCGCGATAGCCAGCAGGATAGCGAGCCGCTCCGGATCGTTGAAGTTGCGGTCGTCGTTGAGCTCGGAGATGAGCCGCTCGGTGTCCGGCTTCTGCGTACCGCCGGGGTCCGCTATGGTCGGCCCTTCAGGCCCCTCAACGCCGCGATCGAAACCGAACTTGCGCCGCGCGATATCCTCGTAATACAGCGCCTTACTCATCGCCGCTACGTGGTCCACGGTGAGGCGATCCGCGAAGGGCGCGTCCCAGTTCCAGAACCAGGGCGTGAAATCCCAGTTGTGGGGCAGCGCGTTGTACTGTTGCTTGAATTTCTCCTTGTAATACTTTTGTGCGTCGCTGTCGGTTTCGAGCCCTCCGGCAAACAGCGCCGTTTCCAGGAAAGCGCGGCGGGGCTCGTCGGGGAGTTGCTTCAGGATATTGTAAATGTCCTGCGCCTTTGCTCGATCGGGCTTATCGGTCGCGGTCAGCTTCTCCATCGCGCCGTGGGACAAGCCGGTGAATGGATCGAATTTCTTCTGCACCGTTTCGAACAGACGAAGATGGTTAAATCTGTCGTAGAACCCGATTTTGCGTTCGACCGAGGGCGCGAAGAGATCGATCTGATGGAATTCCGAGTTGTGCGCGTCGCTGGTGTACGGCTTTTTGTCCTGGACGGTGGCGACAAGCTGCTTGACCTCCGGCTCGATCGGTTGGCCGTTATACGGAGAAATGGCGGCAAGCAGGTGATCGAACAGTGCCAGTGTGGAGAGATAGAGAGTCTTTTTCTCTTCCTCCTTCTGAAACCAGGTATCGATGATCGGGAACGCCTTGTCCGGCACAAGAGCCAGGAGATCCCCGAGGGACGAGATTCCTGCGATAAACTGCACGGGCCGTTTGTGAAGGAACAGGAACCGGATTTCCGGCTGGCCGGCAAGCCACTCTTTCTGTGCGGCTTCCCCTCCCCAATCCACAATGTCGCCCAGTTTCAGGTAGGCGGAGCCGTAGCTGCCTTGATCGAGGAGGTCGCGCAGATCTTTGGCGGCCGAGGAAGACGAAGCGGACTGCTCCTGACGCTGCACACCGCCGGTTTGTTGCAGGGTGTGAACGAGCTCGTGCGCGAGGAGCCGCTGTCCGGATGAGGTATTCGGTTGATACTCTCCGGAATTGAAAACGATGTCGTTGCCGCTGGTGTAGGCACGGGCGTCGATGGATTGTGCCGATGCGGCGGCCTGTTCACCCCGATGGATCCGCACACTGGAGAAGTCGCTGCCGAAGCGCCGTCCCATGAGGACGCGCGTGCTTTCGGGCAGTGCTTCCGTCGTGCCGGAATGCAGCTCTTGCATTACGGAAGGCGTGGCGGTGCCCGAGCTTTCGGACGCGGCTGCGGAGGAACTTTCCTTCCGCTGGACGGCGGCATCCCGTTTCGGAACTTCGGATTTGAAGAGCTCTGGCAGGCGCAGCACGTCCACGGTGAGAAACACGCCGCTGCCTTTCGGCAAGTTGCTCTCCAGTTGTCCCGGCAGGGAGCGCATCATCCATACCGGCGCATCCCCGTGGGTGGGGTCGCTGACCAGCATCGGCGTGGGCGGAAGGGGCTCATTGATGTATCCGCTCAGGTTGACAATCCCGCCGCCGAGTTTCAGTTTTATGTGGCCGCCCGTCAATGCCGTGAACCCGCCCTGCTGCTGGTAGGCGCTGTCAATGCCGACACCCAGGCTCACCTTGGGGATGCCCAATTTCTTGTGCGCCAGCTTGAACCAGGCATCGAAATCGAACTCGGTCTGAAACGTGTAAGGGGAGTCTGCCGCGGTGGGCAACTTGTATTTGAAGCCGGAGAGCGGGAAATACTCCGAATAGGGCAGCAGGCCGAGGGGCAGGAGGATGTTCGTGTCTTGCAGAGTATCGAGCGCCACACCGCGATAGTGCGGATCAAGGGCGAGAGTGCTTCCGAGGATTCCCGCGCTGGACAGCCCAAACGTGATGATCCCGGCTTTCAGGTCCGTCGGCTGGTTTTCCCACAGCCTGTATTTGAGCGCCTTGGTCTCCTTCTCCTTCCACTCGTCGAAGCCGGGTTGGTCCTTCAACTGGTCGTAAGTGAGAGAGAGACCCTCGGTGAGAACTTTGCTCGACTGGTCCTGCGGCTGGCGCTGGACCGCAGGGGAGGCCTTGAAGAACGAGGTTTTCGCCGAGGCCTCGCCGGCCGGCGCCGCCATGGCGTGATCGGCCGCGCGATTGGCTTCCTGCTCAAAGTGGTCGCCCGGCGCGTTCACCTGGAGTTTGGCTTGGAAGAAGGCGCCATTTGTCCCGCCAGATGTGAAGAACGGCGAGGCAGAGGTGTGGCGGGCAGGTTGCTTCGTCGCTCGTTCGGCCGACTTACCCATCGCTCATGCGCCTCTTGAAAGCACCGCTTGACGTTGAGCTTCTTCAGCTACTCCACTCTGTTCTCCTTCGCATACTCCCGGCGAATTCCGTCCAGCAGATCCTGCCGGCGCAAGATAGGCTCGTCGCGCGAGATCGCCTGCAACGACGCGTAGCGGATCACATTCATGATCGTGCCACCGCTCAACTCGTAGCGCATCGCAATCTGTGCGAGATCGGTTCCGGGCTCCAGTCTGGCGGAGGCCGGAAGCCCCTTCCTCCAGATGAGCAGGCGCTCGTTCGAGCGCGGCATCGGGAAATGAATTAGGTGCTCGAAGCGGCGCGCGAAGGCCTCGTCCACGTGGCTGGCGAGGTTGGAGGCCAGAATCACAAGTCCGTTGTAGGTCTCTACGCGCTGCAGAAGGAAAGAAACCTCCTGGTTCGCATAGCGGTCGTGCGCATCGCGCACCTGCGTGCGTTTCCCAAACAGCGCATCGGCTTCATCGAAGAACAGGATCCAATCCTTGTGCTCGGCTCGATCGAATAGACCGGCCAAGTTCTTTTCCGTCTCGCCGATATACTTGGATACGACGGTTGAAAGATCTACTTTGTAAACCTGCCGGCCCGTTGCCCGGCCAAGTACGGTTGCCGTGAGCGTCTTGCCGGTGCCGGGCGGGCCAAAGAACAAGGCCCGACAACCGGGCCGCAACTTTCGGCGCATGTTCCATTTGTCCATGAGGACATCGCCATGGCGGATCCAAGTTTCCAAGCCGCGGATTTCCTCCAGCGTGCGCGGCGACAGCACGACGTCTTCCCATTCCATGGCTGTTTCCAAATGTAGGGCCGGGAACCGCATGCTCAGGCGCGGCGCACGAGCTTTGCCGCTAATGAAGAGTTCGGCGTACTCGCTGTCGAGCACCAGCCGACCGCTCATTGGGGGATCGCCCTCCATCGGTTCTTCCAAATACACAGTCCCCTTTTTCACAAGCGGATGTTCACCGAGTAACAGGGTTTGCCAACGCGCGCGGTCCTCGAGGCTGTCGCCGGCAAGCAGGAACAATACCGTGTCCCCGGTTGGAAGAAAGCCGCGATGCTGACGCCCGCGTACGCCGCCCATTTCCGGGTGGTCGCTTGCTCCGGGATGGACCTGCTGGAGCATCCGGTCGAAGAAATCCGGTTTTACCCAGGGCGCCAGCGCCAGTAGAACAAGAAGGCGGGACTCCTCGTCAGATGCAAAGTCGCGGACGAAGCGGCCGAATGGACTGTCATCGGGCGGCGGCGCTCCCTCCATGCCGTCCCGGGCCGGGGCCGCCTTGGCACCTGAATCGAAGTGCGAGCGCAGCCGCAGCTCCAGCGCGCGTTCCAGGCACCGGAAGGACCGGGCGAGATACGTTACGTCCGGCGAGGCGCCGATTTCGGGCGCCTCGCCGTTGGGAAGCGTCATTTCGAAGCGCTCTCGTTTCATTGTCCCCGTGCGGCGAACAAGGCTGGCGCCGCTATACCGTTTTCTTCCTCCTCGCGATGAAGACAATGATGAGGATCAGCAAAAGCACTAGAAGCAAAATCCACCACCACCACGGCCAAGGCGTCGACGGAGTCGGGGGTACGACGACGCCCGCGAGTGGTGGTTGCCACCCCGGCCCGTGCGGTTTGAATCCCTGCGCCGTGCGGTAGGTATCGCCGAAGCCGGTGTTTCCTGTTACTGCTACATCGAAGGTGCAATTCGCTTTCTGTCCGGCGTCGGTGACCCCGTTGCACGCCTGCTCGGCAACCTGCTGTGTGGCCGGTGTGGCTGAAGTTTGGCCTTCAATATCGCAGCTTCTTGCCGGGAACCGCGGCCAGTCGGCCACCGTGAACGTCCCCGTGTTCGTGCCCGGCGCGTAATCGAAGAGGCTGGTCGCATCAGTCACCCGCCACGCATTGCCGAACTTCCCGTAGAGTTCCTGATAACGCTGATCCAGTGCATCCGGCTTTGGTCCTAGCGACGTACCGTCGGGAAGCGCCGGCAACCAGCTTTTCGACGCATTGTTCGGAGACGAATCAGTGGCCAACGTGCCCCAAATCCCCTTGCTTGCTGACGTCCCGTAGATATTGAGGTTCAGGTACCACGTTTTTTGCGCGTCCCACCACGCCGGGGTGGCGACCAACTGCATGCCATTCGCATCGTCGAACTCGTACCCACCGCCCGCGGTTTTGAGGATGCGGCCTTCGATCGGCGCGGTCCTCGCATTGGTTTGGGAAGATCCGGTACCCCCGCTGCCTCCTGCACCTCCACCGGGCAGAAGATCGATCCCGCTATCCGTAAGCGTAACCAGTTGGCCATTCACACGGAGCTGCAGGCCGCTCGGATCGGGCTGGCCGCTCAGATTGGGCTGCAAAGTGACGCGGTTGGAACCGATACGCATGGCAACAGCGTTGTAGGTTGCGACGCATACCCCTAGTCCCGTGTAATCGCTCGGTCCCGGAACCGTCGTGCTGGGTACGGGCCGCTGCCGGGTCTGGACTTCGAATTTGTCATCCTTCAAAGCCGTAAACTCGCCTGCGCCCTGGAAATCGTACTTGATGCCATCTACCGTGGTCATGTGCGGATCGCCCCATCCGCCGCCGTTGTTGGTGGTGTGCAGCGTGAACGGTTTGTCGCATGTGTGAGCGGGGTTGCCCACCTCTGTCACCGTGAGTGTGAAGCTGGAGGTCGTCACCACGTTGGCGCCCGTGCCGCCAATCGTGACCTTTGTCCCCTGTGGCTGTTGCGTTTGGTTATTTGCATCGTCGATGCCGGGCGGGATTGTGACAGTCATGCCGGCGCATTTGTAGACGTTCGGCATATCCTTGGTGCAGCCGGCGGCGGGCGCGAACACCCAGTAGCTGGTGCCGGTGACGGTCGCCCCGATGGTGGGGTCGGTGTTGGCGGGGACAGGCTGGCCCACCGCGACCGCGTACGTGATGTCGGGGGGCTGGTTGTTGCATGGGTCGACAATAACGTTGTGCACCTGCGCGTACGCGCTATTGCCGCCGAACAACGTCGACAGCACCAGCAGCGCCACGCGTCGTGCAACCGACGCCGGAGAAGGAGATTCGCTGAGATTCATGTCTAAGCTCCGTTTTTTGAGGTCTGAGGGCCGTCGAGGCACGACTTACTCGCGCCTTACTCGATCCAGTGCACAAAGATCCGTTCGCTGAGCCACGGCGTCGCCACCACACCGAAGCCCCAGGGCAGGCGTGCGAGGAGCACGTCTTGCGCACGCCGCTCGATCGTGAGAAGCCAGCCCGAGTCCACGCGCTGGAGCTTGCCTTCCCGAAGAAAGAACTGCTCGCGTAACCACTGCGGAGAGCTGCTGCGCAGCGCCGTCCAGTGCGCGAGGATGGCGCGAAGCAACGCCTCGCATGAGGCGATGTCCTCGTCCTCAAGGGGCACGGGCTCGAGCGGCTCTTCCAAGTCGACCCCGCAGAGCGCCTTGGCCAGGACCAGATCGTATTCAGGAACGTCCAGGATACCGAACGTGAGAAAGCCGATCAGGTGCACGGCGCGGCGGCGGGCTTCGGCATCGCGAAAGGCTCGGCCTTCCAGGAGGCCGCAGCCGCGAAACAGGTGTTCCAGGAACGGATGAATCAGGATTGCGCCCGCGCCCGGAAGGTAGATCGCCTCTTCTTCTTCCTCTTCGCGCACGCGATCCTTCGAAGAGCCCGCGGGTGCTGGCGTGCCAGCCGGTACGCGGCGCTTTCGCTCGTCTGTGCCGGTCTGGCCTTCCGTCAGGCCCTGCTCAGGCGGCACCGAACCGTCTTGTGATGCGAACCACCCGAGCCAGGGCTCCGGAAGCACACCCTCTTCGAACGTAGCGCTCCGGCCCCCACGCTTCGCGCTGTCATCCGGCGCCGGGTGGAACGAGCGGGGCTGCCCCCCGTCGTGCGAGTCGAACGTGTGGCGCAGGGCAATTAGCTCAGCGACGAGCCGTGGACCGTCGTATGGTGAACGGAATCTGCTCGTTGCAACCCAATCCAGCAACAGGATCCAGAACTCGCGCCGCCATTTCCATCGAGCCTCGCCAGCAAGATGTTTCGGCGTCAATTGCGCCATTACTCGCGCCGCTTCGGGCACGCTCGACCACGCGGCGATCGCGCGTTCCAAAAACTCGTGATCGACGGAATGCACGAGCCTCGATCTCACGCGCGGATCCGAAACGACTGTCTCCCGCAGTGTCTTCCAGTCCGCCTCGGTGGCGTTCGACAAAAGGCCGTTCCAACTCTCCGGCGCGGCGGACCACCAAGGAAGGCGGCCGTGCGCCAGGAAGAACAGGAATAGCCGCCATTTCTCCGGTGGCCGCCGGCTGGCGCGACGCTCCTCGGGTGCTTCTGGAGCAGCAGTGAACTGCGCGAGCGTTCGGGTGAGCTCCGCCACCAGCCTTCTGCGGAATTCCGACACCCATTCGCCGCCGCTCATCGCGCCGAGATCCAGCTCCAGACGTTCGACCTGCAACAACTCATCCGGACCTACTGCCTGATCGAACACGCGTTCGAGCTCGGGAACGGCACGCTCCCAGAACGGGCGGCCCAATGCCTGGTGCACCGCCGCACCTTCCACCGTATCGCCGATGGTGAGGTCGATAATCTGACGTTGAATGCGATGGCGATTAGGCCGTGTCATTGGCGATTGCGTTCAGCGTCTCCACCATTGCGTTGCGCGCGGAATCGACCATAGTGGCGGGCGCGCCAAGGTTGAGCACGGAATCAAGCCAGTCAAAATAGCGCT
>Ga0335083_10005132_pt1 | contig 16557 bp, 9 predicted proteins | sample Lox_Sample_42_FD_206716 | JGI IMG/M metagenome (GOLD analysis project Ga0335083, IMG submission 206716) | Soil microbial communities from Loxahatchee National Wildlife Refuge, Florida, United States - Lox_Sample_4.2 | ecosystem: Environmental > Terrestrial > Soil > Wetlands | place: USA: Florida... | reverse complement strand
TTCGTGGAGTCGTCGTACGTGCGCGATCGGAACGCGGCCATTTATCTGCGCAAGACGGACGGCTCTCCGGCGGTTCGTTTAGGCGAGGGCAATATACCTGCTTTGTCGCCGGATGGGAAATGGGTGAGCAGCGTGGTCAGCGAAGGGATTCAAACGCGGTTGACTCTGCTGCCCACCGGCCCGGGTGAAGCGCGATCGTTGGCAACCGAAGGAATTCACTACGGACGCGCCGAGTGGTTTCCTGACGGCCTGCGAATTTTGTTCACCGGCAACGAGGCCAACCGGCCGCCGAGAACGTTCGTGCAAGATGTCCGAGGTGGTAAGCCGATCCCGATCACGCCGGAGGGAACCATCGCGCGCGCTGTTTCTCCCGACCAGAAATACGCCACGGTCGCTGCTCAGGGCAAGCTGAGCCTGGTTCCGCTAGCCGGCGGAGAGCCAAAGGTGATCGGAAATATAGATCCTGATGAATCCGTAATCCGCTGGAGCGGCGATGGGCGCTATCTGTATCTTCGACAACTGGACAAGCCGTACGCGATGAAGATCAGCCGCATGGATGTATCGACTGGTCGCCAGGAACCGTGGAAAGAGCTGCAGCCTCCGGACCCGGTGGGAGTGCGGATGATCGACGTGGCGCTGACACCCGACGGCTCTTCCTACGCGTATTCGTTCCAGCGCGACATAGTCACGTTGTTTCTGGTAGGGAACCTCAAATAACGTCAGCGGTGCGCGATCACCAATAGCGATCGGGCGCGCTTGACGACGCAAGCCAGCGCGTGCTGGAGATTCACCGGATCGAGTGCGGCGAAGCTTTCGTCCAGCACCACCAAATCGGCGTCTTGCAACAGCGCGCGCGCGATGTACAGGCGGCTGCGTTCTCCATGCGAAAGCTGCCAGCCCGTTTCGCCGACCATCTGCAGCAGGCCGGCGGGCATGCGCTCCAGCAACTCGCCGAGCCCCAGTTCGCGCGCGATCGCCTCAGCTTCAGGAAAATCGCGCGGGCTGGGTTGTTTATGTCTTCCCAGCATCAGATTGAACGCGAACGTTTCCGCCAGGACGTGGTTTTCGTGAAATTGCGGTGCGGCAGCGATATGTTTGCGCCAGGAGTGGTCGCCGAGAGTCTGGCGGTTGAGGCCGTCGACGAGAACCTGACCGGCGCTGGGCTCGCGAAGTCCGGCCAGCAGCGAGACCAGCGTGGACTTGCCGCCGCCCGACGCACCTTCCAGCACCACGCGCTCGCCGGGTGCGAGGTGGATGCTGCAGCCGCGCAAAACTTGCGGAGTTTTCTCGCTGTAGCGGAACTCAAGATCGCGGGCATCGATGACGCCTGGAGCGGGCGCGGTGGCCGCTTGGAGCGATCCGGTAACTTCCTTTCGGGCCGCGGCATGAAATAGCACCGAGACGCGTTCCCATGCGACGGCTGCGCCGGCCACTTGCCAGGCTCCTGACGCACAGCGCTTGAGAGCGCGATAAGCGAGCAGCATCCCACCCACCGCGATCGCCATGCCCGCCGTGGAAGCGTCGCCGCGGACGAACGCGGGCGCCAAGCCGAGCAACGCCAGCACCAGCCAGCCGCGCGGCACAATGGCGAGCAACGCGGCGGTGGAATCGTCCAGAGCTTTGGAAGATTTCAAATACGACTCCAAGGCTTCGTCCTCGCCCTCGTGCCAGCGATCGGGGGGAAGCTGCGCGAGGCGCGTGCGGTGCCCGACCATGCTCTCCACCAGGTCATGCGTCATGCGGAGGCGGAGGCCGGTCCAGGCGCGGTTGCGCTGATAGTAGCGCCAGGCAATGGCCGCTGCGACCGCCAGCCATGCGACCAGCAGGCCTGCCTGGAGAGCTCCGCCCGCGCCGATGTCGAGCACGACAACGGACGCGGCCAGCTCGATAAGCGCGACCAAAGCGAGAAAGCCGCCGCTCAGCGCGAGCGCTTCCACGGCTTCCGATTCGAGCACGCGTCCCAACAGTTGGCCCGCGCCCTGATGGCGGATGCTGTCGGGCTCGAGTTTCAGAGCGCCCAGGAAAAGACGTTGCTTCATGCGGGCGCCCGTGCCGATGGCGAGCAACCCCTGCAGCCAGGTGATCAAGACTCGCAGAGGAACCAGCGTCAGCAGGAGCAACGCCCAGAGCAAGATCCAGCTTTGATCGGCGCGGCGATTCAAGACATTCGAGCCGACCACCCACCAAGCCAAAATCCATAAGCCGTACTGAACCGCATGTGCGCCGCTAAGCAGAAAGAGCCGTTTCGGAACACCGGCTTGCTTGAGTTGCCGCCAGAAATTGACGGATGGCGGAAGCCGGAGCAGCCAGATGCCGCCGATGCGCGCGCCACTCAAGCGTTCGCGCAGGATGGCATCGCGCGCGCGAGCCTGGCTGAGGGAAGGAACTCCGGCGCGATCTAGAAGTTGCTGGATCTCGGCGCGAAGAGCTGCTTCGCGGTCACCACAAAGCAGAGCACGAACGGCCGCGGACGAGATGCGATGCACCTGGAGATCTGGGCCCAGGACTCGGAGTGGCTTGCCGCCGAGAAGGACGAGGAAAGTCGAGCCTTCGGCGACGGGCACCCGGATCAGTGCCGGGCCCATTGCGGGCAACTGCCGTTCCAGGTCGGGGTAGGGGGTCTCGGCGGATTGGACTTCGACCCCAAGCGACTGCGCGGCGATTTCCAGCCAGTCGCTTAGCAGCGCCGGATTCTGTTCGATTGCATTGCTCGGCGCCGGTATGAGTGGCGGCGCGGCACCGTTGAGTGCGTGCGCCACCAGAGCGTGAAGCGCTTCGTTGAGACGGGAGGCGGGCCACAGAAGCTCGTTCATGACTGGACCAAGACGCCATCTTCCAGGCGAAGCCGGCGCCAATCGCCTCCCGACCACAAGCCTTCGCGAACTTGATATTCGGCCGCGAGCATGCGAGCAAAGCGCGATTCCGGATTTTCAGCCAGCTGGCGCGGATCGCCGTCTTCAAGCAGGCGGCCTTCCTCCAGCACCAATACGCGCTCGAACGCCAGCGTCTCGGTGATGTCGTGAGAAATAGACAGCAGAGTTGCATCGCGCCAAAACTCGCGGGCGCGCTGCAATAACGTGCGGCGCTGGTCGAGATCGAGGCCGCGGAACGCTTCATCGAGAATCACCAGACGCACCCCGGGACGAAGGAGTGCGCGGCCAAATCGCACGCGCTGCCCTTCGCCGCCGGATACCAGACCGCCGCCTTCACCCAACGCCGTTGCCGCACCGTCGGGAAGGCGCTCGAGGCCGCGGCGCAAACCGGCGGCATCGATGGCTTCATCGAGCGGCATGCGCGGCTCAGAGGCCAGGCCGTACTCCAGATTCTCCTTGAGCGGCCGATTCCAAAGCTGAACGGCGGGATCAACCCAGGCCATGTGCGGCCGGAGCAGTTCCACTCCTTCGGCATCCAGCTCAGCGCCGTCGACTAAGACACTTCCCGCAGAAAGCCGGTTCCATCCCAAGAGAATTCCGACCAATGTAGACTTGCCGGCGCCGGACGCGCCGACAATCGCGACGTGCTCGCCGGGTTCGATTGAAAGCTGGAAATCCCGAAGAATGGTGTGCCCGGCTACCGTCACGCTAACGTTGTCGAATTTGATAGACGCGGCCGAGCTGCGCGGCTCGGGCACGGTGGTAGGAGACGATGCGGCCTGTTCAATGGCGCCGAGAGGTTCGAGCAGCCGCAGCGTCACATTACGATACGCCGGATACTGCCAGGCCAGCAGAGCCACTTCCTGGCCCAATGCGGGCAGGTTTAGCGCCCAGTAGACCAGAAGCAAAACTGCTCCGGTTTCGCCGGTTCGCGCCAGGTGCGATGCGAGCAGCCAAATGGCCAGGCCGAAACCTACGACGAACTGCAGGGTTTCAAGCGAAATCACGGCGCGTTGCAAGGTCAGGCCCGCGCGCGCCCATTCGCTGAGGAGGCTTTCGTGCTCGCGCCGCAGCGCAGATTGCGCGCCGTGCGTGCGAATCGCCACCAGTCCCAGCAACGCGTCCAGATAGAAGTGGGTCAGCGCGCCGGTGTGAGTACGGAAACGGAGGTCGCGTTCCATCAGCCAGGGTTCGGAAAAAATCGGAATCGCGACAGCCGCGAATGCCGCGAGAATAGCGATCCAAGCACTGGCTGGATCGAGCCAGATGATTCCGGAGGTGGTGAAGACGATCTCGAAGCTGTATCGCATCAGCGCGCCGCCCAGTTCCGGAAGCCGCCGGATGAGATGGATGCTGTGGCTGCGCTCGGCCATATCGGACTTCAAGCGGCTCTGGAAGTATCGGTCGCCCAGACGCGGGAGCTTGCTCAGGAAAGCCAGGCGCAAGCGAGTTTCGAGCCTTCGCCCATAGCGCAACAGGTTGCGGATGAGCGGCACTTCGAGCAGCAGGAGTGCGAGTGAAAAAGTCACGATGGCCGCGATGGCGCCCAGCCTTTGCGGCGCGAACGGGAGCACGCGGCGGAGGTCCAGCAAGGCGCGAAACAGCACGGCTTCAAAAATCACCGCGGCGCTGGCGACCGCCATGGTGGTGAGCATCGCGGCGGGTGTGAAGGCTCCGTCGGCAGCGAGCAAACGCAACAGTTCGCGGCCAGGCCGAGCGGGCGGCTGCTCGAGCGCGGCGATCAGTTCAGGTGACGAAGGCTTGTGTTCCTGTTTGGCGGTTTCCGGCCAGGGTCCCAGCGCCCGCACCAGCACTGCACCGCGCAAGAGGAGTTGATCACCGGGTGCGGGGCGGACCGACCAGTAGTGGTCGGGAATCGTGGTGTCATTTTCGAGGAAGCTATCGAGCACGCCGACAGCCTGCGGGCCGCGCTCGATAGCGCCGGAGCCAACGATGGAAGCGAGCATGCGCACAGCGGCGTCCAGCGCCGCCAGCTTTCTCCAGCTCGTATCGGCGAGTGCGGAAGCGACCAGTCGATGCGACTGTTCGGCGAGGCCGAGCTCGACCATGCGCCGACGCAAGGGGCGCAGGAAGTCCAGTGAGCCCGCGTACTCACGCCAATCCTCGGCAGGCACGGCCATGGTGTGGATGTAAAGTTCAGAGAGGAAGCGGGCACGCTGCGTCCAACGGCGGCCCGTGGCTGGATCCATGAGCTGCACGAACGAGCCGTAACGGCGCCAGACGATGACAAAGTGCGTGACGCCGTTCGGTAAAACGACCACTGCGATGGCGGGCAGGGCGCGGGCTTCCTCCAGCAGGACATGGTCGGCGGGCAACATGATCTGCTCGGCCTGGAGACCGAGCTGATTGGCGACGGATTCGAGCGTGTCGATGGACGTGCCGTCCACGTCGGTCTGGCAAGCTTCGCGCAGGCGTCCATAGTTAACGTGGATGCCGAAGCCTTCGAGCAGGCTTTTGAGCGCGGCCGGCCCGCAATCCATGTTGGAGGTCTGCACAACCTCGGGCACGACCAGGCGTGCGCGTGTTTTCATCGATTCGCTCGACCGCTGGCGCGCAGGACCAGAGTTGCCGGAGACACGCGCTCGATTTCGACGGCTGCTTCCGCGTTCGTGCCGGCCGGCGGCGCGGTTTCGGTGAGCGGAAGCAAGATGGCGCGAACCTGGCCGCTCGATGCGTCCATTCCGATGGCGATCACTTTGGCCGGAATCGTGGCGCCGTTAAGCTGCAACGTTGCGCTTTGGCCGGGGCGCACGTGATCGAGGACGCGAGCCGGGAACGTGACGATGAATCGATTGGGCTCGATGCGCACGTCGCGTGAAATTTCATACTGCGGGACGTCCGCCCGTGCGAACCACCAGATCCAGCCGCCGAGCAGTGCTAAGGCGAACAGCAGAATGAAGTTTGAGATGCGAAAGCCGTCTGCGTCGAGCGCGCGGATGGTCCGGCCGAAGGCGATGGGTCCGTTCATGCGCTGCGCGGTTGCGCCGGTGGATTGGCGGGCATGCTTTCTAGAGTGTAGCGCGCAGGGTGTGAGCTTTTGCGACTCGGCGGTGTCCGGGGGATGTGTTTCGCCGGATAGCGGGTGGGGTCGGGCTGGGGTGGGAGGATTTGAAATGAAAATTTGAAAAACGAAGCCACCTAACCCTCGCATTTCCGGTAAATCTCTCGGTGGGAGGTAATTCGCGGTGTTGGTGTAGTCCATTCAATCAAGACTACGTCTGAGTTGCTTCTGGATGCGGCCAGGGAACACAAATGGTTAAGCACAAAGGCTGAATATTTCCGGAGGCGAGGTCACCGTGCTTTCTCAGTGGCAAATCAGCGCTTCAGCTTTTCCGTCCAGTTCAGGATCACGCTGAACTCGTCGCGCGCATTCTGCTCCGGCGGTAAGGCGAACAGGAAGCGCTGGCCGTCCGGGGACACATCGCCCAGCACGCCCGGTGTTGCCGACAATCGCATGAAGGCGGGCGGCACAGCGAACAACACTTTGGGAACGCCCGCATGAAAGGCTGGGGTGGTGCTGACATCCACCGCCATTACGTTACCGTCCAGGCCCAGGTAGTAAAGCTCCTTGCCGTCTTTTCGCCAGTGCACCATGCCGGCGCTGCCGTTTCGAGAGATTAGCCACTTGGCGGCCGAGGAGCCGGCGTCGGGCTCGGGGGTGAATGGCTTTACGTAGACTTCACTTCGGCCGGATTCATAGGAGGAATATCCAATGAAGCGGCCATCCGGCGACAAGTGCGCCGACAGTTCGGTAAACTGTGTCCGCGCGAATGGGAACGGCTTGCGGTCGCCGTTGAGCGGCAGCACCCAAGTGTTAAACGGTGAGCCGGCCCCAAAAATCAAAAAGCGGCCATCGGGAGACCAGTCGCTGAGCGTACCGGATTGCATTGGTTTGAGCAGCAGGTCTTCGCTTCCGGCCCCGTTCGCCGCTTTCCCGTAGAGGCCGACTACACCAGCGCGATAGGAAAGGTACATAACGCGGCTACCATCGGGAGAGAAGATCGGGCTGTCGCCGCTGGCTGGATCAAAAGTGAATCGAGTGCTGGTGCTCTGCGCGAGATCGACAAGCCAAACATCCCGGGCCCCACTTTGCCGGTCGATCCGCGTCACGGCTGCCTTGGTGGCATCGCGTGAAAGAACCATTCTCTGGTAGCGCGCCGGCTCGCCGACGGTTCCCACGACCTTTCCGTTGCGGTCATACCAGGTGAGCTGGAGGTCCGAGGAGTCTTCGCCCTGGTACACCAACATACCGCTGGCCGATGCGGAGAAGCGGCCGACGATCCCGCCGTAGGCTGTCCCGACATGCTCTGCCAGCGCAACAGGGCCGCCGCCGCTCAATTCGCCCCGCCGGTTGTCAAACGCTTGTGCGAATAAACCGCCGTCGCGTACAAAGAGCACCTGTCCGCGGCCTGAGTCGGAGAAGGGGATGTAGAGCGATGTGGCCGCCGCAAGCACGACGCGGGAGCTCTGTTGTGCAGGCTTGGTGTCGAGCGAGCCCTCGAACAAACCATTGTTCTCCTGGGTCCTGGAAAGGCGGACGTAGAGGAAGTGTTTCCCGTCTGGTAGGAAGGATGGCGAGAGATGAGCGCTTTCCTCACGCGAGGGATTTACAGATGTAAGCGGAGTGGCCACGCCACCGGCAGCGGACACTCGCATAATTCCGGAATTGCTCCCGAAAAGGATGGTGTCATCCCGGTTCCACGTGCCTCCGAGCGCGCCGTTGCGCGGAACGTCGCAGATGGTTTGCGGAGGCCCGCCGGTGACGTCGATTTTCCTAAGCTTTCGGTCAGCGGTGTCGAAGGCCACAAACCGGCTGTCAGGAGACCAGAATGGAATCGGGTTTCCGGAGCGTTCCGTGCCAGGAAGGGGCTTTGCTTCCGTCTCCTCCAGATCGCGTAACCAGAGACGCTGGACGCCGTCGGGGCCGCGCGCTCCGAAAACTAAGTAGCGGCCATTCGGGGAAACCGCGAAGAGGCCGGCCGTGATGCTGTTCTTTTCCGGTGCAGAGATGGTGAAGTGCATGAGTCGCGCAGGTGGAGGTGTTTCGCGGAAGTGAATGAACGAGAGCGCGAGCGTGGTGATGAGGAACAAAGCGGCGATGGACGGCCAGGGCCACTGGCGGCGTGGGGGCGACGGAGGTTGAACGGCGGACGCGGGCGTCACCGGCTCTGGCGCGGATTCCAGAAGCGCCATGGCGTCGCCGATATCCCGCAGGCGCTTCTTCGGGTCTTTCTCCAAACACCGCTGCAACAACGGACGCACCTGCGTGGGGACCAGCGTAAGATCGGGCGGCTCCATGAGTACGCCCGCCAGCGTTTCTGAAAGGCTCTCGCGCTCGAACAGCTTCCGGCCGGTGAGCATCTCATGCAGGACCACGCCGAACGCCCAAATGTCAGCGCGTTTGTCCACGGTCTTGCCCTTGGCCTGCTCCGGCGACATGTAGGATGCGGTTCCCATGATCATGCCGGCCTGTGTGGCGTCCATCGTGAGAGTAGGCGAGTTGCCGGAAGGCGCTGCGGCATTCCCGGCTACTTTGGCCAGACCGAAATCCAACACCTTGACGACTCCGCTCGCGGTTATCTTCACATTGCCTGGTTTCAGGTCGCGATGTACGACGCCCTTCTCGTGCGCGGCTTCCAGCGCGTCGGCGACCTGGCGGGCTAGCGCAAGGGCTTCCTCGAGCGGAATGGGACCCTCGCGAATCCGGTCGGCCAGCGTCGGCCCGCCGATCAATTCCATCACCAGATAGTTGGGCCCGACGTCAAAAAGAGTGCAGATGTTCGGATGATTGAGCGAGGCTACAACTCGCGCTTCACGCTCGAAGCGCTCGCCAAAGGCTTCCGCCGAAACTTTGATGGCGACTTCGCGCTCTAAGCGCGTGTCGGTAGCGCGGTAGACCTCGCCCATGCCGCCCGCACCGATGAGCTCGATGATTTCGTAAGGTCCGAGCTTTGTGCCGGCCGGCAGGGGCATACAGAATTGGAACGATTGTACCTAAGCAACGGCAGAGTAAGGAAGCCGGTCACACCTGGGCGGAACGGCCAGCGATGGACTCGATCTGGCGGATGTGATTCAGATCGTGACCCGCCATGGTTTCGATCAGGACCTGAAACGTCATCTCGCCGCGCTCGGGATGGTTCAGAGGTTTTGCAAGCGCACCGGGGACGACGGAGCGGATTAGAGCCAGGTTCCAGTTACGCACCGCCGAGAAGACCGCCAGCGCTCCCGCGACGTCGAAGGCGCGATATTGCGCGGCCCATTTCTCCTGGTCGAAGGGCTGGATCACGTGATGGTCCTCGGCCAGCGCCTGGCGCAGGCGGAATGCGAAAACCGTCTCGCAATCGGCCAGGTGACAGAGGATTTCGCGCGCGCACCATTTTCCAGGCGCGGGCGATTGCTGCGCTCGCTCAGAGCCGATGGTTTCGATCAAAGAGTTAAGCCGCTCGGAACTCTGAGCGATCACTTCGAGCGGGTTGTGTTGGCCTAACTGGGGTGCGTAGGGGTTCATCCCCACAAAGTAGCATGAGGTTTGTGGAGCTGAGTGTGCTGGGTTTTGGGGAGCCCTACTGTGACGCGCGTTGCGAGTATCGGGCTATTGGCCGTGCGCTTCTTCGATCTGGAAGGCTCGCTTGCCTCCCGCCATCACTACGCGGCCATGGTACTTCAGCTTGCCATTGATGGTCAGATCGATGAACCGGCCCACCGGGTAGTCGAATGTCAAGACGTCTTGTTCCTTGAGATCCATCAGATCCTCGACGCTCATGGTGGGGCCCACCAGCCGGCCGTCCAGGTGGATTTGGGCCGGGCGGATCAGCCGCATGATACGCGCTTGTTCTTCCTCAGTGGACTCGCTCTTACGCACCGACCACTGCTGATCGAACTTGTGGCGCAGCATCTTGATGACGATGGAGGGAATGCCGATGTTCATCATCCCGCTATTCTCTCCGATGCGAACTTCGATGCTTACCGCCACCACGGCTTCGTTGGGCGCCAGGATGCGCAGCAACTGGGGCTCGGTCTCATGCGCCATGATCTCGAATTCTAATGGAGTTACGGAGTGCCAGGCCCCTTTCAGATCCTGGAGGATGATACGGAAAATCCCATCCATGACGCTCTGCTCGATCTCCGTGATTTCTCTGGCTACCTTGAGCGGTGACTTGGCGGCTCCGCCCAGCAGCATCTCGATGATGGGGAAAACCAGCGCCGGGTTCAGCTCCAGCACCGCAGCGCCTTCAAATGGCATCATGCCCAGTGAAACCAGACAGGTTGGCGACGGCAGGCACTGCGAGAACTCCATGAAGGAGAGCTGTTCCACCGAAACCAGGTTCACCGCGACATAGGCGCGCAAGTAAGCCGATAGGCTGGATGCCAGGCTGCGGGAGAAGTTCTCGTGCAGCAGATGGATGGCGCGAAGCTGATCCTTGGCGATGCGGTCTGGACGCCGGAAGTCGTAAGGCAGCGCTCGCTTGGCCGGATCGTCATCGCCGTCATCGCGGAGATTTCGGAATACCTTGTCGATTTCTTCTTGGGAGAGAACGCGGTCCATCTAAGAATGTAATCGGGCGGCGGGCGGAAGAGCTTTACTTTGGGGAGCGCGGGAACGGCCGCTGATAGAATCAAGGAAGGTGCGTAACTATCACGTCCAGAATTTCGGGTGTAGGGCCTCGCAGGCGGACGGCGCCGCTCTCGAAGCCGCGCTTGCATCCGAGGGCTGGAACTCCGCGGCCGCGAACCAGGCCGACTTGGTGGTGCTAAATACATGCACCGTCACGGCCTTGGCCGACGAAGACGTGCGCAAGGCGGTGCATCGAGTGCATCGTGAGAACCCGGAGGCGCGCATTTTGCTGACGGGATGCTATGCGCAACGGGCTCCGGACGAGCTGGCTGTACTACCTGGGGTTTACTGGGTGGTAGGCAATTCGCATAAGACGAAAATTCCGGAAATCGTCCGGGAAACGCATGCGCCTTATCACGGAGAGGTCGTTGCAGGAGCCGAAATTCGCGTGGGCGACATTTTCGCGCAGCACGACTTTCTTTCCTCGCCCGTGGAGGATGCCTCGGGCGATCGCACGCGACCCAACCTGAAGATTCAGGACGGCTGCAACAATCGATGCTCGTTTTGTATTATCCCGTTCGTCCGGGGACGGAGCCGAAGCGCGCCGGCCGGGCAGGTGATCGAACAGGTAAGAAATCTTGCGGCACGCTACCGCGAGGTGGTGCTGAGCGGCATCAATCTCGGCCGTTGGGGCAGGGAAGCGGGTACCATGCGGCTGGCCGATCTCGTGCGTCACTTGCTCGATGAGACGGAGGTCGAGCGGCTGCGGCTGAGTTCGGTAGAGCCGATGGACTGGAGTGACGACTTGCTGGAGCTGGTGGCCGGTTCGCCGCGCATCGCCAAACATGTGCACGCGCCATTGCAGTCCGGCTCGGACCGCGTGTTGCGGCGAATGCACCGCAAGTACCGGCCCAGACATTACGAGGATCGTATCCGTAAGGCCCGCGCGTTAATGCCAGACGCGGCTATCGGCGCGGACGTGATGGTGGGATTTCCCGGCGAGACGGAGGCCGAGTTTGAAGAGAGCCGGGCGTTTATTGCGAGCCTGCCGTTTACCTATTTGCACGTGTTTACTTATTCAGAGCGTCCCGGGACGCCGGCGGCCGAGTGCCAGGATCGCGTGCCGATGGAAGTGCGCAAGGAACGCAACCGGGTGCTGCGGGAATTGGCGGCGTCGAAGAATCTCGAATTCCGGCGCGCGATGGTGGGGAGGACGCTCTCGGTGGTCACGCTGACGGATGGCGCGCTTTCCGGGAATTTCCTCAAAGTCGAGCTAGCGGCGTCGCGCGAGCCGAATCAGATTGTGGACGTGAAGATCGGCTCCGTCAGCGCCGGCGGTCTTCGCGAGCAGGGCGCGCTGGCCATTCTGCAATAGCTTAGATGACGCGCCGCAGCAGCGTGCTGACGCGCGGTCCTGGCAAGATGATGCCGGCCAGGTTCAGGGGATCGGCATTGGAGATTTGAGGCTGCTCGGATGCGTCCGGATCGCTGCGACGCACCGCGCGTAGCAGATCCAGCGCTTCGGGACGCGCGAATTGTTCGCCGCTGAAGCCGGACACGAAGCGGCCGCCGCGGATTTCCCCTTGCGCTTCCTTGCGGCGCAACACCGGGAGCAGGTCGCGCCAGGGCGGGGCCAGCGATTCGCGGGCCAGCAGATCGCGAAACACCACGCCCCAGCGCTGCAACAATTGATCGGCGAAGAATGCCGCGCGGGCTTCGATGGCTCGGGCGCCGTTAGAGTGCCGCACCAGCGCCCAACGTCCCGCGGCGTGACGTGGGCGCGTGTACTTGCCGCGGCCTTCTCCACGGCGGCGCTTGGGATCCACCAGAGCGCGGAGGTTCTCGAATCCGTCAGCGGTCACCAGGCCCGCAGCTACCAGCTCCCAGAGGCCGTCTTCGACTTCGCTAGCCAGGCGGCCGGTGGACCGCACCAGGTCGGCGAAGAAGGATGCGCCGCGCTGTTCGAGCTGCGTCAACACCTCGCGGGCGGGGTGCGAAAAGACCGGGGCCAAGGTGAAGGCTTCCGGAGGCGTAAGCCACTCGGCGCTCTCGCGCAAGAAAATCGCTATCGGCGCGGTTCGCGTGGGGCGCACACGGCGCGGCTCGGGGTCTTCAAATGCCGGATGCGGGGACAAGCGCGCCCACATCACTTCGCCGGCCAGGCAGAGCTGATCCAGGAACTCGGGCTCATACTGGCCGATGCGTGGGGCCAGCACGTCCGGTTCCCAGGCAGCGGCCGCGATCTCGTATCCCTGAAGTTGCTTGACGATTTGCAGCGTCCCGTCGATTCCATGCAGCCGGCTTCCGGGCACCAGGTGTTGCCACTGAGAGAGGAAGCGTTGGAATTGCGCCGCGGTGACCGGCTCGATTTCACGCCGCAGTTGACCCAGGGTCAGGCGATGGATACGCGCCAGGATGCGGCGATTGCACCATTCTGTCTCATCCGGCGCGAGTTGCGGATGGAAACGGCCGCGCATGACTTGGCCTTCCGTCTCGAGCTGCAGCAATGCCGATTCGATCGCCTCAGACGGCATGGCCAACGTTTCAGAGAGCGTGGCTGCGGTGATGGGCCCGAGCGACTCCATCCAGCCGCGCACCGCCGGCAGCGGTTCATCGCGCAGCGCAAATCGTTCCGTCGCCACCCAGAATTGTCTGCCTCCGCGCTCGAAGACGCGGGTGCGGCCGGTGGATTCAAGCTCGGCGAAGAATGCCTGCCATTCCTCGGCTGGTGGCAGCGCGATTAGAGTGAGCAAGGCGTCATGCAGCTCGTCGGCGTTGCGGACATCCGGCCAGGCTTCCGCGGTTACTTGCGCGATAGCCGCCGGATCAAGAATGCCAGCGCCTCCGGAAACATCGCTGCGCAACGTCCGCCGCAGCTGGACCGCGCGGGCACGGCGTTCCTCGAGCGGCGCGTCGTCCAGGTAAGCGTACGGATTGGCATTCAGAATCTCGTGCGAGAACTGCGACGGCTCCGCGGTATCGATCGCGATTTTCTGGATTGTTCCAGACTCGAAGCCTTCGAGAATTGCCTTCAGGCCTTCAATATCCATGGCCTCATGCAGGCAATTGTCGAGGGTCTCATTGACTAGCGGATGGTCGGGGATGCGAGGTTCGCCGGTTAGGTTCTCGGCGCACGCTACCTGGTCGGGAAAAACGGAAGCCAGCAAATCATCGGAGCGCATCCTTTGGATAGGAGGCGGTACCTTGCGCCCGCCCTGGAAACGCAGGATAGCCAAAGCTCGCGAGGCGTTCCAGCGCCAGCGCGCGGCGAACATCGGGGCGTCCAGCAAGGCCTGCGTGAGAACATGCTCGACAGTTTGAGGCTTCAGGAATTCGAAGACCAGCGCCAGTGGAAAAGCGTGCTGCTCGGTTAGCGAAATGTTGATGCCATTGTCGGTGGCGGCAGCTTGCAGCTCGAAATTGAAGGATCGACAGAAGCGTTTGCGCAGCGCCAGGCCCCAGGCGCGATTGATGCGCGAACCGAACGGGGCGTGGATGACAAGCTGCATTCCTCCGCCTTCGTCGAAGAACCGCTCGGCGACCACGGCGTGTTGGGTGGGCAGGGAATTCAGGCCCGCGACGCCCGATTGCACATAAGCGATGGCCTGCTTGGCGCCGGCTTCGTCCAGGCCGCATTCCGTGGTTAGGAATCGAAGCGCGTCGTCGGGGTGCGCGACCATCTCCTCGCGAACCTTGGAGACGGCCTCTGAAAGCTCCAGCGTGCGGCCGGGGGCTTCGCCGTTCCAGAAAGGGACTGACGGCGGGGCACCGTGGGCGTCCTCCACCCGCACGCGGCCCGGCTCGACGCGCTTGATGCGCCAGGAATTGGTGCCGAGTAGAAAGACATCGCCGGCCATGCTTTCAACCGCCCAATCCTCGTCGACGGTACCAACAGTCTTTCCATCCGGCTCGAGCACGACGTTGTAGTTGGCATTGTCCGGGATCGCGCCGCCGGAGGTGATGGCCGCCAGCCGCGCGCCACGCCGGCCCCGCACCCGCCCGTTCACTTGATCGCGGTGCAGATATGCGCCGGCACGGCCGCGCTGGGTAGTTATGCCGTCCGAAAGCATAGTCACCACTTCGTCGAATTTGGATCGTGGCAAATTGCGATACGGATACGCGCTGCGGACCAGTTCATACAGCCGGTCCTCACTCCAGTCGCACGCGGCCGTTTCGGCCACGATCTGCTGCGCCAGGATGTCGAGCGGGGCGTCGGGGATTTCCAGCCGGTCCAACTCACCGGAGCGGATGGCTCGAACCAGGGCGGCGCACTCGATCAGCTCATCGCGCGTGGTGGCAAACAAGCGGCCTTCAGGTTTGGCTCCGATCCAGTGACCGGACCGGCCCACACGCTGGAGGGCGACGGCGATGGAGCGAGGGGATCCGATCTGGCAGACCAATTCCACCGAGCCGATGTCGATGCCCAGCTCGAGCGATGCGGTGGCAACTACCGCGCGCAGCTCGCCGTTCTTCAAGCGAGCTTCCGCATTGAGACGCAGCGCGCGCGAAAGGCTGCCGTGATGCGGCAGGACGGCGTCTTCTCCCAGGCGCTCGGACAGGGCATGGGCGACGCGTTCGGCTAGCCGCCGAGTGTTGACGAACACCAGCGTGGTGCGGTGAGACAGGATCAACTGGGCCACGCGGTCGTAGATTTCGGCCCACATCTCATTGCTCGCCACCGGGCCCAGCTCGTCTTGCGGGACTTCCACGGCCAGGTCCATCTCGCGGCGATGCCCGACGTTCACGATGCGCGCGTCCGGCGCCAGGAATTGCGCGACGTCTTCGATGGGCTTGACCGTGGCGGACAGGCCGATGCGCTGGGGCCTCTGGCCCGCGTCAACCAGCGCGTCCAGTCGTGCCAGGGAAAGAGCCAGGTGCGAGCCGCGCTTATCATCGGCGACGGCGTGGATCTCATCGACGATAACGGTCCGGACGGTACGCAGCATTTCGCGGGACCTGTCGGCAGTGAGCAGGATGTACAGCGATTCCGGCGTCGTGACCAGAATATGCGGCCGATGCTTGCCCATCTTTTGGCGCTCGGCGGCGGGCGTATCGCCGGTTCTCACGGCTGTGCGGATAGGCGCCAGTGCGACGCCCTGCTTGGCGGCAAGTTCCGCGATCTCGGCCAAAGGGATCTCGAGGTTCTTATGTATGTCGTTGCTCAGGGCTTTTAGCGGGGAGACATAGACGACCTCGGTCGCATTAGGGAGCTCGCCAAGGCGCGCGGCGCGGACCAGCCGGTCGAGACAAATCAAGAAAGCCGCCAGCGTTTTGCCCGAGCCGGTGGGCGCTGAAATCAGGACGTTGCGGCCGGCTCGAATCTCGGGCCAGCCCAGCAGTTGCGGCTCGGTGGCGCAGTCGAAGCGCATCGCGAACCACTCCGCTACCAGTGGATCGAAGGCGGAAAGGCTAGTTTCAGAAGGGGACACCTACTACTATTAGACCGCACCGCGCCGGGTTGAGTTAGCGAATTGTCTCAGTCGCCAGAATGCCCGAATCGGCCAGCGTGGCGCGCGCGCGCCGCACCGCGGGTTGGTCCACGTAGGGGCCAATCAAGATAAGTCCGGTCTGATCCGCAGGAGTGGTCTCGAGATGTGCCTTGAACCCCCTGCTTTGGAGCTGCTTGAGGAATTTCAAGTCCTGGGCGGTGCCGAGCGCCATCGTCTGTAGATAGTATTCCGTCAGCGGCAGCAGCGGCTGGGAGTCTTCCGCGAGCGGCCTGATTTGGGGAGCGGCGATTGAGGGCAAGGCAGCGGCCGGCACTGGGTCAATGGAGGCTGATGCGAATGCTTCCGTGGGCACGTGGGGCGCCTGAGCCACCAGAATGCGTTCTCCAACATACCAGCCCGCCAGCGCCAGGCCGACCGTGACCAGCGTGGCAAAGCCTACGTAAACGCCACGCGTCTTTCGTTCCGCGACCGGCGCCCCGTCAAAAGGGGCGATCTCTGGAAGTTGGGCAGCACTGGACATAGGGCCAAGCGGTTACTACCAGCTAAGCTGGACACCCTATTTATCGGCGGACGGCGGGAAAACAATTAGCCCGCCGCTTCAGTACAGGATACGGGTACGTATGGTGCCCGGTACCGATTCCAAGCGGCGCTTGAGCTT
>Ga0335083_10005130_pt1 | contig 16561 bp, 17 predicted proteins | sample Lox_Sample_42_FD_206716 | JGI IMG/M metagenome (GOLD analysis project Ga0335083, IMG submission 206716) | Soil microbial communities from Loxahatchee National Wildlife Refuge, Florida, United States - Lox_Sample_4.2 | ecosystem: Environmental > Terrestrial > Soil > Wetlands | place: USA... | reverse complement strand
GCGGCGGCGGTCCGCACCGCCGCCGCCGGATGCCCCGAGCACGCGATCGTGGTGAGCTGACGGCCCCGGTTGCCGGGACCTGGCCGGAAGGGAGTGCGGGATGGCGCCGATCGATCGCCGGCTACGCCTGTGGGCGCGGATGGTACGGCGGCAGGGCTCGATCGCCGGGAAGAGCGAGGCTGAGGTCCTGGCCCTGCAGGCCCGGCACGCCCCGGACAACGCGGTCACCAACTTCATCTTCGGCACGGTGGCGGGTGGCACCGACGTGACCGACCGCACCATCCCGGGGCCGGGCGGGGACCTCCCGGTGCGCATCTACCGTCCGGCCGCCCCGGCCGGGCCGCAGCCACGGCCGCTGGTGGTGAACTTCCACGGCGGCGGGTTCGTGTTCGGTTTCCTGCGCCTGTCCGACTGGCTGTGCAGCAACGTCGCGCTGACCGTGGGCGCCGTCGTGGTGTCGGTCGAGTACCGGCTCGCGCCGCGGCACCGGTTCCCCGCCGCCGTGGACGACTGCTACGCGGCGCTGGTCTGGGCCGGGGAGAACGCCGCCGGCCTGGGTGCGGGCGGCCCCACCGGGGTGATGGGGGAGAGCGCCGGCGGCAACCTCTCCGCGGTGATGTGCCTGCTGGCCCGGGACCGCGGCGGACCGCCGCTCAGCCATCAGGTGCTGCTCTACCCGGTCACCGACCTGGCCAAGGAGCCGACGGCGATGCCAGGCTCGCTGTTCATCGACGAGCCGGAGATGCGTGCGTATCGCCGGCACTACGTGGGCGACGCGGATCCCGCCGATCCAAGGCTGTCTCCGCTGCTGGCCAGCGACCACAGCCGGCTGCCGCCGGCCCTGATCCAGGTGGGCGAGCACGACCCGGGGCGCGACGACGGGGTCCAGTACGCCGCGGCGCTGCGCGCCGCCGGGGTGCCGGTGCGGCTGACCGAGTATGTCGGCATGCCACACGGCTACCTGAACTTCCCCGGCCTGTGCCGGATCGCGCCGCAGGCGCTGGCCGAGATATGCGCGGAGCAGGCCGCCGCACTAGTCCAGCCCCCGGCCCCAGTATCCGGGGCCGGCTAACGGCTGGGGCGGTTGCGGGGGAGGCCGAGATGGCGCTCGGCGATGATCTCGCGGAGGATCTCGCTGGCGCCGCCGTAGACGGTGGTGACGACCGCCGCCCGGAAGTCATGCTCGAACTTGCCGCCGGCCGGGGCGTTCGCGGCGCCTGGCGCCAGCACGCCTGCGGCGCCGAGGATGTCCAGCGCGTCGCTGTAGTGCCGCTGCGCACTCTCTGACCAGAACAGTTTCCGCATCGACCCCTCGACCTGGGGTAGCTTGCCCGCCTGCAGCTGCCAGCGCATCTGCACATCCAGCGCGTGGAAGACCGCCTCGTCGACCGCGATCCGGCCGATCCGCTCGGCGGCCAGTGGGTCGTCCAGGACGGTCGTCCCGTCCGGGCGCTTCGCCTCGCGCGCCCAGACGGCGAGATCCCGCGCCAGGGTCAGCTCCAGGGACGACGCACCGCCGACGCCGCGCTCGTATACCAGCGCCACCTTCATCACGCTCCAGCCGGTGTCGACGCCGCCGATGCGGGCTGAGTCGGGCACCCTGACGTCCATGTAGAACGTCGCGTTGGTGACCTGGCCGCCGAGCGTGTGGATCGGCTGCAGCTCGTAGCCGGCGCTGCTGGTTGGCACCAGGAACAGGGTGAGCCCGTTGTGCTTGGGCGCGTCGGGGTTGGTCCGGGCCAGCACGAACACATGGCTGGCCAGCTGCGCCGTGCTGGTGAACATCTTCTGCCCGTTGATCAGCCACCCCGCTCCGCCCCCCGCCCGCCTCCCCATTCCCTCTTCACTGTCCCGCTTGACCCGGACGGCCATGGTCCTGGCCGACGCGACGTCGGAGCCGGAGTCGGGCTCGCTGTAGCCCAGCGCGATCAGCAACTCGCCGCGCAGCGCGGCCGGGATGTACGCGCGCTTCTGCTCGTCGGTGCCGACATGCTCGATCGTGCGGATCACCATGATGGTGGTCGCCCACCCGTCGCTGTGCAGGCCGCGGCGGGCCAGTTCGTCGAACACGGCCCGGGCGAAGTCGGGGTCGACGTCACTCCCGCCGTACTCCGCGGCCCAGCCGGCCCCGAGGATCCCGTCCCGGGCCAGCCTGGTGTGCAGCTCCATCGTCTGGTGGCACCCGGTGCGCTCCTGCTCCGCTGCCCACCCCGGCTGCACGTTGGCGTCGGCCCAGGCCCGGGCCGCGTCCCGGTGCGCCGCCAGGTCGTCGGACTCCCAGAAGTCCACCCCTTACCCGCCCTCGTCGTGCGCCGGCGCGGCGTACAACTCATGGGCCAGGCCGGCATACGCGGCGCGGCGGTCGCCCGCGACCAGCGGCCAGGCCTTGGCCCGGCGGAAGTAGAGCTGGATGTCGTACTCGAGTGTGTAGCCGTAGCCGCCGTGGAAATGCAGGCTCTCCGAGGCGGTCTTGAACGCCGTTTCTGACGCGAACAGGAACGACATCATGGCCAGGCTGGCCGCGTCCGGCCGCTGCGCATCGTGCGCCCACGCCGCCCGGTAGGCGAGCACCCGGGCCCCCTCGATATCGGTCGCGTTGTCGGCCAGCCGGTGCTGGATCGTCTGGAAGCTGCCGATCAGCACGCCGAACGCCGTCCGCTGCAGCACGTACCCGACCCCGATAGCCAGCGCCCGCGCGGCCAGGCCGGCCAGCGCCGCCCCGGTCAGCAGCAGCCACTGCCGCACCGCCCGCCGGTGCGCGGCGACGGCCGCTGCGCCGCGCGCCAGCAGCACCGCGCCATCGGGTACCGGGCAGTCGGCCAGCGGCATGGCGCCGAGGTTCGGGATGGCCGCCATGGGCTTGTCCGGCTGCCCGGCTAGCAGCAGCTCATCGCCCCGGAGCAGAACGACGAGGTCGGCCACCGCGCCAGCCGGCACCAGCCGGGCCACGTCGCCGGTCACCGGGTGCAGCGCCAGCGTGGCCAGCTGCCGGCCGGCCAGCAGCGGCTCCAGCCGGGGCGGGTCATCCAGCGAGGCCAGCAGCCTGGTGGCCACGGCGGCTTCGATCAGCGGCACCGGCGCGAGGGACTGCCCGAGCAGTTCCGCGGCGATGGCCAGTTCGGCGAACCCGGCTCCGCCGCCGCCACGCTCCTCGGGCACGGCCATGGCGGCCAGCCCCAGCCCGGCGACCTGCTGCCACAACGCCGGGTCGAAGCCGAGCGGCTCGGCGGCGCGCACGACCGCTGGGGGCGACTCCTTTTCGAAGAACTCGCGCAGCGTGTCGTGCAGCGCCTGCTGCTCGCCGGTGAAGTCGAGGTTCATGGCTGGCTGCCGCTCAGCCCGCCTGCGGTCCCGGCTTCGGCCGCGCTGAGCTCCCGGGCCAGCACGCATTCCTCGGCGAACGCCAGTACCGTCAGGTGGTAGGCCAGTGCCGACCACCCGCAGCTCAGCATGTGCCCGTCGGCGGCCACTTCGGCCACGGCGACCCGGGGGGACGCGGTGAACAGGGCCGCCACCCCGGCCAGCGCCTGGGGGCCGGACCGCCACACCTCCTCGTGCGCGGCCAGGCTGTAGTGCACCGGGATGCGCACCTCAGCGGCCAGCGTCACGTGTCCGCCCGGAGCAGGATGACCCCGCTGGGGGTAAGGCCGCCGCTGCTGACCACGGCGACCCGGGCCCCGGGAACCTGCCGCGGCCCGCCGTCACCGCGCAACTGGACGATGGCCTCGTGGACCAGGCCCATGCCATGCGTCCGGCCGTGGGACAGCTGCCCGCCGTGTGTGTTCAGCGGCAGCAGTCCGTCCCGGGCGATGTTCTTTCCGCCGTCCAGGAAGTCCTTGGCCTCACCGATGCCGCAGAAGCCCAGCGCCTCGATCCAGGACAGGCAGTTGATGGTGAACCCGTCGTAGAGCTGGGCCACATCGACGTCGGACGGGCGCAGCGAGGTGCGGGTCCACAGGTGGGCGGCCTGGCCGAGCACCTGCGGCTCGTGGGTCAGCGTGCTCTGGTCCCACTCGACCCGCTCGATGATCTGGGTGCCGACCGCCTCGACCAGCACCGGTGGCCGGGCCAGGTCGCGGGCCGCGTCCTTGGCCGACACGATGATCGCCACCGCGCCGTCGCACGGCACGTCACAGTCGTACAGCCCGAACGGTGTGGTGATCATCCGCGCATCGAGGTAGTCCGCCATGGTCAGCGGGTCGCGGTAGATCGCGGTGGGGTTGAGCGCGGCGTTGGCCCGCTGGTTCAGCGCGATCCAGCCCAGCGTCTCCCGGGTGGTCCCGTAGCGGTGGAAGTGCCGCTGCGCGTTCTGGGCCAGGGTGTGTGCCGCCGAGGTGGCCCCGAACGGCTTCAGCCAGCCGTCGGCGATGCCGCTGACCTGGCCGGTCTTGCCCTGGCGGGCCAGCTCGACATAGGTAGCTTCCCACAGGGTGCGGAAGCACAGCACGTGCCGCGCCAGTCCGCCCGCGACAGCCAGCATGGCCGCGATCAGCGAGCCGCCCGGCCCGAATGTCTCGGCGCCGCCGTTGTACCAGGACGGCCGGATGCCCAGTGCTGCCTCCAGGGCGGTCACCCCGCCCTCGGCGAAGCCGCCGAATGACCCGCCACCCGGGTAGGTGGACAGGCCGTCGATGTCGTCCAGGGTCAGGCCGGCGTCGGCGACGGCCTGCTGGCACGCCTGCACGGTCAGCGCCAGCGGCGGGACCATCAGCCGGCGCCCGATCCCGGACATGCCGATGCCGGTGATCGCGGCTTTGTCCTCGAACTTGTCCGGCGTGACCATCGGGCGGACGTGCCGCCAGATCTGGTCCGGCTCGATCTCGTCGCCGGGCAGCCGGGCCGGTGCCCCCTGTGCAGCTGGGCTTTCGGGGAGCTGAAGGGGGGGCGTCCCCCCTTGGGCAAGCACGGCGGCGGGCCGGAACAGCGGCAGCCAGACGTCGTCCACCTGCTCGAAGACGACCTCCATCCGCATACCCAGCTCGAGCTGGTCCGGGTCGCAGCCCACCGCGTTCGTGGTGAGCCGGACCCGCGGGTCGTCCTCGATCGCGACCTGGGCTACCACGTACGGCGCGGGCAGGCCGGGCTGGCTGAACCGGTGGTTGACGGTGAAGCCGACGAGCGTGGCGTAGCCGGAGACGGCGCGGACCCCGGCCCGCGGCCCGCGGCAGTACCGGCACACCGGCTGCGGTGGGTGGATCAGGGCCGCACATGACTCGCATTCGGCGAACCGGAGCCGCCCGTCCGCCCCGGACTTCCAGAAGAACTCGTTCTCCAGGGTGAGCGGCGGCACGGGGCGCCCGGCCGCTCCGGTCATAGCTCGATCTTCGCCTTCCCCTTGCGGACGGTGACCGGTTCGGCCAGCCGCTGCTCGTCGCAGGCCCGCTGCATGGCGTCGATGGTCTCGTCCAGACCTGGGCCGATCCGGGGCCCGGGGGTGAAGGTGGCGGGCAGGTGCTGCATGCCCTGGATGACGCCGATGGTCTCGTAGTGCACCGCCCCGGCCGGGTCGCACCGGTAGCCGGGCATCCGGTCGAGCACGCCGGTCATCATCTGCTTGAACACCATGCGGGCCATGTTGGAGCCGATGCAGCGGTGGATGCCCAGGCCGAAGCTGTAGTGCCGGTTGCCGGTGCGGGCCAGGTCGATCTCGTTTGGGTTGTCAAACACCGCCGGGTCGCGGTTGGCCATGGCCCAGGACAGCCACAGCCGCTCGCCCTCCTTGAACCGGGTGCCAGCCAGTTCGCAGTCCTGGGCGATGGTGCGGCCGTCACCGGGGGCGGGCGTGTAATAGCGCAGGAACTCCTCGGTGGCCGGGTCGAGCAGCGTGTCGCGGTCCCGGGACAGCCGGTCCCGCTCGGCCGGATGCTCGGACAGCCATTCCAGCGCGTGTGCGGTCAGCGCGGTGGTGGTGTCGAACCCGCCGCCGATCAGCAGCGCCATCACGCCGAGCAGTTCCATGTCGTCCGGCTTCTTGCCGTTGATCTCGGCCCGGGCCAGCGCGTCGATCAGGCCGGGCCTGGGGCTGGCCCGGATCTCCGCTAGCTGGGCAAACATGTCCCGGTACATCGCCATCTGCGTCTCCCGCACCCGGGGCATGTCTGGGGAATCCGGCGGGGTGTACACGCCGGCGTGCACCGGCTCACAGTAGATGCTCCAGCTCTTCAGCGGGATGCCCATCATGGCCAGGGTGAGCACCGCGGGCACGATGTTGGCCAGGTCGTCGACGAAGTCGATCTGGCCGGTCTCGACCTTCTCGTTCAGGCAGGCCCGGACCAGCTCGGCGGCGACCGGCGTCCACCTGGCGACGGCGGCGGGGGACAGGTAGGGGTTGAGCGTCTGGCGGTAGTGCCGCTGTTCCGGCGGGTCCATCTCCAGGAAACCGCCCTGGAAGTCGACGTCAGGAGCGGGGATGGTGATGCCTTTGTAGCCGCGCCGCTCGTTCTTCACGTCGTGATCGTTGGACAGGTACTCGGCCGAGCGGGCCAGTTCGAACACCTCACGGTTGCCGGCCGCGACCCAGTGCCCGCCATGGGTATCCGACCAGGCGATCGGGCACTGGGCGTGCATTTCCTGGGTGATGGCCTGGAACTCGTGCCGGTACTGCGGGGTGTGCCGGTCGAACTGGTACCGGGGCTGCTTGCGGTCGTCGTCGCGGGCGCCGTCGGTGCTCACGCTGTTGCCCTCGTGATCGAAATGGCTTGCTCGGGGCAGGACTGGACGGCCTGCCTGACCTTGTCCTCCTGGTCGGCCGGGACGTCCTCGCTGACCGGCGAGGAGTGGCCGTCGACCTCATCGAGCTCAAATACCTTCGGCGCGATCATGGCGCAGAGCGTGTGACCCTGGCAGCGCTCCGGGTCCACTGTGACCTTCACGGCTGGATCCCTCCGGTCGCTTTAGAGGTGGAAGTCGTACCACTTGAGATAGCCGCCGGCGTCCACCCGCAACTGCATGCCGGTGATGTAGCGGGCCTCATCCGAGGCGAGGAAAAGTACCGCGTTGCTGATGTCCACCGGCTCCACGTAAGGGATCGGCATGCCCTGCTGCACACCGAACGCGGGCTCGGCGTCGGCCCGGGTGGGGTGCTCCAGGTCGGGGCGGAACGATTGGTACATCGGCTCGCTGAACAGCATGTCCGTGGCGACGTTGGTCGGGTGCACCACGTTGGCCCGGATCTTGAGCGGCGCCAGGTTGCGGGCCACTTCGTGCACGTACTGCGCGAGCATCCGCTTGGCCACCATGTAGCCCATGCCGCCCGGGTCGGTGCCCAGCTGCATCATCGGCAGCGCCTGCACGTACGCCGCCGTCGACCCGGTGGCGATCACCGAGCCGCCCTCGCTCAGGTGGGGCAGCGCCGCCGAGATCGCGTTGATCACGCCGAGCAGGTTGGTGTCGATCACGTCGGTCCAGGCCTGCAGCGGCGGTTCACCCTTCATCGCCGCGATCCCGGCCTGGGCGACCACGATGTCCAGCCGGCCCAGCTCGGCCAGGCCCTGCTCCAAGGCGTCCTGCAGCTGTGCTCGCTCCCGCACGTCGGCCTGCACCGCCACGATCCGCCGGTCCTGTTCCTCGACCAGCCGGACGGTTTCCTTCAGGTCATCCGGGTTGGCCAGCGGGTACTTGATCGACTCGATGTCATGGGCCAGGTCGACCGCGATGACGTCGGCGCCTTCCTGGGCCAGCCGTACCGCGTGGCTGCGGCCCTGACCGCGCGCCGCCCCGGTGATGAAGGCGACCTTACCCTGCACACGTCCCATCGGCGGGAGTCCTTTCTTCAGATCCGGGGCTCGACGACGAGGTCGAGCCAGGTGGCGCCACTGTCCGGGACCCGGGGCTGTTTCCAGACCTCGACTGGGAAGGACACCATGACCAGCGACTGCATGAGGTGGAACAGGTTGCGCTCCGGCTCGGGCAGCTCGTGCAGCGGGAACTTGTCCAGGTGCGCGAGCGCGGGCTCGAGCAGCGGGAACGCCGCGTCATAGAAGGCCTGCATCTGGTCCATGGCGGAGGCCAGGCGCTTGGCGTAGCGCTCCGGCTCGGTGGCCAGGATCCAGTCGCTGAACGGTTCCAGCGAACCAAACTCAGCGGGCAGCATCGGCGTGCTCCTTGACGTAGTCCGCGGCGGTCTTGTGCAGGTGGCGGAGCAGGATCTCCTGGTCGCAGAGCGGGAACTCGGTCACCGCGCGGCTCTTGAGCATGCTCTGGGTCGCCTCCAGCGTGTTGGCGTCCTGGAGGCCGTATTCCTTGAAGGTGACGCCGGCGATCTCCTGCCGGAGCCGCTCGCTGGCCGTCCTGGCCGGCACGAAGTACAGGCTGGTCTCGAACAGGTGCCGGTCCACCGCGAGCGGCCAGTAGTGATAGGTCAGGTACCAGCCCGGCGCCCAGATGAGCAGCATGAAGTTGGGGAAGAAGTGAAAGGAGTCGATCCCCCAGGACTTGTGCCGGGCCGGGTTGATACCGGGCGGCAGCGGGTCCAGCCCCTCGATGTCCGGCCGGTCCCAGGGGCCGAACAGCCCGCTGCGCAGCACCCGCTCGATCGGCTTGACCATGTTCGGGTCCTTGGGCGGCGCCATGCCGCCCCAGGTGGAGATCATCGAGTGCGGGGAATGCAGATCGTAGTGCAGCGCCTCGAAACCGACGTTGAAGAGCTTGTCCGCCTCGTCCTTGACCGCCTGCTTCTGGTGCAGCACGGGAGCGTGGTAGAACTCGGCGAACGCGTCGATGAACAGCTTCCAGTTGCTGCCGATCTCCGCCTGGTACGTGAACACCTCGGTCATCTCGCCGAACGGGTAGCCCTCCAGGCCCTTGGCCAGGTCACCGAGGTAGTCGGCCAGTGGCTGGGCGTCCGGGTCGAGGTTGACGAAAATGAACCCGGCCCAGATCTCGCAGCGCACCTGCTTGAGGCCGAACGCGCTCTTGTCCACGCCGAAGAACTCGCTCTCCTGCTGGATGAACGTGAGCTGGCCGTCCAGGCCGTACCGCCAGGCGTGGTACTTGCAGGTGAACTGGCGGCAGGTGCCGGACGTCTCCATGCCCGGGTAGTCGTTCCAGACCAGCTTGTTGCCCCGGTGCCGGCACATGTTATGGAACGCGCGGATCTGCCCGTCCCTGCCCTTGACGATGATCAGCGACGTGTCCGCGACCGCCAGTTCCCTGGTGAAGTAGCTGCCGGTCCGCGGCACCCGCTCCACCCGGCCAACGTTGAGCCAGGTCTTCCTGAAGATGGCCGCCCGCTCCGCCTCGTAGTACGCCGGGTCGATGGAGTCGGTGTAGTCGACGGGGCTGGTGCCGAGCTCGGGGTAATGCTCGGTCCAGCTGCCCTCCGCGGGCTTGGCGAAGTGCGGCATGGTTAGTCCCCTTAGTCTGAGGCGAAAATAGCATTCTTAGGTGCGGTCATCGAAGTTCTCGTCGGACAGGCCTGGTTCCAGTTCCACCCCGAATGCGTTAAAGGCCATGGCCAGCAGGCCGTATGTGCCGACGGTGAAGACGAGGTCCATGAGCTGCCGGTCGGTCAGCTCGGCCGCGAGCGCCTGATACGTCGTGTCGGACAGGCCGGAGCTCTCGTCGAGTTCGTCCACCGCCCGGCTGATCAGCGTGTCCGCCCCGGCGCGGACCGCCGCGATCTCCTCGTCAGTGACCCCGGCCCGCCGTGCGATCAGCACGTGCTGCGCCCACTCGTACCGGCAGCGCCGCCGCCAGGCCGTGCGCAGGATGGCCAGCTCGCGGGTGCGGGCCGGCAGCGTCGACGTGGTCAGCAGGTGGGCGTTGTAGGTCAGGAACGCCTTGGCCAGCGCGGGATGCCGGGCGAACAGCCCGAGCACATTGTTCGGTGGCAGCCGGCGACCGGGTGCGACGGCCGACAGCGCCTCGGTGTCCCACTCGGCGTACGGCAGCGGCGGGATGCGGCTCACGTGTTCCGCCCGCCGTTCACCCCGATGATCTGGCCGGTGATGTACCCGGCTTCCTCGGAGACCAGGAACGCGCACGTCGCGGCGATGTCCTCGGGGCGCCCGACCCGGCGGACCGGGGTCCGCTGGATGTGCTCCTCGACCGTGCCGCCGAGCAGCTGGCGTTCCTCGGAGCGGCGCAGCATCGGGGTGTCGATGAAGCCGGGGGGCACGGCGTTGACGGTGATGCCGGACGGGCCCAGTTCCAGGGCGAGCGCCTTGGTCAGCCCGTTGACCGCCGACTTGGCCGCCACGTAGTGCGTCATGAATGGCTGGCCGGACTGCGCGCTCGAGGAGGAGACGTTGACGATCCGCCCCCAGCCCGCGTCGAGCATGTCGGGCAGCACCGCCTGGGTGCAGTGAAAGACGCCGGTCAGGTTGACGTCGATCACCTTCTGCCAGGCCTCGAACGTCAGGTTGATGAACCGCTTGTAGCCCTCCATCCCGGCCGCGTTGACCAGGATGGTCACCGGGCCCAGCTGGGCCCGGATGGCCGCCAGCGCCGCGTCGACCTGGGCCCGGTCAGTCACGTCGGCGAGCTGGCCGAACGCCGTGCCGGACGGGCTGAGGTCCAGGGTGGCGACCTGGTAGCCGTCCTTGCTCAGCCGCTGTGCGATGGCCTGGCCGATGCCCGAGCTGCCACCGGTGACGACCGCGGTCCTCACGACCAGGCCTCGTCGCCGGCGATCGTGGTGCGGTGCAGGGTCCGCTCCGAGGCGGCGTCGTAAGGCAGCGCCCGGTGCAGCAAGCCGGTGTTGTCCCAGACCACCAGGTCACCAACCTGCCAGTCGTGGGTGTAACGGAACCGCTCCTGAGTGGACCAGGCCAGCAGTTCGTCCAGCAGAGCCCGGCTCTCGGCCGGTTCCATGCCCACGACATGGTCGGCGGTCGCGCCGATCACCAGCGACCGGCGGCCGTCGCGGCGCGGCCAGACCAGCGACATCTCGTGGCTGGGCACCCGGCGCCACCCCGCCACCTGCCGCTCGGTGGGCTCGGGGTGCACCAGCCGCTGGGCCGCCTCGAACGTGTGCACCACGCGCAGCCCGTCGTACCGCTTGCGCTCGGCTGCCGGGAGGTTCTCGTAGGCCGCGTAGCTGCTGGCGAACTCGGTGCCGCCGCCGATCGCGGACACCTGCCGGGCGGTCAGCGTGGTGGCCTTGACCGGCACGTCGTCGGTGGTGCCGTCGATATGCCAGTTGAACGTGCCCTTGAGGTACTCGGCCTGGGACGTCTTGGCCGGGTCGAGAGAGACGGTGAAGATCTCCTGGCCGTGCAGTGCCACGACCTGGCCCAGCGTGCGGCTGACCGCAAGCTGGGCGTCGTCATCCAGCTGCAGCCCCCGGATGAGCAGCACGCCGCGCCACGTCAGCGCCTCCCGGCAGCGGCTGATCACGGCGTCGCCGAGCAGGTCGGCGACGTCGGCGACGCCCGTGACCGCCACGCCCAGGTGCGGGCTCAGCGCGGTCGTCTCGATCATGGAAATCTCCCTTCCAATTGTGAGAATCTTACTCTCACAATCGCCCGCACCGGAAGGTTGATTTGCGGATGACGAGAATGTAGTTTCCAGTCATCAGCAGGGAGGCACGATGCACGATCCGGCCCATCGGATGCTCATCGACGGGAAGCTCAGCGAGGGGGAGCGGGTCTACCCATCGGTCAACCCGGCGACCGGCGCGGTGTTCGGTTACGCCCCGGACGCGGGAGTGCCCGAGGCCGAAGCGGCCGTGGCGGCCGCCCGGCGGGCATTCGACAGCACCGGCTGGGCCACCGACGTGCCGCTGCGGGTCCGCTGCCTGGAGCAGTTCTACCAGGCCCTCACCGGGCACAAGGAGGAGCTGCGCGAGCTGACCATCGCCGATGTCGGCGCGCCGCGGCAGCTCACCTACGCCAACCAGCTCGAGGTGCCGCTGGAGATCGTCCGTTACTACGGTGGCCTGCTGGCCAGCTACCCGCTGACCGAGGACCTCCCCGAGACCCAGTCGCGGGGGCAGCGGCACCGGCGCTGGGTGGAGAAGGAGGCCGCCGGGGTGGTGGCCGCGATCACCGCGTACAACTACCCGACTCAGCTCGCGCTGGCCAAGCTGGCGCCCGCGCTGGCCGCCGGGTGCACGGTGGTGCTCAAGGCGGCCCCGGACACGCCGCTGATCACGCTGGCCCTCGGCGAGCTGATCGCCGAGCACACCGACATGCCGCCCGGCGTGGTCAACGTGCTGTCCTCGTCGCAGGTCGCGGTGGGCGAACTGCTGTCCACCCACCCCGACGTGGACGTGCTCACGTTCACCGGCTCCACCGCCACCGGCCGCAAGATCATGGCGGCGGCCAGCGGCACCGTGAAGCGGGTATTCCTGGAACTTGGCGGCAAGTCGGCCATGATCCTGCTCGACGACGCCGACCCCGGCCTGTCAGCCATGATGGCCGCCTTCATGGTCTGCTCGCACGCGGGCCAGGGCTGTGCCATCACCACCCGGCTGCTCGTCCCGCGGGACCAGCACGACGCGATCACCGAGCAGGTCGCGGCCATGATGGGCAAGGTCAGCTACGGCGACCCGGCCGATCCGCAGACCTACATGGGCCCGCTGATCAGTGAGCGGCAGCGGGACAAAGTGGACGGGATGGTGCAGCGGGCCGTCGCGGCGGGCGCCACGCTGGTGACCGGCGGCCAGAAGGTCGACCCCGGCTTCTTCTACACGCCGACGCTGCTGGCCGGGGTGGACCCGGACAGCGAGATCGCGCAGGAAGAAGTGTTCGGCCCGGTGCTGGCGGTCATCCCGTACGACGGCGACGAGGACGCCGTGCGCATCGCCAACAACTCGGCCTACGGCCTGTCCGGCGGGGTGTTCAGCGCCGATGAGGACCGGGCTATCGCGGTGGCGCGGAAGATCCGCACCGGCACGATGAGCATCAACGGCGGCAACTACTTCGGCCCGGACGCGCCGTTCGGCGGCTACAAGCAGTCCGGGATCGGCCGCGAGATGGGCGCGGCCGGCCTCGAGGAGTTCCTGGAACGCAAGACGTTCGCGGTGGCGGTGCCCTCATGACTGGTCCACTCCACGGGATCCGGGTCCTGGAGGTCGCCATGTACGGCTTCGTGCCCTCGGCCGGGGCCGTGCTGGCCGACTGGGGTGCGGACGTGATCAAGGTCGAGCACGCGGTCACCGGGGACCCGCAGCGCGGCCTGCGGCAGACCGGCGCCTACCGCGTCACCGAGGATCCGAATCCGAACATCGAGCACGCCAACCGGGGCAAGCGCAGCATCGGCCTGCACCTGGGGACGGCCGAGGGCCGGGAAGTGCTGCACGACCTGGCCCGCCGGGCGGACGTGTTCCTGACCAGCTTCCTGCCGTCCGCCCGGCAGAAGCTCGGCATCGATGTGACCGACATCCGCGCGGTCAACCCGGCCATCATCTACGCACGGGGCAGCGCACTGGGCCCGCGCGGCGCGGAAGCCGACCGGGGCGGCTACGACATGACGGCGTTCTGGTGCCGGGGCACCAACGCGGCCAGCATCACCCCGCCCAACGTCGAAGGGCTGATCAACCCGCCGCCGGCCTACGGCGACACCATCTCCGGCACCAACCTGGCCGGCGGCATCGCGGCCGCGCTGGTCAAGCGGGAGCGCACCGGGGAGCCCTCGGTGGTGGACGTGTCCCTGCTGGGCAGCGGCCTGTGGGCCATGGGCCACGCGCTAGCCGTGTCGCTGCGCCTGGGCCAGTCCTGGGTCGCCCCGCCGGCCGGCGCGCACGGGGCGCCGAGCAACCCGCTGTCCGGGCTGTACCGCACGGCCGACGACCGCTACCTGTCGTTCGTCATGCTTCAGCCCAGTAAGTTCTGGGCCGATGTGTGCCGGCACATCGACCGCCCCGACCTGGCCGACGACCCCCGGTTCGGTGCGGTCGAGCAGCTCATGGCCAACACCGCCGAGGCGGTCAAGATCCTGCAGGACGTGATCGCCACCCGGACGCTGGCTGGGTGGGCCGAGCGGTTCGCCACGCTGGCCGGCCCGTGGGCCCCGGTGCAGGACACCCTGCAGGCCGGCCGCGACGCGCAGGTCCGGGCGAACGAGTACATCCTGAGCACCGGGGAACTCGAGCTGGCCGCCAGCCCGGTGCAGTTCGACGTCACCGCCCCGCGGCTCAGCCCGGCACCCGCGTTCGCCGCCCAGACCGAGGAGATCCTGCTGGAACTCGGCCTGGAGTGGGACCGGATCATCGCGCTCAAGGGGGCCGGCGCGGTCACCTGACCGTCGGCCAGCGCGGCACAGCCACCGCGGACCACGACTGATAGGAGAGCACCGGTGGGCAAGGAAGACCTGATTCTGATCAGTGTGGACGATCACATCATCGAGCCTCCGGACATGTTCGTGAACCACCTGCCCGAGCGGTACGCGGCCGAGGCGCCGAAGCTGGTGCACCGCGACGACGGCACCGACGTGTGGACGTTCCGCGAGACAGTGATCCCGAACGCGGCGCTGAACGCGGTCGCGGGCCGGCCCAAGGAGGAGTACGGGCTGGAGCCGCAGGGCCTCGATGAGATCCGCCCGGGCTGTTACGACGTGCATGAGCGGGTCAAGGACATGAACGCGGGCGGCATCCTGGCCTCGATGAACTTCCCGTCGTTCCCCGGCTTCGCGGCCCGGCTGTTCGCCACTGAGGACCCGGACTTCTCGATGGCCCTGGTCCGGGCGTACAACGACTGGCACATCGACGAGTGGTGCGGGGCCTACCCGGGGCGGTTCATCCCGATGGCGCTGCCTGCGATCTGGGACGCCGAGCTATGCGCGCAGGAGGTGCGCCGGGTGGCGGACAAGGGCTGCCATTCGCTGACGTTCTCCGAGAACCCGGCGGCCATGGGGTACCCGAGCTTCCACAGCGAGCACTGGGACCCGCTGTGGCGGGCGCTGTGCGACACGGGCACGATGCTCAACGTGCACATCGGCTCGTCCGGGCGGCTGGCCATCCCGGCGGTAGACGCGCCGCCGGATGTGATGATCACACTGCAGCCGATGAACATCGTCTCGGCCGCCGCTGATCTGCTCTGGTCCCGGGTGATCAAAGAGTACTCGGACATCAAGATCGCGCTGTCCGAGGGCGGCACTGGCTGGATCCCCTACTTCCTGGAGCGGGTGGACCGGACGTACGAGATGCACGCCACCTGGACGCTGCAGGACTTCGGTGGCAAGCTGCCGTCCGAGGTGTTCCGGGAGCACTTCCTGACCTGCTTCATCAGCGACCCACTCGGGGTGGCGCTGCGCAACGAGATCGGCATCGACAACATCTGCTGGGAATGCGACTATCCGCACAGCGACTCGATGTGGCCCGGCGCGCCCGAGGAACTGTGGGCCGTGCTGCAGCGCTGCGCCGTCCCGGACGGGGACATCAACAAGATCACCCACCAGAACGCGATGCGCTGGTACTCGTTCGACCCGTTCCGGCACATCCCCCGCGAGCAGGCCACCGTGGGCGCGCTGCGCCAGCAGGCCGAAGGCCACGACATCTCCATCCAGTCCCGCAGCCACCGCATCATCGACCCGTCGGAGAAGCTGGAGGCCTACCGCACCCGGGCCCGTGCCGCGGCGGCCGCCCGTGGGTAGTGCCTGATCGCGCGGCTATGCCGCCGCTCGGCGTGTAGCGGCGATCGGGGGGTCCGGGGGGTCGTCCCCCCTCAGCCGCGGCGGCTTGCCGCCGCTCGGCGTGTAGCGGCGATCGGGGGGTCCGGGGGGTCGTCCCCCCGGGCTAGCACCGCCACGAACTCGGCCATCGCGGTCAGCGTGGCGGCGCGCAGGACGGCCGCGTCCGGCAGTACCCGCAGGTCCACCGAGACGCCGGACCGGGCCGCCCGGGCGGCGAAGCCCAGCGAGTCGTCCAGCAGCGGGTCGTTGCCCGCGGCCAGCAGTTGCACCGGCGGCAGGCCGTCCAGGTTGGCGTACAACGGGCTGAGCAGCGGATGGCACCGCGGCGTGCCCGCGGCATAGCCCGCCACCCGGCGCTGGAACCGGCCGACGTCGAACGTGGGGTCGGCCACCCCGTTGAGCTGGAGGCTTGATGCCTGCATGGTCAGGTCGAGCAGCGCCGAGACGAGCATCGCGCAGCGGGGCAGCGCGGTGCCCGCGTCGCGCAACCGGATCAGCAGGGCGGTGGCCAGCCCGGCGCCCAGCCGCTCGCCCGCCAGCAGCACCAGGCCAGCCTGCTGGCTGTAGCCGTAGGCAGCCTGCACATCGTCGAGCGCGGCCGGGAAAGCGTCCCGGTAGCGGGCACACACGACCGTGGCCCCGGTGCGCTCGGCCAGCCCGCTGGCCAGGCCGGGCGCTGACCCCGTGGCGCTGGACAGATACCGGTCGCCCGGCAGGTACAGGATGACCAGGCCGGCCTCGGCGGGCGGCCGCACGACCTGGCCCACCGGGCTCGTTTCGACCCGCACGTCAGCTGGCACGGCGCTCCCCTCAATCCTCGTACACCACGGTGACGTGGTTTGTCACCGGCTCACCCTGGCAGGTGAGCACCCAGCCGTCGGCGACCTCGTCGTCGTCGAGCGCGTTGTTCACCCGCATCTTGGCCTCGCCATCGATGACCTGGGCCAAGCACGTGGCGCAGTTCCCGGCCTCACAGGAGAACGGCGGG
>Ga0335083_10005129_pt1 | contig 16564 bp, 12 predicted proteins | sample Lox_Sample_42_FD_206716 | JGI IMG/M metagenome (GOLD analysis project Ga0335083, IMG submission 206716) | Soil microbial communities from Loxahatchee National Wildlife Refuge, Florida, United States - Lox_Sample_4.2 | ecosystem: Environmental > Terrestrial > Soil > Wetlands | place: USA... | reverse complement strand
GTCCGCTCGTCGATGACGGAGTATTTGTCGTGATGCGTTCGATACAGATTGTTCGTCCGCACGGCGATCCCGGCGTTGACCAGACGATTCGGCGCCGTCCTGCCCAGGCCTTTTCGGTCGTCTTCGATGTTGTGCCTGAAATCGACCACCAGCTTCACGTCAACGCCGCGCTTGTGTGCGTCGATCAGGGCGTCGACGATCCGAGGTGCCGAGAAAGCATAGGCGGCCAGTCGGATCGATCCCGTTGCCTCGGCCAGACAGCGCAGAACGAAGCGCTCTACCCTATCGTTCTCTGGCCCGAATCCCACCTCGATCTTCGCTGGCGGATCGATCCGCGTTTGTGCGCCGGCCGCCATGCAACAGCAGCAGCACATTGCGATCAGCACGATGCGCCGGTTCACCAGAACGGCAGCCATGTCGCACCCTGTTAGGTTGAGGTTCCGGTCCAAGGCACTGTCCGATCGGCTCCGTCCTTGATGCCGGGGCAGCGCCGCCGCCGGAGGCTGCGGCCCATCAGCCCATCAGCCTTGCTGCAGCGGGGGCAGCTAGCTTGCTTGGTTCGTGGGCAGCACCGTTGACGACGTGCAGGCGCCAGCCAAGCGCCACCTTGCGCAGCGCGGCCTGCTGTTCGACCTCCTTGAAGAAGGCCAGCCCACGCTCGTACCGATTCGATCCCTGCACCATCGCCTCGCGCGTCGTTCGCAGATCGGGAGCGTGGGGATCGACATCCGCGTCCCCAAGCATCAGCACGACGTCCCGTGCAAGACTCGTGCGCAAGTTAGCTTCTGTCACTGGCGCGCCGCCGAGGCCATAGGGGTACCGAACATCAAACCGTGGCATCGTGTACCAGCCGGGTGTGCCGATCACCGCGCGCGCATAGCGCGCCTCGGGTAGCAGCCAGACGAGGCGATGGACGAACTGGCCGCCCTCGGAGAATCCGAATATGAAATAGCGCGCGGCCTTGCTTCCCGTTGCCGCGCGGACGGCGTCGAAAAGGTGCTCAATCACGCTGAATGACCACAGCGACGCATCTCTGGCATGGCCATCGTTCGTGAGCACGCTAGCATAGGAGTACAGGCCATGGCCCCAGTGCCGTATGTCGAACAGCGGCGCCAGCACCAGGAAGCCGTAGCGATCCGACTGGGCTTTCCAGGTATCGCGGTACGCGGCGGCGGTCCGGTGGTGGCCGTGCAGGACAAAGACGATCGGGGCATCAGCCACGTCGATGCCTGTTGGCAGGTATGTGTAGACCGTGAGCGCGCGCGCCGGGTCACCGCGGGAGTCGGCGAACACGAAGCTGCCCGGACCGGGCGCCACCCGGATCGCAGGTGTTTCCTCGGCCGTGGAACTCCGCACCAACGCCCACAGCATCAGATTCGAAGCAGAGGCCTTCAAGAATCGACGACGAGCACTTGCCACCGGGAAAATCGCCTTGGCCATTGGCAATGCACGCCTCATTTCAACATGAGCCAACATGCTGAGAGTGTCTCAAAGGTTCCAGGGGGCAGCTTATCACCGGGTGCCGCCGGAGTGTCTCGATGGGCGATTCCCGCAGCGGGTTGTCGCAAGACTTTTCTGTCGCCGGCCACTGATCTGCGGCGCATTAATGCAAGCGTGCAGCGGCGGTCGGCTGCTCCAGAGCGCGGACCGACTGTCCGACGCCGGATCGGGAAGGACCGGAGAGGGTCGGGTCCCGTGGTTGGCCAACGGCAGCTTCAGGGTTGCGAGATCTGAAGGGCGACAGTATTTGGACGGCCAGCAGCGGACGCTCGACGCCGTCTGCAGACAAGTTCCGAAGCCGGGCAGCTCACCAGTTGTGCTCCGTGAACCGCGTATCAGTCCGGCTCGTCCATGCGCGGCGAGCATGACCGCGCTCGCTGATGGCAGACCACGGGGAAGCTCACCGGCCCTTCATTTGAGATTGGGCGTGGCGAGATCGTCGGCCTGCTCGGCCCCAACGGCGCCGGCAAGTCCACAACGGTGTCAATGCTCTGTAGCCTTGCCGCGCCCGATCGCGGAACAGCCAGTAGCGTCGATCGCCCCTCCCTAGTAACCGGTGGGGTATGTCTCCGTGAGCCAGTGCGTCAACAAGGAGGTCACCGCCTCAGGCTGCTCAATGGTCGACAAATGCCCACATTGGTCGAACACCTCCAGCCGCGCGCCCGGCACGCAATCGCGCATCCGTTCGTGCTCCGCGAGCGGCGTCGCCATATCCTCGCGGCCGCAGGCGATCAACGTGGGCACACGCACGTTTCGCAGGTCGGCATGCGAATCCGGTCGAGCCAGCATCGCCTGCTGTTGATTGAACTGACCCCGGGCGCCGACGCTGCGCGCCATACTCGCCATTAGATCTCCGAGGCGTGCGCGGTGGGCGGGGTGCATCCAGCGCACAGGAAGCTCGGGTATCAGGGCATCGATGCCGCCGTCTCGCACTTTCGCGATGTCGGCGAGGCGACCCTCGCGCAATGCCTGGTTGTCGGCGACCGCTCGCGTATCGAGCAGCACCAGACGCTCGATACGCTCTAGGTGCCGACGGATAATTTCGAATGCGAGGTAGCCTCCAAGTGAAAGCCCTATGAACGTGAATCGCGGCGGCGCATGCGCGAGGAGTTCTTCGGCCATGCCGCCCAATGTCGGCAAATCACGAAACGCAAACACGCGGCAGTCATACGTACCTCGGAGAGCATCGATCTGGTGCGCGAATAGCCGCTCGTCGGTAAGATGCGCGCACGCAAAAACGAGCGTGGGGTTGGTGTGCATGGCGTCTCCCTGGAGTGCTGCAGCGGTGACATCCTGCCCGCCCTTCGGGCTCATCGCAAGCGGACGAATCAGGCGTTCATCAGCTTAGGTTCGATATTTCGCGTCCAGGGTCTGTGAAAGCCGCCGCTCAATAAGTACCGCGGCCCGCGGGCACGCCGGTGACCGCTTTCTTTGGCGCTCGCGTTTTGCCACGACGCCAGCGAATGACCGATGAGCGGGTGGACCCGTCAGCCGATCAGAAAACGGTCACCGTCCGGAACGGGTAGATAGCTCGCGGCCGGGTCCCTCGATAGCTGCCGTAGAGTCGCTGTCTCGCGGCGCCTGCATGCCAGGGAACGCTTTCCTCGGCGCTCGCTTCACCCATTAACGCCGGCGAACGGCCGGTGAACGGAGCGGACCGGTCGCTCGATCGAAAAATCGCGTACGGCAGCAAGCGGTCGATACCGCGCCGTCACGAGTTTTGAAAGCCGCCGCTCGGTTGCAATCTCGCTTGCGTTGCCCATCGACGTCTGGCGATGACTGCTGTCACCCTATCCTGAATTTCTCGACGAACTCAGCGAACGGCAGCTACCGATCCCATCAGAAGCTGTCGCTCGCGCAGCGGACCTGCATTCGAGCATTCATAACTTCGAACGTCAGCAACGCGGAGAGACCGCCTCACTTCGTGTTGGCCAACGAACAACGTCGGCTCCACTTCGTTACCGGTCATGCGGAACGGCGCGTCAGGAGCGAACGAATGCCCGGATCTGGCCGGAATTGGACGGCAGCGTTGTGGTGATAAGCAGCGTCGCGTCACACGGCCACGCGGGGACAATGGCCGACCCAACTGGAGATGATGCGCGCGGCACCACGAGATGCGGGGGAACTCAGTACCGGGCATCGCGTTCTGCAATCGAGTCCGTCGGTCCCGGCGGAGGTATCGCGCGAATTTCACAGCGCGGCGGACAGGTTGCGCAGAGCGGCACGCGGGGTGACCCGCTTGCGCGCCAGTGGAACGCATGGTGACACGTTCCGCAATTGCAGTCCGTCGGTCCGAGCGGACCTAAGGCATTGAATTCTTGGCTCCCCGACCTGGGCTCGAACCAGGGACCTGCGGATTGATATGGCTTCCGTCGTCAAGGGGGCACAAACAATTCTGCCTCTTTTCGGCATCGCGCGCGCGAACGAGCTCGATAGGCGAGGCGACGGGCTCATGCTGTGACGACGGTCGATCAGACTGATATGCGGGCGTTGGTTAGCCGCAGGACTGTTGTTCGTCACGGAGCTGCCTCGCTCTAAAGTCTGGGATGTCGCAGGATCGCGTCCAATAATCCGCTCGAGGATTCTCCAACCGCGAGCGCGTCACCTCGCCAATCGAGCCGAAGGCCAATGTATCGGTCGCGTGCCTCCTTTCCGTGTTCTTGACGTGTTGTCTTCAGACCGGCTTGACCTGCTGCCCGATCGCCCACACGAAGCCTGCAAGCTCGCGCGCGATCGCCACCACGATCTTGTGACGGCTCACGCCACGTGCCGTCAGGCGGCGAAAGCGTGTGCACAGCCGCACCTGCGCCTTCCACGCGATGTCGAGCGCCACCTTCGGCGCCTTCACCTGCCGACGCGCAATCAAGCCGCTCACCTTGGCCATGTATTGATACGCCCAGGCCGCCTCCACCAGCGCGCGCCGCGCCGAGCTGTTCCCGGCCTTGGTGATTGATCCCTGTCGGCGACGTTCGCCCGAGGAAGTTTCGCTGGGAATAAGCCCGAGGTAGCTCATCAGCTGCCGTGGATGGCTGAAACGCGACAGGTCGCCCACCTCCGCGACGATGCGCACCGCGTGAATGAGCTGGATCCCTCGGCACGCTTGCAGCGCGTTTACCACCGGCAGCCAACGCCAATGCAGCACTTCCTGTTCAATGTACCGGGTCAGCCGCGCCACCCGCATGGTCGCTTCCTCGATCGCTTGAACGTACTCTTCGAATGCCAGCCGTCGCGCCTGCTGCGGCAGCTGGATATCCGCAATCCAGCGCCGATGTGCCGCTGTCCACGTGGTCTTGCCCGTATAACGCACGTCATTGCGCAATAGCAGCGCCGACAACCGCTGCCGCGCCTGGCGTTGCATCACCACCGCATCTTCTCGCGCTCGCACCAGATCGCGCATTGCTTCATCCGCCATGTCGGGCACGTAGATCGGCGTGAGCTCGCCAGCGCGCGCCAACCCCGCCAACTTCACGCTGTCGCGCCGATCGGTCTTGATCCGGTCACGCACCCGCCGCGGAATGTTCGATGGCGCCACCACCCAGCACTCATGACCACGCTCGATCAATCCACGGTAGATGCCAAAGCCGCACGGACCCGCTTCGTAGACAAAGACCAATTGGCGCCGCGACGACTCGAGCTTGCGCACCGCGCGCCACAGTGCACTCGCGTCGCCTCCAATCTGCCCCTGGTGCCGAACCTCGCCGCCCTCCTCGGCAACGGCGATATCGATCGACGCCTTGTGCACGTCCATACCGATATAGAGCTTGCTAGACTTTCCAGCCATGGCCTGCCTCCTGTTTTCCGGTTGACGCCTTGGTGCTCAACGTGTGGCTCTACGTGGCTCGCCACGCAATCCACGATACCGAGGAGGCAGGCCGCCTCCCTCTAGCAGGAAGCCATGCTGTCTAACAGGGCGCCGCTCGCGACGTCAAAAACGACAAGCAAATCATGTGATTGAATGCTGGTCGCGGGGTCTATTTCTGGCGAGTTATCGGAAGTTAGCCACCTCTTACGATCCGCAGGCCGTATGCAAATAGACCCCGTCCCGCAAGTGCTTCCAGTTCCGAGAGGCTACGGACTCTCTGTTCGCCGGCAGATTGCTCGCCGAGCTCCTGGTTCGTAGTACTCCTGCCGTATGTAGTTGTTCTCATTGTTGTTTAATCACTGCCCGTCCTCCCCGTTCTATACAGTCTTTGACAGTCTTTGACAGTGTTTACCAGCGAGTCCCCAAAAAGTCCCCATGCCTTCAGTTTGCGCTACGGCGTCCCGCTGGAGAAGTTGGTCTTACTGAGTTGCGCAGCACTTGCGTGGGCGTTGTGGGAGGGTGAAGAGCGCGTCGGCGACGTCGTCGAGTGCCCGGCCTAACCATCACCCGTCCGGGAGGTGAGCCGTCGAGCGCCGATGATATCGTCCTAATGCCTTGAGGTTTGCATGATGCGTTCTCCATCCCGGAAACGCTCGAAATGGTGCTTCCCGCTCGGTCACACGGCCTGTGGAACTCACTGCACGGCGCGATGCTGGCGCCGTGGTAGGACTTCGGGGGATGGTTGGAAAATGTCGCGCAAGCGCAGTCGACCAAGAGATGAGAGTGGCAGCCATTACGGCAAATGCGACTCATTGACTGGTTGCTGCTCGTGATTGCCTGGTGACGCGAAGTAACGCCCCGGACGCAGGCGGGTCAGTGCGCATTTGCCTTGATCGTCCGCACGAGCTCGCCGGTTTCGAGCAGCTTCCAGGGTGACGGGCTCGGCGAGCCGATCGACCCGACATCCTCCGCCGCGCGCGGCACCTCACCCGTGCGCTCGATCCAGCCACCACCGAGCGCTCGATACAGGTCGACGAGGTTGGCAAGCCGCGCCATTCGCGCTGACACGAGGATTAGTTGCGCGTTGTACAGTCCCGTTTGCGCCGTCAAGACGGTGAGATACGAATCGACGCCATTCCGGAAGCGCATTTCCGAGAGGTCGAGCGAGCGCTGCTGCGCGACGACGTAGCGTTCGATCGAGCTTACCTCGTCGTCGTATGTGCCGCGCGCCGCGAGGCCGTCGGCGACCTCGCGAAACGCCGACTGGATCGCTTTTTCATACTGGGCGACGTTGATGTCCTTTTGCAACGTAGCCGCGTCGAGGCTGGCTTGCAGCTCGCCCCCTTCGAAGATAGGCAGCGTGATCGAGGGCACGAAGCTCCAAGCGAGCGAACCGCCCTTGAATAGGCCTGAGAGCGCCGAGCTGGCCGAACCGCCGAACCCGGTGAGGCTGACCGTGGGAAAGAAGGCCGCGCGCGCCGCGCCGATATTCGCGTTCGCACCGCGCAGCGTCGCCTCCGCCTGCATGACGTCGGGTCTCCGGATGAGCAGATCAGCGGGCAGATCCGCCGGAATGTCGGCGAGGAGCCACTGCGAATTCAAGGGAACGGGCGGGGGAAGATCCGCAGGAAGCGCCTGCCCGATCAGCAGCACGAGCGCGTTCTCAGCCTGCGCCCGCGCGCGCACCTGGGCCGCGTGATTGACATTTGCCTGCTCAACCACGGTTTCCGCCTGCGCCACCGAAAGCTCGGTGCCCGTGCCGGTCTGGAATTGCAGCAGGGCGAGCTTGTAGGATGCCTGCGCCGTGTCGAGCGTTCTCTGCGTCACCGCGAGGAGCTCGTCGTCCGCCAGAAGCGCCAGGTATTGGTCGGCTACTTCCGAAACCAGCAGAATCTCAAACGCCTTTCGGGCCTGCGCGCTGGCCAAGTACTGCTGCAGCGCCTGGTCGCTCAGGCTCCCCACTCGTCCGAAGAAGTCGATCTCCCAAGAGGCGGACAACCCCACCTGATATTCGTGCTGTACCACGGCGCGCCCGCTGTTGGACAGACTACCCGGCGTGCGCTGGGCGGGCGAGTTGGCCGCCGCAGCCACCTGCGGCAAAAGCGCGGCGCGCTGTATCCTGTATTGCGCCCGCATCTGTGCCACGTTGAGCGCGGCGACACGCAGGTCGCGATTGTTGGCGAGCGCGATCTCGACCAGGCGCTGCAGCCGCGGATCGGTCAGGAAGTCGCGCCAGCCGATGTCCACGGCCGGTGGTGTGGTCGTCGACCCTGCCGGCGTCTGATACGCCGGGCCCGCGGGATACACTGCGGAAACCGGCATCGCGGGCTGCAAGTACACTGGCTGCAACGAGCAGCCGGCAACGATCGCGATCACGATCGCAAGCCCGACACTTTTCATTCGGCCGCTCCCGCGCCACTCGTCGCGACAATGCTGGCTGACCGTGGCGTTCCGGCCGCCTTCGGCTTGAATAGCTTCCCGTGGATTACATGGAAGAACATCGGGATGAGGAACGGTGCCAGGAACGTCGCGCTCAGCATGCCGCCAATGACACCGCGGCCGACCGCGTTCTGGCTACCCGATCCCGCGCCGCTCGAAAGCGCCAGCGGCAGCACGCCGAGAACGAACGCGAGCGAGGTCATGAGGATCGGACGCAGCCGCAGGCGCGCGGCTTCAACGGCGGCGTCGACGATTGACTTGCCTTGTGCTTCGAGCTCGCGCGCGAACTCCACGATGAGGATGGCGTTCTTCGACGCGAGGCCGATCGTCGTCAGAAGGCCGACCTGGAAGTACACGTCATTTTCGAGGTGGAGCGCCGTCGCGGCCGCGAGGGCCCCGAGAACGCCAAGCGGCACCACCATGATGACCGAGACCGGTATCGACCAGCTTTCGTACAGCGCAGCAAGCGCCAACAGGACCACGAGGAGGGAGAGCGCATATAACAACGGCGCCTGCGAGCTCGATTGCTGTTGCTGGAGCGAAATCCCGGTCCATTCATAGCCCACGCCCTGCGGAAGCTTCCGAGCGAGGCTCTCCATGATTTCCATCGCCTCCCCACTGCTGCGGCCCCCAGCCGCTTGACCCTGGATCTGGAACGACGAGACGCCGTTGTATCGCTCGAGCTTCGGCGAGCCGAAGCTCCAGGCGCCGGTGGCGAACGACGTGAACGGAACCATGCTTGCCTTGCTGTTGCGGACGTACAGCGTGCTCAAGTCCTCTGGATTCATGCGAAACGGCGCTTCTGCCTGTACATACACGCGCTTGATGCGGCCGTCGGTATCCAGGAAGTTGTTGACGTAACGCGAGCCCCAGGCGATGGAAAATGTCTGGTCGACATCGGTCAGGCTGATGCCGAACGCGGCCGCCTTCTCGCGGTCGATGTCGATCTTGAACGTCGGGTTATCGGGCAGCCCATTGGCACGCACGAGGGCGAGGTTTGGATCCTGTCTCGCCATTGCGAGAAGTTGATCGCGCGCCAGAGCGAGCCTATCGTGGCCGATGCCGCCGCGATCCTCGAGCTCGAAGTCGAACCCCGCCGCCGTCCCCAGCGCGGGAATGGCCGGTGGATTGATGGGGACAACCACTGCCTTCTGATAGGACGCGAAATGCTTCGCTGTGCGAGCGAGCACGGCCGGCACCTTGAGGTCGTCGCGCGTCCGCTGCGACCAATCCTTGAACCGGACAAACACCATCCCAAGCGATTGGGCCCGCCCCGCGAAATTGAATCCATTGATCTCGAACGTGGCCTCGACGGCGGCAGATTCTTCCTTGAGCAGATAGTTGGAAACGTCGTCGAGCGAATCCTGCGTCTGACCCTGGGTGGCGCCGACCGGCGCCTGGACCTGGACATATGCGATGCCTTGGTCCTCGACCGGCAGAAATCCTGTCGGCAATCGCAAGAAGAGCAACCCGACCGCGGCAATCACCACCGCGTAGACAAGCAGCCAGCGACCCCAGCGCCCCATGACATGGCGAACGCCTCCGACGTAACGGTCGCGGACACGATCGAACCAGCGGTTGAACGCGCGGAAGAATCCCGTCTTAGGCGGTTCGCCGCCTTCGGCGACGGGTTTCAGCATCGTGGCGCACAGCGCAGGCGTGAGCGACAGCGCGACGAACGCCGAAAGGAGCATCGCAGACACGATCGTCACCGAGAACTGACGATAGATCGCGCCCACAGAGCCACCCGAGAAAGCCACCGGGACAAACACAGCGCTCAGCACGACGGCGACGCCGACCAGTGCGCCGGTAATCTGTCCCATCGCCTTGCGCGTGGCCTCGGCCGGCGATAGTCCCTCTTCGGCCATGACACGCTCGACGTTCTCGACCACGACGATCGCGTCGTCGACCAGGAGGCCGATGGCAAGCACCATCCCGAACATCGAAAGCGTGTTGATCGTAAATCCAAATGCTTTGAGGATCGCGAAGGTGCCGAGCAGCACGACGGGTACGGCAATCGTCGGGATGAGCGTGGCGCGTAAGTTCTGCAGGAAGAGGTACATCACGAGGAACACGAGCGCGATGCCCTCGAACAGCGTCTTGACGACCTCGGCGATCGAGATGCTGATGAACGGAGTCGTGTCGTAGGGATAGACGACCTTGAGCCCCGGCGGGAAGTAGCGCGACAGCTCGTCGATCCGAGCTTTCACGAGCTTAGCGGTCGCAAGCGCGTTGGCCCCCGGCGCGAGCTGGATGCCGATGCCCGATGCCGGCTGCCCGTTGTAGCGCGAGTCGATGAAGTAGGTCTCGGCACCGAGCTCCACCCTGGCCACGTCACGGATCCGAACCCGAGAGCCGTCCGGTTGAACCTTGAGCAGAACGTTGCCGAACTCCGCCGGCGTACGCAGTAGCGTCGCTTCCGTGATCGTCGCGGTGAGGCGCTGGGTCGGCGGCGCCGGCGTGCCCCCGAGTTGGCCGCCGGCGACCTGCACGTTCTGGCTCTGGATTGCGCCCGAAACGTCGACCGGCGTCAACGCAAAGCTGTTGAGCTTGTTGGTGTCAAGCCAAATGCGCATCGCGTATTGCGTTCCGAACACGTTGAAGTTGCCGACGCCGCTGACCCGGCTCAGCGGATCCTGCAGGTGCGAGACGACGTAATTGGCGATGTCGTAGCGCGACATGCTGTTGTCGCTCGACACGAAGCCAGCGATCAGGAGGTAGCCGTTGCTCGATTGCGTGACGCGGATTCCCGCCTGCTGCACCTGCGCCGGCAGCGAAGGAGTTGCGAGCATAAGCTTGTTCTGCACCTGGACCTGTGCGATGTCGGGGTTGGTCCCGGGCGCGAACGTCAGCGTCGTGGTCGCCTGTCCGGAGTCGTCGGAGGTCGAGGCGATATACAGCAGGCTGTTGAGCCCGTTCATCTGCTGCTCGATCACCTGTACGACGGTGTTCTCGACGGTTTGGGCGGAGGCGCCCGCATACGAGGCGCTGACCTGGATCGACGGCGACGCGATCGTCGGGTACTGCTCGATCGGCATCGAGACAATCGAAAGTCCGCCCGCGAGCATGGTCAGCAACGCGATGACGATCGCGAAGATCGGTCGGTCGATGAAGAACTTGGCCATGGCCGACTTGCCGCCTATTTCGACGTCGAAACGCTGGCCACGGCGGAAACAGTGTCCGGCGTCGCGACGGATGCGGAAGCCGCAGGGTTCGCCGCCGACTCGACGGCCTTTACGGCCGCTCCGGGGCGGACCTTCTGCACGCCTGCGACGATTACGCGATCACCCTCGTCGAGACCGCTCACGATTATCCAGTCGGTACCCCGCGTACCCGCAAGGGTCAGCATCTTCAGGGCGACCTTGCCGTCCGGACCGACAACCATGGCCGTCGCCTGCCCCTTGGGATCGTGCGTTACGCCCACCTGCGGCACCAGGAACGCGCCCTCCTTCATGCCCTGCTCTATACGCGCACGCACGAACATTCCCGGAAGCAATACCAAGCGCGGATTGGGGAAGGTGGCGCGCACGGTAACCGTGCCTGTGCTCTGGTCGACAGTGATATCCGTAAACTGCAGCGTGCCCTTCTCGGTGTACTGCGTGCCGTCTTCGAGGATCAAAGCGACGTTCGCCATGTTGGGGCCGGTCGTTTTCAATTGGCCGCTCGCCACGTCGCGACGCAGCTGCAGGCCCTCCACGCTCGACTGCGTGACATCCACGTAAATCGGATTGATCTGCTGGACTGTCGTCATGAGCGTGGCCGCGCTCGCCTGCACGTACGCGCCTTGCGTGACCAGCGACACGCCGCTGCGCCCGGTGATGGGCGACGTCACGCTCGTGTAACCGAGGTTGATCTCCGCCGTCGCCACCGCCGCCTTGCCCGCGGCCACGTCGGCGGCAGCCTGCCCTTGCGCGGCAACGGCGTTGTCGTAGTCCTGCTTGCTGACGGCGTTGGCCCCTACGAGAATCTTGAAGCGCTCCGCTTGCGCCGTCGTCGATGCAAGATTCGCCTCCGCTCTTTGCAGCGTTGCTCTCGCGCTGTCCAGCATGGCGATGTACGGCGCCGGGTCGATCTGATACAGCCGCTGACCGGCCTTGACCTCGCTGCCCTCGCTGAAGTCGCGCCTTTTCACGATACCGTCGACGCGAGCACGCACTTGCGCGACGAGGTACGCCGATGTCCGACCGGGAAGCTCGATCGTGATCGGCACACTAGCGCTGTGCACGGTGACGACGCCCACCTCTGCCGGCGGCGGCGCGGCCGCTGGCTCGGCGCGGCCGCACGCTGCCAGGACCATGGCCGCCAAAGCCGCGCCTATGGTCAAACAACAGAGTGTCCGCACGTCGCGATTCATGGGCGTCCGGTCGGTGGAGATCCATTGCATGCTGAGGTCGTTCTTTCAACCGGGCGTTTCATACCGAGGAAACCGAGTCACATCTGCGACCAACCCGGTTCACCAGAAGCGCAGGGCCGCGAACGCTGCGGCGGTCGCGGAAGCGGCGACGGCCGATGAAGTCACGGAATGCCCTGCGAGGAGGCCTCGAGCTTCAGTGCGTCGAGCCGGGCTCGTTGATGGGCGACCCAGTATGCGCGGTAGGCCCCGCTCTCGACGCCGGCGCCTCCTCGCGCGAAGCGCGGTCGAGGCTCCTGTCATGGTCGCAGGCCGATTCGCCTGTCGGAGCAAAGATCGCGCCGCCCCATGTTACGTTCGTTTCGGCTTGGCCTGCCGCGGTTGCAAGTGACACTCGACGATGCGTCACGTTGATCACGCCGCGTTGGCAGAATTTGGACCAGTCACCGCAGGGCTCCGCAACACCAGCGGCGCAATTCCGGCGCGGTCAACACACTACCTCTACCGGCGCCGTCATCCCTTTGCCTTCGTGCCCAAGAATGTGGCAGTGACAACCGAGGCACGCGCGGGCAACGACTTACGTGCTCAGTGCTAGTCCAATGCAGGCTGCAACTGCTGCAGCGCGGCCTCCTTACTTGGTGCGACGCGCAAGACGGCAGGCACTACCCGATCGATCGCCGCGCGATACTTGGGAAGGTCCGACGGTTCGTAGGCATCGGCAAGAACCCTCAGCGAAGTGTCCGAGGCCACGACAAAAGGCGCTGGCGCCGCGTCCCCTTGATCGCGGATCTCGAATGTTCCGTACCGCGTTTTCACTCTTATGTAGCTGCCTCCGGCGCCTGGTGCGTCGATCCTGAGCACGCCCTGCGCGACAAGTTGCTCCGCGTACGGCTGCGCGAATGCCGACAGGTCCGGTTGCTCGGCCGGCTCCGATGCCGAGGGGGAGCAGCTCGAGAGAACGGCCCCAACAGCCAGTATCACGGCCAGGGCCGCAATGCGCGTCATTGTCGAAATCACGCTCTTCACGTTTGTCCTGTCGAGTCGTGTCTGGCAGTCATTCGCGGATCACCGTGGAAGCAGGACAGCCCAGTAGATCAGATAGATGCCAAATGCGATCGCTGCACCGAATAACGGAACTGCGAGCGGAGCCCAACGCACGACCTGCGCTGTAACGTCGGGGGCTGTCGTCTCGTTCGACGCGACGTTCTCCGACCGCGCCAACGGTACATCGCAAGTGGCTTGCGCAACGAGCGCAGGCGCTGTCCGGTGCGGTCGCACCGCAACAAGTGTTTGGGATTCACCAGCCGCATGCGCCCTATCGCGATCGGCTAAGGTAGCAATGGACATGTGAGCTCTCCTGAAATCGGTGTGTAACGCACCGGATGCCATTTTGCGCGGGGAAGCGTGTCGCTTGCGTTTCGAAAGAGCTCCGACACGGTCACAGCCGTGACGGTGCGCCTTTCGCGCTGAGCACCGCACTGATCAAGCGGCTCGGATCGCGTTACGAACGCAATCCGCCAGGCAACAAACGAAACGCCCGGGTGACACACCGTGGGGACACTGCCTGCGTGGTGTTCACTTCTCGTCCGTTCGCTCGGCTTCAAGCTCGGGAGATCGCCGGGTGAGCCCATCCTGACGCGAGCAACATTTGTGCTGGCCGAGGTACCCCGCCGCACGCATAAAAGCGTGCGAGCGGGATCGCGGACGAGGTTGAGCGCTTCAATTGCGGCGCCGGTGGCGTCACATCCGTCACGCCAAGTATCGTGCGCGAAACAGCGTCGACACGGAAATTGCGTCCAATGGAGAAATGGATCCCGACCAAAGCCGGCGTATGCCGCGTCCCGGCGTCTGCCGCAAGCCCATCAGTCTGGCGTTGCAGGGCGGCGGCTCATGGGGCGCGTACACATGGGGCGTGCTCGAGGCTTTGCTCGCCAGTCGCAGCGTCGTCGTGACGCAGCTCAGCGGAACCAGCGCAGGAGCGATCAACGCAGCGATCGTGGCAAGCGCGCTCGCGAAGGGATCGCCCGCGCGAGCGCGGCACGCGTTGCAGTCGTTCTGGTTATCGATCGCAGCTGACGCGTCGGTCGACCTGGTGAGTAGACTTTGGGCGCCTCTGCAACGTCGGTGGACGGACTCGATGTCGGATTGGTTGCATGTGTACGGTGCGCCCCCGACTCACGCCGCCAATCCGTTTGCCGCAGACCTGCTCAGAAATGCGATCGATCGAAGTGTGGACATCGACGCGATTCGCAGCAACTCGGCACCGGCCTTGTTCGTTACGGCGACCAACGTCAGGACTGGGCTGCCGCGGGTGTTCTCCAATGCCTCGATGTCCGTCGACGTGCTCCTCGCGTCGGCCTGCCTCCCGGAGCTGTTTCCTGCCGTGGAGATCGACGGAGAATCCTACTGGGACGGCGCCTACGGCGGCAATCCGACGCTCTGGCCTATGATCGACAGCGGCTTGGCCGCCGATCTGATCGTTATCCAACTGCTGCGCGATCGCGTGGGACAAGTGCCGATCGATGCTCGCGCAATACGCCGCAGGGTGAGCGAAATCGTGTTCAACTCGAGCCTCGTGGCGGAGATGCAGGCGATCAACGCCATTCGCGCAAAGGGCGGCTCGAGCAATGGCATGTCCAGCCTCGGCGATGTGCGCCTGCATCGCATCGGCCCGCCTTCGGACAAGTTATCGGAATTGGGAAGCGGCGTTGAGCGAGCGCGGATCTGGCTCCAGCAGCTCCACGATGAGGGAGTCGCCGCCGGCAGGGGATTCATGGCGCGACATGGCGCGGACATCGGAGTGCGAGAAACGCTCGATATAGGGCGCGCCTTCGTTGACGCGCACAATCGTACGTCGTCAAAGTCGGCAATGCGCGAAGCGTTCGTCCCAAACGACGCGTCACCTGAAATAAGCCAGACGGTACGACATGAGCCCAAGCTCCGCCACGTGGCCTAACGCCACACTACTCGCAACCATCGTATGCCTGCTCGTGTACGGCGCCGGCCTCGGATACGCCGCAAGCGCCGCCGTCAAGAAGCAGGCCGCGCCCTGCATGGGATGCCACGGACCCGGCGGACAGTCGCGCGACTCCAGCGTGTCGAGCCTCGCCGGCCAGACCGCGGGTTACATCGAAGTGCGACTCCAGGACTTCAAGAGCGGACAGAGCCACTCTGACATCATGTCGCCCATCGCCAAGGACCTCACGCAAACGGACATGCATCAGCTCGCCCAGTACTTCAGCACACAACCGCGCATGTCGGGCGTCGACAACGTTGACATCGCGAGCTACGGCAGGCCTGGCAATCGAACCGGCAGCGACCAACTGCCGGCCCCCTAGCATACGTGACGGCATGGCCACACCGTGCCCTTGGCCGCTCGTCAGTTTCGCGTTTCGACCGCTGCCGATTCAACTTGCGATCCGCAACCGAAGCGGCGCTGCACGTTTTCACTAAAGCTGCGTCGCGTCTGCGGCTTGATGAGCAGCGTCACTACTTCGGGGTGGGCCGCGCGGATCGTCTTCTCGATATGCACTACTTCCCGTTCGATCTGCGGGGCGCGCAGCTCATCGTCGAACTCAAGGCTCAGCGCCGCGATGATCTGATCAGGTGCGAGTTGCACAGTGAGCAGTCCGTTCACGGTTGACGCCGCGCTCGCGCTCTTCGCGACACGGGTTATCGAATCGGCTAGCTCCCCGCTCACTTGCTCTCCGATGAGCAGGCTCTTGCTCTCGCGCGCGAGCAGGATAGAAACACCAGCTAGCAGGACCCCGATCAAAAGCGAAGCGATTCCGTCGGCAAGCGGCCAATGCAGACTCGTAGCTGCATAGGTGCCGAGTGCTGCGATCCCGATGCCAAGCAACGCGGCACTGTCCTCGAACAGCACGATAAACAAAGGTGGGTCCTTGCTCCTCCGGAACGCTTCGTAGTATCCAAGCTCGCCCTTTGCCTGGGCAAACTGACGCTTTGAGATGAACCACGAATAGCCCTCGAAAATAGAAGCGATGCCGAGTACGACATAGTTGACGAGCGGATCCTCGATGGATTCGGGCCTAAGCAAATGGATTGCACCCTGGTAAATCGAGACCCCGGCACCAAGGGCGAAGATCATGACCGCGACGACGAAGCTCCAGAAATAGAGCTCTCGACCATATCCAATAGGGTGCTTGGCGTCGGCGGGCCGGGCGGCACGGTGCATGCCATACAGCAGCAAGACCTGGTTGCCGCTATCGACGAAAGAGTGAACGGCTTCGCTTAGCATTGCCGTGCCCCCCGTCCACAGTGCGGCGCCCATTTTCGTCACCGCGATCAGGAGGTTTGCCGCAAGTGCCGCGAAGACGACCCTTCGCGACGAAGTGCAATTTGTCGCGGTCATTGCGGCGTCTCAAAGCGATGCCGCAGCGACGCCACTTACGCCGCTCACCGCAGGACGTCGATGGCCCTAACAGCCGAGAGAATGATCGGATCGTCGTCGA
>Ga0335083_10005127_pt1 | contig 16568 bp, 18 predicted proteins | sample Lox_Sample_42_FD_206716 | JGI IMG/M metagenome (GOLD analysis project Ga0335083, IMG submission 206716) | Soil microbial communities from Loxahatchee National Wildlife Refuge, Florida, United States - Lox_Sample_4.2 | ecosystem: Environmental > Terrestrial > Soil > Wetlands | place: USA... | reverse complement strand
CTGCCGGGGGCTTAAACCCCAGGCAGCGGCGGGACGAGTGCCCAGGACTTAACCCTGGGCCAGCATCGGGATGAGGTACCTGGCGTCGGGGCTGCCCCAGCCGGTGACCGGATCCCAGCCGGGGCCGGCGTCGTAGCCGGTGAAGACCCCGGTCGGCCAGACCACCGAGTTGTCGCCGGTGACCACGTCGTGGAAGGCGCGGTGGTAGGCGGGACCGCGGGCGATGGCGTACAGGGCCGGGTTCACGAAGCCGAGGGAATGGCCGACCGCGGAGTCGGCCAGGGCGATCACGCCCGCCCACAGCGGGGTGGAGCCGCTGGTGCCGACGGCCGACCGCAGGCTGCCGTAACTGGTGGCCAGCGCCATGCCGCTGGCGTGGTCCGCGCTGGCGGCCACGTCGGGGACGCCGCGAGTGGCTCCGGTCCTGGGCACGCCGTCCTGGTAGGACGGCCGGGCGTACCGGCTGCTGTAGCCGCCCGCCGAGGCGTCGGTCCCGCCGTTCCAGGCCATCTCGCCGTGGTAAGCGCCGCCGGGGCTGGCCGCGCCCAGGATGGTGCCGCCGACCGCCAGCACCAGCGGGTCGGAGGCGGGCAGGCTGACCTGCACGGGCGGCCCGTCGTCGCCGATCGCGCCGTTGTCGCCGGAGGAGGCGACGACCGTGACGTGCTGCTGGTCGGCCTGCACCAGCGCCGCGTGCATCCGGGCCGCCTGGGCGCGGGTGACGAGGTGCTCGCCGACGCTGGCGCTGATCGAGATCACCGCGGCGTGCCTGGCCACGGCGGCCTGCACCACCTTGACTAGGTCGGCGGTGAAGTCCGCGGGGCTCGCGGTGGCATTGGCCGGCACCAGGACGACGGCGAGGGTGGCGCCGGGGGCGATCGCGTGCACCATCTCGGTGTCCTCGATCTCCTCGTCGTTCGTGAGGTAGGGCGTCGCGGACCGGGCGATGGTGTTGACGACCTGGAGGCGGGCCGCGGGCAGGCCGAACGTGCGGTCGAACGTGGCCAGGTCCTGGCGGATATCGGTGGGGCCGCCGCGGGACGCCGGGACCTGCGCCAGGGCGGGTATGGCCACGGTCACGCCATGCCCGTCGATCCCCCGGCTGAGCAGCGGCGCGACGCCGTAGGCGACTTCGTAGGCTCGCGGGCTGAAGCACGGGATCAGCTTCACGTTGGGCGGCGCGCAGTTCAGCGGCGCGGACCCGGAGGCAGGCCCGGGCACGGCCGGGCCGGGCACGGCCGGGCCGGCGGTGGCGGCGGCGGACGTGCACGCCGCGGTCAGGCAGGCGGCCAGGGAGGCCGCCAGGGGCGCGGCGAGCCACCGCCACCGGCGCAGCGAGATCTTGTTCATGGGCGTCACTTCTCCTCGTCAGGCCGCGCGTCGGCGGACTAGCCAGATGGTCGTGGCGATGAGCAGCACGGACAGCACGAGCAGCCAGCCGCCCTCGATCCACTGGAAGGACCAGAACCGGCTGACCGGCTGGTAGCTGGTCCACTGCGTGTAGCCGTGCTGGGCCAGGCACTGGCTCACCGTGGCCAGTGGCTGCTTGTAAGGGCCAGGCGACGGGCACAGCCGCATGAGCAGGTCGTTGGACGGATGGCCGAAGGCGAACCGGCCGCCCCTGGTCCACCACTGGCTCATGACCCACGCCGAGCCGGGCACGTCCGGCGCGGTGGTGAGCAGCGGCGCCGCGTAGTGCTGGCGCAGGTACAGGCCGGCCGCGAAGGCGAGCGCGGCGTAGCCGGCCAAGGTGGCGGCGATGGCCGGGACGACGCGGCGGATGAGCAGGCCGGCCAGGGCGCCGATCGCGAAGGCGGCCAGCGTCCAGGCGGCGAGCGCGACCGGGCGCAGGTCGAACAGCTCGGGAGCGAACGGGGTCTGGTGACCGTCGGCGAAGAACGGCCGGAAGAACCAGGAGAACAGCAGGCCGAACGCCCCGGCCGCCGCCGCCACCGCGACCGCGAGCAGCACCAGCTTGGCCAGCGCCCAGCGCCACCGGCCGAAGGCCAGCGTCCAGGCGTACCGGAAGGTGCCGGTCTCCAGCTCCCGGGCCAGCACCGGCGCGCCGGTGAACGCCCCGATCAGCGCGGGCACCACCTGGAGCAGGACCGCGGCGTGCAGCGCGGGATCCCCGTAGGTGTAGTCAAAGGTATTGAGGATCTCCACGCAGGCAATTGCGCTCGCCGGGTGGCAGGCGGTCACGCCGGCGTAGGCGTGGTACGCCGCGGAGCCGGCCAGCCACAGATACACGGCCCAGCCGCCAAGCAGCGCGGCCACGCCCGCCAGCGCGGCCCGGTGCTGCCGCCAGGTGACCCAGGCCATCCGGCGCCACGGCACCGGCCGCGGGCTCGCGTCCTCCGCCGGGCGGCCTGGTACGGTCAGCGCGGTCATCGCGTCACCTCCACCGAGTCTTCGCGCAGGTAGGTCAGGGCGAGTTCCTCCAGGCTGGCCAGCTGGCGGGCGGCCAGCAGGGCGGCCACCTGGCCGGTCACCTGCACCCGGCCCCGCGACAGCAGGACGAGGTAGCTGGCCACCCGCTCCAGCTCGGGCAGCACGTGCGAGGACAGCAGCACCGAGACGCCGTCGGCGGCCGCCGCCGTCAGCACCGTGCCCATGAAGTCCTGCCTGGCGACCGGGTCGAGCATCGCCACCGGCTCGTCGAGCACCAGCAGCCGTGGCCGCCGGGCCAGGGCCAGGGTCAGCGCGAGCTGGGACTGCTGGCCGCCGGACAGCTTCCCGGCCTTCCGGTTCAGCGGGATGCCCAGGTCGTCAAGCCGCGCCCGCGCGTACGACTGGTCGAAGCGCCGGCTCAGGTTGCGGGTCAGGTGCAGCAGGTCGGCGGCCGGCAGGTTCCGGTACAGCGGCGCGTCCTGGGCGACGAACGCGATGCCGTCCAGCGCGGCCGGCGACCCGGCGGGCTGGCTGCCGAGCACGGTGACGGCGCCCGCGGTAGGGGCCGCCAGGCCGACCGCCAGGTTCAGGAGCGTGGTCTTGCCCGCGCCGTTCGGGCCGACGAGCGCGGCCACGTGCCCGGCGGGGATCGCGAGCGTGCACTCGCGCAGCGCCCAGGTTCCGCCGTAGCGCTTGCCCAGGCCGTTCGTCTCGATGACGTTCATGGCAGCCAGCGTGCCGGCCGCGGGCGGCGGGCACATCACGCGCCGGGATTAGCGCGGGTCACTCCTTGGAGGGATTCGCCGCCGGGCGGCCCGGAGGTAGCGTGCAGGTGTGCTTGACCGCCTGCGACGCCGGGCGTGGGGGCTCTCGGGCCGGCTGACCGCGTCTTACATTCTCGTCACGCTCGCCGTCGTGGCGCTGGTCGAGACGCTCGCGCTCGGCTTCCAGGTGCCCTCGCTGGTGAACGGCGCCCAGCTGCAGGCCGAGGTGGCCGCCGCCGCGCAGAGCTACGCCGCGCAGCTCACCCAGCGCTATCGCGCCGGCGTGCCGGCCGGGACCGTGCTCGGCGCCTCCGGCCAGCCGGCCCAGCCGGGCCTGGCCCGGACCCAGGACGGCACGCTGGTCGTCCCGGCGATCACCGGCCCGGTCCGCAGCGGCCAGGCGGTGACCGCGGTCATCGCGATCGCCGCCGACGGCACGGTCGTGGCGTCCTCCGCGCCGTCCCGGTACCCGGCCGGAAAGGCGGCGGCCAGCGAACTTCCCGACCCGGCGATCGCGGCCATCGCGTACGGCAGCCTCATCAAGCACGGCCCGGTGCCCACGCCGTACGGGACCGTGGCCTGGACGGTCTGGCCGGCCGGCGACGCCGGGCGCGGCCGGTCCCCGGGACGGGTCGCCTACGTCTATGTCCAGGCGCCGTGGGCGTCCGGGTTCATCAACCCCGTCCGGGCCTGGAGCGAGCTGACGCAGCTCGACGAGACCCGCGCGCTGCTGTCGGCCCCTTCCGCGCTGCTGCTCGCCATCGTGCCGGTCGGCGTGCTGTTCGGGCTGCTGACCTCGCGGCGCCTCGTCCGGCGGGTACGCCGGCTGGAACGAGCCACCCTGGCGGTCGCCGACGGCGACTACACCGTAGCCCTGCCCGGCTCCGGCCGGGACGAGATCGGCCAGCTGGAGGCGAACTTCACCACCATGACCCGGCAGCTCGGCTCCGCGCTGACCGCCGAACGGCAGCGCGCCGCCGGTGACGCGCGCGCCGCGGAGCGGGCCAGGATCGCGCGGGAGGTCCACGACGCGATCTCGCAGCACCTGTTCGGCCTGCGGATGATCGCCGCCGGGATGCGCCGGGCCGATCCGGGCAACCAGCAGGTCCACGCGATCGAGCGGATCAGCGAGGAGGCCCTGCGCGACATGCAGGCCCTCCTGATCGAGCTGCGGCCGGCCAGCCCCGACGGGGACGGCACCGGGCTCGCCACGGCCTTGCGAGAGATCTGCGCGGGGTATCGCGACCGGCTCGGCGTCGCCGTCGACGCCAGCCTGGACGACGTGACCGTGCCCGCTCCGGTCCAGCACGCCTTGCTGCGCATCACCCAGGAGGCGTGCACCAACGCCGTCCGGCACGGCCATGCCCACCAGCTCGCCGTGTCCATGACCCGCCGGGACGGGCACGTCGAGCTGGCCGTGCGCGACACCGGCACCGGCTTCGACCCGGCCGCCCCGCAGGCCGGCTCCGGGCTGGCCCACATCCGCGACCGGGTCGCCGAGCTCGGCGGCACCGTGGACATCGACAGCGCGCCAGGCCGCGGCGCGGCGGTCACCGTCCGGGTGCCCGTGCCAGGACAGCCCGTGCCAGGACAGGCCGGGCCAGGACAGGCCGGGCCAGGACAGGCCGGGCCAGGACAGGCCGGGCCAGGACAGGCCGGGCCAGGACAGGCCGGGCCATGACCGCCGGTGCCAGGACAGCCGGTGCCAGGACAGCCGATGGCGTGACGATCCGCGTGGTGATCGCCGACGACCATCGCGTCGTCAGGGACGGGCTGTGCTACCTGCTCAGCCAGGAACCCGGCGTCGAGGTCGCCGGCGAAGCCGGAGACGGCCGGCAGGCGGTCGACGTCGTCGCCGCCACCCGCCCGGACGTGCTGCTGCTTGACCTGTACATGCCCGGCCTCGACGGGCACGCCGTGCTGGCCGCCCTGCGCGACGCGCCGCACCGACCCGCCGTGGTCGTGCTCACCTCTGCCGCCGACGACGAGCACCTGGTCCGCGCCATGCAGGCCGACGCGACCTCCTACCTGCTCAAGACCGCCTCGGCCGAGCACGTCATCGCCGCCGTCCGCGCCGCCGCCGCGGGCACCGCCAGCCTCAGTCCCGAACTGCTGACCCGGCTCACCCAGGCGCTCCGCCGTCCGCCCCCGCCGGACCCGCTGCGGCCGCTCTCGCCGCGTGAGCGCGACGTGCTCCGGCTGATCGCCCGCGGTCACAGCAACCGGCAGATCGCCCGGGACCTGGAGATCGGCGAGCAGACGGTCAAGACTCACGTCCGCAGCATCCTCGCCAAGCTCGGCCTGCAGGACCGCGTCCAGGCGGCCATCTTCGCCCTGCGCCACGGGCCCGGCGGCCACGGGCCCGGCAACGAGCCCCGCCCGTAACCGTCGCGACCGGGGCCCGGTTGCCAGTCGGCACGATGTGAAGACTTCCGGCTATCACCCCGGTTGGGGCGCGTCGGCTAATAACCCGTCGACCGCAGGCCGACGGCCCTGCCTGGAGAGCTCGCCGCGTGCGCCTTCCTTACCTCCCGTGCCCCTTCCTGCCGCCGCTCGCGGCGGATGGGTAATCGCGCTTTCCCGCGACATTTCCATGATCACGAAGGATCTTATGCCCACTTAGGGGATAAAACCCTTCGCGATCATGAATCCCCTGGTCCTGGCGTCACACCCGGACGTCACATCCGTCTCCGCAGGCCCATCGTTCCCGCATTCCGGCCGCCATTCAGAGCCAGTCACATTATCGTGGGCAGTTACCCCCTATTTTCCGCGGGTTCCTGTCCACGATAACGGGCACTGCTAAAATAGCAACGCGTGATGCGAGCACTCACGACCGGAACCATACGGATTGTTTTCCGGTGCGCCCTTGCCACCGGCACGTTGCCACATGGGTGCGGCTTTGCTGGAATGAGCGCTGGTTGTGATGAACACATGGCTAGGCCAGCGGCTCTCAGGTGCCTCATCGTCCGCAGTCGCCTCCGCAGCGCGGTTCGCTGCCCGGTTCCGGCTGATGCTGCCGCCGCGATAACCGGCACGGCCTGAACCGAGCCTAGCCCGGGACAGCCGGGCAGCAAGTGACACCAGGGTCTCCTGCGCCGGCGGTGCCGGCCGCAAGCCCTCAACCCCAAAACCGTCATAACGAACGGGTTGGCATCCCGTCGGTCCTGCCCCTTACCCGCTCCGGGATGCCACCGGTGCCCTCGGGCGGAGAGCCTGATCGCTTAAATCCCAGGGATTCGCCCGGTGCCTCAGGGTGGGCCGCGGTCATAGGTTCGCGACAGCGCCGCCGATACCGGCGCATCACCCCACAAGACGCCGACGGGGGGAAGCGGTCCAGTGGATGATGATGGTCTTGCCGATGCGTTCCGCACCGGTGACGCCGACGGGGTTCGTGCCGTCTACGAGCGCTATTCCGGGGCGGTGTTCACGATCGCGCTCAGGATTCTCGGCGACCGCGAACTGGCCGCGGACGCCGTCCAGGTCACCTTCCTGAACGCCTGGCGCGCCTGCGGGTCGCTGGATCCGGGCCGCCCGCTGGCACCGTGGCTGTTCACCATCGCCCGGCGGGCCGCGATCGACTTGTACCGCCGCGGCGCCCGCGTGCCGGAGCCGATGGAGCTACAGGACGAGACGACGATCACGCTGCCGCCGTCGATGGAGGGCATCTGGGAGGCCTGGCAGATCCGGATCGCCCTGGACATGCTGCCCGTGGAGGAACGGGAGGTCGTCCGGGCCCAGCACTTCGGCGGCCTGACCCATGTCCAGATCGCCCAGCGGCTGGACGTGCCGGTCGGCACGGTGAAGTCACGGTCGCACCGGGCGCACCGGCGGCTGGCCTCGATGCTGGGGCATCTGGCGGAGGCCGCGGCATGACCCCGCCGGAGTGGCTCGCCGGCTACCTCGAGCAAGGCGTGCACATGCCCGGGACGGACGCCCCCGACGCGGCCACGGCCGACGCCGCCCGGCGGCTGCGTGTCCTCCTGGCCAGCCCGGATCTCTGGAGCGAGCCGCCGCGCGGGCTGCTGGACCAGATCACCGCCAGCGTCGGCCGGGAGCGGATCGCGCTGACGCGGCCTCATCCAGTTATCACCAGGCCGGCCGCCAACACGGCCAGGTCGGCGAACGCCGCCGACACGGCCAGACCGACGGCCAACGCGGCGCGGAAGGACAGTCGGCGCCGGGCCCGGATGCGCCGGTCGGCCGGGGCCGCCGTCGCCGCGCTGCTGGCCGCCGCCGCGGTCGTGATCGGCATCGTGGTCACCCGCGGGCCCGTGACCACCGACGTCGCGCTGGCGGGCACGCGGCTGGCACCAGCCGCCAGCGCGGTCGCGAAGCTGCACGCCACGCCCTCCGGGCTGGCGATCGAGCTGGACGTCGCGGGGCTGCCGCCGTCCCCGCCTGGCTTCTACTACCAGGCCTGGATGAAGGGGCCGCACGGGCTGGTCACCATCGGCACCTTCCACATGCGGGGCGGCCCGGGCACCGTCGAGCTGTGGTCGGCGGTCACCCTGGCCGGCTACCCCACGATCACCGTCACCCGGGAGCCGGAGGACGGCAACCCCGCCTCGTCCGGCCAGGTCGTGCTCACCAGCCGTCCCTGACATTCCGCTCCCGGCCCCGCGAACCGGTACCGCCGTCGCGGCGTACCTCAACTCAAGGCGGCCGGGCGGCCGACCTCACCTGAGCGGGGGCAGTCATGGGAAGGTCACGGAAGAGCCGGGCGGCGGCGCTGCTTGGCGCCAGCGGGGTGCTGGCCACGGTCCTCAGCGGGACGGGAACCGCGGCGCAGGCGCTGCCGGCCAGGGCGGCGGCGATGGCCTCGGTACCAGCCTGCGTCGCCATGGAAGCGCTGGTCAGTGACGCGACGTCAGGGCCCGGCCTCGGGGGTGAGGTGCTTCGCGCCACTCCCGGCGGGGTGAGCCCGCTGTCGGACGACACCTCGCCGGCGGGCAGTCCCGAGCTGGATTATCCCCGCGGCCTGGCGTTCCTTCCCGACGGGGACATCGTGGTCACCGACAAGGGCCACATCGCCAACCCGGTCCTGATCGACATAGATCCGCGCACCGGGGCCCGGACCCTCATCTCCGGCGACGGCCGGGGCTCAGGTCCTGAACTCGGGGTACCGTACACGGTGGCGGTGGAGGCCAGCGGCGACATCCTGGTCTCCGACGTGGACATCATGGGAAACCCGGAGCTCCTCCGGATCTCCCCGGACACCGGTAACCGCGCGATCGTCACCGGGGGCGCGGTGGGCAGCGGTCCGACGCCGTTCATCGGCGTGACGGTGGCGCTGGTCCGCGGGGTGATCTACCTGATGGACTACGGCGGGACGATCGTGTCCGTCGATCCCGTCACCGGGGACCGCACGCTGGTCTCGGGCACGTTCCGCGGGACCGGGCCGGCCCTCGTCGCGCCGGTGAGCATGACCAGCGACGCGCCGGATTCAGTGGTCGTGGCGGACCGGGACCACGTGCCGGCCGACCCCGGCAAGGGCCGGGGCGCCCTGGTCCGCGTCGACCTGGCCACCGGCGACCGGACCCTGCTGTCCGACGACGCGTCGCCGTCCGGCGGCCAGCAGTTCAGCTTCCCGGTCGCCGTGACGTACAACGCGTGCGAGAAGGCGTTCTACGTCTTGCAGACCGGGATCGCCTCCAGCGGCACCCCCGCGAAGGTGCTGAAGGTCGACCCGGTCACCGGGGCCAGGAAGCTGTTCGCCAAGATCCAGGGCGCGGATAACTACGGCATGCTCCTCCGCCCGGTCCCCGCGGCCTGATCCAGCCGCCGGTCAGGACGTCACGGGCAGGGATCCGCCGTGGAAGCTCACGACGGCGACCGTGCCTGACGGCCCGGACTCCAGGCTGAACTGGTCGGCGACCTCCCTGACCAGCCACAGCCCATGCCCGTGCTCGACCGGCCACAGCGCGGCACCAGCGGAAGCGGCGTCGCGGGAACCGGTGTCCTGGTCGTCACCGTTGGCTCCGGCGGGCGGGGCACCCGCGTCGGTCAGCTCGCAGCGGATCCCGTCGCCGGTGACCCACAGCCGCATCCGGCCCTGCCCGGCGCCATGCCGAACCGCGTTGGCGGCCAGTTCGTGGACGGCCAGGACCACGTTCCGGACCCGGCCTTCCTGAATCCCGGCCTCGGACGCGTGGGCGGCCACCGTCGCGCGCACCGCGTAGAGGGAGTCGCCGTCGAAGGACTGGTCCACCGCCGGCTGCGCGCGAGCCGCGATGCTTACGCCCGGGACCGGCGGCGCGTCGCTCGCGCCCGCGGGCGGCCCTCCGGAGCCGTGGACGTCATCGGTCATCCGCGCTCACCAGGTTGACTCCGGCTACGTCGCGGGCCCCGAGCAGGGCGAAGGTGTCGGCGATCGCCGGATGGCACCGCACCTCGACGGACCTGGACGCGGCCAGGCCGCGGGCCGCGTCCAGGATCATCCGCGCGCAAGGACCGTCGACGAAGGTCAGGTCGGCCAGGTTGATGGTGACGTTGCCGTCCAGCCTGATCGCCTCGGCCAGCGCCAGCGCCAGCGGCTCCTCCCGCCGGTAGTCGATCTCGCCCGCCACCCGGATCCCCGGCGGGGCGTACTGGCGGCAGATCCGCAGCAACGCGTCGGCGTAGTAGGTGGCCGCCGCCACCGACCGGGTGTGGAATGGCGCCACCGTGGCCAGCGTGACGGGGTCGAACCGCTCCCGGTCGTACTGGCACAGGACAGAAACGGTCGTCCCGGCCAGCGCCGCCGCCATGCCCTCCTCGAACTCGGGCAGCTCCTCCACCCCGCTGACCGGCCGCAGCGCCCAGTTCATGTCCATCGCTATCCGCAGGCCCCCGAACCCGTGGTGCCGGCTGGCCGCCATCTGGCCGCTGAGCCAGCGTATCGCCTCCCCCGCGCTGAACGCCTGCCCCGGTAGCAGGCAGTCCTCGCACCCGGCCACCGTCATCTGCCCGTCAGCCAGGGCCGCCTCTACCGGCACCCCGCGTCGCGCCAGCTCGGGCGTGGCCCGCTGCGGTCCCGCTTCGGTCACCCACACCACCTTCAGACCGCCGGCCAGCCCGTCACGGACGAACGCCGCGGTCAGGTCGAACAGTTCCTCGGGTTCACCGAACGTCAGGCACGCATGATCATCAACCGCCAGGTCCGTGATCTGTACATCAGCACCCGCCGTCGTCACCCTGCAACCTCCAGCGCGTCGTCCCTGTCTCCGGGCGCGGCCCGGGTCCGCGCTGACGACATACGGTAGCGCGCGCTTGTTCAGGCCGCACAGCATCTAACCCGGCCAGCGCCGGGTAAACCTGTCCGGCCGGGGCAGCTAGGGGCCCGTGCGCATCGAACCTGATCACAAGCGGCCGCGGTGGCTGTCCCTGATCGCGGGCGGGCTGTTCTACGCGGGCGCGCTGCTCGGGATGTGGATCGTGCTGGCCGGGCAGCCGGACATCCAGGACCTGGTGGTGGGGTCGGCGGCGGCGGTGATCGCCGTCGGCGCCGGCTACCTGGTCAGCGAACGGGGCACGATGGTGCCCAGCGCCCGGGCCGCCGACCTGCGCCGGGCGCGCTCTGCACGGTGCCGGTCGATACGGTGCCGGCGGATACCGGGACCGACCTGCGCGGCTGGCCGGCGGCCAGGCGGGAGGCGGTGCTGACCGCGCTGCTGTCGGCGGCCCCGGACACGATCGTGGTGCCCTGGGACTGGCCGGCACGGTCCAGGCGCTGGCCATCTTGTGCCTGGCCGTCGGGTACCGCGAGCCCGGTCTGGCGTCGCTGGCCGTGGTGCTGGCCGCGTTGTCCAGCGGCGGCTCGGTGGCCTTCGCGCGGTTCCTGGAGCGGTGGCTGTGACCGGGTTCATCTCGGCCGTCCTGCTAGTGGCGGGTCTTGTGGTCGTGGTCGGCTCGTGCGCGGGGATGGCGGTGCTCGACGACCCGCTCGACCGGCTGCACCTGACCACCCCGGCCGCGATGCTCGGCTCGACCGGGATCTGCGCCTCGGTCGTGGTGCGCGAGGGGCTGTCGGCGTCGGGACTGGCCGCCATCGGCGTCGCGGTGATCCTGATCAGCGTCAACCCGCTGGCCGGCCACGCGGTGGCGCGCGCCATCGCGATCCGGCGCGGTGTCACCTGGTCAGATCCGCAGGACGAGGCCACTGGCGCTCCGGGGGAGGAACGATGAGCGACGCGGTGATCGCGGTCGCGCTGGTCTGGGTGGCCGCGTCCGGCCCGGCCGTGGTCCTGACCAGGGACCCGCTGCACCAGGCGTTCGTGGCCGGGTTCTTCGGCCTGGCGCTGGCCTTCCTCTACCTGTCCATGCAGGCCGGGGACGTGGCGCTGTCGCAGATCGTGGTGGGCGCCATCGCGGTGCCGCTGATCGTGCTGCTCAGCCTGGCCAAGGTGCGGAAGGGGCGGGAATGAGCCGCCGCGCGCGCCTGGCGCTGTTCGCGGTGGCCGCGGCCGCGCTGGCCGTGACGCTCGGCGTCGGCCTGGCCGGGCTGCCGTCGTTCGGCAGCCAGCTCAGCTCCTACGCCCGGATGCTGAACGACGTGGCCTCGCGGCGGCGGCACGTCACCGACGTGGTGTCGGCGATCACCTTCGACTACCGCGGCGTCGACACGCTGTTCGAGGAGTTCATCCTGCTCGCCGCCGTGGCCGGCATCTCGGTGCTGCTGCGGCCGCTCAGCGACGAGGTCCGCGACCTGCCCGCGGACAAGGCCCCGGACCGGGCGATCCCGCCGGGCGGCGGGTTCCAGGCCGGGGTGATCCTGGCCAGCGCCCTCTACGTCGTCTACCTGGGGACGAACTACGTGACGGTCGAGCGGTTCCAGCCGGATCGGCTGCTCGAGGCCTCCGACGGGGTCGGCGCCCTGGGGTACGTGGTCATCGGGCTGCTCGGCCTGCTGGCGGGCGAGGTCTTCCTCAGCAACGTCGCCGGCCTGGGCGGCACCGGGAACATGATCGCGGGCGGCACCATCGCGCTGCTGAACCTGACCGTCGGGCCTGGCCGGCGCGGCGCTCCTGGTGATCGGCGACGGCCTGGCCAAGTCCGCGCTGTTCCTCTGCGTCGGCGTCCTGCAGCACCAGCGCGCCACCGTCAGCGAGGCCAAGCTGCGCGGTACCGGCCGTGGGGCGGGCCGCGGGCTCGCGGTCACCGGCGTCACGGTCGCGCTGGGCGCGCTGTTCCTGGCCGACCTGCCGCCCTACGTGTCCGCGGCGGGGCACGGGCTGCTGGTGGACGCGGCCGAGCGGGCGGGCCTGGGCTGGCTGGAAATCGTCATCGCGTTCAGCGTCGTCGCCGCCAGCGGAGCCGTGCTGCGGGCCGCGGGCCGGATCTGGCTCGGCTGGGGGGAAGGCGGGAACCCGGAACCGGCCGCCGGTACCGCCGACGACCCCGGCGAGGGGTCCGGCGAGGAGTCCGAGGACTCCGAGGCGCCGGGCGAGCAGCCGGGACGGCGCAGGCGCGTGCCGCTGACCATGGTGCTGCCGCCGCTGGCCCTGCTCGCGATCGGGCTCGCGATCGGGCTCGCGATCGGGCTCGGGCTCGGGCTCGGGCTGACGGCCGGCATCGAGGACCACGTGGCGGCGGCCGCGGCGGCCTTCTCCGACCGCGCCGCCTACGCGGCCGCGGTGCTGCGTACCGGGCCGGTTCCGGCCACGGCCGGGATAACCGTCCCGCCTCCCTCCCTGACCGGCGCGGGCGGCGTGCTCGCCGACGCCGGCCAGGCGCTGGCCGCGCTGTGTGTGGCGGGCATCGCCCTGGACCGGCGGACCGCCGGGCTCCGCCGGGCGCTGGCCGCCGCTCTCGCCGCGGCCGCCCTGCACTGACCGGCCCTGCACTGACCCGCTAGGGAGCGGGTTCGGCGTCCTCGTCCTCGAGGTCGGGGTCCACCCCGCCCTCCCGGTGCTGTTCCGAGGCCCGCATCACGGCCCGCATCTTGGCGAACTCACCGGTGTCCGCCAGGCCCGGCTCGAGGTCACGCTGGTCACTGGTATTTTCCGGGTCCGGCATCAGGTTGCTCATGGCCAGATCCTCCTCCGCGAACTGAAACTCCTTGTCCAGCACGCTACCGGGAACCAGCGCCTCAGGACCCCGTCATGGGCGCCACGACTCAGGCAGCCCGAACCGCGGATACAGGTCGTCGATATGGAACCGGGTGACGGCGCGGATCCGCGGCCCGTCCACGGCGAGGACGAACAGGCCGCCGGGCAGCGCGGGTCCCCCGCCCGGATCGCAGATGTAGCTGGCCAGGGCGGGCTGGGTGTTGGCCAGGGTGGGCACCAGGTGGATCCGGCGGTCGCCGCGGAAGCCGAAGCTGGCCCGCAGGAAGGCCCGGATCGCGGCGTGGCCGTGGTACTCGTGCGGGGCCGGCGGCATGGACAGCCAGGCGTCGTCGGTGAGCACCGCGATCACGCCGTCGATGTCGGCGGCCACGTAGGCGTCGGCGAACCGGCGGGCCACGGTTCGCTCGTCCGCCGACGGCGGACGAGCGCCGGCGCCGCCGGACTCAGCGCGCGACCGGTCCAGCGCCGCCCGGGCCCGCTGCAGGGTGCCCTTGACCGCGGTCGGGCTAGTCCCGAGCATGGCCGCCGCCTCCTCGGCCGGGTAGCCGAGCACGTCGCGGAGCACGAGCGTGGCCGCCTGCCGCGGCGGCAGGCGCTGGAGCCCGGCCACGAAGGCCAGCTCGATCGCCTCGGTGGCCTGGTACCTGGCCTCCGGGCCCGGCGCGGGGTCGGCGATGCCGTCGAGCAGCACGTCCGGGTACGGCTGCAGCCAGGTGATCTCGCCGCGCCGGGTAGGCTCGGGCGGCTGGAACGGCGGCACCGGGCTGGCCGGGATGCGCCGCCCGGCCGCGCGCAGCGCGTTGAGGCACTGGTTGGTCGCGATGCGGTACAGCCACGACCGCAGCGAGGACCGCTGCTGAAAGCCGGCCAGCCCCCGCCAGGCGGCCAGCAGCGTCTCCTGCAGCAGGTCCTCGGCGTCGGTCAGCGACCCGGTCAGCCGGTAGCAGTGCACCTGCAGTTCCCGCCGGTACGGCTCGACGAGCGCCTGGAACGCCTGCTCCTCGCCGGCCTGGGCGCGCTCCAGGATGGCCTGCTCCATGGATGACAGCATCCCATCCCCGCGCCACCGTTCCGTTCCCGCCCGCGCCGGTGTCTACCTAACTGACGACCACCAGAAAGGACTCCACCGATGACCGAGACCACCAGCCCCGCACTGCGCACCGCCCTGGCCTACTTCGAGGCCTGGACCAGCCACGACCTGGACAAGGCGATGGAGTACATCGCCGCCGACATCGTCTGCGACGCCCCCGCGGGCCGCCTGGAGGGCCGGGCGGCGTACCTGGGCTTCATGCGCCCGTTCGTGCAGATCCTGAAGGGTTCGGAGATCATCGCGGCGTTCGGCGACGAGAAGACCGCCGTCATCGTCTACGACACCGCGACCGTCCCGGTGGCCAGCGCCCCCGCGTCCGAGTGCGTCACCGTGACCGACGGCAAGATCACCTACAACCGGTTCATCTTCGACCGGGCCCCGTTCGACGCCGCCCGCCGGGCCGCCGCCGGGGCATCGTAAGGGACCGCTGGGCCGTAGTACCGGGGCGGGCACCGCACCCCGTTCGGTCAAATCCTTAAATCTTTTTGGACCGAACGGGGTGGGGTACCCGCCCGCCCTGTTCCCTCCCCGCGCCGGGAACATCGGCGCTGGTACTTTTGTTGCACGTCATGTAAGCTTTCATAGTCTGCAAATTTTCATCTGACGCAGAATTGCAGGGAGCGCATGACGACACCGGTTACGGCGGTTCCCGCCGGGGAGACGAACGCCTCGCTGCGCGAGCGCAAGAAGCTGGCGACCCGCCGCGCGCTCCGCCGGGCGGCCTTCGAGCTGGTGACCGAGCACGGCTTCGCCCACGTCACCGTGGAGGACATCGCCGCCGCGGCCGACGTGTCGCCGCGCACGTTCTTCAACTACTTCCCGACCAAGGAAGCCGCGCTGTTCGGCGCGGACCCGGACCGGATCACGGCCCTGCGCGAGCGCATCGCGCGCCTGGCCCCCGGCGAGCCCGCCCTGGCGGCGCTGCGCCTGGTCCTGGTCGACGACGCCCGGGCGGCGGCCGCCGAGCTCACCGAGCTCGGCGGCGACCCGGCCGGCTGGCTGCGCCGGATGAAGAGCGCCCACACCGACCCGCAGCTCCGGGCGGCCCGCGCGGCGCAGATGGCGATGACCGAGCGGGCCATCGCCGAGGGAATCGCCGAGCGGCTCGGCACCGATCCCGAGCGGGACCCCTATCCGGGCCTGCTGGCCGCCACCGCGGCCGGCGTGTTCCGCGCCAGCATCTCGTTCTGGGCGGGCACCGGCGGCACGGTGCCGCTCGAGCACCTTATTGACCAAGCGTTCGGAGCCCTGGCTGACGGGCTGCCCGAGCACTGCGAACTACGCAACATCACCGGGAAGGACAACTTCTGATGGCTTCCGCTACTCCTGCGGCCGCCGACATGACCGGCAACGGCGCCCAGACCGGGCTCGGCCGTCGCCAGATCCTGCTCGTCATCGGCGCGCTCATGCTCGGCATGCTGCTCGCCGCGCTCGACCAGACGATCGTGTCGACCGCCCTGCCGACGATCGTCGGCGACCTGGCGGGCGGTTCCCACATCGCCTGGATCATCACCGCCTACCTGCTGGCCACCACCGTGTCCACCCCGCTGTGGGGCAAGCTGGGCGACCAGTACGGCCGGAAGATCTTCTTCCAGGCCGCGATCGTCATCTTCCTGGCCGGCTCGATCCTGTCCGGCCTCAGCACCTCCATGTTCGAGCTCATCGCGTTCCGCGCGGTGCAGGGGCTCGGCGCCGGCGGCCTGATGGTCGGCGCCCAGGCCATCGTCGGCGACATCGTCTCGCCCCGTGAGCGCGGCAAGTACGTCGGGCTCTTCGGCGCGGTCTTCGGCCTCGCCAGCGTGGTCGGGCCGCTGCTCGGCGGCGTGTTCGTGGACAACCTGAGCTGGCGCTGGATCTTCTACATCAACGTCCCGATCGGCATGATCGCGCTGGCCGTGGTGGCCAGCCAGGTCCCCGGCACGCTGCGCCGGGTGCACCACCAGATCGACTACCTCGGCACCGCCGTGCTGTCGCTGGCCGTCACGTCGCTGATCCTGCTGACCAGCCTGGGCGGCACCACCTACCCGTGGCGCTCGACCCCCATCTACATCCTGGGCGTGGCGGGCGCGCTCCTGATCGGCGTGTTCGTCCTGGTCGAACGGCGGGCCGCCGAGCCGGTGCTGCCGCTGCACCTGTTCAAGCTGCGCACCTTCTCGGTCACCAGCGTGGTCGGCTTCATCGTCGGCTTCGCGATGTTCGGCGCGATCACCTACCTGCCGGCCTTCTTCCAGGTCGTCCGCGGCATCTCGCCGACCGTCTCCGGGTTGTACCTGCTCC
>Ga0335083_10005126_pt1 | contig 16568 bp, 16 predicted proteins | sample Lox_Sample_42_FD_206716 | JGI IMG/M metagenome (GOLD analysis project Ga0335083, IMG submission 206716) | Soil microbial communities from Loxahatchee National Wildlife Refuge, Florida, United States - Lox_Sample_4.2 | ecosystem: Environmental > Terrestrial > Soil > Wetlands | place: USA... | reverse complement strand
CGCGAGCTGCTGTTCCACCGGCCCGCCACCCGCGTTCACCATGGCCGCGCCGGGACCGCCGCCCTGCCGCATCTGGTCGATCAGGGTCACGCCCGGCGCGACTTCGAGGCTGCCGGCGCCACCGACCACCAGCAGGCGCGGTGCCTTGGCGCCCAGGCCCTGCAGCGCAGCCACCAGCGACTTCGCGGCGCGCACCAGGAAGTCGTTGCCTTCGCTGGCGCTGCCGCGGCCATTGTTGATGGCGCTGATCACCACGTCCTGTCCGGCGACCAGCCGCGCCACGCCGGCGGTGTCGAGCACATCGCCTTTTGCCACCGCGAGGCCGGCCTGCCTGAGCGCGAGTTTCGAGGGATCGCGCGCCACCACGGTCACCTGGTGCCCCCGACGCAGGGCTTCGGCCACGATGCGCTGACCGATGTTGCCGGTGCCGCCGTAAACCGTGATTTTCAGCGGTGCGGTGGCAGCGGTGGCGGTGGTGGTGGCGAGGCCCAGCCCGCTGCCAAGCAGCGCGCAGAGCAGCCAGGCGATTGTTGTGCGTTGTGCAAAAAACATCGGGGCCTGCCTTCGGTTGCGGGGACCACCGCCAAGCCTAGCACGGGCCTATGCACGGTGGCGGTGTAGCTGCCACAATGCGCGGGCCACTGCCACCCAAAACACCAAGAGAACCGACCGCCGTGGAAGAAGAGATCAAGAAAGCTGCGCTGGATTACCACCGGTATCCGACGCCGGGGAAAATCGCGCTGCAGCCGACCAAGGCGCTCTCCAACCAGCGCGACCTGTCGCTGGCCTATTCGCCGGGCGTGGCTTACGCGAGCCTTGCGATCAAGGAAGATCCGCTCGAGGCGGCCCAGATGACTTCGCGCGCCAACCTGGTGGCGGTGGTCACCAACGGCACGGCCGTGCTGGGGCTCGGCAACATCGGGCCGCTGGCGGGGAAACCGGTGATGGAGGGCAAGGGCTGCCTGTTCAAGAAATTCGCGGGCATCGATGTGTTCGACATCGAAGTGGCCGAGAACGATCCCGACAAGCTGGTGGACATCGTCGCCGCGCTCGAACCCACCTTCGGCGGCATCAACCTCGAGGACATCAAGGCGCCCGAGTGCTTCTACATCGAGCGCCGGCTGCGCGAGCGCATGAAGATCCCCGTGTTCCACGACGATCAGCACGGCACGGCCATCATCGTCGCGGCCGCCGTGCTCAACGGCCTCAAGGTGGTGGGCAAGGACATTTCCAAAGTCTCCGTGGCCTGTTCCGGCGCGGGCGCGGCGGCCATCGCCTGCCTCGACCTGCTGGTGGCGCTGGGCCTCGACCGCAAGCACGTGTTCATCTGCGACAGCACCGGCGTGGTGTACGAGGGTCGCCCGAAGACCACCGATCCCGACAAGCTGCGGTACGCGCAGCGGACCGACAAGCGCCAGCTCGCCGACATCGTCAAGGGCGCGGACGTGTTCCTCGGCCTGTCCGGTCCGGGCGTGCTCAAGCCCGAGATGGTGGAAGGCATGGCGGACAAGCCGCTGATCCTGGCGCTGGCCAATCCGGAGCCGGAGATCCGGCCCGAACTGGCCAAGCGCGTGCGGCCCGATTGCATCGTGGGCACCGGCCGTTCCGACTATCCGAACCAGGTGAACAATTCGCTGTGCTTCCCGTTCATCTTCCGCGGCGCGCTCGACGTCGGCGCGACCACCATCAACGAGGAGATGAAGCTGGCCACCGTGCATGCGCTGGCGGAACTGGCGCAGGCCGAACAGTCGGACGTGGTGGCCGCGGCCTACGGCGACAGCGCGCCGAGTTTCGGCCCCGACTACCTCATTCCGCGCGCGTTCGACCCGCGGCTCATCACGCGCATCGCGCCGGCGGTGGCCAAGGCCGCCATGGACAGCGGCGTGGCGACGCGGCCGATCGCGGATCTCGAGGCCTATCGCGCGCAGCTCAACCAGTTCGTCTACCAGACCGCGTCCGCCATGCGGCGGGTGTACTCGGCCGCCAAGCGCCAGCCCAAGCGCGTGCTCTATGCGGAAGGCGAGGATCCGCGCGTGCTGCAGGCGGCGCAGGTGGCGGTGGACGAAGGCCTGGCGCGGCCGGTGCTCGTGGGACGCACCGATCTGATCGCCGCGCGCATCGAGAAGCTGGGCCTGCGGCTCAAGCTCGGCGAGAACTGCGACGGCGTGAACGTACTGTCGGACGCGCGGTTCCGTGAAGCCTGGAGCGAATACTACGAGCTGGCCTCGCGCCAGGGCGTGACGCGCGCGCTGGCGATGGAGGAAATGCGCAGCCGCACCACGCTGATCGGCGCCATGCTGGTCCGCCGCGGCGACGCCGACGGCATGCTGTGCGGCACGCTGGGCGAATACCGCGAGCACCTGAAATACGTGCGCCGCGCCATCGGCAAGCGCGCCGGTGTGAACACGCTCGCCACCATGCAGATGCTGCTGCTGCCCGACCGCCAGCTGTTTTTCTGCGACACGCACGTGAACGTGGATCCGAGCGCCGAGCAGGTCGCCGAGATGACGCTGCTGGCGGTGGAGCAGGTGCGTCGCTTCGGCGTCGAGCCGAGCGTGGCGCTGCTGTCGCACTCCAGCTTCGGCAGCTCCAACGCGCCGTGCGCGGTGAAGATGCGCAACGCGCTGGAGCTGATCAAGCTCAAGGCGCCGCGCCTGTCGGTGGAAGGCGAGATGCGCGCCGACGCCGCGCTCTCCGAAACCATCCGCGCCGATGCGTTCCCCGATTCCAATCTCACCGCCGACGCCAACCTGCTGGTGTTCCCGACCGTCGACGCGGCCAACATCACCTACAACGCGCTGCGCGTCGCGGCCGGCAATGGCGTGACCGTGGGCGGCATCCTGCTGGGCGCCGCGAAACCGGTGCACATCATGACGCCGTCCTCCACCGTGCGACGCATCGTCGACATGACGGCGTTCGTGGCGGCGGAGGCGGGGGCGGCCCAAGCCGCGCAGTTGCGGAGTGCGCAGCAGCGCGCTTGAGGCGTTGCGGGGGCGCGCCCTCCGCGCCCTGCCTGGCACTTCGCTACCAGAGATCCGTCTGCTCGATGAACTCGATCAGATTCCCGAAGTTGTCGCGGATGAATATGTTGGGCCGCAACTCCTTGAACCGCCCCACGAACACGATGTCCACGCCCTTGGCGCGGAATTCCTGCTCGACTTCATCGACGCTCTGGATCGCGAAGCACACGTGCTTGTTGCCGTGGGTCTTGAGATCGCGATCCGGCACGCGCCGGTCATCGGGCAGGGCGGCGGCGCCCGCCACTTCGAAGATCTCCATGCGCAGCGGCCCGCGCCTGATCATGGCCACCTTGGCGTTGGCCTTCGGAATCTCGAAGCGCTGCTCGACTTCGAAGCCCAGCACGTCGCGATGCCAGCTGATGGACGCCTCCAGATCCGGAACGCTGACCCCGCCGTGGTGATGTTTCAGTTCGAATGCCATTTTGCCCCCCTTGGCAAATCAACGACGCAAATAAACCCCAGATAATAGCGCTAAACTCGCGCTCCATGGGCAGCGTCAAGGACTCCGAACGCATCGTCTACACCACCGGGCTCGGTGCGATCTGCACGGGTTGCCGCAGGCCCGTGGCGCAATGCGTGTGCAGGAGCGCGCAGGGACAGCCTGAACGCAGCGGGCACAAAATTGTGCGTGTCGGTCGCGAAACGCAGGGACGTGGCGGCAAAGGCGTCACGGTGATCACGGGCCTGCTGCTGCCCGGCGCCGAACTCGAACAGCTCACCAAGGCGCTGAAGCAGCGTTGCGGCGCGGGCGGCAGGTTGCGCGAGGACGGGGTGATCGAGTTGCAGGGCGAACAGCGCGACACCGTGGTGGCCGAACTCGCCAGGCGCGGCATCACGGCGAAACGGGCGGGCGGATAGGGCGAACGGCTTGCTGCTGCGTCTCGACAAGGTCTCGCTGGCGTTCGGCGCGCGTCCACTGCTGCAGGACGCCGACCTGCAGGTGCAGGCGGGCGAGCGGGTGTGCCTGGTCGGCCGCAATGGCGAGGGCAAATCCTCGCTGCTGCGGCTGGTGACGCGCGCCGTCGCGCCGGACGCCGGCGAGGTGTGGGTGCGACCGGGCGCGCGCGTGGCCTGCCTGCAGCAGGACCTGGCGGATGTGGTCGCCACGCGCGTCGCCGACATCGTCGCCGCGCCGCTCCTCGACGGCACGTTGCACGATGAAGCGTGGCGCGCGGAGCAGCAGGTGCGCCAGGTGCTCGAGCTGCTGCAGCTCGACGGCGCGGCTGATTTCAGCGCGCTGTCGGGTGGCTGGCGGCGTCGCGCGTTGCTGGCACGCGCGCTGGTGATCGATCCGCAGGTGCTGCTGCTGGACGAGCCCACCAACCATCTCGACATCGAAGCCATCGAGTGGCTGGAACAGGTCATGGCCTCGTTCAGCGGTGCGCTGCTGTTCGTGAGCCACGACCGCGCGTTCATCAACCGGGTGGCCACCCGCGTGGTGGAGCTGGATCGGGGGCAGCTGCGTTCCTGGCCCGGCAACTACGATGCCTACGCGCGCAAGAAGGCCGAGCAGCTCGCGATCGAAGCGCAGCACAACGCGCTGTTCGACAAGCGGCTCGCCCAGGAGGAGGTCTGGATCCGCAAGGGCGTCGAGGCGCGCCGCACGCGCAATGAAGGCCGGGTGCGCGCGCTCCACGCGTTGCGCGAAGCGCGGCGCCAGCGGCGCGAGCGCGTCGGCCGCGCCTCGCTTGCCGTGCAGGAAGGCCAGGAATCGGGCCGCAAGGTGTTCGAGGCCGAGAACGCCGGCGTCAGTTTCGGCGGCCGCCGCATCCTGGGCGGACTGACGACCACCATCCTGCGCGGCGATCGCGTCGGCATCGTGGGGCCCAACGGCGCGGGCAAGAGCACGCTGATCCGCCTGCTGCTCGGCGAGCTCGCGCCCGACACCGGGCGCGTGGAACAGGGCACGAAGCTGCAGGTGGCCTACTACGACCAGCAACGCGCGCAGCTGCAACTCGAGCGCTCCGTGATGGAGAACGTCGCCGACCGCGGCGATCATGTGGTGATCAACGGCCAGGCGCGCCACGCCTCGGGCTACCTGCGCGATTTCCTGTTCCGGCCGGAGCAACTGCGCACGCCGGCGTCGGCACTGTCCGGCGGCGAGCGCAACCGGCTGCTGCTGGCCCGCCTGTTCGCCAGCCCCGCGAACCTGCTGGTCATGGACGAGCCGACCAACGACCTGGACCTCGACACCCTCGAACTGCTCGAAGAGCTGGTGGCCGATTTCCCGGGCACCTTGCTGCTGGTGAGCCACGATCGCAGCTTCCTCGACCACGTGGTGACCGAGCTGCTGGTGGTGTCCGGCGATGGATCGGTGGAGGAATTCGTCGGGGGTTACAGCGACTGGGCGCGTGACCGCGAGCGCCGGGCGGCCGCGAGGCGCGCCCCGGCAGCATCCCCGCCGGCGCGCGCCGCGACCCCAACCGTGGGTCCGGACGCGGTCCCCTCCGCGGCAACGGCAGCGGCAGCGGCAGCCGCGCCGCCGCGCGCCAGACGCAAACTCAGCTACAAGGAGCAGCGCGAATTCGACTCGCTGCCGGGGACCATCGAGGCACTCGAGGCCGAACAGCAGGCGCTCACCGTCGCGGTCAATGCCCCCGGGTTCTATGCGGGCGAGCGGGACGCGGTGCGCAGCGGACTGGCGCGCCTGCAGGCGCTGAACGAGCAGATCGAGCGGGCCTATGCGCGCTGGGCGGAACTCGAATCGGCGCTGGCGGAGATCAGGCCCGAGTGACGCACGCGCACGTCGGGCAGTGACTGCTGCAGCCGCTCGGCAAGCTGTTCGACGATGTACACCGAGCGGTGCTGGCCGCCCGTGCAGCCCACGGCGATGGTGAGATAACGGCGGTTGCCGGCGCGCAGCTCGGGAATGCGCGCCAGCATGAAGCTGGTGACGTCGTCGATGAAGCGCCGCACGCTGGCCTGCGCTTCCAGGAACTGGGCCACCTCGGGATCGCGGCCGGTCAATGGCCGCAGCCGCGCTTCCCAGTAGGGATTCGGCAGCGAGCGCGCGTCGAACACGAAGTCCGCGTCGCCCGGAATGCCGTACTTGAAGCCGAACGATTCCACCAGCACCGACATGCGATCGCGCGCGCGCTTCTCCACGCGCAGGTTCATGAGGTCGCGCAGGGCGTGCACGCCCAGGTGCGAGGTGTCGACCACCAGGTCGGCCTGGTTCAGCACCGGTTCCAGCAGCCGGCGCTCCAGCGCAATCGCCTCGCGCAGGCTCTCGCCGTGGCGACTCATCGGATGCTTGCGCCGTGTCTCGGAAAAGCGGCGCAACAGCTCGTCGTCGCTGGCCAGCAGGAACACCAGCTCGCACTCGATGCCGCTCTGCTTGAGTTCCTCGAGCATGGTGGGAACCGTGGCGATTTCCGCGTCGGTGTTGCGGGCGTCGATGCCGACGGCGATGCGCTGGTAGCTGCTGTCGGCCGACAGCACGGTATGCGAGATCAGCGGCTTGAGCAGCGCGGCGGGGATGTTGTCGATGCAGTAGTAGTCGAGATCCTCGAGCGCGTGCAGCGCCACGCTCTTGCCGGATCCCGACAACCCGCTGATGAAGATCAACCGTGTCGCGCCGCTGCCCATTTCACTCCATTGCCCGGGCGCCGCCGTCAGACCCGCGCGCTCTTCTGCGCTTCGGCGGCGTGGTGATCGGTGCTCTTCTCCTTGTACTTGCGCACCCGGCCATCGAGCTTGTCGGCCAGCGCGTCCAGCGCGGCGTACATGTTGGCGTCCACCGACTCGACATGGATCGTCTCGCCGCGCACGTGCAGCGTCGCCTCGGCCTTGTGCTGCAGCTTCTCGACCGTGAGGATGCAATGCACGTCGATCACGTTGTCGAAATGGCGCACCACGCGCTCCATCTTCTTTTCGACGTAGGTCCTCAGGGCGCCGGTGATCTCGAGCTGGTGGCCGGTGACGCTTAGTTGCATGGTCTGCTCCTTGCGGTTCGCTTGTCGTTGCTACTTCGAGACGACCTGGCGTCGTTCGTTGGACGGCGCCAGGTTCATGGACTCACGGTACTTCGCCACGGTGCGGCGCGCCACCGGGATGCCTTCCCTGGAGAGGATTTCCGCGATGCGGCTGTCGCTGAGCGGCGCCGCCGGATCCTCCTCCTTGATGAGCTTGCGGATCTTGGCGCGGATCGCGGTGGAAGAGGTGCCTTCGCCGCTGGCGCCTTCCACCTGGCTGGAGAAGAAATAGCGCAGTTCGAACACGCCGCGCGGGGTGTGCATGTACTTGCCCGAGGTGATGCGCGAGACGGTGGATTCATGCATGTCGATCGCGGCGGCGATGTCGCGCAGGATCATGGGACGCATGTGTTCCTCGCCGTGTTCCAGGAATTCGCTCTGGCGTTCGACGATCGAGCGCGCCACCTTGGTGAGCGTGTCGTTGCGGATCTCCAGGCTCTTGAGCAGCCAGCGCGCCTCCTGCACCTGGGTGCGCATGGTGGCGTGGCTGGCGGAGCGGCCGATGAGGCTGGCGTAGTCCTGGTTGAGGCGCACGCGCGGCAGGATCGACGCGTTCACCTCCACCGACCAGCCGCGCGCCGTGCGGCGCACGAACACGTCGGGCACCACGTATTCCGAGCGCTGTGCGCTGATCACCGACCCGGGCCGCGGGTGGCAGCCGCGCACCAGCACCAGCGCCTGCTCGAGCTCCTCCTCGCCGACCTCGAGATCGCGCCGCAGCTGCGCCAGTTCGCGGCCCGCGAGCTGTTCCAGGTGCGAGCCCGCGATGCGCAGCGCCAGCTTCAGCCCAGGCGTGTCCTCGTCGAGCTGCTGGAGCTGCAGGCACAGGCATTCGCTCACCGAGCGCGCGCCCACGCCGGCCGGATCCAGGCTCTGCACCGCGGGCAGCACCGCGGCCACCTCGGCGGCGTCGCACTGCGTTTCGGGCCGCAGCGTCTCGGCGATGCTCTCCAGCGACTCCTGCAGGTAACCGTCGTCGTTGACGGCGTCGATGATGGCGCGCGCGATGGCCAGCTCGCGCGGTGCGAGCCGCGCCAGTTCGACCTGCCACAGCAGGTGCTCGCGCAGCGACTGGCCACTGGCGTCGACGATGTCCTGCTGGCGATCGTCATCGCCCGGGCTCCAGGGATTCTCGGCGGGGCCCGTGGACTGCTCGTTCCAGGCATCGTCGATCACTTCGACCGAGTTTTCCGCCGCCACCTCGGGCGCCGCGTCGGCATTGCCCATCTCGGTGGTGGCAAGGGCCTCGAACGGCACGGTGTCGGGATCCTCGTCCTGCTCGAGCATGACGTTGCTTTCGAGCAGCTCCTGGATGTGTGCCTGCAGCTCCACGGCCGGCAGCTGCAGCAGGCGGATGGCCTGTTGCAACTGGGGGGTCATGGTCAGCTGCTGGCCGAGTCGCAGCTGCAGGGCGGGCTTGAGCATGGAGGGCAACTTGAAAGTGGCTTAAAGCGAAAAATCCTGCCCCAAGTACACCTCACGGACTCGGGAATTGGCAAGCACTTCTTCCGCAGTTCCCGACGCAATTACACTACCGCGATCAACGATATACGCGCGTCCGCACACGCCCAGGGTTTCGCGTACATTATGGTCGGTGATGAGCACGCCGATGCCGCGGGCGGCCAGGTCGCGGATGATGCGCTGGATGTCCAGCACCGAGATGGGGTCCACGCCCGCGAACGGCTCGTCGAGCAGGATGAAGCGCGGTTCCGCGGCCAGCGCGCGCGCGATCTCCACGCGCCGGCGTTCGCCGCCCGACAGCGACATGCCCAGCGTGTCGCGCACGTGGCCGATGTGCAGCTCCTCCAGCAACTCGTCGAGGCGCTTCTCGCGCATCTCGTCGTCCAGGCCGGGCCGCAGTTCCAGCACCGCCAGGATGTTCTCGGCCACCGAAAGCTTGCGGAAAACCGAAGCTTCCTGCGGCAGGTAGCCGATGCCCCGGCGCGCGCGCCGATCGATGCTGTCGCGCGTCAGATCCTCTTCATCGAGCCGGATGCGGCCGCTGTCGGCTGGAATGAGCCCCACGATCATGTAGAACGCCGTGGTCTTGCCCGCGCCGTTGGGACCGAGCAGTCCCACGATCTCGCCGGTGCTCAGCTCCAGCGACAGACCGTTCACCACCTGGCGGGCGCGGTAGCGCTTGGACAGGTCCAGCGCCTGCAGCCGGCTCATGGCGTCGAACTCCTGGTCGATTTGATGAGGCCGTGCACGCGCTGTCCCTCGGGCGCGTCGGCGGAATAGCCACGCGTCGCCAGATCATAGGTGACCTTCGGCGCGCTCAATTCGTTCCCGCCGTCGCTGAACCAGGCATCGCCCAGGAAGCGCAGCTGCTGGTGCTGCAGGTCGTACTCGACCTGTTGCGCGCGACCGGAAGTGTTGCGCGCGGGATTCTTCCCGGTGGCCGCGATCGTGGCGTTGAAATGCGCCGGATCGCCGCTGGCGGTGGCCAGCTGGGCCTGGCCCGCCGCGAACTTGACGGTGGCGGTGTCGGATGTCAGCTCGCCCATGGGCAAGGTGATCACCACGTGGCCGGTGAAGGTCCAGGTGCTGTTCTGGAAATCGATGCCGGCCGCCTCGGCGTGATCGCTCTTGAGATGCAGGTCGCCCTGCGTGAGTTCGAAATCCTCCAGCACCACGTGGTTGGGCTGGATCTCGCTGTGCGACGCCGTCCATTCGGGATTGGCGCTCTTGATGGAGCGGGTGAGCGCGTCGAGCTGCGAGGCTGCGGCGGCCGGCTTCGACTGCGGCACCGTCGCAGGCTGCGCGGCCAGCGCCATCAGCGGCACTCCCAGCACCAGCACCGCCGCCGCCCCCGGCGCGATGCTAGCGCGCCAGATAACCATGGACATCCGAGTTCATCACCAGTTTCTCGCCATTGAGCGTCGCATGCATGCCGCGCCCGCGCAGCTGGCTGCCGCGCCAGTCGAGGTTGACCTCAGCGTCGCTGGTCGCGACTTCCTGGTCGAGATCGACGTGCAGCTGCTGCGTGGCCAGGTGTATCTCACCCGGCTGGCCGACGGGCTGGCCGTGCGCCACCACATTTCCCGTGAGATCGATCTGACGCGTGCCGGCCGGAATGATTCCCCGCTGGGCGCTGATCTGCCATGTGCCCCGGCTGTTGTCCTGCTCGCGCGACACGTAATCCATGGTGGGCTGCGTCAGCGCGATGTCCGAGTCGGGCGTGGCGCGGTCGATGCGGGTCGCCGTGACGTGGTACTCGACCTGGCCCTGGTCATCGGTCTGCACCAGCACGGCGTTGGTGGCGGAGTAGCCGTGCGCGGTCACCGGCGCCGCCACTGTCGCAGGCCCCTGGCTGGAGTCGCCGCCCTGCCAGAGCCACAGCACGAGCGCGACCAGGATCGCCAGTACCAGCAGCAGGGCCGCGCGCGCCGTCATCGGTGCGCCGCCATGCTCAGACCACTCCGGCGCGCATCAGATCGTGCACGTTGAGGGCGCCCACCAGCCTGCGGTCGGCATCGGTCACCAGCAGCGCCGTGACGCGATGCGTCTCCATGAGGTGCGCGGCCGTGCCGGCCAGCTCGTGCGGGCCCACGCTGCGGCCACCCGGCGTCATCACCTGCTGCATGCTCACGCCGTGCACGTCGATCTGGCGGTCCAGCGCCCGGCGCAGGTCGCCGTCGCTGAACACGCCGATCAACCGCTGGCCGGCATCGACGATGGCCGTGAGGCCGAGGCCCTTGCGCGTCATCTCGAGCAGGCCGTCGGCCAGCGAAGTGTCGGCGCGCACCTGCGGCACCGCATCGCCGGTGCGCATCAGATCCGACACGTGCAGCAGCAGCCTGCGGCCCAGGCTGCCACCGGGATGCGAGCGCGCGAAATCGTCGGCGGTGAAGCCGCGCGCCTCGAGCAGCGCCACCGCCAGCGCATCGCCCATGGCCAGCGCCGCCGTGGTGCTGGAGGTGGGCGCGAGATTGTGCGGGCACGCTTCCTGGTCCACGCTGACGTCGAGATTCACTTCCGCGGCGCGCGCCAGCGTGGACTGGGCATTGCCGGTCAGCGCGACCAGCGGCACGGCGAGCCGCTTGAGGTGCGGCAGCAGCGTGAGGATTTCCGCCGTCTCGCCCGAATTCGACAGCGCCAGCACCACGTCGCTGCGCGTGATCATGCCGATGTCGCCGTGGCTGGCTTCGGCGGGGTGCAGGAAAAAGGCGGGGGTGCCCGTGCTGGCCAGCGTGGCGGCGATCTTGCCGCCGACGTGGCCGGACTTGCCCATGCCGGTGACGACCACGCGGCCACGGCAGGCGAGGCACAGCTCGCAGGCCGCGGCGAAGCGCCCGTCCAGCCGCGCGGCCAGCGCCTGCAGCGCGGATTGCTCCAGCTGAAGCGTGCGGCGGGCGGAATCGAGCAGCGCGGCGGGGTCCATGGGGACCCGCATCATACCGCCCGGCGCAGCCTTAAGGGGTATGATGCCGTCCATCATGAATCCGGAACAGGTCGCCGCACTGATTCGCGCCGCCGTGCCCGATGGGCAGGTGGAAGTGCGCTCCGACGACAATACCCACTACAGCACGCGCGTGGTCAGCAGCGCCTTCGCCGGCCTGAAGAGCCTCGCCCGCCACCAGCTCATCTACCAATCGCTGGGCGGACGCGTCGGCAATGAAATCCATGCCCTCAGCATCGAGGCCCTGACCCCCGAAGAGTGGGCCGCGGGCCAGAGAAGGTAGCCTCGCTTGGACAAACTGCAGATCACGGGCGGCAAGCCGCTGGAAGGCGAAGTGCGCATCTCGGGCGCCAAGAACGCCTGCCTGCCCATCCTGGCCGGCGCGCTGCTCGCCGACGGTCCCGTCAGCATCTCCAACGTGCCGCACCTGCACGATGTCACCACCATGATCGAGCTGCTGGGCCGCATGGGCGTGAGCGTCACGGTGGACGAGAAGATGCGCATCACAATCGATGCCAGCACGCTCACCGAATGCTTCGCGCCGTACGAACTGGTGAAGACCATGCGCGCTTCGATCCTGGTGCTGGGCCCGCTGCTGGCGCGCTTCGGCAAGGCCGACGTGTCGCTGCCCGGCGGCTGCGCCATCGGTGCGCGCCCCGTGAACATCCACGTCGCGGGCCTGCAGGCGCTGGGCGCCGACATCCACATCGAAGGCGGCTACATCCGTGCCCGGGCGGGCCGGCTGAAAGGGGCGCGGCTGGTGCTCGACACCGTGACGGTGACCGGTACCGAGAACCTGATGATGGCCGCCGTGCTGGCCGAAGGCGAGACGGTGCTGGAAAACGCGGCGCGCGAGCCCGAAGTGGTGGACCTCGCCGAGTTCCTCGTCGCCATGGGCGCGAACATCCAGGGCGCCGGCACCGACAAGATCGTGATCCAGGGCGTCGAGAAACTGCAGGGCACCCGCTACGAGGTGCTGCCGGATCGCATCGAAGCGGGCACGTACCTGGTGGCGGGCGTCATCACCAGCGGGCACGTGCGCGTCAAGCAGGTGCGGGCCGAGCACCTGGACGCCGTGCTTTCCAAGCTCACGGAGTGCGGCGCGCAGATCGCCACCGGGGATACCTGGGTCGAAGCCGACATGCGCGGCCGCCGGCCGCGTGCCGTGGACCTGCGCACCGCGCCGTATCCCGCTTTTCCCACCGACATGCAGGCGCAGTTCGCCGCGCTGAACACCGTGGCCGACGGCGTCGGCACCATCGTCGAAACCATCTTCGAGAACCGCTTCATGCACATGCTGGAAATGCGTCGCATGGGCGCGGAGATCCGCCTCGAAGGCAACACCGCCATCATCCACGGCGTCCAGCACCTGAACGCCGCGCCGGTGATGGCGACCGATCTGCGGGCATCGGCCAGCCTGGTGTTGGCGGGTCTGGTCGCGCAGGGGAGAACGGACATCGAGCGCATCTATCACATCGATCGCGGATACGAAGCGATCGAGGAGAAGTTTGCGCAGATTGGGGCTCAGATCAAGCGCGTGCCCTGAGGGTGCCCAACGCCACCCGCCCGCCGCTACGACGCCGACGCCGCACGTGCCGAACTCTCCTCAGCCACTTTCACATCGACCTTGATCTGCTCTTTCCCCCGCAGCAGCTCCAGCTCCGTATGCGAGCCCGGCTGCTTCGTGGCCAGATGAGCCAGCGCATCCTGCGCGTTCCGCATCGTCTTGCCATCGATGGTCAGCACGATGTCGCCGGGCCGGAGACCGGCCTGTTGCGCCGGGCTGCCGACATAGATGTTGGTGATCACCACGCCGCCCTGCGCCAGCCCGATGCTCTGCGCCTGTTCGTTGTCGATGTCCTCCGGCACGATGCCGATCCAGCCGCGCACCACGCGCCCGTGCTTGAGGATCTCGTCCATCACGCCGCGGGCGAGATTGACGGGGATGGCGAACCCGATGCCTTCCACGCCCGCGCTGCCGGCGTTCTTGGCGATGACGGCGGTGTTGATGCCGATCAGCTCGCCATTGGTGTTGATGAGCGCGCCGCCGGAATTGCCCTCGTTGATCGCCGCGTCGGTCTGGATGAAGTTCTCGAAGGTGGCCAGTCCCAGCTGGCCACGGCCCGTGGCGCTCACGATGCCGTGCGTGACGGTCTGCGAAAGACCCAGCGGATTGCCGATGGCGAGCACTTCATCGCCCACCTGCAGTTCGTCCGAGCGGCCCATCGGCATCACCGGCAGGTGCCCGAGCTTGATGACCAGCACGGCCAGGTCGGTGTCGGCGTCGCGCCCCACGATGCGGGCCGGGACGGTGCGGCCGTCGGCCAGTTGCACCATGATTGAATCGGCCTGGTCAATGACGTGGTTGTTGGTCACGATGTGGCCGGCGGCGTCCACCAGCACTCCCGAACCCAGCGCCCGCTGCAGGCGCTGGCGATAGCGCGGCGAGATCTGGCCGAACAGCTGTTCCAGCGAGGAGGGCTGGACGCGCTCCGTGATCAGCCGCGTCGTATAGATGTTGACCACCGCCGGCGCCGCGCGCCGCACGGCCGCCGCGAAACTGTGCGCTTCCGGCACGCCTTCCGCCGGGTTTCCCGGCAGCTTCGGGGTGAGCGGCGCCGGGATGGCCTCCACGGTCGGGTTCCTGGCGCCCAGCTCCGGCGCCGGGATCGACGCGGCGGGGATGGCGCTGGCGGCGGGCGCCCGCAGCAACCATTCGGGGTGCAGCCAGACCATGACGAAGGCCAGGGCCAGTCCACCCACGACGGTGCCTGCGAGAAAAACCAGCGAGTGTCCGATCCGGGTCAGATTCATGCGTTGCCGGGGCCAAAGTGGGGGTTTTCGGTTGTGTATAATGCGCCACTTCCCGACAGTCCAGGCAAGCCATAATGACCGCAGTCAGTGACCCCGCAGACAATCCCGACACCGATCTGAGCCGACGCCGGTTCCTGACGGCCGCGGTCGCCGGGGTGAGTGCAGCGGGTGCCGCTTTCGCCATCACGCCTTTCATCAGCTCCTGGCAGCCGTCGGAGCGCGCCCGCGCCATGGGAGCGCCGATCGAATTCGATTTCAGCAAGTTGCAGGTCGGGCAGATGGTCACGCTGGTCTGGCGCAAGCAGCCGATCTACGTCGTGCGCCGTTCGCTGGAGCTGGTGCAGAAGCTGGCGTCGCACAATGCCATGCTCAAGGATCCCAATTCACTGCAGTCCGACCAGCCGGCGTTCGCGAAGAACACCATGCGCTCGCGCCGCGCGGACCTGCTGGTGCTGATCGGCACCTGCACGCACCTGGGTTGCCTTCCCAAGCAGCATTTCGAGCCCGGCGAAGCCGCGCTCGGCGCCGACTGGCCGGGCGGTTTCTTCTGCCCGTGCCACGGCTCGCGCTTCGACCTGGCTGGTCGCGTCATCAACGGTTCGCCCGCGTCGGTGAACCTGCGTGTTCCGCCATACTACTTCAAAGACCAGAACACGCTGATCGTCGGTCTCGATGGCAGCACGTCGAAAGGGGCGGCCTGATGGCAAGCGCTGATCAGAATCTCCCGGCCGAGGCCGGCAAGGCGCAGGGCGGTTTCATGGCCTGGCTCAACAAGCGCCTGCCCGTCAGCGAGTTCGTGAAGAGCCAGCTGCTCGAGTACTACGCGCCGAAGAACTTCAACATCTGGTACTTCTTCGGTTCGCTCGCGCTGCTGGTGCTGGTGATGCAGCTGGTGTCCGGCATCTTCCTCACCATGTTCTACAAGGTGGGCGAGGCGACCTCGTTCGACTCGGTCGAATACATCATGCGCGAGGTCAACTACGGCTGGCTGTTGCGTTACCTGCACTCCACCGGCGCATCGGCGTTCTTCATCGTGGTCTACCTGCACATGTTCCGCGCCTTCCTGTACGGCTCGTACAAGGCGCCGCGCGAGCTGCTGTGGCTGTTCGGCATGCTCATCTACCTCGCGCTCATGGCCGAGGCGTTCATGGGCTACGTGCTGCCCTGGGGCAACATGTCCTACTGGGGCGCGCAGGTGATCGTGAACCTGTTCAGCACCATCCCGGTGATCGGGCCGGGCCTGGTGGAGTGGATCCGCGGCGACTACGGCATCGCGGATGCGACGCTGAACCGCTTCTTCGCGCTGCACGTGGTGGCGGTGCCGCTGGCGCTGCTGCTGCTGGTGACGCTGCACCTGGTGGCGCTGCGCCAGGTGGGTTCCAACAACCCCGACGGCGTCGAGATCAAGGAACACAAGGGTCCCGATGGCACGCCCATCGATGGCATCCCGTTCCATCCTTACTACACGGTCAAGGACGTGGTGGGCGTGGGCTTCTTCCTGGTGCTGTTCTGCATCGTGGTGTTCTTCGTGCCCACCTTCAACGACGTGTTCCTCGAGAAGGCGAACTTCGAGCCCGCCAACCCGCTGTCCACGCCCGAGCACATCGCGCCGGTCTGGTACTTCACGCCGTTCTACGCCATCCTGCGCGCGGTGCCGGACCAGAAGATGGGCGCGCTGCTGATGCTGATCGCGGTGATGTCGTTCTTCTTCCTGCCGTGGCTGGATCGCTCGCCGGTCAAGTCGGTGCGTTACCGGGGAGCGATCCACAAGGTGTTCCTGGCCATCTTCACCGTGTCCTTCCTGGCGCTGATGTACCTTGGCCTCAAGCCCGCCGAAGACGTCTACGTGATCCTGGCGCGCGTATTCGCGGTCGGATATTTCTCCTTCTTCATCTTCCTGTTCCTGTACACCTACTTCGGCTGGGAGAAAACCAAGCCGGTGCCCACGCGAGTGACGTTCCACCATGACTAAGACCGCCTCACTGGCCCTCGTCGTCGCGCTGGCGCTGCCGGCGCTGGCGCCGGCCGCAGAACCGGAAGCCGGCCAGGCCGCCGAGCCCACGCAGGCGCTCGCCTGGTCGGACTGGACCGCCGGCAACGACGTCAGGGACATCGCCTCGCTGCAGCGGGGCGCGCGCAATTTCATGAACTACTGCTCCGGTTGCCACTCGCTCAAGTACCTGCGCTATTCGCGCCTGGGCGCCGACCTGCACATCACCGACGCGCAGCTCAGCAAGAACCTGATCTTCAATGGCGACAAGACCACCGACTACATCGTTTCGAGCCTGAGCGCGGCCGACGGCGAGGCCTGGTTCGGCAAGGCGCCGCCCGACCTGTCGCTGATGGGCCGCTCGCGCG
>Ga0335083_10005125_pt1 | contig 16568 bp, 16 predicted proteins | sample Lox_Sample_42_FD_206716 | JGI IMG/M metagenome (GOLD analysis project Ga0335083, IMG submission 206716) | Soil microbial communities from Loxahatchee National Wildlife Refuge, Florida, United States - Lox_Sample_4.2 | ecosystem: Environmental > Terrestrial > Soil > Wetlands | place: USA... | reverse complement strand
GGATGCTTGCATCGGGAGTTGTCGTCTGAGTTCAATCTGTCCCCTTAACAAGCGTCGCAATATTCGTTTTGGCCAGCTCGCATAGAGTTCCTGCACGCAACCGCGCAGAACTCAGGTCTCGCCTGTTGGTTGGGGCCTTGTTGCGAGCCATTGAGAAGGTTTGTATGGAAATTCTCTGCCCGGCATGTTGGAGCGAGACGGGCGCGACTCACATCGTGTGTGGAAGCTGTGGGACGACCATCGATTTCTACTCGGCCGAATATGAGCGCCGGCTTGTGGCCGAACTCGAGCGTTGTAGTCCCGAGCGGCGCATCCAGATCTGTGGCACTTTGGGTTGCCGTGGGAAGAAAAGCGCAGTCCTTGCACTGATTGAATTGCTTCAAGATCCGGAAGTCTCGGTGGTGGAAGCGGCCATCCGCAGCCTCGGGGAGATCGGAGATTCTTCGTCAGCGGAAGCGGTCAAGAAGATGACCGCTCATGACAATGGCAGCATCCGAGGATCGGCGCGCTATGTGTTACGGAGCCTGCTGGGCAGCAGGGCGGACCTATGACAATCCAAACCAATGCATATCGAATTATGTGGGTGCACGAAATGATCGGCCATCGGAGAATCCAAAACCTCTCGGACAAACAATTGCAGAAGCTCGCCGCAAGCCTAAGCGCCTTGCATGAAGGAAAGATGGCGATTCCCCTCTTGTTCATCGCCGGGGAAAGAGCCATTCGATCTCTGCGCGACATCTTGCTGGAGGAAGGAGTGAATCGTCTTCGAATCCCACGTCCGCAAGTCGTGTGGGCACTCGCCGAGCTGGGGGCTAGGGAAGTGCTGCTGGAATACTTGCTAACTTACAGCAAACCTGCGGAACCAGATCTTCGCCGGGCGGAAGATGCGGTACGGTCTGCGGTCACCCGCGCCTTGACTGCGTGGGATAACCAAAGGCGGTGTGTACTGATATTGCGCGAAAAAACTTAAGCAGTCGGGAGTGTGTCGACTTGGATGGCAAGCCTGAACTCGATCCGGATGCAGCCCGCAAGGCGCCTCTCGAACAGATTCCAACTTTGGTCCACGAGCATCGCGAGGATGTGATCCGCGGCCTTCTCGAGAACCCTCTGTTTGAAGAACTCCATCTATGTTTACTGCTCGGCCGCGCGGAGCTGAGTTCGGAGCTATTGGATCACATCGCGAGCCACAAAGAATGGATGTCGAGCTACCGGGTAAGGCGCGCACTCGCCTTTCATCACAACGTGCCTCAAACCGTCGGGTTGGCCCTGGTCCGTGAACTCTACGCCAACGACTTGGTGGCGCTCAGTTTTTCTCCCTCGGCCAATCCCGCCTTGCGGCACTTAGGCGAGGAACTCGTGCTGATGAGGCTCCCCCAGTTGCCTCCAGCACAGAAAATGACGCTGGCGCGCCGCGGTCCGCCCCGCATCATGGGAGCCTTGCTCACCGAAGGCGGCCTGGAGGTTTTGAAGACCGTGCTCGACAGTCCTCTGTTGAATGAAGGACATGTTTTGAAAGCCCTGGCGCGAGTGGCTTTGTCCGTGCGTATCGTCGCAGCCATCGCGGAGCATGCCAAATGGTCTCGTATCTACAGCGTTCGACTCGCTCTGCTGCGTAACGCGCAGACACCGATGGCCCGGGCACTTAGCTTCCTGCCGAACATATCCACCACCGACCTGAAGATTCTGAGCCAGTCGAACTCCGTTCCATCCCGCCTGGTCCCGCATATCCGCCGTGAGTTGGCCAACCGGATGCAGCATGGCAAAGTGCCCGTTCGAGGAAGCGACAGTCGCTGACTGGCGGATTTGTCTGCCGTTGTTTCCGCCCTCAGAGACGCACTGCACGCAACCGTAACGAATTTGCAATCACCGACAACGAACTGAAGCTCATGGCTGCGGCGGCAATGACCGGACTGAAAACCACTCCGAAGAATGGATATAGAGCACCAGCAGCGATGGGTATGCCGGCCGCGTTGTAAGCGAAGGCCCAAAACAGGTTTTGCCGGATCGTTCGCATCGTGGCACGACTCAAACGCCGGGCGCGAACGATGCCCCGCAGGTCACCCTTCACCAAGGTCACGCCTGCGCTCTCAATCGTGATGTCCGCCCCAGTCCCCATCGCGATTCCTACGTGAGCTTCTGCGAGCGCCGGAGCGTCATTGACGCCGTCTCCCGCCATGGCAACAACATGCCCTTCGGCCTGGAGGCGCTTTACTATGTCGGCTTTCTTCTCAGGCAAAACTTCGGCGACGAATTCGTCCAGGCCCAGCTTTCGCGCGACCGTCTCGGCAGTACTGCTGTTATCCCCGCTCAGCATCAAAATTCGCACGCCCTCTTCGTGCAACATCTGAATCGCCTGGGGGGCCGAAGGCTTGATCGGATCCGCGATTCCAAGCAATCCCGCAGGCCTGCCGCCCACCGCAGCATAGACGACGGTTTGTCCATCCTGACGGAGACTATGGGCGCGGCGGACGAGATCGTCGGGCAGGGTAACCCCGAGTTCTTGGAGCAGTCGTTCATTGCCGATGGCCACAGCCAGATCGTTCACCTCGCCGACAATCCCTTTGCCGGGAATCGACCGGAAGCCGGACGAGAATCGAAGCGCCAATTGTTTGGCTTTTGCCGCCGCGGTAATCGCCGCGGCCAGCGGATGTTCGCTGTTTCGCTCCAGGCTCGCAGCCAGCCGCAGCAGTTCGAGCTGAACAATGGCGGCTGGCGGTTTCTTGTCGCTGTGTTTCGGGTTGGCAATTCCCCCCAGAATTACATCGTCCATGCATGGCACAATGGAAACCAGTTCGGGTCTGCCTTGCGTGAGCGTGCCGGTTTTATCGATCACCAGTACGTCGACTTTCTCCAGAACCTCGAGCATCTCGGCACTTTTGATGAGAACGCCGGCGAGTGCCCCACGGCCGGCTCCAACCATGATCGCCATCGGCGTTGCCAAGCCCAGCGCACATGGACAAGCGATGATCAGTACCGCAACGGCGTTGACCAGTGCATAGACGTATCTTGGCGAGGGACCGAGGACGCCCCATGCTATGGCCGTGATCACGGCGACCACTACGACCAGCGGCACAAACCACGCCGCAACCGTGTCAGCGACTCGTTGGATAGGAGCGTGGCTGCGTTGGGCCTCCCCCACACGCCTCACGATCTGGGCGAGCAGAGTCTCGGACCCAACCCGTTCCGCGCGCATCATCAATGCCCCGGTTGCGTTGATCGTGGCTCCGACGAGGTGACTGCCAGGAATCTTCATCACCGGTAGAGATTCACCGGTAATCATGGATTCGTCCACCGAACTCTGACCGTCCAAGACAACACCATCGGCAGGGACTCTGTCGCCGGGACGTATCCGCAGGACATCGCCGGTTCGCACCTGCTCAAGTGGTACGTCGATTTCGCTGCCATCTTGCCGTACCATGCGCGCCATCTTCGGAGAAAGGTCCATGAGACCGCGAATAGCGCTGCCGGTGCGCCTTCGCGCGCGCAGTTCCATCACCTGTCCCAATAACACCAGCACAGTGATAAACGCTGCTGGCTCGAGGTAGACATCCCTCGGGCGGCTCGAGTTGTGTGTATCCGCGATGAGACTAGGCAAGACTACGATCACAAGGCTGTAGAGGTAAGAGACTCCCACACCCAGGGCGATCAGGGTAAACATGTTGGCGTTGCGATTCTGAAACGATGCCCATGCGCGTTTCCAGAATGGCCAACCGCCCCAAACGACCACTGGCGTGGCCAGCAACACTTCTCCCCACGTCGTCGACCAAGGTGGGAAAAAATGCTCCAGGGACCCGACCATATGTCCCATGGCGATCACGAGAAGAGGGACGGTGAAGATAAGGCTGCCGAGCAAGCGGCGCGTCATCTCCCTATATTCATCGTCGATTCCACTTGCGTTTCCGGGAAAGCGCAGTTCTAGCGCCATGCCACACTTCGGGCATGCTCCAGGAGCTTTTTCGATGACTTCGGGATCCATCGGGCAGACATAGGTCGGCTCCGTTCCGCTTTCCCGTCTCGCAACTGGAGGCGGCAAGTTGACGGCCGGTACACCACCCAAATATTGCTCAGGATCGCTGCGGAATCTCTGCTCGCAGATGTTGCTGCAGAAATAGAAGATCTGTCCCTTACGAACCGCTGTGCCTGCGGCCGTCACAGGATCGACCGACATCCCACACACCGGATCACGAAAACTTGGGGGCCCATTTTGTTGTTCTTTGCCTATGTCCATGCCACAACAGTTCATATTCCTCGGGTCCTCCCAGCTGCTGCTGATCGCTGTTGAGTGCAACCTTAGTGAAAGGGAGGACGTTTCGTCCTATTTCACGACCAGAACGCTGCAGGGCGCCAAATTCATCAGCCGGTTTGATGGACTGCCGAAAAGCAATCCTGATAAAGACGGGCGGCTCTCACCGATAACCAGCAAGTCGAAACGGCCTTTGTTCAGAAAGCCGATGATGGCTCGTTCCCGCTTTCCGATCACAACGGCGCACTCCAGAACGACCCCATGCAGGGCCGCACGATGCTTGGCCTGTTCGGCAACCTCGCGGTAGCGAGCATCCTCTCCTTGTTTTGCATCTTCTACCTCCGCGATCAGTTCCGCTGAGCGCGGAATGTTCTCTTCCACGCTGACCATGTGAAGCGGCATGTCCAATCGATGTGCCATCTGTACGGCGGCGTCGAACGCTTTCAGGCCTCGATCCGTCCCGTGATACGCGACTAGGATCCTGTCGAACATTGCCCTTCACTTGTAGAAGAGGGACAGAGCCAGAATGAGGACCAGCAGAATCCCAATCAGGGCGTTGTAGGAATTCAGATAACCGGACTGCAACACGCTGACCGCATTCGAAAGCCTGCGCACCATGTGTGTGAAAGGTGCGAATAGATACGGTCCAAACACTGGAGCAACTTCCTGGTTAAAGATAAGTCTTTTCAGGAAGTAAGGGCTGTCCTGATATTCCCGCTCGACGTTGTGCGTGGGGCCATAAATAAAGCTGTAGAAGGTGCGCAAGGCGTTCGAGAATGCCAGGGAGGTCGTTGCAATCTGGCGGGAGTCTTCGCGACGACCTCCGGACCACACCGGGACTCGGCGCAGTTTGAACTGGGGCCGACTGCCCCAGAATAGCGCCAACGGTACTAAGGCCAGCAACGGTCCGGCAATTACCAGTTTTGTCGGTGAGATGAACGCGAACTTGCCGCTCATGGGCACAAGAAGCCAACCGTCGCGCATCGATGCGCTGGCATTGACCCCGAACATCGATTGACTGGTCTGCCCTAGGAATTGCATCCACCAGGGCATACCCACCGCCAAGGCCAGAACGCTTAATCCGAGAACAAAGACACAGGCGCTGCGGAAATGGGAAAGATGAGTTGGTCCACTGTGACCGTCGCCGAGCAATCCCACCCCGAACAATTTGACGAACGTGGCCAGAGCAACTGCCGCCACGAGGGCCAATCCGGCCGCTGCCAGTGCGATCGTTAGCCGGGCCACCAGGTTGTTGACTTGTGTTCCTTGAAACAGCGTTTGGAAAATGTACCATTCGGTTGCAAAGCCTGCCTGCGGAGGCAACGCCGCAAGGCTCATGGCGGCGAAAATGGCGCCGATTCCATATAGGATCGGACTGCGCCGCAAGAACCCGGTTTGCCGGATCACGTAATCTCCGCTGACCTCATGAATCCCGTCCGCAGTGAGGAACAATGTGCCTTTGGCGAAACTGTGCGCGGCCAAGTGCAAAAGTGCGACCGTCCAGGCAAGGGATGCGAAGGCTGGCAAGGAACTGGAGGCGAACAAACTCGACACACCGAGCGCCGCGATCGCTACCGTGGCATTCTCTGCCGACGAGAAACTCAACAAGCGGCGCCAGTCTTCTTCCTGAAACGCGTAGAAAATCGCTAGGATCGCGCTAAGAACTCCCGCAATAACCATAATGCTGGCTGTGCCGATCGCCCAGGTTCCCGTACGCGGAAGCCACTGCAAAGTGGCCCGTCCCAACGCGTAGAAGGCGGCATTCAGAACAATGCCAGAGAAGATGACTCCGGTTGCTCCACTCCCGGAGCCATAGGCCGAGGGGAACCATTCGTAAAATGGGAGCATGCCCAACTTGGCGCCGAAACCGAAAAGAAAAAGCAGGCCAATGAAGAGAGTTCCTGCGGTAGACATTCCATACGCGTTCAGAAAATTCGCGAAGGACTGAGACGACGCGTGATTACCCAACAATAGAAGCGCGAGCAATACCCCCACGGACCCTACTTCGAGCAACGACACCATGAATAAGGTAGGCCCGTCACGATCGGCCGAAATGCGCTCGCCGAGAAGCATGGCGGCTCCCCCGAGACTCATAACTTCCCATGCGATCAAGAAGGACATTGTGTCCTGCATGCCGAATACACCCAGCGCACCGAGAAGCGTAGCCGCTAGACCTGCCAACCAATATCTCTTCGCATCCGAGGCGGGGGCAGCACTGCCCAGGGCAGAGGCAAGCAGTGCCGGCAAGAGACCGAAGAAGAAAAGCCAGAGGGCCGCATTGTCGAGTTGAAATTCTACGGGCGTATTCGCTAGCGAGATGTGCAGCGACAAGGTCGCAGGAGTTTTAACCCATCCCATAACCGCATACGCCAGCCCCAGAATGCATCCTCCAGCAATCCCAACCCGAGCCACCCAGTCGGTGCGAAGAACCAGCGCGAGTACAAAAGAAATGGCCCAGAGCAGCACCACTGCCACTAATAGGTCAGTCTGCAAAGTGCCCTCCTTGAACGCGTTGCCGTGTCCGATTCAGCAACAACAGTAAAGCCTGAATCATCGCCGCAGGATTGGGTGGACATCCCGGTACATAAATGTCGACCGGAAGAAACTCTTCGACCCCTCGCCCGCAGGCATAGCCGCCACCCACCGCACCTCCCGAAACTGCGCAAGTTCCCATCGCCATAACCCACCGCGGTTCCGGCATGGCGTTATAGGTCTCAAGCAGGGCTTCCTTCATCGCGTATGTGACCGTGCCTGTCACCAACAGCAGATCAGCAAACCGGGGAGACGGGGTGAAGAAGATGCCGAGCCGGTGCAGGTTATAGTAAGGATTATTCAAAGCCTGCAACTCGGATTCACACCCGTTGCACGAACCTGCATCTACATGTCGAACGTGCAGACTTCTTCCGAAAGCAGCGTGGATCTTCTGCGTTAGTGCCTGTGCTGGGAGTGACGTTAGAGCTTCATCCCAGAGGAGGTCCGCGCGCTTGCTGACGGCAAAAGCCCAATCCCCCGACTTCTCCATGGCCTCGTCAGGACAAAACTCAGTACACATCTGGCAGGCGACACATTTGCCATAATCGAGCGTAAGGCGCTCACCTCCTGCGTTTTCAAGGATCCGAATCGCACTGGGCAAACACACATCGGCGCAAATGCGACATCCTTCCTTACAACGCTCGGGGTGAAAACGTGGCATGCCCTGCACGCCGCGCTGTGTAACTTCGCGACCCTCGGGCCACGGGTTGGTCGCCACTCCGCGTTTGAGTCCATACAGGGTCCACACCGGCATACGTTCTTCTCCCCGCCTAGCGGTCGCACCCCGCCATCGTAAGCCCAAAGCTGGCTTCGTTGATGGCGTAGTCCATCATGTTGCTGTCATGCACCGTGAAGGGAAATACGCGCCAATTGGAAAACGATGGTGACTTCACCTTCACGCGTGCCAAGTGCCCAACCTCGTCAAAGTGGACACAGTGATAAATCGATCCGCGAGTCGACTCACACCACCCTAAGGCCTCGCTGCCAGGTAGAGCTTGGACTTCCGTCGATACGGGCCCTGGCGGCAATTTCTCCAACGCGGAATAAATGAGCTTGATACTGGCGCGAATCTCCTCCATACGGATCTGCGACCGGGCATGTGCATCTCCCTCGTGGCGAACGGGCACGTCCACGTCGAAGGCGCCGTAGGCCGCATAAGGATGACTCCAGCGAAGGTCGCGCTGGATTCCGGAAGCTCGCTTAATCGGCCCGCTGGCGCCTTGATCGAATGCAACTTGGCGCGGCAACGGACCGGTGGTCAATAGGCGGTCAAGATGGCTGTTTGTCGTCTCGAGTCCGAACATGTAGTTGATGATTTGGGGCTCGAGTCGGCGCAGGCGTTCTTCCAGACCATTGAGACTCAGATCTCGCCTCATCCCACCGGGCACAAGCAGTCCCCGCAGAAACCGGGAGCCTGTGAATTCCCCATTGATCTGCTTGCATTGTTCTTCGAGGAGCTTGCCTTGAGCTTCGCCGACTTTGAGCGTCGTGGTATGACAGAGGTGGCCCAAGTAGTGAAGATGATTGTAGAGACGCTCCATTTCGGCAAGAATTACTCGCAGGTAGGAAGCTCGCTCGGGGATCTTGGTCGAACCGGCGGCCTCAACCGCCTGGCAGAAGGCAAGGGCATGGGCAAAGCTGTCTACCCCCGAGATGCGCTCGGCCAACACCACTCCCAGCAGCGGCGACAATCCTTCAAACTGCTTTTCCAAGCCGCGATGCTTAAAGAACAGCCGAGGATGACAATGAAGAATACCCTCGCCTACGTAGTAGAAAAGGATCTGTGCCGACTCGAGCACATCCGCTCGCACGGGACCGAAGGGCAGTTGCTGAACGTCATCGCCTTCGACTTCCGGTAAGTGCCAGGGCTGAGGCGAATAAGGCATCATCTCTTCTGGCTGATACCGGGGATCAAGTGGCGGCATCGCCGGCCGTGCCCCCTCGTGCAGAACTAACGGGGATGGCTCGGGGTGTCCAACGAATCGGATGCCGCACAGGTCCTGGATCTCTCGTTCATACCAGCCGAGCAGGGGTGTAACGGCAGCAAGCGACGGTAGTTCGCGGCGGCCGTCGAGCAATCGGCAACGCAGCAGCGGAAATGGCTCCAGCCGCTTCCGGTCTGCCAGATAAATCACCTCGGGGATATCAGGTTCAGGAAACCACGCATAGGCCATCTGGAGTCGAGATCCTTCGGTCATAAGAGCGCGACAGACCCCGACCAATTCGTCCGGAGATAATCGTTGTTCAAGAGCTCCGTTCACGGAGTGCCTCCCGCTAGTCCTGCGTAGATCTGCATGAATGCATTCCACAATCCCCGCGGCCACCACAGTCCCAGTACCAGCAAGGGAAGGAAGGCAAGCCACATGGGAATAGCACGCCACAGAACTCCGGGCATGCTGCGAACTTCTGGCTCGGGCCCGGTGCCAAAATACATGTCGCGGAAATGCGAGAGAAAACTGATAAAAACAACGATCAGGAAAATGACGAAAACGATCGCCGCCCAGCGGTATCGGCCCGCAATTCCTGCCCTCAGAATTGTGAACTCACTCAGGAACAGCGCGAATGGGGGAGCGCCGGCAATGCCTACTGCACCCAGTAGCCAGAGCGTTCCCGTGACGGGCGATACCTTCAACACATGCCTGATCATCGGTATCTCTTTCGTCTGGTAAGCCCGCATTGCATTGCCGGCGCCAAAAAACATGAGTGACTTATTCAGCGAGTGATTCAACATGTGATAGAGGGCACCGGCAATGCCCAACGCCCCGCCAAAACCTAGGCCCAATGCCTGCACACCAATGTGCTCGACGCTGGAATAGGCCATCAGCCGTTTGATTCCTGTTTGCCGGACGATAAAAAGTGTGGCCAATACGAATGAGAAGATTCCAAATCCGACGACTGCGGAGTGAGCGAACGTACTAACCGACGTGCCATCCACGACGCTGAGGAAGCGCGCGATGCCCAGCATGGAAGCATTAAGCAATGCCCCTGATAGCATCGCGGACACCGGTGCCGGGGATTCGCTGTGTGCATCGGGAAGCCAGGTATGCATCGGTGCAAGTCCGGCTTTGGTGCCATATCCCACAAGCACCAGCAGGAATGAGACGGTCAAGAGCGGCGGATAGACTTGTGCGGCAGATCCATGAAGAGCCGCCCAAGTCATGGCATAGCTTGGGCCAAGGACGTAAGAGCCTCCCCAATAAAACAGGACCGTACCAAGGAGGGCGAGACTGATCCCGGCGGAGACCACGACAATGTACTTCCACGCTGCTTCCGTACTCTCGGCTTCTTGTTCGAATCCAACAAGAAACGTGCTGATGAGAGTCGTTAATTCAATCGCGATCCAGAACACGCCTACATTGTTCATGACGCAGGCGCCAAGCATGGTGAAAGCAAAGCCCGAGAAAAGTGCATAGAACAACGGCAGGCGCTCGTCTTCATCCAACAGGCGCATGTAGCCCACCGCATAAATGGATGCAAGCGTGTACACGATCGAAACGCAAAGGATCACCCAGGCACCGAGGTTGTCGAGCAGGATGTAATTGTGCAAAAAGGTGTGGCGTTGCTCGAGAGCCTCGTGCAGAAGCAAAAAGCTGACGACTAGATCAGTGATCGCGGCAAGAACCGTCACGTACTCGGCAACGCGCGACCGACTTACGATCAGAGACAATGCTCCTGCTGCTAGCGGAGCCAGGAATAGAATCAGCATCAGGCTCTCGGTCATATCAGCCCACCAACCGATTCAATTGACGACTGCTCGTCGTTCCGGCGTGTACCACGAGGTAACGAATCAACATCCCAAAACAAGCGACAATGATGAGAAGGTCAAACAAAATAACAATCTCGATAAGCATCGGCATACCTGGAACCAGAATCTGGGACCCAAGGAATATTCCGTTTTCGAGCACCAGCAGGCCCAGGATCTGGCTGACCGCTTGATCGCGTACTGCGAGCATTAAAAAGCCCAGCAATTTCATCGAGAGCATGATGGTCAGGGCCAGGACGACGACTTCGCCTGCCGTGGAAGTCTGAAAATTCATGTGATTAGCGATCACGAAGGCGAACATTACCAGCAGCGCTCCCACGACAAGACTGGAGCTTGGCTGCAGCACAGCGTGGATCTCGCGCTGCACATTGAGTCTCTGCACGATACGCATCAAGAGATAAGGAAGTACGAGACCACGGAACACGGCCGTGAGAATCGCAATTATGTAGAGCTCGGTATAACCACCGAAATACGCCACCGCTGCCGACAGGGCCGCAATCAGCCAAGACTCGGCCGCAAAGGCATACACATAATTTCGCAGCCAATGGGATCCCAACATGACGAAGGCGAGCAGCAGGCTAAAGATGGCCAGCAGACTGAAAATCGAAGCCTGTAGCGAACTTACATGGGCTAGGAACATATCTTCCTCAAATCAATTGACTCGACACGATTGCAAGCACGGCAAATAGAAACCCCGCGGCCAGCGGCTCCTGGTAACGGTAAAAACGAAGGCGCGACTGAATGGTCTCGACCACGACAATCGAAATGGCGACAATCAAGAACTTCACAAGCAACGCAGATACCGACCCAAGTTCACCCAAGGCGGTGCCTTTCTGCGCCATTGCCCAGGGCAGCAGGAAGACATTGCAGAAAATCGTGTAGAGAATGAATTGCTTCATCATGGACGCCCATTTCAGAAGCGCAAGAAGCGGGCCCGAATACTCCAGAATTCGCGCCTCGTCGATCATGTAGATCTCAATATGCGTGCTCGAGTGAATGGGCAGCCGGTCGGTTTCGACCAGTAACAAAGAGAAGAATGCGAGCACCAAAAAGACATGTGTGGGGCTCCAATAGACGGATGGTTTGTCGAGCAGGGTGTGGTTCACCACAAAAGGCAACATCGCCTTGGCCAGAAGACTGATGCCCACCAGCACAAGTATGAGGATGGGTTCGGCGAGAATCCCCAACATAACGGCTCGGCTCGATCCGATCCCACCGTAGACATTGCCGCTATCCAGCCCTGCGAGCAGGATCGCGAAGGACCCCAACGTGAGTACCATGCCGCCGCCCAGCATGTCGGCCATGTCGGATTGGGGCAAGGGGCGATCGGTAAGCACTGGAATCAGAATCGGAACGATCAGCATGGCTGTGAAGGCCACGATGGGGGCGGCGAAATAAATCCATGAGGCAGACTCGGGAACAACAGCTTGCTTATGGAAGAGTTTCCAGAGGTCCCGGTAGGGCTGGAACAGGCTCGGCCCCCGGCTGCGTTGCACGCGTTCCTCTGCTTTCAGGATGAAACCTTGAAGCAATGGGGCCAGGAGCAGAACGGCCAGCACCTGGAATACTTGTAGCACGATGTCGTTCAACATGAAGACAGTCTCCACGTCAGGAGAGGACGAGGATTACCGGGAACGACGGTTTCTATGGGAGGAAGCCGTTGAGTACGCTGTGAGAATACGGGTCCGGCTGTCATCACACCACCCCCTCGGGGTAGTGGTCATCAGCCATGGCAGGCGGTTAAACGGTGGACCTCATCACCGTGCGGCAATGTAAAACCACGCAAATCATAACTCAAACCGTGGGCTCGTTGCCAGTGTGAAAGGAAAGCACGGACAAAAGTCCGCTGTGGATGCCCACTGCGCGAAGCCTTCCTGATCGTGGTTTGAGAAGGCCTTTCGGAATCTCTTGACATTCGCCGACATCTAAATAAACTGAATGTCGTTGTTACCGGTGAAGGAGTACCACCGCTAACCGCCATCCTTCCTTCGTAGAACGCGGATGGCTAATGACTCCTGACAAGGGTTCTTGTCTCGGGAGTCGTTGCCACAGGCAATCGATCCGCCGGTTTGTCCGACGAGTAACCCACGATCGCAGACTGGAGGTTTTGCCATGCCACATCCGTGTGCCTTTTCTGTTCTGTGCGGTCTTGCGCTGTCGGCAATTTTTCTACTGTCGGGGAGGTCTGTCCCGTCGGTGGTTTTCGCGCATTCGTTGAGAGACTCACGGCGCCGGACATCGACGAGATAGGTCCGCTATGTTCGTCATCTGCCCTGAGTGCTGGGGAGGCCTGACGGAGAATCCGGCGGTGTGCAAGAAATGTGGCGCACGCATCGATTTGTATTCTCCCGATTACGAACGCAGGCTTCTCTCGATCCTTCCCAGTGCCGATCCCGAGACCCGAGCGCAGATCTGCTGGATGTTAGGTTCACGCCGCAAAACGAGTGGACTGTCACCGCTGCTCGAATTGCTTCGCGACCCCGAGGTCATGGTACGGATTGCGGCACTACGAGGGCTGGGTGAGATTGGCGATCGCTCTGCAATCGATGCCGTGAGGGAATTAACAGAAAGCGAGAACGTCATTGTCCAGACAGTCGCGAGAAATGTTCTGAAAATACTGACTGCAGCGGAGGACCGAGTTCGATAGGTTTGGCCAAAAAGCCGCAGAACGAAAACCGCACTTTTCCTGACGAAGGAGGTCGCGAGGATACGCAGATGAGTTCGGCTCATAGGGCAGGGAGTCAATCGGGGATAGATCGAGGAGTTGTCATCATCCTCCTGCTATGGATTGCCATCATCATCGGCGTCGTGGTCACGCTCGCTTTGCGGGCCGAAGGTCAAAGTCGACGATTGCCTGTCGGAGGCGAGACAAGCACAGCATTGGAACAATTCTGCAGTTTGATCATGGGATGACGGAGACAAGAATGCCCACTCAGATCCAAACATCAAGAGACTCTGATGTAAGAACCAGCATCCGGTTGCTTGAAGAGCTTACCGCGGACTATCGGGGTCGCAGTTTTGCGGTGCGCTTCTGGGACGGGTCGGAATGGAGTTATCTCGATCAGCCGCAATTCAGGTTTCTCCTCAAGCATCCGGGATCGCTAAGAAGTATGTTTCTTTCTCCCAGCGAACTCACGTTGGGCGAAGCGTTCATCTACGACGATTTTGATGTCGAGGGGGATCTGGAAGCCGCTTTTGAACTCGCCGACTCCTTGCTGAGTCGCGGCTATTCCTTGCTGGACAAATTGAAGTTCGGAGGGATGCTCACTCGATTACCCGCGCAGAGCGGGCATCTTGACGGCGGCTTGGGAGCTGACCTGACCGGTGCGGTTCACTCGAAGGAGCGCGATCGCAAGGCGGTGGCTTATCACTACGACGTGTCCAACGAGTTCTATTCGCTCTGGTTAGATCGCCAGATGGTTTATTCCTGCGCGTATTTCAAATCGAGCGAGGACGACATCGACGCTGCTCAGACGCAAAAGCTTGATTACATCTGCCGGAAACTTCGGTTGCGTCCCGGAGAGCGTCTCCTCGATCTGGGGTGCGGGTGGGGTGGACTGCTGATGCACGCAGCGAGAAACTATGGAGTGAAAGGGTTCGGTATCACTCTAAGTATCCCCCAAGCCGAGATGGCGCGCGGACGAATTCGAGAAGAGGGGTTGACCGAGCAATGCAGGGTCGATGTCTGCGACTATCGCGATCTCGACTCTGGTTCAGAGTTCGACAAAATAGTGAGTGTCGGCATGTTCGAGCATGTCGGCGAAGCCCTGTTGCCGGAGTACTTCCGTCAGGCGTGGCGTCGTCTTCGTGCGGGTGGAGTGTTTCTAAATCATGGGATCGCTTCTTCCGCGGCTTTCAAGAGAAAGGGGCCGTCGTTTATCGACAAGTATGTGTTCCCGGATGGGGAGCTTGTTCCTATTGACGTGACCCTGCGCGCAGCAGCTTCCGCCGGATTCGAAGTGCGGCACGTGGAGAGCCTGCGTGAGCACTATGCACTCACTTTGCGACATTGGGTGCGTCGACTTGAAAGTGAGACAGAGACGGCGAGAAGCATTGTCGGAGACAGCACGTACCGCGTGTGGCGTTTATATATGTCAGGCTCCGCGCATGCATTCAAGACCGGCCGACTGAATCTGTATCAAGTACTTCTGAGCAAGCCGGACCACGGTGAAACTCACCTGCCCTTGACTCGGGAAGATTGGTATTGCTAACGAGGGGTTAGTTTTGAGGAATTGTGGTAGGTTCCGGCTATGGAGTTGGAATCCATCGAACTGGGAACTATTGAGGAGCTCTACACATTTGTCGAGTCTTCGATCGAACAGACTGCGCTGGTTCTTGATCACGACGCGCTGTATCGACCGTGGGCGCGACTGGCTTCCTCGAGCAGCTCTCAGGTTCACTGGGTGTATCCGGCAAGGCCGATCTCCGAGATGCTGCTTCAGCACCTGGGCAACTTTGCACACACGGCTTTGAGCGAGAAGACACTTGTTCTCCTGGAGCGCGGGCGCGTGTTAACCGTGATTGACTTGGAGGTCGTGGATGGCCGCAGTCAGCCTCATCGACTGGCGGGCATCGTCGAGAATGCATTTAAGCCGAGGCGCACGAAGGCTTCTATGGGCCGTGGTTTTTCCGGGGATCCCTTTGTGATGCTGGGGGTCAGCGAAATGGATTCCGATGAAGTCATCACCAAAAAGTACAAGCAACTCGTAATGGAGTACCACCCAGACCGTGTAGCTCATCTGGGCCAGGAACTGAAGGATCTGGCGGCGAAGAAAACAACAGAAATCAATGCCGCGTTTGCCGCTATCCGACGGGCCCGTAAGCAGTGAACCAAAGCGGTATTGACGTCACCCTATGATCGACTCTAATCTTCAGGTGAGCATCAGGAGTGGCCCGGCGAGAGCCGGGTCCGGCAACCGGGTTGCGGAGACGCCACGGTGCCTGAGCGAATATCGCTCGATGTGCGGAACGTATTTTTCCGAAGCGAATCTCCGCCAAGAATGTCCGCTCGATGCCGGGCGGTTTCTCATTTTTGACCTCCTGATGCATGCCAACTTTAAGGAGCATGCATCGTGACCAATACAGTACTGGAACCAACACCAACCTCCACTTCGCTTTCGTCGAAATCAACCATCTTCACACTGACCTCCGAGTCCGTCTCGGAAGGTCATCCGGACAAGGTGTGCGACTACATCGCAGATTCCATCTTGGATGCTTATGTGGCTCAGGAGCCGCACTCGCGCGTGGCTTGTGAAGTTCTGTGTAAAGAAAACACGGTGGTGCTGGGCGGAGAGATCTCTTCTGGCGCCCGGGTCGATCACCAGGACGTCGTGCGAGAAGCGATCCGTGAAATTGGATATACCGACCACACCTGTGCCTTCAATGCGGACAAGGTGCAGATCATCGAGATTCTGTCGAAACAGTCCTCTGATATTGCTCGCGGAGTGGACGCCGACAAAAACGTAGACCACGAGCAAGGGGCGGGCGACCAGGGAATCATGTTCGGATACGCAACCGACGAAACGCCAGAGTTGATGCCGCTACCCATTCTGTTGGCCCATCGGCTCACGCGAGGCTTGGCGGAGGACCGAAAAAGCGGCCGGTACTCATGGCTTGGACCCGACGCAAAATCCCAGGTTTCGATTTTGTATGAGGGCAATACTCCACTCTCTGTGACCGATGTGCTTGTGTCCACACAACATTCCACGCACATACCACAGGCTGGCATTCGGAAATACGTCGAGGAAACGCTGGCACCGAATGTGCTCGGCAAATGGTTCCACCACGACATTCGTTTTGCGGTCAATCCCACGGGAAATTTTGTCCACGGGGGCCCGTCAGCAGACTGTGGGGTTACAGGCAGAAAGATTATCGCCGACACATACGGTGGGGCTGCGCATCATGGAGGAGGAGCCTTCAGTGGTAAGGATCCGTCCAAGGTGGACCGCAGCGGGGCCTACTTCGCCCGTCACGTCGCACGTCAGATCGTGAAGAAGGGGCTGGCAAAACGAGCTGAAATTCAAGTAGCTT
>Ga0335083_10005124_pt1 | contig 16573 bp, 15 predicted proteins | sample Lox_Sample_42_FD_206716 | JGI IMG/M metagenome (GOLD analysis project Ga0335083, IMG submission 206716) | Soil microbial communities from Loxahatchee National Wildlife Refuge, Florida, United States - Lox_Sample_4.2 | ecosystem: Environmental > Terrestrial > Soil > Wetlands | place: USA... | reverse complement strand
GACTGGCCCCTCCCCATCCTCCTCCTCACGGAGGGAGGGGCGCGCGTGGCCGTCGAATCGTGCATGATGCTCGGGCGCTCCAACCTCGAGCAGGAGGCTCCGTCGTGAAGCTCGGCTATTTCGCGAACCAGAACGATCTCGGCTTGAAGAAGCCCTTTCACCAGGTGGTGGCGGAGACGCGGGAGATCGCGCAGACCTGCGAGGCCGCGGGGTGGGATTCGATCTGGTTCACGGAGCATCACTTCGGCTTCGAAGGATTCGAGGTCTGCCCCAACCCCGTGCTCATGAGCGCGGACATCGCCGCGCACACGAGCCGCATCCGGCTCGGACAGGCCGCGAACATCGTGACCTTCTGGCATCCGCTGCGCCTTGCCGAGGACATCGCGATGCTCGATCACATGAGCGGCGGCCGCGTGGAGGTCGGGCTCGGCCGCGGACTCTATGGGCGTGAGGCGCTCAACCTCAACAAGGCCGCGGACACCAGGAACGAGGAGCAGAACCGCGCGATCTTCGAGGATTCGGTGGCGATCCTCCGCCGCGCCTGGAGCGAGCCCTTCTTCGACTTCCAGGGCAAGGCCTATCGGTTCCCCGAGCCCAACTATGTCTGGGATCACGCGCAGAGCCCGAAATCGGCGGCCTATCAGAATCTCGAGACGAAGGAGCTGACGAAGCTCGCGCTCGTGCCGCGTCCGCTGCAGCAGCCGCACCCGCCGCTCTGGCAGGTGATCGACACGCCGCGCTCGATCCAATGGGCGGCGGAGAACGGGCTCAAGGGCATGTTCTGGATTCCGCCGGTCGCCTCGCTCAAGGGCAGGTTCGAGCTATACCGCGACACCGCCTCGAAGGCGCGCGGCAAGGAGGTCGCGCTCGGCGAGGGGCTCTCGCTCGTCCGCGACCTCTACGTCGCGGAGACCATGGAGGAGGCCAAACGCGCGGCAGGCGAGGGCATCCTCGCCTATCTCCGCTGGGTCTGTCATTGGCGCGGCCTCGGCAATCATCTGCTGCCGGGCGAGGAGCTGCCGAAGACGCCGGGCAAACTCGATGCGCTCACCTACGATTGGCTCCATCCGCGCAATCTGCTCTTCGGCACTCCCGACTACATCGTCGAGAAGATCCGCGAGCTCAAGGAGACGCTGAACCTGCAATACCTGCTGCTCTGGTCGTCCTTCCCGGGCGTCAGCCACGAGAAGGTCATGCGCAGCATCCGCCTCTTCAACGAGGCCGTGCTGCCGCGGCTCCGGCGCGAGGCGCCCGCCGAGCGCGCGCGGGCGTGAGCGAGGCCGGCGGCACGCACTACCGCGCGACCGGCGAGGGCGCTCCGCTCGTCCTCGTGCACGGCGTCGGCCTCGACCTCGAGATCTGGGAGCCGATGGTGCCGCTGCTGCAGCAGGGGCGCCGGATCCTCCGCTACGACATGCTCGGCCACGGCGGCAGCGCGAAACCGCCGGGACCCTATCGGCTCGCGGATTTCGCGCTGCAGCTCGCGCGTCTTTCCGACGCGCTCGGCCTCGAGCGCTTCGATCTCGCAGGCTTCTCCCTGGGCGGCCTCGTCGCGGAGGCCTTTGCCGCTCGCTTCGGGGATCGCCTGCGGCGTCTCGCTCTCCTTAACGTGGTCCACGACCGGAGCCCCGCCGAGCGCGCGGCGGTCGAAGCCCGGCTGGCCCGCGTGGAGGCGGGCGAGCTCGAGGTCTCGATCGCGGCCGCGCTCGAGCGCTGGTTCACGCCGGGCTTTGCCGCGGCTCGGCCCGAGGTTGTCGCCGCGATCGGGCGTCGCATGCGCGGCAACGACCCCGCCGCCTATCTCGCGAGCTATCGCGTCTTCGCCACGGCCGACCCGGAGCTGCCGCCGCTCGTCGCCTCGATCCGCTGCCCGACGCTGGTGCTCACCGCCGAGAATGACGTGGGCTCGACGCCCGCGATGTCGCGGGCACTCGCGGCGCGGCTGCCGGAAGCACGATTGGCGATCCTCCCGCACCTGCGTCACCTCGCGCTCGTGGAAGCGCCCGCGAAAGTGGCGGCGCATCTCTCCGATTTTCTCGAGGGATGAAGGGGCGCGGTTGCGCCCGGCGACGGAACACGGTCAAATGGGAGTATCTCGGATGCGGGGAAATTGCGCTGAGAGCGGCGGTCGATGAGTGAAGCAAGCGATGCGCAGGGGGACGGCGGCTCCGACGCTCCCGGGTTCAAGGTCGGGACCACTCCCGACCTCGTCTCCAGCGACCTCGTGCGGAAGTTTCACGATTTCTGGCTCTCGCGCCGCGGCACCAAGGTGCTTCCAACCAAGGCCGAGATGGACCCCGTCGACATGGCGCAGTTCCTGCCGAACATCGTCCTGACGGAGGTGATCCCGAAGCCGCTCGACTTCCGCTATCGCATCATCGGCGAGGAGATCGTCTCCCGGCTCGGCAACATGACGGGAAAGCGCGTGCGGGAGATGGCGCTCAACAATCTCTCGGGCTCGGCCTACCAGAACTATTGCTTCGTCACGGCCTCGCGCCAGCCGCAATTCCTCGAGGGCGAGGCTGTCACCGCCTTCAAGCCCGACCGTCCCTATCTGATGTCGCGCGTCCATTGCCCGCTCTCGACCAATGGCACCGACGTCGACTTCATCATCTCCTGCATCACCCTCCACCGCCGCTAGGGCATGATGGGCGCGAGCCGGCCCACGACACCGACGCGGATTGCGGCCCTTGCCGTGGAGCGGCCGGATGCCGTCGCGGTCGTCGATCGCGGGCGCGCCGTCGGCTACGCGCAATTCGCCCGCGAGATCGCCCTCTACACCCGGGCGCTTCACGAGCTCGGCTTGCGGCGCGGCGCGCTGGTCGCGGTTGGCTGCGAGGATCTCTACCTGCATTGGCTGCTGCTGCTCGCCTGCGAGCAGCTCGCGCTGGTGACGGTCTCCTTCGGCAGCGGCGAGCTGGGGACGCGGGAGCTCCTCGCCCGCGTCGATCTCGCGCTGGTCGAGCCCAATTGCCCGCTCCCGACCACGACGCCCCGCTTCCTCCTCAGCGACGAATGGCGCCGGAGCGTCGAGGCCCGAGGCGATGCGGGCGGCGATGCCGGCGTGCCCGCGATGCCCGACGATCCGCTCCGTCTCATCCGTACCTCCGGAACGACGGGGCTTGCGAAATACCTGCTGCTGACGCGCGCCGTGCATGGGCGGCGGATCGGCGTCTATGTCGCGCATGCGCGGCTCGATGAGAGCTCCCGGTTCCTGCTGACCATGCCCTTCACGGTGGGCGCCATGTACCACCACGCGAAGGCCTGCATCGAGGTCGGCGGCACCGTCGTCATCGAGAGCTTCCGCGACGCGGCCGACGTCGAGCGCGCGATCGGGATCCACGGCATCACGCACGTCATTCTCTGGCCGCTGCAGCTCAAGCAGATGCTGGACCGGCTGCCGCCCGACTTCGCAAGGCCGCGGGCGCTGACGGTGACCTCCTTCGGCGCGGCGCTGGTGCCGGCGCTCCGCAAGCGCGTGCTCGAGCGCCTCGCGACCGCGATCTTCGACTATTACGGCTCCAACGAATCCGGCTTCATCGCCTACGTGCCGCAAGGCGAGAGCGGCGAGCTCGGGACGCCCTTTCCCGGCGTCGAGATCGAGATCGTCGGCGGGGACGGGAGCCCGCTTCCGCAGGGACGCGCCGGTCGTATCCGGGTGCGGAGCGAGTACATGGCGAGCGGCTATTGGAACGACGATGAAGCGACCCGCGCGATGTTTCGCGACGGCTGGTTTTATCCCGGCGACCTCGCGGAGCTCCATGCAGGGCCGCGCCTGCGTCTCCTCGGGAGGGGCGACGAGCTCCTCAACATCGGCGGCGGCAAAATCGCGCCGGAGTCGGTGGAGGAGTGGCTCGCGAAGCATATTCCCGCGCGGGACCTCGGCGTTTGTACGCTGCGAAACGCAGACGGGATCGAGGAGATCTGCGTCGGCGTGGCCGAGCCCCGGCTCCCGCCGAATGATATTCTCCAGCGCGCGACCTTCGCCTTCAGCACCTTCCACGTCGGGCTCTTCCACATCGAGCTGCTCCATACCATCCCCCGGAACGCGACGGGGAAGATCGAGCGCGAGCGTCTCCGCAAAATGATCGCCGCGGCGCGCGAGAAGGCATTTCGGATGCGAAGCTGAAATGGGGAGTCCAAACCATGAAGATCGACGGCGGATGCCATTGCGGCTACGTCACATACGAGGCCGATGTCGATCCCGAGAAGGTCATGATCTGCCACTGCACGGATTGCCAGACGTTGTCGGGCTCCGCCTTTCGCACCTCCGTGCCTGCGCGCGCGGGTAGTTTCAAGCTGCGCTCGGGCGATCTGAGGATTTACTTCAAGACCGCGGAGAGTGGGCGGAGACGGGCGCAAGCCTTTTGTCCCGAATGCGGGACACAGATTACGGCGAGCCCCGCCGAGGCCGAGCCCAAGGTGCACAATATCCGCGTCGGCACCGTACGCCAGCGCGATCAGCTCGTGCCTAAAGCGCAGGTCTGGACCCGCTCCGCGCAGCACTGGGTCGAGGGCATGAACTCCGTGCGAAAATTCGAGAAAGAGCCGAGCTTCGATCCGCCGAAGGGCACCGAATAGGGCGGCGGAGCGATCGCCGTCAGCGCGGCGGAGGAGTGTCGCCGGGCGCGTTCTTCTGCTGACGTTGCGACTGTTTATCCTGCTGCTCGGTCTGCTTCAGGAGCTCCTGGACCTCGGCTTCCACCTCCGCGTCGCTCTGCGCCGACGGGGCCGGGACGTCGATCCGGTGCCTGTGACCATCGTAGATATTGCCCTCGCGAGCCGCCGGCGTTCCATTGACCGTGTCTTGCGGCGCCGCCTGGGCGTGAGCGGGCAGCGGCGCGAGCGCTGTCAATGCGAGAACGATGGGGACGCGGGCGAGGCTGCGGACTTCAATCGGCATTGTCACCTCCTGACCTCATGCACGATGTGCGTACCCAGCCAGACACAGGAAAACGCTCGCACAGCTCCCCGCGGGTCTGCAAGCGGTCTCGCTCTTTGGCCCCTAGGGCTGCGACGGCGAGAAGGTGTCGCAGCTCTCGACGGTGCCGTTCTTGAGGCCGACGGTGAACCAATGCGTGCGCTGTGCGGCGGTGCCGTGGGTAAAGCTGTCGGGCACCGCATAGCCCTGTGCGCGCTTCTGCAGGATGTCGTCGCCGATCGCAGACGCCGTCTGGAGTGCCGCCTCGACGTCGCCGGGCTCGAGGAATTTCCACTTCGCCTCGGAGTGATTGGCCCAGACGCCCGCGAAGCAGTCGGCCTGCAACTCGACCCGGACCTGGACGCGATTTCCCGCCGTCTCCCCCGAGCTGTTCTGCAGGCGATGCGCCTTGTCGAGAGTACCCAGCAGGTTCTGCACGTGATGGCCCACCTCATGGGCGATCACATAGGCCTGAGAGAACTCGCAGGCCTTGCTGCCGACCTGACAGCCGTGAAGCTGCGTCTGCATCATCTTGAAGAAGGCGGTATCGAGGTAGACGCGCTGGTCGTTCGGACAATAGAACGGACCCATCGCGGACTGGGCTGTGCCGCAGGCCGAGCGCGTCACGCTCGAGAACAGCACCAGCTTCGGCGGGATATAATTGCGTCCATTGGCCCGGAAGATCTCGGTCCAGCGATCCTCGGTATCGCCGAGCACGGCCGCCACGAATTGCGCCATCTGGTCCTGCGGAGTGCCGGTCGAGCCCGAGGGCGCTTGATAGGTTTGGCCGCCGTCGTCGAAGTCCGCTCCGCCGAGCAGCGCGAGCGGGTTGATGCCGAGGATCCAGCCCAGCACCAGGAGGACGAGGAGCCCGCCGATCCCGATATGGCCGCCGCGAATGGGAAGTCCGCCGCCGCCCGGCAGCATCCCGCCGCCGCTGCCGTCGCCGCGCCGATCCTCGATGTTGTCGCTACGCCGGAAATCGTCCCACCGCATCGGATCGCTCCCCGTATTCGAAAGCTAGATCGCCATTATGCGATTTGAAGGGGATGTCAGCGAGCGACCGGAGGATACGCGCTTCCGAGCCCAATTCGCTGTCCCCAGCGGGCGACTACAGGGAAACCCCGATCCCCGGCGAGAGTTCGCTTGGCAGGCTCCGGGCCGTTCAATGGCCGAGGAGATGGCGCAGGTGCCGCTCGCACGTGACGACCGGAAAGGGCGCCGCGGGCGAGACGCTCTCGTGCGTCCTCCGCTGGCGAGGCCGAAGCCGTACATGACCCTAAGCAGAAATGCGTTGCACCGCGCGCATAGCAATATATCTGTTGACCCGGATCGATTGCGCTAGGCTTTGCGCAGCGCAATCGTGGAACGCGCCGGGATCGCGAACTGGGGGATTGGCTCCGATGAAGCGGCTTTTCCTGCTCCTGATTTTGCTTCTTGCTCCGGTGCGCATCGCCTTCGCCGAGGAGCCCGTCCGGGATCCCGGCTGGCCGCACGAGCTCAAGACGTCGGAGGCGACGCTGGTCTATTACCAGCCGCAAGTCGACGTCTGGGAGAGTTTCCACGAGCTCGATTTCCGCTCCGCGTTCACGCTGACCCCGGCCAACGAGAAGCCCGTCGTCGGCATCTGGGTCATGCACGCGCACACCGAGGTGAATGTCGACGCGCGCGAGGTCGTGATCACCGACTTCAAGATTCTCGAGGTGACCTTCCCGTCGCTGAACGCCGACCAGTCCAAGCGTATGGACAAGCTCCTGCGGTCCTTCCTCAAACCCGGTCATGTCGTGATCTTGTCCCTCGACCGCTTCATGGCCTTGGCGACGAAGCCCAAAGAGAATCCGACCGTCACCGTCAAGAACGATCCGCCCAAGATCTTCGTGAGCTACGGCCCGGCGATCCTGCTGCAGAGCGACGGGCAGCCGGTCTGGGGCAAGGTCGCGGAAACCTCGCTGCAATTCGTGGTGAATTCGAATTGGCCCTTGTTCTTCGACACCGCGAGCTCGAGCTATTACCTCTTCGATGACGCCGAATGGCTCACGACGAACAGCCCGATCGGGCCCTGGGTCTACACGAATCGCCTCCCGAGCGACATGTCGCGAATCGAGCGCGACCCGCAATGGGACGCCCTCAAGAAGGCGAAGGCGTTTCCGGCGCCGAAGCAAAGCGCGGCCGTGCCAAAGGTGTTCTACACCGCGGAGCCCGCCGAGCTCATCCTCTTCAAGGGGCCGCCCTCCTACACGCAAATCGCCGGCACGCAGCTCGCCTTCGCCTCGAATACCGACAGCGACGTCTTCATCTACGCGCCGACCTCGCAATATTACTACCTGGCCGCGGGGCGCTGGTTCCGCGCCGCCAATCTCGAGGGGCCCTGGACCTATACGACCACGGATCTGCCGGCGGACTTCGCGAAGATTCCGCCGACGAGCCCCGCCGGTCGCGTGCTCTCCTCGGTTCCGGGCACCGAGGAGGCCAAGGACGCCGTGCTGCTCGCGCAAATCCCAACCACGGCCGTGATCGATCCCAAGAAGGCGGCGGCGGAGGTCAAGGTCGACTACTCCGGCTCGCCCGAGTTCAAGCCGATCGAGGGCACGTCGCTCTCCTATGCGACCAACACCTCCGACAAGGTCATCAGGGTCGGCGACATCTATTACCTTTGCCTTCAGGGCCTGTGGTTCATGTCGACGAGCCCGAACGGTCCCTGGACAACCGCGAGCTCCGTGCCGCAGGAGATCTACACGATCCCGCCGAGCTCGCCCGTCTACAACGTGACCTATGTAACGCAGACGACGCTGCCCGACGGCTATGTGCAGGCGAGCTATACCGCGGGCTATTACGGCATGTTCATCACGGGGCTCGCCGCAGGCGCGGTCCTCGCGAGCGGCACCGGCTACTATTATCCGCCCTATTACGGCTACCCCGCGGGCGCCTATCCCGTCTATCACCCCTACGCCGCGACCTATGGCGTCGGCTCCTATTACAACCCCTACACGGGAGCCTATGGCGTCGGTCAGGGAGTGTACGGACCCTATGGCGGCGCCGCGGTCGGTGCCTCCTACAATCCTTACACCGGAACCTACGCGCGCGGTGCCACTGCTTACGGTCCCTACGGCAGCGCGAGCGTCGGCCAAGCCTACAATCCCTACACCGGAACCTACGCGCGCGGCGCGACGGCCTCGACGGCTTACGGCAGCGCAACGGCTGCCCAAGCCTACAATCCGCGCACGGGAACCTATGCCGCGACGGAGCAGCACTCGAACGCATACGGTCAGTGGGGCAGCTCCGTCGTCAGCCACGGCAACGAAACCGTCACCGCGCAACATCAGACGACGTCGCAGGGGACGGAGGCGAGCGCGCAGTCCACTTCGGGAGCCAAGGCTGCCGGTACCTCGACCGCCCACGGCAACACGGCCGTCGGAAAGACCGCGAGCGGCAACATGTACGCGGATCACGACGGCAACGTCTACCGCAACACCGGCGGCTCTTGGCAGAAATACAGCAATGGAAGCTGGAGCAACACCTCGCCGAGCTCGAGCAGCTCGAAGCCGCCGAGCAGCGCTAGCGGCACCGGCTCCGGCTCCCATCCTTCGAGCCAGGCGCCGAGCTCGAACGTCGACCGCGAGGCTCAGAACCGGGAGCGCGGCGAAACCTCGAATGCCCGCTACGAAGGCAGCGGCGGCGGCTGGGGCGGATCGCGCTCGTTCGGCGGCGGAGGGCGATCCTTCGGCGGCGGCGGCTGGGCCCGCGGACGCCGCTGACCCCTACCGACTCTTCAGGGGTTGCACGATAAGGCGCGCCGTTTCCTTCGGCGATTTGCGCGGACGCTACTTCCCGAGCACGCGGATCGGATGGCCGGGCGAGACGAAGGCGAAGCCTCGGGTGCCGCTCGAGCCCACCATCACGGCCTCGACCACCGGCTCGGAAATGGCTTGGGTTGCGCCCCAGTCCACGAGGAAATTCGCTCCCGTGCCGCCGCGGAGGTCGTCGGTCGCGATCAGGATCTCGATGGTCCCCAATGGCCGAACCGCCACCGCGGTCGGGATATAGCGCTCAACCAGATTGCCGTTGGTGTCGTAGTAATCGATGCGCTCCACCACCAAAGGCAGGGTCGCGGAGGTGTTGCGCACAGCGAGCGTCACCGCGAAATCGAGCCGCGCCGGACCGCCGGCGCCGACGAGGCTCGAATAGGCGGGAACATAGACGCTCTGTCGCAGGCTGATCTCGGACGGGGCCGGCGGCGGCAACAAGGAGGCTCGGAAGCGGGCGAGCGGATCGGCCGCCGGCGGTTTGGCGCCTTGCGCGGTGGCGGCGCCGGAGCCGATGCAGAGCGCCAGGGCCGCAAGCAGCAAGAGCTTCAGCAAGCGCGGGGATGCCATCGGAACCTCATGGGGGTGCGGTGCTGCCACGACCATCCTACTTGACGCGCAAACGCCGCGACATGCTCGAATTCAGCGTGCGAGCTTGCGCGCGCGCATGTCCATGAAGAGCGGTACGCGCTGCCAGCGGCGCGAGGACGGCTTCTTCGCGGCGCGGTCGGGAACGGGGTGCTCGCGAATTGCTTCCAAGACCATCCCGGCCCCCTCGAAGGCCCGGCTGAAGTGCTCGAGCGGCCGGTGCTTGCTGTGGAAGGTCATCTCGAGCCCGTTGTTCTCGACCCGGTCGCTGTAGCGGAATGCGTCGATGTAGGAGCCCTTGATGACGAATTCGCTCTCCGCTTCGGCGGTCGCGAATTTGCCCGCGGAGTTCAGGGGATGAACGATGGCCACACAGGCGCGTCCCCCGTTTTGCAGCACTCGCGCAATCTCCAGAACGGAGGGCTCGAGATCGTCGACGTCCTGCAGCGACATGAAGGCGATGACGAGATCGGCGCACGCGTCCTCGAGCGGTATTGCGGAGGCGCGCGCGTGAAAGTATGTGCCGCCGGGATCGGCCTCGCGCGCGAGATCGATCAAGGTGGCGCTGGCATCGAGACCGATGACGCTATGACCGAGCCGCTTGAGGTCGCGACTGACCCGGCCCTCGCCGCAGCCGACATCGAGGGTGAGCCTGCCCGGCTCCGGCACGAGTGCGAAGAACTGGTCGCGATGAAAGCGCCAATAGGAATCGTGCCCGGGCTCGCGCGCCCACTTCGCCCAGCGCCGCGCCTCCCTCTCCCAAAGCTCGCTCAACGAGAGCGGTGTCTTCTCGCCGCTCATCCGAGTCGCTCCCCTAGCACCGACTGCCCTGCACGCACGGCCCTCCTCGCATCGTGGCGGCGCTCGTAAAAGCGTGCAATAGTCGGGACATGCAACCCCTGCGCGCGGCGGCGTTGATCGTCGGCTTCATCCTCTGCTCGACGCTCGCGCGGGCGCAGTCGAGCGGCGGAGACGTCTTCAGTACCAACACCAACGATGGGGGAAAGCCGCTCACCGGCAGCGCGCAGGACTATGCCTGCTTCGACGAGTCCTATCGGCAGGCGAAGAATGCGCTGCAGGCCTGGCAAATCAGTGACGCCCCGAATTGGAAGGACCCGCCGGACTGCCAAAAGGGCGGGGAGACCAGTGGGGGCGATCTCGGCTCCTGCTGGGGGCCGCTGCACTCCGCGCAGTCCCTGATCGAGCAGGCATCGCAGCTCTTCAAGACCGCGCGGCGCACGCCGGACCCCCAGTCGGAATCCATCACCAAACAGGCGAACGACCTCTTGAAGCAGGCGGCGAGCTTGATCCAGCAAGCCTGGGGCTGCTACCAGCCGATCTACCGGGCGCATACGCAGCGTCAGCCGTCGCCCTCCCAGACGCCGCCGCGCGGACCCGTCGCCAGCAACACCCCGCCGCAGCAGGGGCAGCAACCGCCGCAGCGGCCACCGCAGAATTCGCACGGCAGCAATCCCCAGAATAATCAGGCGCAGCCTCCGGGCGACTGTCAGCAGCAACTGAAATCGACCGGCAACGAGGCGCTCGACACGATGGTCGGGATGGGCCAGCAGGCGGACCGCATGCTGACGGCCTTCGGGCAGACCATCGGATCCGCCGCGGCGCAGGTGATGAATCCGCAGGCCTTCGCCCAGCAGCAGATCAAGAACGTCCAGTTGCTCATGGGCATGCTCGCGCAGGACAACGAGACGTTCAAGAAGCAGGTCTGGCAGGGGATGCTCGATACGCTCGAGCACGCAAAGCAGGACGGTGCGGGAACGCTCGGTACGCTCGCGGCGCAGCGCGTCCTCGGCGGCGCCGTCTCTGCAGCCGGCGGTGCCGTGGTGCGGACGGCCTGCAAGGCGGTCCCTCGCGTCAAGAAGGCCCTCGACCGGGCAAAGGCGCTGAAGAAAATAAAGGCGGATCAGCCCACCAAACCGGTGGGCACGCAAGGAACCTGCGCGACGGTCAATCCCAGCGGGTTGCGATTTGGCTGCTTGCCACGATCGATCGCTGCGGACATGAAGGAGGATACCGGCTTCGCCAACTGGACCGCCGACAACTTCAAGAACTGGCCGGGGGATCGGCCGCCGACGGTGCAGGAAATGAAGGATCTGCTCAAATCCCTTTATGGGAACCGTCGGTTCCGCACTCTGTCGGAGGCGGAGAATCTGGCGCATGCCGACGGCGGTTTCGTTCGCATCACTCCCGACGAGTTGAAAAGAAAGCTGGCCGAGGCGGGCGACGGCTCGCGAGCGCTGGTGATCACCCAATCCAAATTCAACCCGACCAGCTCGCACGCCTTCAACGCCGGGCACCAGGGCGGCTTCAACGTCTTCGACGCCGAGGGCGCAGAGGGCGGCCTCAACTATACTCAAAGGATCTTCGACCCCTACGAGCACGGCGAGGCCATGGATATGTGGTACTACCGAACCGGCGGCCCGGACATGCTGCAGTAACGGGCTCGCGCGCGGATCAATTGAGCGCGGGGCTCTTCAGCCAAATCTCGATCCGATAGAGCCGGTCGTCCGACGCAGCGGCAGGCGAGGGCGTGCCCTTTCCGCAATCCGCGAAGACAGGGCTGCGGATGGCCCGCTCGCTGACGCCGCCCTTCACAAGCGCGGAAATGATTCCGGGAACGCCGTGACGCCACGCGAGATAGGTGGGCTCGCTGCATTGGATCGTGTCTCCCGGCGAGATCACGTGGCCGAGCTCGAATTGCCGCGGCAGGCGGATCATCACGTCGAGATCCGGGATTTCGCGGCTGACCCCGGCGACCTCTTTGATCACGGCATCGACGCGATCGATCCAGGTGAGGTCGCCGTCTCGGCTCACCCAGATCCAGACGTGGTATTCGAGGAATTGCGGTCGCGCGAGGTCGTAGAGCGTCCATTGCTTGGCGTGAGCGGCCACGACCGCGGGATTGGGCGCGGCCGTCTGCCGCTCGCCCGACTTTCCAGCGAGAACGGCAACGCCTATCGCAATCGCGCCGAGAATGGCAACCATCACAAGCGCGATGAGCGGCGCCCTCGATCGCGTGGGTTGCCGCTCGCCCCGAGAGCGCTGGTTGGTCTGGCCTCCGCCCGGCTGAGTGGAGACGTCGTGGTCCCTTATCGGCGGTATTTCGGGGCCGCCGACCGCCGGGACGTCGTGGTCTCGAATCCTCGGAACGTCATCCTTTTGCGGCATGGCGCGTCGGGGCTCTCACGAAAAGAGATCGAGCCTATACGTGCGATTTTTGCTTAGCAATGAATTCGCAATCCGCCGGGCGCTAGCGAATCTCGACCGTCGCCCAGGTCTCGAAACAGCTCCCGGACGCAAGCGCCATGACGCCGATGGTGGCACGGCCGCCGGTGCCGCGCTCAGCGCCGAAGACCTCGACCAGAAGGTCGGAGAGTCCGCTCGAGACTTTGTGGACTTCCGTGAATTCCGGCGTGCAGACCACGAAGTTGAGAGTCCGCACGATCGACTTGACGCGGTCGAGATCGCCCACCGCCTGCTTGATCCCGGCGATCACGTTGATGCCGGTGAGCCGCGCCGCGGCGCGGCCCTCCTCGAGGGTGAGGTTGGCGCCCAACCGGCCGGGATGGACGAGGTGGGCTCCGCGCTGGGGTACGTGACCCGAGAGGAAGAGCAGGTTGCCCGTGATGTGAAAGGGCTTCATCGAGCCGTAGGACGCGCCGTAATATCCCTCGCGCGCGAAGTCCGGCACGTCCAATCCGAGCTCCGCGATACGCTTCTCGATTTCCACGCGCTCCCTCCCTCGCAAGCGACTGCGCTCGGCCCGGAGAATAGCGCTGAAGACTCCCTGCGTATCGAGGAAGCTAATGCGGCAGGACGGTGATGGTGATCTTCTTCGACATCACCATGGGGGTGAATGGGACGTGGTTGGCGTCCCCCAAGACGAGTTGAAGCGTATGCTTCCCGGGCGGCAAGTCGACCCGTGCCTCGGTTTGGCCAGCCCCGAAATGCAAGTGGTTCTTGTCCTGCGGGATCGGCTCGTTCGGATCGAGCGGCTCTTTCACGTCGATCAAGAGATGATGGTGGCCGGCGTTGGGGTAGGCGTCGCCCGCGTGGGTCACACCCATATTCCTTAGGCCGAAGCGGCACCAGAACGGGCTTTTGACCTTCGCGCCGTTGGTGGGCGAGATGATGTAGAGATAGGCGTCGCTCGGGGCAGAGGTCGCCAAGGCGAAACGCAGCGGTAGCGCCGACGCAGCGGCGCTCGCGAGCAAGAGTCTCCGCGTGAGCATTGCACCCCTCCCCCGGTTATTCGGAGCGTGCTACCCGGAAGCCGTGGGTCGGATAGCGCACCGCCGTATCGTATTGATCGCGGCTCGCAGGACGGACGTAGCTGGGATCGTTGCGCCACGATCCGCCCTTGAGGACATGGGTGAAGCAATCGCCCGCGAGCCAGGCCGAGCCGTCCGACGGCGCACCCGCGAAATCGCGGTGATAGCAATCCTCGACCCATTGCGCGACGTTCCCGCCCATGTCGTAGAGGCCGAAGGGATTGGGCGCGAACTGTCCGACCTTGAGCGGCTGCGCGGGGTCATAGGGATCGCCGCACCCCTTGCAATTGGCTTTGCCCAGGGAGAGCGTGGCGCCCCACCAGAACTTGCTCTCGGTGTTGCCGCGCGCCGCATATTCCCATTCCGCCTCGCTCGGGAGCCGATAGGGTTTGCGTGTCGTGAGCGCGAGCCATTTCGCGTATTGATCGGCGTCCGCCCAGCTCACATTCGTGATGGGGCGGTCGTCCTCGGCGCCCGCGCCGAGGACGGCTGCCGCGCAGGCATTTGCCGCGACGCAGACCTTCCACTCCCGCACCGTGACGGGATATTTGCCGATCGCGAATGGCCTGATCGAGACGCGATGGATCGGCTTCTCGGTTGCATCCTCGTTGCTGCCCATGGCGAAGCTGCCACCGGGCAGCATCACCATTTCGGGCTCGCTGAGCAGCGAGGGCGCGCCCGCCGGCGCGGGCGCGACAACCGGTGTCGGAGCAGCGGCCGTCCCGGGTGCCGCCGGTGCCGCACTCGGAGGCGCCGATGCCGATGGCGGCGGTGCAACGGGCGCCCGAGCGGTCTCGCCGCCCTGCCTTTCCATCTCCGACCGATTGAAGAGCCAAAATGCGCCGATGCCCGTCCCAACCGCGAGCACCAGGACGATCGCCAGCGCCGCGACGAGCCCGCGCACCTGCCGCGCGGCTTTGACCGCGCTCGGATCGGCTAGCACGCGATAGACGGTGACGGGGTCGGTGATGTTCTTGACGCGCTTGTCGCCGAGCGCCTTGTAGCCGCACACGAGCTTGTTCTTGATCTGCTCGTAGACGCCGCCGGAGATGTAGACGGAGCCGGGCTCGGCCATGCGCTCCAGACGCGCAGCGACATTGACGCCGTCGCCGTAGACGTCGTCGGGCTCGACGATGACGTCGCCGAGATTGACGCCGATGCGATAGAGGATCTGCTGCTGCGCCGGCAGCGAGGCACTGCGTCCGGTGACGCTCTGCTGGATCACGATGGAACAGCGCACCGCCTCGACGGGGCTGTCGAAGACCGCAATGAATCCGTCGCCGGTGTTCTTCACCACGCGACCGTGGTGTTCCGCGATCGTGGGGTCGATGAGCTCGCGCCGATAGCGCGTGACGCGGGCGTGCGTCCCCTCCTCGTCCATGCCCATGAGACGGCTGTAGCCCACGATATCGGCGGCGATGATCGCAGCGAGACGCCGCGCCAAGCCTTCGGGCGGGCGGTTCTCGCTTTTGCCTTCGTTGAAGCGGCGGACTTCGCCGGGCATGTGGCTACCAGTGTGCCTTATGTGGACCCAAGGTGCAGATCACCGCGTCGGCCGAGGACATCCCTCACAGCCAGCGGTTTATTCGAATGTTTGCGGTCGCGCTCAATGATTTCAGCGGCTTCACTAACACGCGACCTAGGGCGCGTCAGGTTCCCAGCTCACATACCCCCTATGTCAAAAAATGGACGCGCGCATAAGTTGCGTCGATATCGGCAGAATTCGTTGGCGATGCTGCGCGGCGGGCGCGCGCCGGCGTCGTCGCCAATCCCCTTGGTTGGGGACTTCCGCCGCACCGCATTCGCGGGAGACGCACGGAATAAAACCCGCATTTCGGGAGTCTTGCTCGGGTATAACGGTCGTCTCAGCGCGTTCGATGCCACCCAAGGGGGAACCGCATGGACCCTCAACTCGTCGATCGCATTTACGAGTCCGCCTTCGTCGCGGACTGCTGGCCCGGAGTCCTGGGCGATCTCGCCAAGATCGCCTCCGCGCGCGCGGGGTTCCTGTTCGTCTCGAATGGCGAGATCCATCAGTTCGCAGCCTCGACGGCGTTGGGATTCGAGGCAATGAAGCCTCTGGTCGACAGTGGATGGGTCGCTCGCTCCGAGCGGTTCCGGCGCTTCCATGCGGCGTGCCACGGCGGCTTCCTGACCGAAGGCGAGGTCTATACGGAAGAGGAGATGCGCGCCGATCCCTTCTATCGCGACATCATCTATCCGCGCGGCCTGGGCTGGGCCGCTGCGACCGGCGTTCCCCTGCCCACCGGGGATGCCTTCGCGATCAGCCTGGAGCGGGACTATTCCTTGGGGCCGGTCGAGGCCAGCGTAATTCGCGAGCTCGACAAGCTGCGCCCGCACCTCGCTCGGAGCGCTCTGATGGCGGCGCGGCTGCGGCTCGAACGTGCCCGCACCGCCAGCGAGACGCTCGCGCTCGTGGGCCTCGCGGCCCTCGTGCTGGATCAAAGCGGCAAGGTCCTCGCCGTGAACTCGTTGATGGAAGCGCTCGACGCCCATGTGCAATGGCGGGCATTCGGCCGCGTCTCGCTGAAGGACAAGAGCGCCGACAAGCTGCTGCAGGAGGCGACTTCGGGAATTTCCGGCGCGAGCGTCCGGTCATTTCCCGTCCGCGACGACAACAGGGAGGCGACGATGATCGCGCACGTCGTGCCGGTCTGCCTCTCGTCGCGCGATGTCTTCGCCCGCAGCGCCGCCGTGCTGATCGTGACGCCGGTCGTGGCGCCGCATGCGCCGCCCGTCGAGCTCGTGCAGTCGCTCTTCGACCTGACGCCTGCCGAAGCGCGCGTCGCCCGGTCCCTCGCGGAGGGCGCAACGGTGCACGGGATCGCCGAGAGCAGCGCTCTCTCCGTCAATACGGTCCGAACCCATCTCTCCCACGTGCTGCAGAAGACCGGCTGCAATCGCCAAGCCGAAGTGGTGAAGCTCCTGACCTCGATTTCGCGCACCAATCC